>OGRU01000015.1_pt1 | contig 169494 bp, 132 predicted proteins | sample 1553541 | NCBI WGS metagenome assembly OGRU01 (sample SAMEA2580068, study PRJEB22360) | human gut metagenome | biome: human gut; feature: human-associated habitat; material: faeces | place: Denmark | collected 2008/2010
AATTAACGTTAAAAAATACGCTCAAAGCTTGCTCAATTAGAGTAAAACAGGGCGTATTGGGTAATTTCAGCCGTACAGTTCAAACGTTTTCAGGAGTTGATGGTTGGCATCGGCAAGTTGTGGGTCGAAGAGGCTCTTTATGTAGATCATGGTGGTGGAGGTGCTGGTGTGTCCCAAAGCCTTGGAGATAAGTCGCACGTCAAGGTCGTGCTGATAGGCAATGCTCGCCCAAGTGTGTCTCACCACATAGGAGGAAAGGGGCTGGCTGGCAGAGATGCGCTTCGACAGGCACGACAGGTTGTAGTTGTAGCGACGAAGCTGGTTTTGGTATTGCCCATGTGCCAATACTGCATCGGGAGAATTGATGATGGGAAAAACATACGGAGTATTGCTGTAAACCTCATACTTTCTGATAATCTCGTTCATACACGGTTCTATCGCCACCACTATCTCCTGCCCGGTTTTGTGGCGGGCATAGTGAAATCTTCCGTTTCTGATTTGTTCCTTTCGCAGATAAGCAATATCTACGAAAGGCATTCCCATGGCATAAAAACTGAAGAGGAATATGTCGCGGGCAAAAGCAAGCGATGGCTTGTTTTCGAGATTGAGGTGGCTCAGTCGCAGGATGTCCTCTTCTTGTGCACTGCGCTTGCGAGTATGTTCCTTCCCAGTGAACACTTTGCGGAAAGGTTGCGTGTCGGCAGTCATCTGCAAGGCTACACCTCTATTATATAAGGTACGCAAGGAACGCATGTAACACGAAATGGTGTTCATACACAATCCCCGGTCTATGAGCCATCGCTGATAACGTTCCATTTCTTGCGGTAAAATGTCTGCCATTGTCCAGTCGTCTCTTTGCCAGAAAAGGGTCAGCGAGTTGGCTGCGGTGCGATAGTTGGCCGCGGTCTTATAGCACTTTCGTGCCTCGGCGCTCTTTACCTCCTTACTGATGAAGTTCCAAGCAGGCTGTGCTTTGGAATTAGTTTTGTTCTCTACACGATGCTTTCTACCTGGCAGGTGAAAGCCAAATTCTAACTTAAAATATACCATACTATAAAATCTTTTAGGGTTTATCTTTTGTCACTCAACTTTTACCGCTTCAGAAGTTGGCGGAGTAAAAGGAAGTGATCGTTTCCTCCGGTCGTTTGGGAAGTTAAGGGACAACAGCCTTGGAGGGAATGATTAATGGTTAATGTTGTGTCCACAAAAGCTGTTGTCTTAACTCCTTAACTCCTTAACTTCTTAACTCCCTTAACTTCCCGATTAGCACATAGTTTTTTCCACCTCGGGGCACGAGGTGGATACAAAGATATGAGAAAAGAATAAACTTTATACATTCATTTTAAAAAAAAAGAGAGATTTATGGAAAAAAGACTCATGACGTTTATCGCCTGCCTGTTCCTTAGCATAGGAATGGCTTTGGCACAAACTCAAGTTTCCGGAACGGTCACCTCTTCCGAAGATGGCTCGCCAGTTATCGGCGCCAGCATCAAGGTGGTAGGCACCAATACCGGTACTGTTACCAACATCGATGGTAACTTCTCACTGAACGTATCAGCCAACGCGAAGTTGGAGGTATCGTACATCGGCATGGTCACCAAGACCGTCAAGGCCGCAAAGAACATGAAGATTGTATTGGATACTGATAGCAAATCACTTGACGAAGTGATGGTTGTTGCTTATGGTACTGAAAAGAAATCTGCCTTTACTGGTTCTGCTGCTGTTGTAGGTGCAGAAGAGATTGGTAAGGTTCAGGTAACCAACGTTGTTGATGCTTTGAAAGGTAAGGCCGCTGGTGTGCAGATGATAAAAGCTTCTGGTGCTCCTGGTTCTACCTCTACAATCCGTATCCGTGGTATCAGCTCTATCAATGCTGGTAATGATCCTCTTATCGTAGTTGACGGTTCTCCATACGATGGCGATATCAACTCGATTAACCCTTCTGATATTGAAAGTATGACAGTATTGAAGGATGCTTCTTCTTCTGCTCTTTATGGTGCCCGTGGTGCTAATGGTGTTATCCTCATCACTACTAAGTCGGGTAAGGTAGGCGAAGGTATCATTACTGTTGACGCAAAGTGGGGTTCCAACTCTCGTGCTATTCCAGACTATGAGTTTGTGACAAGTCCTGCCAAATATTACGAAATGTGGTATGCCGGACTTAAGAACTATGCCATGGCTGATGCTAAAGGCAAGGATAAAGGAACTGCTATGACCAATGGTCTCGGATATAGTGAGACTGCTGCACATGAGTGGGCTAACAGTCAGGTGGCTGCTGCCGGCAACTATGGCTTGGGCTATCAGGTGTTCAGCGTTCCTGAGGGTCAGGAGTTCATCGGTACCAATGGTCGTGTCAATCCTAATGCCACATTGGGTAACCTGGTGAATGGTTATTATCTGATTCCTGATGATTGGGTAGATGCTACTTTCAGCAACAGCCTGCGTCAGGAGTATACTGTTACAGCCAATGGTGCAAACGACCGTGGTTCTTTCTATACGTCAGTAAACTATCTTAGCTTTGATGGTCTTACTCCATCTTCAGACTATGAGCGTCTTGCTGCTCGTTTCAAGGCAGACTATAAGATTAAGAATTGGTTGAAGGTGGGTGCCAATGTAAGCTATACCCATTACGACATGAATGGTACAAACGATGAGGGTGAAGCAAGTTCAAGCGGAAACGTGTTTGCTTTGACCAATATGGCACCTATCTATCCTTTGTATAACCGCGATGCCAATGGCAACATCATTTTCGACAACAACAGTGGTATCAATAGCTATGACTATGGTGACGGTAAGGTAAACGGACAGAAGCGTCCTTATATGTCTCAATCAAACCCATTGTCTGATAACCAGTTGAACGTCCTCAACACCAATGGCAACACCTTGAATGCTACAGGAACTGTAGAGATCAGCCTGCCATACGACTTCAAGGTAACCTCTATCAACAGTGTTTACAATGACGAATATCGTGCCACACAGACCGTCAACCCATACTATGGTCAGTATGCTTCTTCTAATGGTGTCGTTTCCAAGAGTCATGGTCGTTCTACATCCTATAACTTGGAGCAGCGTTTGAACTGGGTTCATTCTTATGGCAACAATAACATTTCGGCTCAGTTGGGACATACCTACTATGACTATCGTGTTTACTCTTTGTCGGCTTCACGCAAGAATCAGTTCAGCCCAGACAATACCGAGTTGAACGGTGCGGTAGCTTCCAATGGTACACCTTCTTCTTCTATGACCCGTTACAACACTGAGAGCTATATGGCTCGTGCTTTGTACAACTGGAGCGAGAAATATTTTGGTCAGGTATCTTATGTTCGCCAGGCATCTTCTCGTTTTGCAAAGAATAACCGTTGGGGTAGCTTCTGGTCACTTGGTGGCGCATGGCTTATCTCTAAGGAAAACTGGTTCAAGGCTAAGTGGATTGACGAGTTGCGACTGAAGGCTTCTTATGGTCAGGTAGGTAACGATAATATCGGTGAATACCTTTACACTCAGCGTTATTCTATCAAGTCCTCAAGCGACAATGCCAGTTTGATACCATCTTCAGTGTTGAAGAATGAGGATATCAGCTGGGAGACAGGTGGTATGTTCAATGCTGGTGTTGAGTTCTCTATGTTTGGACGCCGTTTGAATGGTAATGTAGAGTTCTTCTCTCGCAAGACTTCTGATATGTTGTTTGCATTTTCTTTGCCAATCAGCTATGGTTATACCTCACAGTGGAGAAACATCGGTGATATGATGAACAATGGTATCGAGGTTTCTCTCGATGGTGATGTCATCCGTACCAAGGACTTAGTATGGTCATTGAACGTGAACTTCTCTTACGACCACAACTATGTAAGCAAGTTGCCTGATGATAACAAGACTTTGGTAAAGGATGGTCATGCAGGTTACTCTGATGGTTCTTACTTCGTGGGTGAGGACTTGCCACTTAACACTCTGTATCTGCACAAGTATGCAGGCGTTGACCCTGAAACAGGTATAGCTCAGTATTGGAAAGACAAGACCGTGACAGATGAGAATGGTAAAGAAACTACTGAGATGGTAAAGGTTATGGATCCATCAGAGGCAAGCTTCTATCTCTGTGGCAGTACTCGTCCTGAGGTATTCGGCGGCTTCGGTACTTCTGTATCTTACAAGGGCTTCGATTTCTCAGCTCAGTTCTCTTATCAGCTTGGTGGCCAGATTTTGGACACCAACTATCAGCAGGCTATGTCTTATAACCGTGGTCAGGCTTTCCATGTTGACTTGCTCAACGCCTGGACTCCAGAGAACAAGAATACCGATGTGCCTCGTCTGAACTTCATGGATGCCAAGAGTGGTTACGAAGCAGCTACTTCAGACCGCTTCCTGATTTCCGCATCATGTTTGTCACTCGACAATATCCAGTTGGGTTACACATTCCCAAAGACCTGGATGCAGAAACTTGGCTTGCAGAGCTTGCGTGTGTATGCTACTGCTGACAATGTTTGGGTATGGTCAAAGCGTCAGGGACTGGATCCTCGTCAGAGTCTTTCTGGTGGAACCAACTCTACTTACGCTCCATCTATCAGAACCATTTCTGGTGGTTTGACAGTTACATTCTAATAATATAAAATAGAGATAACAATGAACAAGATAAATAAGTATATAGCAGGTATGGGAGTGGCTGTCATGTCGCTTGCCACATTTAACAGCTGTATCGAAGAGGTTGATCCACAATCTTCTACTGTAATAGAAAGTCAGGTCAATCAGTCCTCTTCTGCTGTGAAAGCTTTGGTATGGGGCCTTCCTTATTATTTCAACGCTTGCGCAAGAGACTATCACTTCGAGTTTGGATATGGTGCGATGTTGCACATGCGCGATGTGATGACAGGCGACCTTCCCGTAAGCCCATCTCCTTCTGGATATGACTGGTTTGCTGAATATGAACAGACAACTTTATTGAATCAGGACGCTCCTACGATATGGTATGTTTGGGCATATTATAATAAGTTTATTCAGAATACCAATGTTGCCCTCTCTGCGATCGCCAATGCCAACAAGACTGGTATGGAGGACAAGTATGCAGGCTATGAGGCTGTAGCCAAGGCTTTCCGTGCCATTGCTTACCTTGAGATGGCACAGATGTATGAGTTCAAGACCAATGATAAGTTTACTACTGGTGTAAATGCCGATGGTAACAACGTAGAAGGCTTGACAGTACCTATTGTTACCGAGAAGACTACATTGGAAGAGGCTCGCAACAACCCTCGTGCTACAAAAGAGGTAATGCAGCAGTTTATTCTTGATGACTTGACTTATGCTTTGGAGAACATCGACAAGTTCGATGATTCAGACAAGGTGTTCCCACATAAGGCTGAGGTTTATGGTCTGTTGGCCCGCTTCTATATGTGGAAAGAGGATTATCCTAAGGCTCAGGAGGCTGCCCGTAATGCCATCAACAATTATAGTGGCAGTCCGATGTCACAGAGTGAGGCGTTGAGCAAGACTTCTGGTTTCAATGACTTGTCTAAGTTTATGTGGGGCGCTAAGCAGACTGATGCCAACGAAAGTGTAAAAACTGGTATTATCAACTGGACTTCATGGATGAGCAATGAGACTTCTTTCGGTTATTCGGGTGCAGAGCCTTATATTATGATTGATGCCAATATGTACGACCGTATCGGTAATTCTGATTGGCGTAAGTTGATGTGGAAGGCTCCTGAGGGCAGTCCTTTGGAAGGCAAGACCGAATGGATTGACGCAAAGACTGCTGAGAGCTATCCTAACTATGCATCAGCCAAATTCCGCCCAGTCAATGGCGACGGTGACAACTATACAGTAGGTGCAGCATCTGCTTATCCTGTGATGCGTGTTGAGGAAATGTATTTCATCGAGGCTGAGGCTGCAGCTCACCAGAATGCAGAGAAAGGCAAGGAACTTTTGGAGAAATTCATGAAGACTTATCGCAATAAGACTTATAGTTGTAGCAAGACCGATCAGGATGATGTCATCGAGGAAATCGTATTCCAGAAGCGTGTAGAGCTCTGGGGTGAGGGATTGACCTTCTTTGATATTAAGCGTTTGAACTATTCTGTAGAGAGAGGTTACCTTGGAACAAACTTTGGTGCTGGTACCAGATTCAATACTCAGGGTCGCCCAGCATGGATGAACTTTACCATCTACCGTACAGAAGCAGAGGATAATCCTGCATTGAAAGGTTGGAACAACCCTAACCCAACTTCTGCATATTCAGAGTGGACAGGAAAATAACACTTAAAAAGTAAAAATCATGAATAAGATATTTAGATATGCAAAAATCGCAATTGCGGCTCTGGTTACTGTTGCCATGGGTGCATGTACAAGCGATTACGAATATGATACACCTGAGGCTCTGAAGGGAGCCCAGGTATATTTCAGCAACACGCTCCCAAGTAAGATTGAGGTGAACAAAGAGTCTGGAAACTTCGATGTCACCTTGAGTCGACAGAACACGGAAGGAGAGCTTACCGTGCCACTGATGTTTACTGCAGATGAAGGCAATATCTATACGGTGCCTTCAACAGTGACTTTTGCTGACGGTGAGGCTACTGCCAATATCCACATTACTTTCAACCCTGACGAGTTGGTTTATGGTAACTACGTGGGTGGTACTATCAGTTTCGATGCTGACAACTTCTCTACTCCATATGGTGCAACTTCTTACAAATTCAAAGCAGGTGCTTCTGCTTACGAAGATGTGGAAGGTGGCAAGGGTAAGTTCCGTGACGGTCTTATATCTGCACTTTATGGCATTGAGGTTTTGGAATACGATGTACAAATCCAGAAAGATGCACATACCCCTGGTATCTATAGAGTGGTAGCACCTTATGGTCAAAAGGGATGGAGTGGTGCAAACCCTTGGTACACAGCATTCGATGAGAACGAGAGCAATACCGATATGATTATCGATGCAACTGATCCTGACTTTGTTTATATCAAGGGAACCTTCAACACGGGTGTAACACTCAATAGCAGTGAAGGTGATATTTCAGCCATCTCTTATGTACAATTCCTTTTGGACAATGGCAATTCTCTTGATTTAATAAAGAGTAAGAAGCCAGAACTGTTCGGTACTTTCAAGGATGGTGTATTCACCTTCCCAGCCAAGAGTATTCTTATGTATTTAGGATCAGATGGTCCTTATTATGGTAATAGTGATGGTATGTTGCGTGTCGCAATGCCTGGTGTTGTGCTCAAGGATTACAGTGTCGGAGTTGAGTATCTCGGTCGTATGACTGATACAAACGATAAGGACAATGCCGTCTTCAACTTGACCTTTGGTGCTGATGTGACTACTGTCAAGTATGCTCTGGTAAAAGAGGGTGAAGACCTGAATAAAACTGAGAGCGGTATTATCGATGGTTCGGTAGAAGCTACAGAGATATCAGAGGCTGGCAGAGTGGAAGTTCCATTCGAGGAGTCTGGCAACTACTACTTGGTGACTGTGTCTTATGAGAACGGTGAGGCCAAGGGTGCTGATGCAACTCCTATAACCCTCAAGTCGAGCAAGGATGCAGAAGAGCAGTTTGAAGAAGTGGCTTATGGCGTGTTTACTCTTGGCGTAGAGGACATCAGTGGTCCATTCTTCCAAGAAGAAGGACCTATGGGTTGCTTCCTTGAGAAGTTGGGTGGAACATCTCCTTATCCTTCTGAAGCAACCTTGCTTCAGAGCAAGAGTGATCCTACACATTTCCGTATCACACCATGGTTAAATGAAGGATATGACTTTGATTTCACCTGGAACAAAGAAACGGGTGTCATCTCTGTCAGCAACAATAATTCTGGTGTCAAAGGTAATCAGGCTGGCGACCAGGTAATTGTTGATGATGTTGCGACTATGATAGGAGACGCTAATGCTTCTGCTGCTGGTGTGCTTAATTCTTATAAGGAGAATGTCTTCACCTTCAATTTGGTTTATCACTTAGGTGAGTCTATTTTCGCAATGGAAAAGGAGACTTTCGAGATTACCGCAACTGCTGAAAATGCAGCTAAGAAGGGTGTCAACAGAGTGGCTGCTTCGCACCGTTCGTTCAACAACTTCTTTACAGGTAAATCTTATCAGATGAACAAGAAACTTGTCAACAGCAAGAAGGTTCATCTCAGATAATACGATTTTGAAATAAAACAGTAAGACTCTATACCTTGTGTCTTGGTATAGAGTCTTTTCTTTCTTAATAATATTTTTTGTATGAAATTTAAACTTTATCTTACGACTTGCTTATTGGTCTTGGGATTATCGTGTGCTCATGCTGTTCCAGCTAAGAAAGGAGTGAAGCGGACAATAAAACTTGCAGACGGAACTTCTGTGGTAGCAGAGCTTAAAGGTGATGAGTTCGCCTCTTATTGGCAGACAGATGATGGTAAATGTTATGTACAGGATATTGATTCCCGCACATTTAAGATTACAGATAAAGCACAGGTTGTGAACCGAGGTTTGGCAAAACGTCAAAAAGCCAATGATGAACGCATCAAACGCTTTGCCAAACGAGGACCGAAAAGAGAAATAACAGGTGCTTTCTCTCATTTTACAGGAACAAAGAAAGGACTCATCATTCTTGTCAATTTCAAGGATGTAAAGTTCGGCAGGACTCATACCCGCACCATGTTCAATAATATTGCCAACAAAATAGGCTTTACCAATAGTTTGGGATTCAAAGGCAGTGTAAAAGATTATTTCTTGGCACAAAGTAACGGACAGTTTGAATTGGATTTCGACGTGGTAGGTCCCTATACTTTGTCGCAAAACATGGCTTACTATGGCGCACATACTAAGGATGGTGATGTGGATGCAAAGGCAGGACACATGGTATTGGAGGCTTGCCAGATGGCTGATAAAGACGTAAACTATAAAGACTACGACTGGGATGGTGACGGCGAAGTGGACCAAGTATTTGTTATTTACGCAGGTTTCGGCGAGGCTGATGGTGGTTCCGAAGATACTATTTGGCCTCATGAGAGTATGTTGTCGGCTTCGACGGTTGGTAAACGTTATGAAACCAAAGATGGTGTTAATGTAAATACCTATGCCTGTGGTAATGAGAATACGTATGACATGTTGGGACGAAGCCGCATCAATGGTATTGGCACCATCTGTCACGAGTTCTCTCATTGCTTGGGTTATCCAGACCTGTATGATACCAATTATGGTGGAAATTTCGGAATGGGTTCCTTCGACCTGATGTGTTCTGGCAGCTATAATGGTGAGAGCTTCTGTCCTCCCAACTATTCAGCCTATGAGAAATGGATTGCTGGCTGGATAACTCCCATAGTCCTTGATAAACCAGCATCTGTAAAAGGTATGCAGGCGCAGGATGTGAAGTATGGACAGGCATTTGTTGTCTATAATGACAACAATAAGAACGAGTATTATCTCATTGAGAACAGACAGCAGAGCGTAGGTATCTGGGACAAGCTGTTGCCAGCCTGTGGCATGATGATAACCCATGTGGACTATGACAAGAATATCTGGGAGCTCAACAATGTCAACACCATTGTCAATTATAGCAACCAGTATGGCCCAGGATATGCTTATCTTGACAACGATCATCAGCGCCTTACAATCTTCCATGCTGACAACGAAGAAGGTGCTTCTGCAAACTCGCAGGCTGGTGACTTGTATCCATTTAATGGCAACAACAGTCTTACCGACACCTCTTCGCCTGCAGCTACCATCTATCAGGGCGGATCGACCATGGGTAAGCCTATCACCAATATTACCCAAAATGAGGATGGAAGCATCGACTTCGACTTCATGGGTGGCAGTAACGACAACATCATCTCGGGTATTCATTTCATAGAGAATGATGAGGCACCTTCATTCGGCCAGGGTGTTTACTCTTTGGACGGTCGTTATATGGGCACTTCTGTCAACGACCTTGAAAAAGGCATATATATCGTGAACGGCAAGAAGATTGTCAAATAAAGTATGAAACAGAGAAATCTTATATTGCTTTTCTGTGCAGTCCTGTTGGTGGCAGGCTGTACGGAAAAGAAAAAAAATCGCATGAAGTCGCCCGACTTTGAAGCGAGTCAAGTACTTAAGGACTCCATGCCGGAGCCTGTTAAGTTGGATAGCGACCTGCTCTCTGATGCAGGTACCGTCGTTCCTTACTTCCCAGGAGGTCTGAAAGCCATGCGTGCTTTCATTGCCAAACATGTGCGTTATCCAGAGGCTGCCCGCACGTTGAAAAAGGAAGGCAGGGTTATCATTTCAGCTCAGGTAGACACCAAGGGCAATCTCTCTCAATATAAGGTGATGATGAGCGACGACCCTCTTTTCGACAAGGAGGCTTTGAGAGTGGTAAAGCTGATGCCTCGCTTTGTGCCTGAGGGGGAAGGCAAGGTCGTTGCCGGCACGGTAAAGATTCCCGTCATGTTCAGATTGAAATAAAGCTGCCGCTTCCTTATCCTATCAAATACATTGCCCACCCATGGTTACTTACCGTACCAAGGGGCAGATATAAACACTTCGCCTTGTCTTTTGAAGAGTTACTTGATTTTTATTGCAACACTGAGTTAAGTGAGTCTTCTGATTTGGCAACCTCCTGGCAAAACAATTGTTGGTCCAGGTACTTATTCTTAAAAATAATTTTTAGTGTTGCAGAATTTATTAGTATTAATCAAACATTATGGGACACTTAATGAAGCAGTTTGGTATCGGCTTGCTGACCATGACTCTTGGTGCTGTTGGTACAACGGGGAGTCGCGCACAGGAGGTTTCTTACATTATTCCTACACCCAAAGCCGAGTTGCTGCAAACAGCGTCTAAAGCAAAATTATTAGCTGCTGCTAATAATGGTTTGAAGGCAATCTATAAAACGCCTGTACCTTTAGCTAACCTTGGAACCATTTCGCAAGGAGACAACGCCAGTTGTAATTACCTGTTCAAGCACAAGGACATCAATGGGGGAGCATGGCTGTTGGCTTCTTCCGACAAGAAAGCAAGTTATGTAAACCAATCGACAGGAAATATTACCTCTTACCAATGGACTGTGCCAGGAAGCAGTGTGTCTTCTTTCACAAGTAGTGATATCCAGGTAAGCTATTCCAAGCCCGGTATCTATGCTATGCCTACCCTTACGGTGGGAAACGGCACAGAAACCAACAGTTATACTGCTCCTTATACTATAAAGGTGGGAGGCACTTCGGAGATAACAACCATCGACTGTCGCGAATGGGGTTCCACATATAGGCTTTCTTCATGTGAGTATGGCAATGGTCAAGGATATGTTGGAGGAACCAATTCGGTAAATATTGTTGGTTGGGGTAATCTCTTTATGCTTGGAACTGATGAAGCCTTCCTTGACGGCATCAATGTTTATCTGCTTAAAAAGCCTACAAAGTATAAGGATGGTGCCAAATTGATAATTAAGGTATGGATGACCAATATTACAGATAAAGAAGCAAAGCTGATTTATCTACCTGTAGAGGCAGCAACTGTTTATATGAAGGATATCAAGGCAGATGGAGAAGATGGTGCTTGGTGTCCTATTTATGATGGTGCCCTTGCTCAGGTTAAGTTCTCTGAACCTCTTTCCATGTATGGTAAAACCACATTCTTTGTAAGTGTTGAGGGTTTCAGCAACGATCCTTCTACAGAAGACTTCGTCTTGCTAAAAGATATGGTGGGCAAGCAACTTGATGAGACACAGGTTTACTCTTTGCTTAGTCACAATTCTTTTGCGCGTCAGAAAGGTGAGACCGACTATTTGCGTCCTATTAATATGTATGGTGGCGGTACGGGCAGCTTTGCCATTTGTCCTATCATTCGTATTCCAGATACTGCCGCAGGTATAAATGCAGCAACCACAACGAATAGCGAACGCCTCATTGCCCGTTTCTCTGACAGCAATACTATCGAAGTTACTTCTCCTGCTGATGGTCGTGTTACTATTGTCGATGCTGGCGGCGCAACGCTTGCCAATGGTCATATAACCAGCGGAAAGGCTCAAATCAATGTGCCAAATGCTGGTCATGGACTCTACATCGTTTCAGGTCCTAACGGTCAGACTGCTAAAATCCTTAGATAGAGCTAAAAGCTATTATAATTATTTTTTAGGCTCTATTCAGTTATTTAGAAAATAATATATAGGTAAACATAAAAATTATAAACAATGAAGAATTTTACACGCAAAATGGCCAGCACCGCCTTGGTGGCAGTGCTTGGAGTATGTGGTGTCAATGCACAGACACATACATGGAAGAGTGTGAACACAGGAGACGGAACAACGTATGCCATTGACAAAGATGGATCTCTATGGTCTTTCGGATGGAACGAATCTGGTCAGATGGGTATTGACGACAAGACCCAAAAGATCTCTGTACCAACACAAGGTAGGAAATGATAAAGACTGGGCGATGACCAGTGCTGGACAGGCTTATGGTTTCTTTATCAAGAACGATGGTACATTGTGGGCTGTAGGTGACAACTCTGACGGCGTGTCTGGTGTAGGCGATGGAGCTACCAGTCATAAAGTCCCCACGCAGGTAGGCAAAGACAGCGACTGGAAAACAGTTAGCTGTTCACGCTTCTTCGGTCATACTGCTGCCGCTATCAAGACAGATGGTACTCTTTGGACATGGGGTAATGGTACCTCAGGACAACTTGGTATAGGTACATATTCAAGTAAGACCAATCCCACACAGGTAGGAACAGACAAAGATTGGGCTCAGGTAAGCCTTGGTAATGATTTTACCATTGCTCTGAAAACCGACGGAACTCTTTGGGGATGGGGGTTTAACCAGCAGAAACCTCTTATGAACAGCCCCAAAAATAACAAAAAGCCCGTTCAGTTAGGTACAGACAACGACTGGGCATATATCTTTGCAGTTGTTGAAACCACTTATGCCATCAAGAAAGACGGTTCTTTATGGGTATGGGGTGACAATTATAATAATATGGCCGGCATTAAAGATGCTGATACAGAAAAAATGTCTACTCCTGCAAAAATCACATTCGGTACTGGCGAGAAGGTCATTGCCATCACTGGCTGCGACAACAACCGTTATGTGGGTGTTGGAGGTGAAGATGGTATTATCACCAAGATTTACTCATGGGGCTCTAATGTAGACGGTGCTCTCGGAGATGGCAGTGGTGTTCCTGTTGATGCCACTGAAGGTCAGGAAATTATTGTTGAGCCAGTTGTCGTAAAGCTTCCTGATGGCGTTAAGGGTACTCAATTGGCAAGTGGTAACGGTTATTGCGTGCTTCTGTCAACCGATGGCAAGATTTATGGATGGGGTAAAAACCGTGGTGGACAGCTTGGCAATTATTGTTCAGAAGACCAGATGACCTACATTGCTCTTCCTATAGAATGTGCCGTAGAACAGGCTACAGAAGAAAAGGTGTACACAATCGATGCAGAGGAGATTCCGGCACAGCTCAGTGATGCCAAGAAGCTCATTCTTACAGGCACATGGTCACAAGCTAAACTGCAGGCTCTGTCTCTTGCCATTGGCAACAACACCGGCTTCCCACCTGTAGGTAACTCTACCATAGAGGAAATTGATATGAGCCAGGCCAAGATTGCTGCTAACACGTATGCTTATCTTTCTTCAGGTTTTGGCGCATTCCGTGGCCTTAATGCTCTTGTTACTGTTAAAATGCCAGCAGCAGAAGAGGCTGCTCATTTCAAGAGTTTGCGCTCTGCTTTCCAGAACTGCACAAGTCTGAAGAACATAGACATTTCTGACTGTGTAAACGTGACTAACCTCACAGATGCTTTCTTTGGTTCTGCGATTACAGAAGTAGACCTTTCAAAGTTTAATAATATCACAAGTTGTGAAAGCGCATTTGACAATTGCGAGAAACTCATTTCTGTAAAGTTGCCTGCTAAGATTACACTCGGCAAGTATCTCTTCGGCAGCAATCACTCTCTTGCCACCATCGACTGGAGTGCATATTCCGGCACAGAAGCTCCAAAGATGCCAAGTGGTTTGTTCCAGTATGTTGACGAGCATAAAGATCTTAAGAATATTACTCTTATCGTTCCTGATGCTTTGGTTGAGTCGTTCAAGGCAAATGCCGATTGGGCTAAACTCAATGTGGTAGGTACTACCCCAACAGGTATTAGCGAGATTGTAACTAATAGAGCATCAAGCAACACTATTTATACAATAGAAGGTGTGAAGATAGCTACTTCTAAGGAAAAATCTCTGCCTAAGGGTCTTTATATCATTAACGGAAAGAAGGTAATGGTTAAATAAATCACAAGATTTATCTTAATTGCTAAAAAATAAAAGGAGAAATCCGTATTGCCCACCCATGGTTACTTACCGTACCAAGGGTGGGCATTTCTTTTTATCTTCCCCACTCTCAAACATTTTCCCGTAAATTTCTTGCATCTTTCAGAAGAAAAGTGTAATTTTGCACAAGATTAGTTGCGCTCGGCAATTTGAAAGCAAGCTTTCATTGCGCTCACTGGCATAATCTTTGCATAAGATTAGTTGCATCTCAGCATAATATTCAAGCAAGCTTGATATTCTGCATTCGATTTGCATAATCTTTGCAATAGAGAAAAGTAGAACACTTTAAATAAGGAGGTAAATATGGATTTATTTGACAGCAAAAGACAAGAAAGATTAGAGGCTGCAAGAAAGGCTTCTGTAGCCAGCAAAGAAGCGGCAAGAAAATTCCTCATTGAGGCAGGAATTTTGTTGCCTAACGGAGAAGTTGCACCACATTTGCGATAGAAATATGAATGAATCTCTTTATTCCAGACGCTCCAATCTTGTGATTGGATTTCATGGTTGCGACCAATCTGTAGTAGAAGCAGTCATTGCTGGCAAGACAGAACTTCTTGCCAGCACAAATGATTATGACTGGTTGGGAAATGGTATCTATTTTTGGGAAAACAATGAAGAAAGAGCTTGGCAATGGGCTAAAGATTTATCGAAAAGGAAAAATTCGCAAATTAAAAAACCGGCTGTTGTTGGAGCTATTATAGACTTGGGATATTGTTTTGACCTAACAGACAGTTCCTATCTTCAAGAATTGAAGGCTGCGTATGAGTCTATGGTTACCGTTTACAAAGAATCAGGAATAGAATTACCAAAGAATACATCTATGGGTAAATCTCCTGATATGCTTATTCGAAAATTAGATTGCGCTGTTGTTCAAACTGCACTAACATACAACCAAGATGCCAACGCCCATCCTTACGATTCTGTGAAAGGAGTCTTTTGGGAAGGACAGGAACTATATCCTAATGCTGGATTCAGAGAAAAGAATCATATTCAGATTTGTGTCTGCAATCCAAATTGCATCAAAGGTTATTTTCTCCCCAGAGGAATCAATCAAGATTATCCTAACCCATAATATAATGAAATTAAATGAAGTGGAGATGTATAATGCCCACCTTTGGTTACTTACCGTACCAAGGGTGGGCATTTCTTTTTATCTTCCCCACTCTTAAACATTTTCCCGTAAATTTCTTGCATCTTTCAGAAGAAAAGTGTAATTTTGCAAAAAAAGAAACGATGCCAACAATATTCATATTTTTTGGATTTAGGTTCATGTTTTATTCAAATGATCATGAACCGATTCATGTTCATGTAATCAAAGATGGAAATGAAGCAAAATATAATGTTTCTCCTCTGATTCAGATTTACAATCATGGGTTCAAAAAGCATGATATTGCCTTGATAGAATCTATTATTTCAGAGAACGAAGCAGTTATTATAGATAGATGGAAAGAGTATTTTAATCAAAAATAAGATATTATGGAGCAATATAGAATAAATCGCGTTTGGGTAGACGATACCCATATTTGGGCAGAAACCCAAAATGGCTGGAAGGCAAACTATCCTTTTAGCCGGTGGAGTCGTCTTGCTAACGCCACACCTGCTCAACGTAAAGCATTCGTATTGAGTAGATATGGTATTCATTGGCCTGAACTGGATGAAGATTTATGTTTTGAAGGCCTATTTGCAGATGCTGGTATTTACAAACCGACAGATGCAGAAAATGCTATTTATTATCAAGCATAATTAAATAGTGCGTTTCACATAAGCTTAGCTGCGCTCGGCAATACTGTTGTAGCTTAACAAAATATTTCACAACATCGCTTGTCTGCCAAACGCAAGTACTATCATCCGCCATCGCAAGTACTTTCGTTTGTCAACGCAAGTGCTTTCGTCAGCCGACGAAGCCTATTTCGTTTTTGTTGCCTTTGTCATGTGCAAAGTTATCACAATCTTTTGATGGTTATTTTTAGGTTATTTCTGTCAAAAAGAAATGACTTTTGGCACTTTTTGCTTATCTTTGTGCCCGTAAACCATTAATAAGACAGATTTATGTTACGATTATTGTTTAGACTATGGTGGCTTCAGCAACGTCGCTCCTTCACCTGGAAGGATGCCGTTGTGGGTGGTTATCTCATCTTCGTTTATGTGATGGTGGGCTTGGGCTTCTACTTTGGAGCTACCCTCGATGGCGAGGAACTCTTCGAGGACGGAACTCCTGATGCTCTTTGTGCCATTTTGGTGATGACAATGCTGGTGCCCGATATCATCCTGAAGGTGGTGATGAAGCATGACAGCACGGCCATGGACGATTATCTCAAGTCGCGACCTGTTCCCGAGAAGGTTTGGAACCGTTTCCTACTGCTCACCAATCTTGCCAATTTCTGGAATTACGTCATGCCTGTGCTCATGCTCCCCATGCTTTTCTGGATGCTCAGCGTGCCTCAGGCCATTGTGGGCTATCTGCTGATGCAGGCTTTCTCTTTCATCAATGGCATTTATGTCACTTGCTATTATAAAACTGCCGACTGGATGCTGCGCTGGCCCTTGCTGTTGGGCTGGATAGGTATGGGAGCCATCCTTACTGCCTATCTTGTATGTTTCGCCTGGATGCCGGGATTCTTGATCAACATCGGTATGGCTGTATGGGCTGTGCTCATCATCACCGGCTTGCTTTTCTATCTCTATAACCTGAAGATTTATAATGAGCACAAGCAGAAGACGTCCCGTTTCAGAAGTTTTGGCAAGACAACGCTTTACAAGCTGCAGTACATCGGACTGCTTCGTGCCAAACGTGTGCGCAACATGGTGCTTGTCATGGTGATCATCTTCTTCCTCGATGCCCTGTTGATGGTATTCCTGCCCGACGAAGGTACTGGTAATCAAGTTTCCTTGATCATGTATGTGGTGGGAGATGTATTGCTGCCTTCGGTAGTCTTGTCGCAGTGGACTTTTGGTATAGAGGCCAACTTCTTTCAGGGATTGATGACAAAACCTGTCAAGGTGGAACAACTGTTGCGCAACTGCTTCTATTTCTATCTGAGTATCAGCGGTGTGATGACGGTTATCAGTTTGGTCTTCGTCTTCCTTTCTCCCGAAATAACGGTATTCACCTTGTTGGGCGCCATGGGTATGGCTGTGTTTGTCAACCTTTCCAATCTGCCTACCTGTCTCTTTTCGTCACGGTTGGAAATCTTCTCCAACTCGATGTTCAACATGCAGGGAGCCAACATGAAGATCAATCTCTATGGTATTGTCTTCTTGGTACCTTCAGGTCTTATGGCAGGTGTCTATTATCTGTGGGGAGCTGAGGTGTGGTGCATCGTCAGCGTAACTATGGCTGTCGTGTGCTTGTTGATTCATCGCAAGGTTATAGCACGCGTGGCTGCTATATACGATCGCAGACGCTATGAGCGCATGGAGAAATATATGGAGAATTAAGTTTTATGTTCAACGAATTAAAATGTACAGCAAAATGATTAAGATACAGAATCTCAAGAAAATATATAATGGCACAACCGTTCTGGATATAGAAAGCCTTGATATTGCCCAGGGAGAGTTGGTAGGGTTGGTAGGTAACAACGGAGCAGGAAAGACCACCTTGCTGCGTCTTGTCCTCGACCTGATAAAGGCTGACGACGGTTTTGTGGAGAGCGACGGCAAGAAGGTCAACGAGTCGGAAGACTGGAAAACCTATACGGGCAGCTATATTGACGGACGCTTCTTGGTTGACTTCCTGACTCCGGAGGAGTATTTCTCGTTTATAGGTGATGTCTATGGTATTGACGAAGAGACGATGAAGGAACGTCTGGCTCCTTTTGAGACGTTTATGCACGATGAAATCATGGGAACCAAGAAGTATCTGCGTGATTTCTCGCAGGGCAACCGCCAGAAGATAGGTATCATTGGCGCAATGATTGTCAACCCAAAGGTTCTCTTGCTTGACGAGCCTTTCAACTATCTCGACCCTTCTTCGCAGATGAACATTGCCCGACTGATTCATCAGGTGTGCAAGGAGCATGGCACTACCGTCATCATCTCCAGCCATAACCTCAACTTTGTGGCAGATATCTCTTCCCGCATCCTCCTGTTAGAGAAGGGTAAGCTCATAAAGGACTTGCAGAATACGGATGGTGCTGCCATTGCCGAACTCAACGAGTATTTCGGTATTCAGGCGGAGTAAAACGAGCATGCCGAGTAGGCATAAAATCCATATAGCTTTTTTTCTCTCTCTCTGAAGGTGCCCCTATAGCGACCAACGCTCGTTGCTATTAGGGGCAAGGCTTCGTCGCTACTAAGAGCGGAAAGGGGGCGGATGTTTTTTAGTATGCAGTTATAATACTGTATGAATGCCGTTAGAAGGCATACTGTGCGGTAAGCATTAGCTCGCGGGGACGCAACTCATAACTATTGGTCAGGGTGCTAACGCCGCTGTATGTAGTTTCGGCGTAACTCTTTTTGTTGAATATGTTACGAAGCTCTGCCGAAAGGCGGAGCTTTTTGATGCGCCAAACGGCCGTGGCATCCCCCAATAGGCAGTTTATATTGTCGCCTTCTTGCAGTTCGTTGCGATAATGCACGAGCGAGAAAGTAAGGTCGACGTTATGGATGGTAGCGGTGGCAGAGAGCTCTTGCCGCCAGTTGAATAGCGATGAATTCGCCGATTTTGCTCGTTTTGTGTTAAGTTTTGTGAACTCTCCTTCGTAGCTAAGCTGACACCATGAGGGCGAGAAGTCGATGGATGGGGTCAACGTATAGGTCTGGTTTGTGTAGTCGATGGTCTGATGGCTGGTATACTGTGTGCCTTTGCTATAGTTGTAGTCTGCCTTGAGTCGAGTCTTTAGGTGCCAGTCGTAGAAGCCCTTCGATACATAGAGCGAGGCACCAATGTTGTCGCTCTTACTGTTCTGCTTATAAATGGCGGTGTAATAGTTGCCGTCTACGATGCGAAGGTCGGAGGCGGTGTTCTGCCAGTATCGGCTGGCGTTGATCGAGACACTGAAAAAGGCCTCTGTGATGGGGCGCTTGTAGTCGTAGCTCAGCTTGCCATATAGCGAACGGTTGATGGGAACGATGTCATCCGAGGTATACCAGGAGCGATAACTTCGGCGATATTGGTCTATGGCATAGGTGGTGGGGCTGCCTGTCGAGGTGTTGTAGCCCGTGTAGAAAGTAAGCTCCCTGCGGAAGTCTATTTTCTGGTTGAGATACACAAAGGGCGATGCGGTGAGGAGGGTCTTCTGCTGTCTGGTGAATCGTTCCCAGGTGAAGGTGGGCGAGAAGTACATCCTCAAGTCGCCAGTCTTGTACTGCCAGAAGGGAGTCAGCTTTGCGCAGATGTCAATGTTGTGGTTCTTCTTTGCGTTTTGGTCGCCCACGATGATGTCCTTGAAGTCGATGCTGGCTTGATATCGTTGGCTCCAGTGAAATCTGCTCTTCTGCCACTCCACGGAATGGGCAGTATGCCATAGGTTGGTGCGTAGGCGGCTGCGGTCGTCGTTCACATACAGGTCGGCCACGCCATGATGGTAGTCGGCTATCGAGCGCCATGACAGTTGGCTCTTCTTCCATACGAAGAGGCGATAGAGGCTGCCTTCGATGTTGAGTTGTGGTATGCGTATGCGCTGGGTGAGCGCTTGGTTGATGGCGGATAGACCGTCGGTTTGTTGGGCATTCAGGCTGAAGTGCTCATTGCCATAGTGGGTGGCTTGGTTGAGCTTGTTTTCCCATTCTATGTTCAGTATGTCGTTCTTCATGGTCTTGCGTGTTTGTTCTGAGGTCATCACAGGCTCTTCGCCTCCAAGGTCGTAGATGGAGGTGTTTTCTCGGTTTTGTTTGATGAGCGAGCGCACATAGTTGGCCTCGAGTCGGGTTTCGGCATCCTGCTTGTTCTTGGAGATGTGATTGATTGAATATTTTTGAGAGGTATTGAAGCGCAATCGCTCCTCGTCGATAGGGGCTTCAAGGGTTGGAGCTGAGAGCCATGCGGGGAGTGTGGTCGAGGATAACCGGTTGCTGTACGAGGCCAATTCATCGAGGCTTCCGCTTAGGTCTTTGCCAGTGCGATCGTAAGCGGCATCGTACATCATTTGTCTTTTCTTACCTATCTGCATTAGGTTGACCTCGCCACCCACATAGGTGTGGTTACCTACTAATAGGTATGGCTTGATGGTAGGCATGAGCCGGTCGCGAGCACTGTCCTTGAGGGCAATATTCATGGCCACGTTGTCGGTATAGGTCTTGTCCTGCAATGCCTTGATAGGCTGGTCATGCTCGATGACTTCGGCCTTTTTTACATCTTTGGCCTTGATGTTCTCCTCCAGTTGGTTGTACTTGCCTCCCGTTAGGTCGAGACCTTCCACGGTGAATCGGTTGATGGGCTTGCCATTATAGTTGATCTGCCCATTCTTGGCCACATCCACACCGGGCAGTTTCTTTAGCACATCTTTGAGTGAGTTGTCTCGTGCGTCGGCAAATCGTGTTAGATCGAACGATACGGTGTCGCGGCCTGTGATGCGTGAGCCTTTCACCTGCACCTCTTTGAGCACGAATGCGGTGGAAGGCATGCTGATAATGGTTTCTTTGTTCGAAGAAATCGATGTTTTTGTCTTTTTGTAGCCCATGCAGGTAGCTTGCAGCATATCGCCCACGTGCCTTTCGTCGACAGATAGAACAAAAGAACCATCAGCCTTGCTTCGGGTAAACTTGATGGGTTTTCCATTGCGTAGCAAAGTGATGGAAACGTTAGGCAAGCGGTTGTGCGAAAGTGAATCTTCCACATAACCGCTTATTTCGGTTTGTGCTTGCAGCACCGTTGGTACCGCAAGCATCCATAACATTGTGATGAAAGCAGCAACAATTCTCTTCATACTCTATCTATTGTTTTTCTGTTTAGCAATGGCAAAGGTATCGTCTTCTTTGATTATAGCAAAAAAATGATATTTCTGAGATATTATCGCCGCCATTTTAGGGTATTATTACTTTATTAAAAACAGGTTTTACTATAGTTCTATAGGGTTGAAGACGTTTTTCTTATTCATGAACTTCTTTATGTCCACATCATTTCCGTGTTCGTCTTTCATTGCTACGATCTTGGTGGAAAGACCTTCCAACATCATGCCTGGCGTAAACTTCTCCTTGGCTTTTCTAAGTCCCTCTTGGCTGATTTCTTCTCTTTTTCCCTTGCCAATGGTTATCGGTTCTGCAGTTTTGACAGTACTCATGCCTATGACTGTAAATTCATATTCGCGGTTTTCATCGTATGCCTTCAGTATCAGACCTGGCAGTCCGCAAAGTTTCCAAGGACCTTCTTGCATCGGGATGTCTTCGGCATACCATGCGTACCAAGTTCTGCCCTTGAATTTTGTTTTGGCCAACAAGCAGTGGTATCCTATGATGTCGGCTGTGCTGTCGCTAACGAGTTGCCAGTTGGGTATCTCTATGTTTTCCGTGCAATTATAGTTCTCCATGCCCACGGATTCTATGTGGGTGGATTGCCCGGTGGCAGGATAGTTCTTGTAATAGGAGAAAGGAAAGCGTCCTCCCTTTGGAAGGTCGGAGAAGTCGAAGTTGCCTGTCTTGGCCTTCTCTCTCATCAGCGAGTCTTTCAGTTGTTTCGTTCTGTCATAAAAGTAGGTCACCTTATTACCAATGTCGAGTCGCATCTCGCTTTCCGTATAGATGTATGGCTTGATGGATGGATTGTTTACCCATTTCCCCTCGTAGGTGATGCGATACTTGGTACTGTCAATGCTCTCTAAGTCACTGCCCTTCATTCCGTTAATGCTTACGGTAGTTCTTGTTTGGGCCGTTGCTGTTAGTTCTCCCATGAAGAGTATTGCTGCAATAGCTAAGATTATTTTCTTCATAATTATATCCTTTTATGTTAATCTGTATGCAAAAGTAATAAAAAAAAGTCGCTCTGCAAACAAAACATGCGTTTTAACATCTATTTGACAGACGTGATAAGACAGGGAAGGAAAACTTAAAAGCTACCGCTCGATTATTTCCAGATAGCATATCGAGGATAGCTGCTCAGCCCCTTTATCGCTCTATCGGATTGAACGGCTCGGCTTGCTTCGAGTGCAACAGGCGGTTGCCCTTGCCATCTTTGATGGTGATGTTGGCATATTTGCTGTCTTGCAGGAGGTAGCCGATGGGGTCGGCGCAATATTTCTTGTATATGGTGGTGAGCTGCTTGCGGTCGATGGGTTCGAAAGTCTTGCCTTTATAATATATAGGTGTGGTGGCATTGCCCTTCTTCAGGGCTATGGCGGTAAAGCAATAGTCGCCGTCCTTGTCGTAAGCCTTGAGAATCAGACCTGGCAGGCCTCCCAGCTTCCATGGCCCATTGTCCAGGGGAATGTCTTCGGCATACCATGCTGTCCATGTTCTGCCCTTGAAAGCGGTCACGGCCTGATGGCAGGGATAACCACAGATGGTGTCGGTACTGTCGGTGGGTTGCCAATCGATGTTTTCGATGGGCTCTACGCACAGGTATCGGTCGGCGGCAAAAAAGTCGAGATAGGCAGTCTTGCCTTGCTGGGGATAGTTCTTGTATAGTTTCCAGTTGATAGTACCAGAATTACCCGAGAAGTTGCTTTCTATACCTTTCTTCATGTTGTTGTAGATGAGCGAGTCTCTTTGGAAGATGGGGTAGCTGTAGAAGGCCGAATAGAGGTTGCCTATTTGCAGCAACATTTGCTCTGTAATGCGGTTAGTGTTGGTGCCTTGCTTATTATGATGGTTGCCGTATACATAGCTGAGGTCGTAAATGACTTGATACTTCTCTTGGTCGATGGAATCGCCCATACCGATGGACGATTCGTCGAACACATTAACGCCTTGGGCTTGGAGCATACAGGCATGGACCAATGCCAACCAAGCGATGAATAATGCTTTTTTCATTGTCATGATGTTTTATAATGTTCTTTGCTGTTTGTCTGTATTCTGAATACAAAGGTAAGGTATTTAACTGATGAAGCCGCATAATAATGTTACTGAGATGTTATGATGGTGTGTCTGGTTCTATTATTATCTTATTACGTTCCTTGGCTTTTAGCGATTTTATCCGTACCTTTGCAACCATGAACAAGAACATAAATCTCAAAATCGTGTGGGCGTTGTGCGGAGTGGCCATCCTGCTGCTTTTCTGCACACAGGCATACTGGCTTTATAACCAGTATCAGTATAGTTTAGACAAGACGGTGGACCAGTTCAAGGAAGACTGCGACAAGACGTTTAGGGATGTGTTCAAGACATATAAGTTGCAGGCCGACAAAGGACATAAAAAGCACACGTTCAAAACCAAGATAGAAACCAAGTTTGATACGAAGAAGGTGCAGAAGGCTGTTACTACGCTCAGCTTTTGGGATAACAAAAAATATTTAGGCAAGGTGCAGAAAATAGGCATTACCTCTGATGATGCCTATGAGCTATACTCGCGCTATGCCGCCTTTAGGGAGCATAAGCTCACAGCCGCAACTTATCAGCCATACCTGGATAAAAAAGGGTATGGCAAGATAGAGGGCTTTAGGCAAGTAAAGTATCCAGACGTATTTCTTGATAGCCATTTTGAGGTGACGGGACAATGGACGAGAACCGTAACAGTTCGTTATCAGACCAATCCTATGTTTCGACAAGGCATTGCTTTCGAGGTGATGATGTCGCCTGTGCCAGTTCTGAGATCCATGCTCTGGCAGTTGATAGGTAGTTTGCTGCTCTTTGTGATATTGGTGGGATGCCTTTATTATCTCGTCAAGACCATCGTGGTGCAGAAGCGTATTGATGCCATTCGCCATGCTTTCCTCAAAAACATGATTTATGAGATGAAACAGCCTTCGAACAATAAAAATAGCGATGAATCCGCAATTTCTATCGGCTCCATCGCTTTTTATTATACCCAAAATGAACTGCGTTGTGCCCACGAACGTGTCATAGTCACCTCTCGACAAGCCGAAATATTAAGGATGTTGGCCACGCATCCTAACCAACTGGTGGAGCGAGAAAGCATCCTCAACGAAGTATGGGGCGATGACTCTTATTCCAATTCCTTGGCTCTGAATGTGCAGATAACCTATCTGCGCCGAGCCCTCAGCTCGGATGCCTCAGTGAGTATCGAGGCGGTCATCAAGAAGGGATATATCTTGCGCACACCTACATTGCCTTGATTTGTTCCTTGGCTTTGCTGATGAGTTTCTCCTTCTCAGCTCCCTCTTTCATTTTCGGTGCTTTCTGCAGGAAGATTCGAAGGTACAGGCGTGCCTTCAGTTCGTCACCATCGGCCATATACATTTGTGCGGCATTGTAGTAGTTGAGTGGGTTGTCGCTATCGTCGTATTCGATGCATTGGGCGAAAGCATGTCCCGCATTTCCGAACTTTCCTTTATCGTAGTAGAGTTCTGCCAGTTGCTGATTGATATAGAGTGCACGTTCTCGTGGGTAGGCAACTTCTATAGAACGGTTCAGATTCTGAATGGCTAACTCCCGATATTTTTCCTTTTTTGCTTCCTGATCAGCTTTGCAGGCATCAGCCAGCTTCTTGTAGTCCATTCCCAAGAAGTATAGGCTGTTCATGGGTGGGTCGTCTTTCAGGTCTACAGCTCTTTTCAGATAAGGTAGTGCCAGTTGGTATTTCTCTGTGTTGTAGTAGCATAGTCCTAACACAAAGTTTGATTCATAATTGTCGAATCCATCGGCTATAAGCTTCTTGTAATAGGGTATTGCCTGTTTGTATCTGAATTGCAGAAACAGCGAGTAGGCAAGCTCTTTATTGATGAGGATGTTGGTGGAATCCTGTTTCTCTACATACGATAAGGCGAAGGCCGAAACATTTTCGGGTTTGTTGGAGTTGTTCCAGTGTGAAAGGAGTGTGGTAAACACCTCGCTGTCGTTGGGATACATTACCCTGATACGAAGTCCCCAGTTATCTATAGCTGATTTGTTGCCAAGGTTCAGATTAGTAAAGAAGAGCATTCTCATGTCCTCGTGGTTGAGGCTGTCTTTGGGTATGCTGTCCATACAGGCGATGGCTTTCTTGTTGTCGCCGCGCATTCGGTAGCAGGATGCTAATTTCCGTAATACAGGCAAGTCGCCAGGATGTGTGTTGAGATGTTGTTGATAAAACCCGATGGCATGCTGAGAGTCGTGCTCGGCCATGCAACTGTCGCCCTGGCTCACGAGTGCTGAACGTACAGGATGCTCGTTCTTGCCCTGCATTGTGAGGGCCAGAACGAGAATGTATGTTATTAATAATGTTTTCCTCATATTTTATTTATTAGCATTGGTTAGTGCTTCCTTCAAGGCTTCTATACCTGGGAATCCTGTGTGTTGGTAGATTTTGTGCCCCTGCTTGTCGATAATTACGTAGGTAGGAATGGCATCAAAATTGTACTGCTTGCCCAACTCGGTGCTCTGGGGATTGCTGATACGAGTGTGAATGCCATGAATGTCGGGTATCATCTCGTTCCACTTATCGATAGGCGAGGTGGCATCGGCAATGTATATGTAAACTATGTCTTTCATTTCTTCTTTGATAGGCTTGATGGATTTCATGGCAGCACGGCATGGCATGCACCATGTGTTCCAGAAGTCGATGAGGATGGTTTTGCCCTTGTAGGGAGCGATGAGGGTTTCGATAATCTTTCCGGCGGCCATCTTCTCGGGTATGTCGACGATGGAGAATGTGCCCTTGGCGGCAGCTTCTTCCCTCAACTTCTTCGAGGCTTCGGCATCGGCTTTCGCTTTTTGAGCTACTTGTTCATTCTTGGCCAGTAACAATTGTAATACGGGCTGGCAGGTAATCTCGGTTTTGGCGGCCTGGAGTTCTTCCTCGCTGAGCGGTGTGTTGGGGGCTGGCATGAAGGGATTGCTGCTGGTAAGTTTTTTGCTGTACTTGTTGGCCTTGATCAGGTTGTCGCTCAGCTCGTCATTGATAATGTGTATGCCGAGAGGCTTATTGTCCAGTTCGCAGTAATAGGGATAGTAACGCTGATTGACTGAGCGAAGGATGGACATTTTGGACAGTCCCTTAAAATAGGACGCCGAGTCGATGGGTGTTTCTAAGTTCTTTTGGGCTGTGCTGTCTTTGCTTATCATATTGCTCATGCTAAGGTATGTCTTGTAGCTCAAGAGGTGGCCTATGTAGTTGATGTCGAGTTGCACACGGGCATAAGTTTTGCAGGCTTTGCTCACCGCAGCCTTGTCGATGGCCTTCTTGTTGGCTTGATAAGTATCGACGATGAACTGCTTGTATTGCAGGGGTGTCATGCCTCTTATGTCATCGAAAAATGTTCGACCACTCGTCTCCAGATTGTCTTTGACGGTTTGCAACTCGGTGCAGAGGGCGGCATAGTCGCCATCAAATTTCACATTTGTAGAGTCGAGAGTGATGGTCAGCTTTCCTTCTGGAACCATGATGATGGGGATTGCTCGCTTGCCTATCTTCAGGTCTGCCTGGGTAGGCAGCACCAGATTTTCTGTGATGGCGAAGCCCTGTGTGCCATCGGCGTTCTTTCGCAGTTTGGTGTCGTAGGGACCGCCACTAAACGCTCCGTTGTATAAAATTATGCGCACGCGTTCCCTGGATCCAGGAGTGTAGTGGTCGAAGATGACATTTATTTGCGATGGACCGAAGTGGGGTGAAGTCGGTGGCAAAGTAATGGTGTTGTCCTTGGCCTGTGCGGTGAAACCGAATGAAAGAGCCAAGACCAGAAACAAGAGATGGCGACAGAAGGTCGTCTTGTAGTAGTTGAATTGTGTCATACGAAATGTTGTTTTATGTAATAATTTGCAGCTACAAAAATAAGTATAATCTTGCAATCTTGCAAACGAATATTACAACAATGAGTGTTGGTATGTCTTGGTTATCAGGTGCTTAAACGTGATGTGTAACCATACAATTCTCTTTTTTGTAATCGACTTACACTTCACGGCTTATCACAGCCTCGAAGGAATATACCTCGCAGTCGGCCTTGATGCGCGACTTCCTAACCCTTATATTGGCCATCGAATATTGCAGTATCTGCATTACTTCCTCGTCGGTCTTTCCGATGTGGTAGAGTATGCAGAAGAGGCAATGTGAGGGATTCAGATCATAGCAGGCAAGCCGTTTGCTGTATTTTTCGTCTATCATCCTGTAGCTGGCAAGTAGCTGCAGGATTCCCTGTTTGCCGATTTGACTGATGTTCTTGTTCTGTACCGCTTGCGAGTAGTACACGAGTCCCTGGCTTATATCGGTCAGTTCGCCGATTTGTGTCTTGTACAATTCTATATCCTTGTCACGTCTTTTCAGCTTGCGTACTTGTGTGGTGATGTCATGATTCAGTTGCTCGCATCGTTCTGCAAGTGTTGCGTTCTCTACGTCTTTTAGCTGATGTAGTGAATTATGTAGAGCGGCAATGGTGCTTTGGGCTTTTCGTATTCGCGAAACAGAAAGGTATGTCATTGTCAGCAATATGGCAAGCACGATGATGCTGGCTACAAGAATCCAGTTCTTCGCTTGCGCATATCGGTAGCTACTGTAACCTCCTTCATACATTAGCTTCACCTTTTGTTCCTTGTTTGCATTGCCTTGTCTTTCAATGACGGGTTCTGACTGATGTATTAGTTTGACGATGTTGTCGGCAGTTGTTGTGTCACCCAGGTGTAAGTACACAAAGTAAAACGGTATGAGATGTTCATATGAACCCAGGTACATGTAATTGGACAATTCGTCTATTTCCGGTTTATAGGCATTGAGAAATTTCTCTCCTTTTTGTGTCTTGCCGTATCTCCATAGAAAACGATACAGGTCCACTGAAGTCGTGTAATTTATACCACCGTAGTTATCTGCCAGATTGATGTAATCCATGATGACGGAGTCGGGAGTGTTTCCTTGTTCTATCAGTTTTTGAAAATAATAGTTGTACATAGGCCCTAATGTACTGTCCTTGTTCTCGGAAATGGAGTATGCAATGTCGAAAGCTTCTTCTGCCAACTGGCGGTCTTGATTGTTCACGGCACGGTAGAGTGTCGCCCAGGCACGATGGGATATGTTGTGGCTTTGTCGTGCCTCGTCCTCGAGTTTTACGGTGTAGGAGTTGTCGTGAGTGATGCGGCACATTAGGTCGTAGAGGTCGAGCTTCTCCTTTTGACGCATGATGGAGCTGTATCTGCAGGCTTGCTTCAGTATTTGCAGCGTTTGTGTTGTGTCGTGTGTTGTGTTGAAAGTCATGGCGCCCTTATAATATAATGCACGCGCAAGCATAGGCTCATTGTTTTCTTTGGTAAAGATCTGTATGGCATCCTCAATGTCGGAATCTCGGCGCAATATATATACGCCTAAGATTTGGTATCTTATCTTGCAAGCCAGTAGTTTGTAGTACCCTTTGTTGTCGTTGCTGTCTGTTCTTTCCAAAAATACCTTGGCTTGGGCGGGATAATAGTCAGCCATATCGTCTATTTCTTCGAACGAAAGACGATAGTGCGATGGAGTACAGCCGACAACGAAGGTCAGCAACAGGGAAAATAGAAATAATATGACCGTTTTCTTCATTCTGCCTGCAAAGGTAAACATTCTTTCTGAAAATCATGTACAGATAGAGAAGAAACTTGTGCTGTGATTATCAGTTTTCTTGGATGTGACAGTTTTTTTAACCGCCCAACAGCAGATATGCGGTCGGTCATCAGCTGTTGTTCGCTTGTCTTTCAGCTGTTGTGCGGTTTTTAAATGGCAATTCTTATTGATTATCTTTGTTAATCAAGTTGACGACCACTTTTACCATTACATCTTTTTCCTCAGTTCTGCTTTCTGCAATCATCAGAGTCAGTGCAACGAGTGTGTTGTCGGCAATTCTCTTATGTCCATTTTCTGCATACAGAATGCCATTCTTCTCCATAAACCAAAGAAAAAGCATGGCTGCAATTCTCTTGTTGCCATCGCTGAATGAATGGTTTTTTACGACAAGGTAGAGCAGCATGGCAGCTTTCTCTTCTACCGAAGCGTAGAGTTCTTCACCACCGAAGGTTTGGTAAATCTGACCGATGCTGCTTTTGAAAGAATCATCCTTCTCATTGGCAAACCATTTGCTGCCTCCAAACTTTTTTTTCAGGGCATTGATGGCTTCCATGGCATTTTCGTAGGTGGCATGGAACGGTTCGGTTTGAGTCGTCTTGTCTATAAGCAATGTTTGATAATCATATTTGTCGAGAGTATCCAGAGCATAAACATAGTCGCTGATAACATTGAACAGCCCATTATATTCGCCCTCGGATACTTGATCTTGCAATGTAATCGCACGTGACATCAAACGAACCACTTCTTTCAGTTCATTGTAATTGTCTAAGCGCTTCTGGTTGATGGCATAACCCTTGATGATGTATTGTTTCAAGATAGAATTAGCCCATTGACGGAATCTGGTACCATTGATTGACTTTACACGATAGCCTACGGAGATAATGACATCCAGGTTATAATATTCCGTTTCGACAACCTGTTCAAAGCCGTCGTGGCGGCCATATTTCTTGGTATGTGCAAATTTTGCACATACCAAGGATTTGTCGAGTTCACCTTCTTTAAAACAGTTATTGACATGTCGTGAAATCACAGTTCTGTCACGGCCAAACAACTCTGCCATTTGGCTTTGTGTAAGCCAAACGGTATCATTCTCTAATTTTACATTCAGCTCTATGTTGCCCTCTGGGGAACGATAGATTTCGATGGAAGAATTTCTCTGCTCCATACCTTTCATTATTTAAAAGTCCTAATTCTGGTATCCAATTTTTGGATAATTCAGCAAAGATACGATAATTATCTGATTCCTACAAGGTTTTCAAGTATTTTTCCTGCTTTTTTGATGAAACTTGTAAAAGATAGAAATGGTTTTGTCTTAATGAAAGCATTCGTTCTTGAGGCTTTTTCTACCTATACCTATATTAATAAATGAGATTGCTGCGTTTTTTTGAAATTTATGGAATCTGCGTAACATCAGCTTTTCATCAAACTGCATGAAAAGGGATAGGAATGCTGTGTCATAATACTGAACAATATGTTAATCATATATGCTTAATCGGTTAAAACATGACGAAAAGATGGATTTTTGAGGAATAAAAGATAGAAAAAAGTTGGCTTTTCGTCTCGATTTTATTAATTTTGCAAGCGTGATATGCAGTAGTAAAGTTTATAAGCTAATAACTAAACAATATAACGAAAATGATGAATTATAAGAAAATGGTTCTTACAGTGGCAGTTGGAGCCTTGTCGGTAACAATGACGGCACAGACTGCGCCACAACTCAATGCCAACAACATTGAGGAAGTAATCAAGGCAATGACCTTGGAAGAGAAAGCCCAGCTCTTAGTGGGAGGTGGCAACGATGGATTCGTAGGAAGCGGAGCCATGTTGGGTCACCAGAAGAAGTTTGTTCCTGGTGCTGCAGGAACGACAGTGGCTATTCCGCGTTTGGGAATTCCTGCTACGGTGCAGTGTGATGGTCCGGCAGGAGTGCATATAGATGCACATCGCGAGGGCGACAGCCGTAACTATTATGCCACAGGTTTCCCCATAGGAACCTGTCTGGCCTCTACCTGGAACACCGATTTGGTGCGCAAAGTGGGCGAAGCCATCGGTAATGAGACCTTGGAGTATGGCTGTGATGTGGTTTTAGGACCAGGCATGAACCTGCATCGCAATCCGCTTTGTGGCAGAAACTTTGAGTATTACTCTGAAGACCCTGTTGTGACAGGTCTTATGGGAACTGCCTTTGTGCTCGGTGTGCAGAGTCAGGGTGTGGGCGTGAGTGCCAAGCATTTTGCTGTGAACTCACAGGAAAGTGACCGTACCCGTGTGGATGAGCGCCTGAGTCAGCGTGCTTTGCGTGAGCTTTATCTCAAGGGCTTTGAGATGATGGTGCGCAAGAGCAATCCTTGGACTATCATGTCGGCATATAATAAGATAAACGGCATCTATGCTCAAGGCAACAAAGATCTCTTGACCAACATCCTGCGTAACGACTGGGGATATAAGGGAATCGTTGAGACCGACTGGATTGGTAAGCGTGAAGACCTGCCTGTAGAACAGGAGGTGGCTGCTGGCAACGACCTGATGATGCCGGGCTATCCTGCACAGGTAAAAGATATAGTAAACGCGGTGAAATCGGGTAAATTGGACGTAAATGACGTTGACCGCAACGTGCGCCGTATGTTGGAATACATCGTGAAGACTCCACGTTTCAAGGGGTATAAATATAGTGGCGAGCCCGACCTCAAGGCTCATGCTGCCATTACCCGCCAGAGCAGCACCGAGGGTATGGTGCTCTTGAAGAACAATGCAGCTCTCCCTATCCGTGGCTTGAAGACGGTGGCTCTCTTCGGTGTCAACTCCTACGACTTTATGTCGGGTGGACTTGGCAGTGGAGCTGTCAATGTAGGCTATTCTGTAGATATGGTTACAGGACTGAAGAACATCGGCGTGGCTACTACTCCGCAGCTCACAGAAATCTATCAGAACTATGTGAAATATGCCAAGGCAAAGCTCAAGGCAGACAAGAATCCAATGATGTGGTTCCTGAATCAAGGACAACCAAAGCTCGATGAAATCGATATAACTGAGCGCTGTGTAGCCAATGAGGAGCCTAAGGCTGATGCCGCCATCATCACCATCGGACGTCAGGCTGGTGAGGGTATGGATCGTCAGATCAATGGCGAGTTCAACCTCAGTAAGACGGAACAGGATATGATTTTCCGTGTATCTGATGCCTTCCATGCTAAAGGCAAGAAGGTGATTGTCATCATCAACTCGGGATCTGTCATGGAAACAGCAAGTTGGCGCGACCGTGTGGATGCCATCCTCGTGGCATGGCAACCCGGTATTGAAGGCGGTAACTCTGTGGCCGACATTCTGACAGGAAAGGTGAATCCATCGGGCAAACTGACCATGACTTGGCCTATTGCAGCGACTGATCATCCTTCTACTGCCAACTTCGCCAAGGAGTATGATATGTACACCTATAAGAATATGGAAGGCTGGGGCAAGGGCAATATCCCTGGCGTAGACTTCAGCAATCATGAAGAGGACATCTACGTGGGCTATCGCTATTTCGATACTTTCAAGAAGGATGTGGCTTATCCTTTCGGCTTCGGTCTGAGTTATACTACTTTCGAGATGGGCAAGCCTTCTGTCAAGGCTAACGGCAAGAATATAGAGGTAAGTGTAACCGTCAAGAATACTGGCAAGGTTGCTGGCAAGCAGGTGGCACAGGTTTATGTCACCGCTCCTAAGGGTGCTTACGAGAAGCCTGCCAAGGAACTTAAAGCCTTTGGCAAGACCCGTGAGTTGAAGCCAGGCGAGAGCCAGACTTTGAAGATGACTCTCGAGAAGCGCGACTTGGCAAGCTTTGATGAAGCCAACAGTCAGTGGAAGGTTGATGCTGGCAATTATCTGTTCCAGGTGGGAACCGATGTGGAGAGCATCAAGGGAACTGCTACATTAAAAGTAGCTGAATACGCCGAGAAAACAAGCAGAGCCTGCGCTCCTAATGTTCAGTTGAATTATCTGAAGCAGAAGTAACTTTAATTGTGTAAGCAGAAGTATCTCTTCTCGTGTAAGAAGTAATACTTCATCACGTACAACTATGTACTCTGCCCATCGCATTGGGCAACTTTGCCCATAACGTTGGGCAGAGTTGTTCAATACGATGGGCAAAAATGCCCATAACGATGGGCAGATACTAATAAAGCCTTTCGCAGACTTTGTTCTCCTCTTCTTTCAGCCCTCCTGCATGATTGTCTTGACAGTTGATAGCTCTCAGTTTCTATAGAAAAGAACAGCTTTTCCGGTTGTTTTTTAGGAAAAGTGTAGTTTTTCTTATTGTTATTTATAGGAAAAGTGTAGTTTTTGCTTGGTTGTTTCGTAGGAAAAGTGTATATTTGCGCCTGTAAAATCATGGGAAAAGTGTAAATATGCTCTATAGAAAGATTGAAAAATATATTGTAAGTCACTTACAATCAGGGTCTGACAAGATTTTGATTATAGATGGTGCACGCCAAATAGGTAAGTCCTTTATCATTCGTGAAGTTGGAAAGAAGCTTTTTCCCAACTACATTGAGATAAATATGGAGACAGACAAGCTTGGAGACAGGACTTTTGCCGATGCTAAGACGGTGGATGATTTCTATTTGGCTTTGAGTACGGTGGCAGGTGATAGGATGAAGGAAAAGAATAACACTTTGGTGTTTATTGATGAGATTCAGGCCTACGACCATCTGCTTACTTTACTCAAGTTCCTGCGCGAAGATAACAAGTTTACTTATATAGCCAGCGGCTCGTTACTGGGTGTTACACTCAAGACAACTTCCTCTGTTCCTTTGGGCAGTATCATCATCCGGCACATGTATCCATTGGACTTCGAGGAGTTTTTGATAGCCAATGGTGTAGGACAACTGGTGCTTGATACGATTCGCAAGAAGTTTGCTTCAAGGGAGTCGATGCCGGAAGCTATCCATAACAAACTGCTCGATTTGTTCAAGAAGTATCTCTTGGTAGGAGGCTTGCCTGATGCCGTCAACGAATTCTTGGCTACCAAGAATATCACAGTCATTCGTACCATACAGAATGAAATCCATCACCTCTATGGTGTGGATGCGGCCCGTTATGAGGAAATGCACAATCGCCTGAAGATTCAGCGCATCTACAGTATGATTCCTTCTAACTTGGAAAACAAGAAGAAGCGAGTAGTGGTGAAGGATATTGAGGACAAGAAGGGAAAGCGAATGGGTGATTATGTCGAGGAATTCGACTATCTGATTTCTTCCGGCATTGCGTTGGAAGTGAAGGCCATCAGCAAGCCAAGTTTTCCTTTGATAGAGAATAGTGGTAAAAATCTGCTCAAACTTTATATGAACGATGTGGGTATTCTGACCAGTATTTTCTTCGGCACCAACATCAAGGCGGTGATGGATGATGTGGCAAGCATCAATCTTGGTTCCGTTTATGAGACTGTGGTGGCGCAGGAACTGAAGGCGCATGGTTTCAACCTTTATTATTACGACAATAAGAAAACTGGAGAGGTGGATTATCTGATAGATGACATGGAGCATCTGTCAGTCCTTCCGCTCGAAATCAAGTCGGGTAAGGATTATCAGGTACATAGTGCTTTGGATAAGTTCTTGCAAATCAAGGAATACAACATCCAGGACGCCTTCGTTTTCTCGAATGCTCAGCAGGTGGAACAGAAGAATGGCATTACTTATCTGCCTATCTATTATATAATGTGTATAGAACCGAAGGAGATGGAAAATAAAGTGTTGTAGAAATACTTTTTCTTGTGACTATACCCATATCGGAAGCCTTGATGGGCAGAGGTCGGTTCTGTATATTTTCTCCTTAGAGAGCACAAATGTGCCCCCAGGCAGGACACATTTGTGCCATAAGTAGGCATTTTCCCTGCAGCAGTATTTATAAAAAAGCAACAAGTCGAAAACAAGAGTCTTATCGTATTACACCTCCTGTATCGTATTTAGTTTAATTGATGTTAATTAAGGATGGTTTGACACAAATAAATCGGTTAAGGCTTTGGCGTTTCTGAATAATGTAGTATTTTCGTATTGTCAATATAAATGTTTACATCATGGTAAAGAATATTGCATCATTTATCTTGCTGGTTGTACTTTGCGTCTCTTGTGGCAAGCATGAGTATCCATCTGCTTTGGTGGAGGCTGACAGTTTGTGTTATTCTAATCCCAAACTGGCATTGGAGAAACTCGCCCAAATCCGAAAAGATTTAGATACAACAAATACTGCGGATTGGATGTATTTCCGTTTAGTAAAGTTAAAGGCACAAGACAAAGCTTACATCCCTCATTCTGATTTGACAAATTTGAACCAAATGATATCTTATTATGAGGGCGAGGGGGATAAGAAAATGTTGCCTGAAATATATTACTTGGCAGGTTCTACCTATTTTGATTTACACGACTCACCACAAGCATTGGATTATTATCATAAGGTCTTGGATAACATTACAGCCGATGAACATTTGCGCTTGTGGGGAATTACGCATGCGCAAATTGGTTATGTCATGCTTTATCAAGGCAATTATGCTGCAGCAATTGACCATTACAAAATTTCTTATAGAGTTGATTCTTTAAGAAATGATGTAGAGGGGATGATTTATGACTTGCGAGATTTGGGCTATTCTTATTCAAGTACAGAGAAATTGGATAGTGCAATTTTTTATAGTCATAAAGCTTTACAGCTTTCTTTGAAAATAAAAAATTCAAAAATGGCAAATAATGCAATGTCAAGTTTGGTGGGAATTTATTTGGACTCTCGTTTTTGTAATGTTGATTCTGTTGCCAAATACATTAACCCTATGCTTAATGATGTTGAGCCTGAAGATAGAAGCGGTGTGTATTGCGTTGCGATGAAATATTATATGTTGCGTAATATGCCGGATTCCGTCAATTATTATATTAAAAAAATTGAACAGTATGGAGAAATATATGCTAAATATTCGGCTTGTTGCTTGAAAATAGAATCTGCATTGAAAAGAAAAGGAAACAATAGAGATATGCAAACTTGGAATCAACTTATTTGTTATCGAGATTCTGTGGACAAAATTACCAAAACAGAGGCTGTTTCCAAAAGCCAGTCTCTTTATGATTATACACAAAGAGAAAAAGAAAACGTTAGGTTGAAGAGTGAGAATGAAAGGCATAAATTGTTGTTGGTCATATTGGGATTGTGTACCTGTCTTGTCCTAATTGGTTTCTATGTATATTACAAGAATAGCAAGAACGCCAAGATAAAACAGAAAAGACAGATGGAGGAGTTGCAGCATCTTTTGGAAAAAAGTGCATCACAAGGGTCAACAAATAAAGATGCTTTGGCTCGAATGAAAGAGACTGAGATTTACTCTTTGTTACTCAATAAGATGAAAGTAAATCAGAATATCACTCAAGCAGAGTGGTCGGAATTGGACCAAGCTATCAATCAATATTTTGTGGATTTCAAACTTAAACTCTATCGTATATGTAATTTGTCAGATTTGGAGTACCAAATATGCTTGTTGCTGAAGTTAGAGGTATCTTTATCTGATATATCAACACTTGTTCATCGAGAACCTTCCGCATTAACTATGTCCAGAAAACGTTTGTTCAAGAAAATGTTTAAAAAAGAGGGTAAAGCAGAAGAATTAGACTCGTTTATCCGTTCCATCTGATGTGAAATGATTCACATTACTAAAAGTGATCTTGTCGTAAATGTTTGGATGTTAGTTATTTATAAAAAGTGAAAGATTTGTGAACGGATTCTAACTTGATAACTCTCACTTTTTTCATACTTTTGCATTATTATAATTTTTTGCGTATGAAAAAAGTAAGTTTAATTAATCTTATGTGCTTAGTGGCACTAAGCGTGTTGTTGGCAAGCTGTAAGGACGATGATGCGCCTTATTTCGAGCGGAGCGGCTATTTGTTGGATTGTTTCTTGGACGCAGATGAGGAGTATTCTTTGGAGGATGCTGTTGGGCGAACCTTGGATGCTTCATGCAGTATTGCTAATGAGAATGATGGTGTTGCAGAGTTGCAAGTGGATCAAGAAACCGGTAAGCATATCATTGTACCCAAGAAAATTGGTTATACTCATATCAATTTAGTGAGAGGTGAAGAAAAGGTTTCTATTATGGTTGGGGTAAAGACAGAGGCTATAGACTTCTGGAGAATAACAGACCGAATCGAAAAAATAGATTGCGCTTCTGATTTGAAGGAGATTATACGTGCTGATATGTATGAGTCGCAAGTTCTTCCGCAACTGAAGGTAAATGATGATGTTTATTTCGGTTATGGTAGTAAAGGAAGATGGAATATGAGTTTTTCCAGCAATCGTGATGATTTAAGGGACTTTTATGTGGATTATGCAAAAGGAGATACAGAATACAAGTTCTATGCTTGGCCTGACATGGATAAGAAGCAGGCCTTTACTTTCTCGCTGGATGAAGTGAGACGACCTTCTGGTGGAGAACCTACGAAGTATGGAACTTTTACTTGTGACTTGACGGATTACTATCAACAGAAGTTTGGACAGGACAAAGTGAGACGAGTGGTGCTGTCGTATAAAGTAGTAAGCTTTCGAATGATTATTTAGATGCTTTCGCCTGTCCTGTGCATGCTCATAAGAGCTACTTGCGACAGAAGAAATGATCCTTTCCGCAGAAATAAGGAGAAATCCTGAGATAGTCCATGGCCTTTGCCGTCAGCAAACAACCGCAGACGGTGAAGGCCACAGCTGTTATTGTGAAGAGGATGACCGTAGGGTCGAAAGTGAACAAAGGCACAAAGAGCTTGGTGATGATGGTGAAAGCCGGCGAGAACAACAGGATGGGGAGGGTGTTCTTTCCGATGACGAACGCTCCTTTCCTGAAGAGCTGGGGCATGAATCTATATACCGTCAGCCAGAATACTGTCATCACGTAGGTGAGCCACAGGCTGCGGACCAGGGCAGGATAAGAACTCTGCCAGGAAGTAATGCCCACGATGGTGACGATGATGGCAAATAATGACGGACGGAAGACATTCAGGAACGGCACGCGAAGGAGCTTGATGCCCACACCAATGGTGAAGAAGATGCAGCAATGCCAGGAGATGATGCCCAACCAAACCACAAAAATACCGATGAAGGCAACTGTGAGCAGCAAGGCTCCTATCTTGATCTTGTTGCGGTAAAGCCATGAAACGGCATAATAGGCTACATAGCTGATGATGAGGTTGTGGATGTACCAGTATGGCCCCAGTGGCTCCATGGCGAGTTTGCGCAGAAAGACGAGTATGTCGAGCCTGTCGATATGCTCATTGATGGGCAGTATCGAAGCCAGAATGATGTAGAGGCCCTCCATGACGATGTAGGGCACAAGCCACCATTTCACCTTTTGGCAGAATTCGGTAAATGGCTTGTCGACATGAGCCAGGAAACCCGAGATGACAAAGAAGACAGGCGTAGTATAGAGCAGAAAGAACTCCTTGAGCCAGGGGTAGGTCTGTCCCAAATAAACCAAGTGTATCATGATGACGTGCAGGATGAACACACACTTCAGAAAGTCTAATTGTACGATTCTATTCTTCATTGATAAAAAGACATTGTTCTGAAGATATAACGCAACAAGTCTTTTTTTATTATTTTTCATGAGCCTTGCTTTGCCGTTTCGGTGAAATTGCTTAACTTTGCACGCAGAATTCGAATTTTTATATCTTTAATGTAATTATGGCAAAAAAAGCTCTTTTGATGATTCTCGATGGATGGGGAATCGGACAGCATGGCAAGGGTGACGTAATCTATAATACGCCAACTCCTTACCTGGATTATTTGACAGCAGTTTCAGCACACTCTCAGCTCCAGGCTTGCGGTGAAAACGTAGGCTTGCCTGAAGGACAGATGGGTAACTCAGAGGTAGGTCACCTCAATATCGGCGCAGGTCGTGTGGTATATCAGGACCTCGTTAAGATCAACAAGGCTTGCGAAAGCGGTGATATTCTGAAGAATCAGGAAATCATCAATGCTTACAGCTATGCTCAGAAGACAGGCAAGAAGCTCCACCTGATGGGTCTTACCTCTACTGGCGGCGTGCACTCTTCTCTCGACCACCTCTACAAGTTGATTGAGATTTCTAAGGAATATGGTTTGAAGAATACATACGTTCACTGTTTCATGGACGGCCGTGATACCGACCCAAAGAGCGGTAAGGGCTTCATCGAGCAGGTTCAGGCTTGTTGCGAGAAGAACGATGCTCATATTGCAAGCATCGTAGGTCGTTTCTATGCTATGGACCGTGACAAACGCTGGAACCGTGTGAAAGAGGCTTACGACCTGCTCGTAGAGGGCAAGGGCAAGCAGGTAGACGATATGGTAAAGGCTATGCAGGAAAGCTACGATGAGGACGTGACCGACGAGTTCATCAAGCCAATCTGCAACTCTAACGTTGACGGCACCATACAGGAAGGTGATGTCATTATCTTCATCAACTACCGTAACGACCGTGCCAAGGAGCTGACCCAGGTGTTGACTCAGCAGGATATGCCAGAGGAAGGCATGCACACCATCAAGGACCTGCAGTACTACTGCATGACTCCATACGATGCAAGCTTCAAGGGTGTACACATCCTCTTCCCTAAGGAAAATGTAATGGATACTCTTGGTGAGTACCTGAGCAAGCAGGGCAAGAAGCAGCTCCATACAGCAGAGACAGAGAAGTATGCACACGTGACATTCTTCTTCAATGGTGGCCGTGAGACACCTTATGAGGGTGAGGACCGTATCCTCGTGCCTTCTCCAAAGGTTGCTACCTACGACTTGAAGCCAGAGATGAGCGCTTACGAGGTGAAGGACAAGTTGGTGGGTGCCATCAATACACAGGAGTATGACTTCATCGTTGTCAACTTCGCCAATGGTGATATGGTAGGCCACACCGGTATCTACAATGCTATTGCCAAGGCTGTTCATGCTGTAGACAACTGCGTAAAGGATGTTATCGAGGCAGCTAAGGCCAACGATTATGAGGCTATCATCATCGCTGACCATGGAAATGCTGATCATGCCATCAATGCTGACGGTACTCCAAACACCGCCCACTCGCTGAACCCAGTGCCATTCATCTATGTAACAGACAACAACTCAGCTACTGTTAAGGATGGTCGTCTGGCCGACGTGGCTCCTTCTATCCTCCATATCATGGGCTTGGAGCAGCCTGCTGACATGACAGGTGAGAACTTGATTTCTGACAATAAGTAAAATACAATTTTATATACCTATAAAAAGTATCTTAAGATACTTGACCAAGTAATATAAGATACTTGCGCAAGTATCTTAAGATACTTTTAAATTTATATTAAGCATGAACGTAAAGATAGAAGACAGCTGGAGACAGCACATAGGTGACGAGTTCGAGAAGCAGTATTTTGTCGATCTCAGCAACTTTGTACGAGAGGAATATCTGCATACGCCTTGTTATCCTCCCGGACGCCTGATATTCAATGCCTTCAATCTTTGCCCTTTTGATGATGTAAAGGTGGTGATTATAGGTCAGGATCCTTACCATGAGCCAGGACAGGCTATGGGACTGAGTTTCTCTGTACCCGAAGGAGTCACTTTTCCACCATCGTTGGTGAATATCTTTAAGGAAATACAGATGGATCTTGGTATTCCGATGCCTGCTACAGGTGATCTGACCCGCTGGGCCAAACAGGGAGTGTTATTGCTCAATGCCACCCTGACAGTTAGAGCCCATCAGGCTGCGAGCCATCAGCGCAAGGGATGGGAACAGTTTACGGATGCTGCTATCAAGGCTCTCAGCAGGGACAAGGAGCATCTGGTATTTATTCTTTGGGGAGGCTATGCCCGCAGCAAGGCTTCACTCATCGACTCTTCGCGCCATCTGATATTGCAGAGCGTGCATCCTTCGCCATTATCTGCCAACCGCGGCGGATGGTTTGGCAATCATCATTTCTCCCGCTGTAACGAATATCTCAGACAGAATGGGATAGAACCGATACAATGGTAGAGGCAGCAGAAAAGAGGTTATACATATTTATATATACAGGAAACATTTATGAACAAAGACGAACTGCGTATTCTTCAGGTGGGTGATGTGCTGGTATCACCTAATATTATTACAGAAAAATTCTGTTGCGACCTTGATGCCTGCAAGGGAGAGTGCTGTATCGAAGGCGATGCCGGTGCTCCTGTAAGTCTCGACGAGATTATGGAGATAGAGAATATGCTCGATGTCGTTTGGGAAGACCTGTCGGCTTCGGCACAGGCTGTCATAGATAAGCAGGGTGTGGCGTATACGGATATAGAAGGCGACTTGGTGACGAGCATCGTCAATGGCAAGGACTGCGTATTTACCTGCTATCAGGACCTGAAAGACATGAACGACGGGCACACCATACAGAACTGCTGTCTTTGTGCCTTGGAGCGTGCCTATCGTGAGGGAAAGTCTAAGTTCATGAAACCCATCTCATGTGCCTTGTATCCCATTCGTGCCAAACACTTTGGTAACGGGGTGTATGGTTTGAACTATAACCAATGGAAGATCTGTAAGGCAGCCGTGAAGAAGGGCGAGGAGTTGAACCTGCCCGTATATAAGTTCCTTGAAGGCCCTCTTGTCAAACGATTTGGACAAGAGTGGTATGACGAATTGTGTGCTGTAGCCCGTGAGTTGGGCTATTAGTAGATTTCCAATCCTTCTATTTTCTGTATCTGACTCTTGCGGAAATGGCGGTCGCCCTTGATGGTGATGGATTTTTGCCGGCTCGTGCTGAGACGGCGGAAGGCTTGTTCGTCCATTTCGCCACTGCAGATATATACCAGTCCGTTTATCTCAAGTCTTTCTCCCTTCTTGGCCTCGCGCAGTGTGATGCGTACGGAGCCTTGGAAGAAACGGCCGAAGTCGTAGTGGAGGCCTAAAGAATCTTCGTATTCGGCAATAGGCGACAGTACATGTCTTAGCCTGTTGACATAGGCAGGGTAAGTGGGTAGTGTGGTGTAGATGCCCTTGGTCTCTTTCAAAAGTCTGTGCACGGGCTTTTCGGATTCTTGGAAGAAGAAGTCGGAGGCTTTCCAGTTGTTGTCATATTGTCTGTTGTCGAAAACCTCTATGGTGTTTCCTATGCTGTCTTGCGTTATCTGGTTGCCTTCAGACAGGCTGCAGCTCCAGGATTCGTCGGCTTGTTGATAGAACGCCGAGCCGTTATGGCTTGTTCCATAATAATCCAATGTTAGTTGTTTGCTGGCAGCATTCTGTGAATATGCTGTAGCCTGAGGGCATGGCGCATACCATACGGCTATGGTATTGGAGTCTGGTCGCAGATAACGAGTCACATCGTAGGTATGCAGAAGGATTCCCTGCGGAGTTGTGTTTCTGTAGTAGACTTCTCTCGATACATTTCTCTCGTTGATATATACCTTGCAGCTGCCCATACTGGCAAAGGTGATATATGCCTGTTGGGGACGATGCTTGGTGATATAAGTATGGCGGAACATCACCTCGGTGCTGTCGTCGGGAAAGGGATAAGAAATCCAGTGGGTACCGAACTCTTGACTATGCGAGTTCAGTACCCAGAGGATGGAGAATATGATACAAATGATTTTGCGTATCATTTATTTGAAAGTTATTATTATCGTCACTTGGTTGCAGCCTTTTATTTGACCGTCTTGGTCTCACCAGCCTTGAAATGCAGTTTCTTCTGCTTGCCGTTGTAGCAAACGGTGAGCACGCCAGTCTGATGGCTGGTAATCTTGGCTTTGGCAACCTTCTGATTCTTCCAACTGAGGTCGATCTTGTAGTTGCCACGCGCCTTGATACCGTTTATCTCGCCAGTATTCCATGCTTCAGGGAGTGATGGCAGCAGTTCCATCGTGTCGCCATCACACTGCATCAGCATCTCACAGATACCAGCAGTTCCACCAAAGTTCCCATCAATCTGGAAGGGTGGGTGAGCATCAAAGAGGTTGGGATAAGTGCCTCCGGAAGAATGGTTCTTTAACGTGTTGGGACTGACATAGTAGAGCAGTTTGCGCAGAATGGCGTACGACTTGTCGGCTCTGTGCAGACGAGCCCACAGACAGATGCGCCATCCTGTACTCCAACCAGTAGAGTTGTCGCCCTTGATCTCCAACGATTTGGATGCGGCTGCAGCAATTTCAGGAGTCTTGGCTAATGTGATATGGTTGAAAGGATACAGACCTAAGAGATGAGACTGATGGCGATGTTGCCAATCCCGGTCGTCCCAGTCGTAGTACCATTCTTGCAGATTACCCCTCTTGCCTATCTGATAAGGATGCAAACGATTGATGGCATCTTGCAGAGTCGCCTGATATGCAAGGTCGGTATTGAGTGCCTTTGCTCCCTTGATGGTATTCCTGAAGAGCTCGTGAATGATGGCAAGATCGGTAGTTCCTCCATATAAGGTGCTTCCCTTGTAGCCTTTGTCTGTTATATATTGTGCCTCGGGTGAGGTGGAAGGGGCTGTGATGAGTTCGCCCGGCTTCTTGGGGTTGTCGATAAGCCACTTCAGCATGAAGTCGGAAGCACCTTTCATCAGTGGGTAAGCTGTCTGGCGTAGGAAGTCGAGATCGCGTGTGTAGTCATAGTGATCCCAAAGAGTCTGTACGAGCCAGGCTCCACCCATGTTCCAGTTGCTCCACTTGGGGCTTCCCTTTTTGGTGCCTACAGGATTACTCATGGCCCATGCATCTGTATTATGTCCGGCACACCAGCCTTCCTCTATACCATAAAAATGCTTGGCGGTGTACTTCCCTGTTACGGCAAGGGCCTTTACCAGTCCTTCTACAGGCATGGTGAGTTCTGAGAGGTTGGCTACTTCTGCAGGCCAGTAGTTCTCTTCCAGATTGATGTTGGTGGTATAGTTGCCTCGCCATGGCGACAGACGGGCTGGTGCCCACAGGCCTTGCAGGTTGGCAGGAACACCCGGAGTGCGTGAGCAACTGATGAGCAGGTATCTGCCAAACTGGAAATAGAGCATCTCGAGATATGGGTTTTGCTCCTGCTTCTTGGTATAGTCGAGGAGTTGCTGCTCCGTGTTACGCTGAGTGTCGTATCGGGCTCCTTTCAGTATGAAACGGGTGCGGTCGAAAAATTGTTTGTAGTCGTTTACGTGACGTTGGCGTAGTTCGGGATAAGTATAGTTGACCAGATGCCAGGCGTCATCTGCCACCTTTTCTATATATGGAGCTCCTTCGGTCACGGGATGCTTGTCGAAACCATTATAGCTGGTCTCGTTTACGAAGTATATGATGGCCTCGCTCACGCCCTGTAGGTGCAGGGTAGAGTCGGTAGGCGTGATACTTCCATCTGTGTTTCGTATGCTCAGTATGGAGCAAAAATGCGTGCTGTTCTCTGGCTCTCCTATGGCATGACCAGTAAGTGTGAGCTGGTTGCCTGAAGCTTTTACCTGATGAGGGATAAGCGATGTAAGCGAGATGTCGCAGTTGATGGCTTGTTTCTGTGATGCGGTGAGCCTGATGGCTATCACTTTATCTGGATGTGAAGCGAAGTACTCCCTGGTGTAGCTAACCCCTTCACGGCTATAGCGAAGTGTGGCTATGGCGCTGTCGAGACTGAGCTGACGGTAGTACTGGGTGGCTTGTCCTGGGTTCTGGTCCTTGATGTTGATGATGGCAAGAGGCTGATAATACTCTGAATTGTGCCCTTGCACATGCAGCTGAAGTGAGTCGGCAGTCTTGTAATCTTCTCTGAAGAGTGCTTCCCTTATCTTAGGAATCCACTTGTAGGCTTCGCCTCCTTCCTGCATGTCAACAGGTTTCCCCGTCCACAGGGTGATGTCGTTGAGGTAAATAGAATCGTTGTTGGCGCCTCCATATATGAGGGCTCCCAACTTGCCGTTGCCTATAGGCAAGGACTCTTCGAAGACTGTTGCAGGCTTGGTGTACCATAAGTTGAATGGCAACTTGTCCTGTGCAAGTCCTGGTAAACTATTGGCTAAGAGTAGCGCTGAGAAAACAAACTTTCTCATGGTTTTGGGATTTAAGTACTAAAAGGGCGGACATTCTTGATAAGAAGTCCGCCCTGGTATAAATGGTTTAATTAAGCGTCAATATTAGCGTAGGTTGCGTTCTGCTCGATAAACTCACGGCGTGGCTCTACATCGTCTCCCATCAGCATAGAGAAGATCTCATCAGCATGAGCTGCATTCTCGATGGTGACTTGTTTGAGGAGTCGTGTCTTTGGGTCCATGGTGGTTTCCCAGAGCTGCTCGGGGTTCATCTCACCCAAACCTTTGTATCGCTGAGTGTGGATGTTCTTGTCTTCCACGCCTTCGCCATACTTGTCGATAAAGGCCTGGCGCTGCTGTTCTGTATAGCAGTATTCGCTCACCTTGTTCTTGAAAGAACATTTGTACAGTGGTGGAGTGGCGATATAGAGGTGTCCCTCCTCGATAACCTTTGGCATGAAGCGATAGAACAATGTCATAATCAGGGTGTCGATGTGTGAACCATCGACATCGGCATCCGTCATGATAATAATCTTGTCGTATCTCAACTTGTCTGTGTTGGCCTCCTTGCTGTCTTCTCCGTCTACTCCGAAGCGGACTCCGATGCTCTGGATGATGTTCATTACTGACTCCGCTTCGAACACCTTATGCCATTGCACCTTCTCTACGTTAAGAATCTTACCGCGCAAAGGAAGAATAGCCTGATGGAAGCGGTCGCGTCCCTGCTTGGCAGAACCACCAGCCGAGTCACCCTCGACAAGGAAAATCTCGCTCTCCTTAGGATCCTTGATAGAGCAGTCGGCCAACTTGCCTGGCAGACCTCCACCTGTCATAAAGTTCTTGCGCTGTACACTCTCGCGTGCCTTGCGTGCTGCAATACGTGCTGTAGCGGCCAAGACCACTTTTTCACAAATCTTCTTTGCCTCGTCTGGATGTTCCTCTAAATAGTCGGTCAAAGCTTCATTGACAGCCTGTTGTACGGCACCCTGCACCTCGCTGTTTCCAAGCTTGGTCTTGGTCTGACCTTCAAACTGCGGCTCAGCGACCTTGATAGAGATGACAGCTGTAAGACCCTCGCGGAAATCTTCAGGTGCAATCTCGACCTTGGCTTTCTCAATTTGCTTGGCTATGGTTGGCTCTGCTTCTGCGTATGCTTTCAGTGTGCGGGTGAGCGCCATGCGGAAACCAGTGAGGTGGGTTCCACCCTCGATGGTGTTGATATTGTTTACATACGAGTGAATATTCTCGCTGTAATCAGTATTATACATGATGGCAATTTCGATAGGAATGCCCTGCTTTTCTGTCTTCAGATAGATGACATCGTCGAAGAGATGAGTGCGGTGACGGTCTACATAGCGAACGAATTCCTTCAAACCGTCCTTGGCATGGAACACCATCTGTTTAGTTTTTCCCTCTTCGTCGGGACGAAGGTCTGTCAGCGTTATCTTGATACCGGCATTAAGGAATGCCAACTCACGCATGCGGCTTGCAATAATATCCCATTTGTATATTGTAGTGGTGAAGATGGTTGGGTCTGGCCAGAACTGCTGGCGTGTACCGCGCTTGTCGGTCTCGCCAATCACCTTTACAGGATAGAGAGGTTTTCCCTTTTCGTATTCCTGCTGGTAGATCTTGCCTCCACGGAACACCTGAGACATCATGTGTGTTGACAGAGCATTAACGCAACTAACACCCACACCGTGCAAACCTCCGGAAACTTTGTAGGAACCTTTGTCGAACTTACCTCCGGCATGGAGCACTGTCATTACTACTTCGAGAGCAGACTTGTGCAATTTTTCATGCTCGTCTACAGGAATACCACGTCCGTTGTCTTCTACTGTGATAGAGTTGTCTTCGTTGATCGTTACCTCTATGTCTGTACAGTAACCTGCCATGGCCTCGTCGATAGAGTTGTCTACAGTCTCATTTACCAAGTGATGCAGACCTTTCTCGGAGATGTCACCGATGTACATCGCAGGACGTTTGCGAACAGCCTCAAGTCCTTCGAGAACTTGGATGTTGCTCGCTGAATAATTATTTGCGTTGTTTTGATTTTCTGCCATTTCTTTGTTTAGTATTATTTCCGTGCAAAGATAACAAAAAAAAGCGAGAAAAGGGATAGAATGTTGCTAAAAAACCACAAAAAAGCGACGCTTATTTTTTTATTTTTCCCTTTTATATTCAAAAGGGTCGTTTATGCTCCTTTTGTGGGTGAGTTCCTGGATGTTTGGTAAACAAATTAAGGCTGCAATCCTTTCGGAATGCAGCCTTATGTATGTTTATCTCCTAATTTGAGATTAGCCCAACTTAGCGATATGCTGAGCAAGACCAGACTTCAAGTTAGCAGCCTTGTTGCTGTGGATGATGTTGATCTTAGCCAACTTGTCTAAAAGCTTCTGAACAGTAGGGTACAGCTTTGTAGCCTCTTCCTTATCTGTCATGTTGCGCAACTTGCGTACAGCGTTACGCATGGTCTTTGCATAATACTTATTGTGCAGAGACTTCTTTTTGTCCTGACGGATTCTCTTGATTGATGATTTATGATTTGCCATCTTTTTTATTATTATATATTCTACTTGTAGTCCCTAGCAGAGTCGAACTGCTCTTTAGAGAATGAAAATCTCTCGTCCTAACCGATAGACGAAGGGACCATTTGTTGTTTGCGGGTGCAAAGTTACTACATTTTTTTTGTTCTCACAAATTTTTTATGTGGAATTTTTCTTCAAATGCATATTTTTTCGTATTTTTGCCATAGTTTTGGTAAAAAAGGCGAGTAAATGGTTATAAAAACGAAAGCTGTTGTGCTACATGTGGTTAAATTCGGTGACAATCAACTTGTTGTTGATTTTCTTACCGAGGCATTGGGGCGTTTGTCTTTTATGATTCGTCTGCCCAAATCGGCGAAGGCTAAGGTGAAGCGTCAGTATTTTCAACCTCTTTCTGTTTTGTCCTTAGAGTTTGATTATCGTCCTAAGGCCAGTCTGCAACGGCTCAAGGATGTTTTCATTGCTGTTCCTTTTACAGATATTCCGGTTTCGCCCTATAAAATGTCTATGGCGATGTTCCTTTCTGAGTTCTTATATTATACTACACGCCACGAGCAGGAGAACGTTTCCTTGTTCAGTTTTGTGGTGAGCAGTCTGCAATGGTTGGACTTGGCGCGTGAAGGGTTTGCCAACTTCCATATCGTTTTCATGATTCGTCTTACCTTGTTCTTGGGAATTGCGCCCAATGTGGATGATGCGTCACAAGATGGTTGCTTTGACCTGAGTGAGGGAATGTTTGTTGCCCCAGCATCTGTGCATTCGGTGTTCTTGTCGAAAGATGATTCTTTGCGGATGCGCGATTTGATGAGGCTTCGCTTTCAAACAATGCACCTCTACACAATGTCACGGCAGGAGCGTAACAGATGTGTAGAGGTGATTATAAGTTATTATCGGTTGCACATGCCCGATTTTCCCGAATTGAAAACTCTCCCTATATTGAAGGAACTGTTTGTTTAAGCGAAACTGATGACGCCCTTTACTGGTTCGTCGCCCTCTTCTTTCTTAGTGGTTTCTTGCTGACCGGAGGCGATGTGGCGAATGTCTTCAAGCATCTGACGTGTACGCTTGTAGGTTGGAGTATCTTCCACTTGCATGATGACGTCCTCGTTGTCCAGGTCTTCAGGACGGAAGAGGAAGATATGTGGATGACGCTTGTACTGAGGTGTATTGCCGTCAGAACCATAGTAATGTTTTCTGCGGTCTTCTCGCTCAGCTCTTTTCTCTTCCTGTTCGGCGATTCTGCGTGTCTCTTCCTCTGTATGTTTTCTGAGATGTACGTTCATACCGTCTACATCCTCTATGCCGAATCCTGTTGCAAGAACAGTCACCTTTACCTTGTTGCCCAGCTCGGGGTCGATAGCCAATCCCCATTTCAGTTCGAAGTCGTCGCCAAAGTTGCCCATGAAGTCGTTGACGTCATTCATCTCGTCCATGGTGAGACCTGTGTTGTCTTTTCTCTCACTTGAGAAGGCAATGCTGAGAAGAATCTTCTTGGAGTTGAACACATCGTTGTCGTTGAGTAATGGAGAGTTGAGCGCATCCTCGATGGCTTTCTTTACTCTGCCTTCTCCCTCGCCATAACCTGTACTCATGATTGCCACGCCACCATCTTTCAATACTGTCTTCACATCGTTGAAGTCGAGGTTGATGAGTCCGTGTACGGTAATGATTTCGGCGATACTCTTGGCTGCAATGCTCAGTGTGTCGTCTGCTTTGCCGAAAGCATCGAGCACAGCCAGTTCTGGATAAATCTGACGCAGGCGCTCATTGTTGATAACGAGCAGAGCATCGACGTGCTTTGACATTTCCTCAACACCATCCAGAGCTTGGTCTATCTTCTTAGTTCCCTCGAAACGGAAGGGGATTGTAACGATACCTACGGTAAGAATGCCTAATTCCTTGCTTACTCTTGCTATGACTGGAGCTGCACCAGTACCGGTGCCGCCACCCATACCAGCTGTGATGAAGGTCATCTTGGTACCATCATTCAGCATGTTCTTGATGTCGTCCAATGTTTCTTCGGCTGCCTCGCGTGCTTTTTCTGGCTTGTTGCCGGCACCAAGTCCTTCCTTGCCTAATTGGAGATGTACGGGCACAGGAGAGTCGTTGAGAGCCTGATTGTCGGTGTTGCAGAGTACGAAACTCACATCATGGATGCCCTCTTTGTACATGTGATTGACTGCATTACCGCCGCCACCGCCTACACCAATTACCTTGATGATGCTGTTCTCTTTCTCTGGTTCTCCAAAATCCAGAATATGTGGAGTGTTATCTTGCATGATGAATATCTATATTAAATTTGTTGTTTGTATATATATATTAAAGAGGTGTAACTATTCTTCCTCAGAAATACTGTCTTCGACGAATTTCTTCAAGAATCGGAAGCCTCTGTGGAAGATGCTCTTCTCTTTCTTCTCTTTCTTGATTCGCTCAGCCTCCTCTTCGGCAGCTTTTCTTGCAGCCTCTTCCTCTTCTTCTATTTTCTTACGTGCCTCCTCTTCTGCTTTCTGCTTTTCGGCAGCAGTGAGAACTACGCCTGTTCCAACTGTATCGTTAGGATTTCGTGGAGTCTTATGTACATCATTGACAGTGGTGTGACCATCCTGATTGAACAGGTCGGTGTTGATTTCGTCGCCAGCACAGTTCATATTGCCTTTTGCCAACAATCCAAGAACGGTGTTCATCGTTCCGTCGTGGTTGGTGTATCTTGGATCTTTCGAGTTGACTGTCTGGTTGATGAACTTGGCAATTCTAATTTTGTCGATATGAGTGTGCATCTTGAAGGCCCTGCCAATCTCTGGCATATTGCTGCCACCTCCGGTAAGGATGATGCCACCCAGCAGTTTGTCGGCATATTCTGCAGGAACCTGGAACCATACATTCTCCACGATTTCCTCAACACGTGCTTCCACAATCTCGATAAACTTTTTGCTTTCTACTACACGGTCTTTGTCTATCGGGTAGTTGAGTGTCGGGTCGATATTGCTGTTCTCTGTATAAGCCTTGCCATATTTGAGCTTCATCTTCTCGGCATCCTGTTCCTCGATTTGCAGGCTAGTGATGTCTTTTGTGATATTGTTGCCTCCCAGTGGGATGACTGAGAGATGACGCAAGATGCCCTTGCTGTAGACTGATACTGTAGTGGTGTCGGCACCTAAGTCGACAAGCATACAACCCGCTCTCTTCTCAGAGTCTGTCAGTATATGGTCGGCCAATGCCAGAGGTGCAAGATACATCTCGGCAATAGAGATGTGGGCATTCTCGAAACATGTGTTGATGTTGTTGTAGAAAGTCCTGCGCCACAGGATATTCAGGAAGATGCCCTCGAGGTGAGAACACTGTATGCCAACAGGATCCAGCTGGTGCTGGCTGTCTATCTTGTATTCTTGGGTGATGGCGTCAAGGATTTCCTGGTCTGGATAGGTCATGTTGCGGTTGATGTCCATCAACTCGTTGATCATTTCCTGTGTGATGATGGTGTGCTCAGGCAGGTCTTTCACGATCACGTTCTTGATGCTGCGGATAGAACGGCCACCCACGCCGACATAAACCTGTCGGATATCTTGCTTCAGTATTGCCTTCAACTTTTTGATGATATTGGTCAGGCAAAGACATGTCTGGTTGATATTGTATATCACACCTTTCCTGATGCAAGAAGACGAGTCTTCCTCCACTGTGGCAAGAACCGTGATGCTTCCATCCAGGTTCTTCTGTCCTGCTATACCTGTCATCTTTGATGAACCAAGTTCAATTGCTACGATAAATTCCTTTGGCATAGTTGTATCTATTTATCTATTTTTTATTTGCTGTGTTGTTTATTGCTGCCTCTTTTTGCAGATAATCTGGTTGTCGAACTCGATGTTGATGTACGAGTATTTGTTCCATCCTGCCTGTGAGAGTCCGTATTTGTAGAATTTCTCCAATCTGTCCATTTTCTTATTGACAAAATTGTTGATATCCTCCTCTCTCTTGCTCTTTGAGCTGCATTCAGGCAGGCGTCCTATATATACAATGTGGTTGCCTACTCTGGGTACCAGTTCTATGCTTCTGTCGGGCAGAACATTGATTTGTTCTATCTGGTTTCTCCATAACTCGTTGACCATAAACGATTTGCTTAATAGTGAGATGTAGTTCTGTGCAAACCATTTGTTGATCTGCCCTGTCGCTACAATGAGGTCGCTTGTATATTTGGTATTCGGCATCACCTGATAGTGGTCGTCAATATAGTAGTCCTCGTTGTTGGCGCTCTTTATCCGCACGATAGGCATTCGCTGTGTCAGATGGATGTCGACAAGACCGTTTTGTGTCTTGTAGCATTCTGCTGTCTTGACAAAAGGACTGGTCTTCAGTGTCTCTTCTATTTTGCGGGCACTGATGTCGGTCATCTTCTTCTTCAGAGGGTACAGTTGCTTTGCTTCTAACCTTTTCTTTATTTCTTTAGCGTTCAGAAAACCATTCGTCATCTCGTCTTGTATGTTGATGTTCACCTTTGTGCAGACTTTCTTGCTTTCATCAGGTTTGTTAAACTTGGTGATAGCGAAAGTCAGGTAAACGCCGAGCATGAGGTCGAGCAAGATGATAATAGTCTTCTTCCAATTGATGCGCATTATATTTTTTCCTTTAGAATTTTTTCTATTTCAGGGACATAGTTGTCCAAGTCGCCAGCTCCGAGTATGACGAGCACGTCGAAGTCTCTGCTTCTTACGAGGTCGAGAACATCTTCCTTATGAATCATACTCTTCTCTACGCCTGGTTTGAGGTTGTCGTAGATGAGTTTGGAGGTGACTCCTGGTATAGGTTGCTCTCTTGCAGGATAGATGTCGCAGAGGATTACTTCGTCGAGCATGCTCAGACTGTCGGCAAAGTCCTTGTAGAAATCTCTTGTACGGGTGTACAGATGAGGCTGGAAGATAGCTGTTATCTTACGGTTCTTGTACAACTCGCTTAGGCTCTTTGCACTCTGGTAAATCTCCTTGGGGTGATGAGCATAGTCGGAAAGCAGTACCAACTTGTCAGTCTTAATCTTGAAGTCGAAGCGGCGAACCACTCCCTCGTAAGTCTTCATGCCCTGTCGCAACTCTTCTGCTGTGCAGCCATTGAGCTGTGCCATAGCCATAGCTGCCACTCCATTCTCTATATTGATAGGAACGGGTTGTCCTAAGATAACACCGGGCACGTTCTCAATAGGAGAAACAAAGTCGAATGTGATTTCGCCGTTGTCGATCTTGATGTTCTCGGCATGGAAGTCTCCTTCGTCGAGGCTGTATTCATATACACGAACGCCTTCCTGTACATGCTGTTTCATCTCCAGGTTTTTGTGGATAATGAGGGCACCGCCTGGCTGGATGAGTTCTGTATAATGGCGGAAACTCTCCAAGTAGGCTTCCTTTGTGCCATAGATGTCAAGATGGTCGGGGTCGGTAGCTGTAATGACGCTCATCCAGGGACGAAGCCAGTGGAAACTGCGATCGAACTCATCAGCTTCAATGACTACATAGTCGCTCTTGTCGGACAGGATGTAGTTGGTTCCATAGTTCTTTGAAATGCCTCCGAGGAATGCGTTGCAGTCGATATGACTCTCGTGCATGATGTGTGCGCACATGGTGGAAGTGGATGTCTTGCCATGAGTACCGGCCACGCATAGTCCTTTGTGTGTGCGGGTGAGTGTGCCCAATACCTGAGCACGTTTCTCGATGGTGAATCCATTCTGCTGGAAGTATACAAGCTCCTGATGGGTGGCGGGGATGGCAGGTGTGTAGATGACCAGCGTGTTCTTGGCATCCTTGCATGCAGAAGGAATCAGTTCCACATTCTCCTCATAGTGGATGAGCATACCTTCCTTTTCCAGTTCGTGTGTCAACTCGGATGGAGTCTTGTCGTAACCGGCTACGGTGAGCCCTTTCTTTAAGAAATATCTGGCGATGGCGCTCATTCCGATGCCGCCTGCTCCTACGAAATATACTGCTTTTATATCTTTGATTTCCATTATTTTGTTGCTAATTTTATGACTTCGTCGGCGATGACGTCGGCAGAGTTCTTCAGTCCTAATTTCTTGATATTCTCGCTCATAGAAGCGAGTTTCTGTGCATCCTCAACTATGCCGACAGCCTTCTTGATGAGTACTGTCGGTGCGTCGGCATCCTTCACATAGATGGCTGCATCCTTGTTGACCAGTGCCATGGCGTTCTTGGTCTGATGATCTTCTGCTACATTCGGGCTTGGTACCAAGATGACAGGCTTTCCGATAAGGCAGAACTCGCTGATACTGCTGGCTCCGGCACGACTTATGACAAGGTCGGCTGCCTGATAGGCTGCCCCCATGTCGCTAATGAAATCGGTAACCTTCAGCATAGGAAGGTCTTTGCCTTTGAGCTGATTGACGATGCTTTCGTGGTAGTACTTACCTGTTTGCCAGATAAACTGTACGCCACTTTTTTCTATGATGTCCAGGTTCTGCAAGACACTTTCGTTGATGGTTCTTGCACCTAAACTTCCGCCTACGAGCAGAATTGTCTTCTTCTCAGGGTCCAGACCGAACTGCTTGCGTGCTTCCTCTTTAGTGAGAGTAGTGCTCAGCACATTCTGTCTTACGGGATTACCTGTCATGATAATCTTGTCGGCAGGGAAGAAACGCTCCATTCCCTCATACGCCACACATATCTTCTGGGCTTTTTTGGCCAGAAGCTTGTTGGTTACTCCGGCATAAGAGTTCTGCTCTTGAATGAGGCAGGGAATACCTTTGCTGGCACACACGTTGAGAGTTGGACCGCTTGCATAGCCTCCAACTCCTACTGCTGCCATTGGCTTGAAATCCTTGATAATCTTCTTAGCCATTCTTTGGCTTTTCCAGATTCTGAAAAGTACAGCGAAGTTCTTGAGCAAGTGTTTGCGGTCGAATCCGCAAATGGGCAAGCCTTTGATCTCGTATCCTGCTGCAGGGACACGTTGCATTTCCATTCTGCCTTTAGCCCCGACAAACAATATTTTTGCATCAGGACGCTTGGCTTTAATTGCGTTGGCAATAGATACGGCAGGGAAGATGTGTCCACCAGTTCCACCGCCACTAATGATAATTCTTAGCTCGTTATTCATATTTTTTCAGTTTCTATCGCAAAGGTAAATAAAAAAATCCATTTTATGGCATTTTTTATTTAAAATGTTGTTCTTTTTTATGCTGTAGCCAATTTTGGGTCAGTCTGCCTGTCATCTGCTCCTTCTTTCTTCTTGGCTGTTCTGCTGATGCTTAGGATGATACCCACATACATGCAGTTGATGATGGATGATGTTCCACCTCGGCTGATGAGAGGAAGTGGCTGTCCGGTAACAGGAGCGAGTCCTACGGCTACTGCCATGTTGAAAAGGGCCTGTGTGACGAGAAGAATGGCAAGTCCCATGGCAAGAAATGCCGGGAAATTGTTCTCACACCGGTTGGCTATTCTTCCTGTTCTGAAGAGCAGGATGATATATAGGAATGCGACAAAGAGTCCTCCCGGCACCCCCATCTCCTCAATGATGATGGCATAGATGAAGTCGGAGAAGGCCTGCGACAGGAAGTCGCGTTCTACAGAGTTTCCCGGACCTTTGCCCATGACGTTGGATGAGGCAATGGCAATATTGGCATGAGCCACCTGAGCATCCTTGTCAAGGTCTACCTCCTCTGGCGACACAGGCTTTGTGTCGAGGAAGTGGTCGATACGAGCTTTCCATGTATCCATACGGTGGAACATCTTCTGTACGGTATTCTTCTTCTCAGGTTGCTCTGTCGCTACCTGTTCGGTAAAGGTGTCGTTTGTTTTTGCCAACTTCTCTTCGTCATGCCCCAACAGCATGACCATCGAGATGGCGAAGACGATGGTGAGCAGTACAATACCAGCAAGCTTTCCGAGCAGTTTACCAGGCACTCTTCCTATGAACATCATGAAGAAAATGGTGAAACACAAGAGCATGGCTGTAGACATATTCTCAAGCATGATGGGGAAAATCATAATGGCGCTGATTGTCAGGATGTATTTGAATGCCCGCTTGTCAGCTCCGTTCTCGTTCTGCATGGCACTTAGAATCTGTGCTACTGCAAGTACGAGTGTTCCCTTGGCTATCTCGGAAGGCTGAAACTGGATGCCTACGAGGCTGATCCATCTGGATGCGCCATTGGTAGACTGTCCAGCCCACAGTACCCACAGAAGTAAGACTATAGAGATAAAAATCATGAAAGGAGTCACGATTTTGAAATACTTGCACTTGACCTTCAGCATGCAAATCATGACGAAGACACCGCCAACCAGGATAGCCATGTGCTTGATGACTGGCCCCATGAAGTTTCCGCTCTTGTACGACAGCGTACTTGAGGCTGAGTAAACCTCAATGATGCTGATCATACAGAGGAAGAAAAACACCATCCAGATGACTTTGTCTCCCTTGAATATGTTACCTATTTTGTTGCTCATTTCTCTTTTTTGTCTTCCTCTTTGTCTTTAGTCTTTCTGTCTTTTACAGTTGTCGGGCAAGTGTCTTGAACTGTTCGCCTCTGTCTTCCATGTTTTTGAACAGGTCGAAGCTTGCACAACATGGACTCAGCAGAACAGTGTCGCCTTCTTTTGCCATCTTGTGGCAAGCTGTGATACAGTCTTTCATGCTGTGAGTATCACAAACAGGAATGCCAAGACTGTCGAAGTTGTCGTGCAACTTCTTGTTGTCGGCTCCCAAATATACCAGTCCTACACACTTTTGCTTTACCAGTTCTGTGATGTGGCTGTAGTCGTTGCCCTTGTCCTTTCCTCCCAAGATCAGGATGGTAGGTGTCTTCATGCTTTCGAGTGCATACCAGCAGGCATCTACGTTGGTAGCCTTTGAGTCGTTGATGTATTGCACGCCGTTCACCTTGCATACTTTCTCCAGGCGGTGTTCCACGCCAGGAAAGTCGCCCAGGCTCTTGCGGATCGTAGCCTCGTCAATTCCTGCAATATGGCAGGCAAGTCCTGCTGCCAGGCTGTTGTAGATATTGTGTTTGCCTGTAAGGCTCAGCTCAGCTTCTGGCATGGCGAAAGGAGTAGGGTAGTCGAGTTTGTAGAGTCCGTCCTCTATGTATCCTACACATCCTTCCTCCTTGTTCTCAGCAAACGGACAGATTCTTGACTTCAGATTGTATTTCTCAATCTCTTTCTTCACGATGGGATCGTCGTTCCAATAGATGAAACTGTCTTCTTCTGTCTGATTTTGTGTGATACGCATCTTGGCGTCCACATAGTTTTGCATGCAGAAGTCGTAGCGGTCCAGGTGATCGGGTGTGATGTTGAGAAGGATGGCTATGTTGGCGCGGAACTTGTACATATTGTCAAGCTGGAAACTGCTCAGCTCGATGATGTAGTACTTGTGTGGCTCCTCTGCAACCTGGAGGGCAAGGCTGTTTCCGATGTTTCCTGCCAGACCTGCATCCATGCCTGCCGCCTTGAAGATGTGGTATATGAGTGATGTGGTTGTGGTCTTGCCATTGCTGCCAGTGATGCACACCATCTTGGCATCAGTATATCTTGCGGCAAACTCTATCTCGCTGATGATAGGTGTGCCCTGCGCCATCAGTTTCTGAATCATGGGAGCCTCTTTAGGAATACCCGGGCTCTTGATGATTTCGTTGGCATTCAGTATTTTCTCTTCTGTATGGTGGCCTTCTTCCCATTCTATCTGGTGGTCATCAAGCAGCTTTTTGTATTTGTCCTTGATTTTTGACATGTCGGATACAAATACATCAAAACCTTCTTTCTTGGCAAGTACGGCAGCTCCTGCTCCGCTTTCGCCAGCACCTAAAATTACAATTCTACTCATATTTTTTATCTTATCTTCAATGTTATAATTGTTAAGGCAGCAAGAATGATGGTGATAATCCAGAAACGGATTGTTATCTTTGATTCGTGGATGGCACCATGTGGCTTCTTGATGAGATACTTACACTCAGGGTCGAGCTGGCTGTCCTGTGTTCTGAAGTTGTCGTGGATAGGCGTTCTCTTGAAGATGCGCTGCTTGATACCTTTACGCTTGCCTAATTTATAGTAGTATACCTGTACGATGACGCTGAGGCTTTCTACGAAGAAGATGCCACAGAGAATAGGCAGCATGAGCTCTTTGTGGATGATGATGGCTCCCACGGCAATAATGCCGCCAATGGTCAGCGAGCCTGTATCGCCCATGAATACTTGTGCGGGATAGGCATTGTACCACAGAAAGCCAATCAATGCTCCAATGAAGGCGCAGAAGAATACTACGAGCTCCTCGGAGCCAGGTATGTACATGATGTTGAGGTAGGCGGCATATTGGATGTGGGAAGACACATAGGCCAGTATGCCCAATGCCACACCTATGATGGCAGAGTTGCCTGCACACATTCCGTCCATACCGTCATTCAGGTTGGCTCCGTTGGATACGGCGGTCACGACAAAGATAGTCATCAGGACGAAGAGAATCCATCCTGCTGCCGTCTTGTATTTGCCGCAGAATCCCATGATGCGTGAGTAGTCAAGGTTGTGCCCCTTGATAAATGGTATGGTGGTCTTTAGCGACTTGGTAGACTCTGCCCTGTGCTTGACGACCATCTCCTGTCCCTGACGCTCGATGGCTAAGTTCTCGTTCATCTTGACATCAGGTGAGGCCCACAGCACCAAGCCAACGATAAGTCCGATGCCGAGCTGTCCCACTATCTTGTATTTTCCTTTCAGTCCTTCCTTGTCGCGCTTGAAAATCTTGATGAAGTCGTCCATACCTCCCAGAAATCCCAGCCATACGGTGGTGATGAGCATCAGTATCAGATAGATGTTGCGCAAACGTCCCAACAGCAGAACCGGTATGAGTATTGCCATGATGATGATGACGCCACCCATGGATGGAACTCCTATCTTCTTGACACCAAATGGGTCGATGCTGGCATCGCGCTGAGTTTCAGTTATCTGCTTGCTTTTGAGATATTTGATGAACTTCTCGCCAAACCAAGCAGAGATAACCAACGAAAGAATGAGAGCCAGGAGGGCACGGAAAGAGATGTAACCCCACATGTGGGAGCCAGAAATGCCCCATTGCTCTAAAAATCTAAAGAGATAGTATAACATTTTCTTCTTTTATTATTTCTTGTTAATACCGAAGATACCGCGAATCACTTCCTTGTCGTCGAAGTGGTGTTTCACGCCCTTGATTTCCTGGTAGTCCTCGTGGCCTTTGCCTGCCACCAGAATCACATCGCCCTTCTTTGCCATCATGCATGCTGTGCGGATGGCCTCTTTGCGGTCTACGATGCTGATGACTTTCTTCATCTGCTGCTCGTTCAGACCAGCCAACATGTCGTTGATGATGTCCTGTGGCTCCTCGAAACGGGGATTGTCGCTGGTGATAATCACCTTGTCGCTTTGTTTGACGGCTTCTTGTGCCATGAGTGGTCGCTTGCCCTTGTCGCGGTTTCCTCCTGCACCACATACGGTGATGACTTCTCCCTTTCCGTTGAGCACCTCGTGTATGGCATTGAGCACATTTTCGAGAGCATCGGGAGTATGAGCATAGTCAACGATGGCTGTGTAGCCTTCTGGTGACTGGATGGGTTCGAGACGTCCGTTCACGCTGTGCAGTGTGCTCAGTACTACAAGCACATCTTCTGGCTTTTTGCCCAGCATGATGGCTGTGCCATATACTGCCAGCAGATTGCTTACGTTGAATTTACCGATAAACTGCACGCCTACTTCTCTGCCGTCCACATCTAAGTACATGCCTCCGAAGTGGCATTCCAGGATTCTTGCCTTGAAATCGGCCATGCTCCGTGTAGAGTACGTCTTGATGGTGGCTTTTGTGTTCTGTACCATGATCATGCCGTTCTTGTCATCGGCATTGGTAATGGCAAAGGCCGACTTTGGCAGACCGTCGAAGAAGGCCTTCTTGGCATTGCGATAGTTCTCGAAAGTCTTGTGATAGTCGAGATGGTCGCGTGTGAGGTTGGTGAAGATGCCGCCTGTGAATGTCAGACCGCCGATACGCTTTTGTGCTATGGCGTGCGAAGAGCATTCCATAAAGGCATACTCGCATCCTGCTTCTACCATCTTGCCCAGCAGGAGGTTGAGTTCGATTGGGTCGGGAGTGGTGTGGTCGGCAGGAATAGCTTCGTCCTCGATATAGTTGCAGACGGTAGACAGCAAGCCGCACTTATGTCCGAACTTGCGGAACATATTATATAATAAGGTGGCGATGGTGGTCTTTCCGTTTGTTCCAGTCACACCCACCAGCTTCAGTTTCTTGGATGGATCGCCATAGAACAGGGTGGCAACTTTTCCCACTGCGTCCTCTGTAGATTCTACTTTCACGTAGGTGACGCCTTCCACCTTCTCCTCAGGCATGTCTTCGCACAGAATGGATTTGGCGCCAAGCTCGATGGCTTTGGGTATAAACTTGTGACCATCTACTTGCGTTCCCTTCATGGCAACGAACAAATGGCTATCTTTGATTTTTCGAGAGTCAATGTTCACTCCTGTAACCTCGGTCTCCACATCACCTGCTATTTCCACAGGCTGAATGTTCTTGAGTAAATCTTGTAGTTTCATATTCTGTTTCTTTGATGTTTCTATACATTATTATATATTATAGGTCGAGTGTGAGTGTGCAGACTTGTCCTTTCTTGATTCTTGTTCCTGGTACAAGACTTTGTTTTACTACTTTTCCACGACCGTAAATTCTGGTCTTTATGCCTCGGCTTTCCATCATGAAGATAGCGTCTCTTGCTCCCATGCCCGATACATCGGGTACGGCATTCTTGCTGTATTGCTTCTCCTTGATGAGCAGTACTTTCTTCTTTCCTTCCTTCTCGGCCTTTCCCCATATAGGATTGCCTGTTGCATAACTGCCCGACCAATTGGTGGCGGTGTTTATTCCGAGATGCTTCAGCACATTGTCGGCAGCCAGTATGTTGCCCGACTTTACGTCTGGCAAGAAGACTGAGGCTGAGTCGCGGGCATCTTTCACATCGAGTTTCAGACTCTGTGCCATGATGCCTTCTGAAATTTCATGAAAGACCTTTCCACTCATCGTGCCGCCCGAAGCGGGGAGTCCCGATTTCTGAATGCAGACGATGCAGCTGTATTGAGGAGCATCGGCAGGGAAATAGCCTGCGAAACTGACGAGGTAGTTTGTCCCTCCGTTCTTGTATCCTCCCGCACCTTTAGATATCTGGGCTGTACCCGTCTTGCCTGCCACCTTGAAATTGGGTGAGCCTGCCTTACGTCCCAATCCTACACTTACCACTTGTTCCAAGATGGTCTGCAGTTCTTTGATGCTTTTTTCCTTGGCTATCTGTGGTCGCATGACTTCTACTGGGAACTCTTTGAGGGTTTCTCCGTTCTTCACCACTTTGGTGACGAAGCGCGGACGAACCATCTTTCCGTTGTTGGCTACTGCGTTGTAGAATGTCAGCGTGCTGATGGGCGGAACCTGTGTCTCGTATCCTATACTCATCCATGGCAGGGCAGTCTTGCTCCAGTTGACGTATTGTCCACGGCTGTTCTTGCGAGGCATACGGATTATGGCAGGTGTAGAGCCCACCAATGGTATTCTCAGATTGTCTCTCAGTCCGAGACGGTCTATTCCCTGCACAAATTTCTCTGGATGTTTGTGGTAATGGTCGTCTATGATTCGGCTTACTCCGATATTGGAGCTGTACCACAGGGTCTGCGCCAAGGTAAGCATTCCGTAGCCTCCCTTTCTCCAGTTATGGTCTTTCATGTCTCGACCATACATGTTCCATACGCCGTTTCCTGTCTCCACTCGGCACAGGGTGTCAACCACTCCGTCGTCCAAGGCTACAAGCAGCGAGGCTGGCTTGAATACAGAGCCTGGCTCCAGCAAGTCGCTGACGGCATGGTTTCTTACTTCCCGATATTCGCCGTCATCACACTTCTCCAGGTTGACGATGGCTTTCACATCTCCCGTATGCACTTCCATGACGATGGCTACGCCCACATTTCCGTTGATTTCCTTCAACTCCTGCTCTAATGAGCGTTCTGCCAGGTCTTGCATGCTCACGTTGATGGTGGTCACGATGTCGGCTCCGTCTATAGGTGGCGTGTCGGTAATGTTCAGGTATTTGTTAAGCACTTTCTTGCGCTGCACGATTCCGTTGGTTCCTCTCAGGATGGAGTCGTATGAGAGTTCCAGTCCGAAGCGGGCAGTATCCTTGGCACCAAACAAGGCTCCGATGGTTCTGCCAGCCAGTCCTCCGAATCCACGTGTTCGGGCGTTGTATTCTTCCCAATGGAAACCGCTGCTGTTCTTTCCCAGGTTGAATACCGGCAGGGCTTTCACCTCGGTGAACGTGTTGTAGTTGATGCGGCGTGGATATAAAGACCAGTGTCGGCTTTGTTTCTTTCTTCCCTCGTCTATGTGTCGCTTGAATTCGGTGAATGTCAGTTCTGGGAAAATCTTACTCAGCCCCATACAGATGGAGTCTTCCTTGACGTCCCACAGTGAGTCGTTGCCAGCTTCTTTGAGTGCCTTGAAGTCCATGAAGAGCTTATACTCAGGCAGCGAGCTGGCCATCAACTGTCCGTCGCAACTAAGGATGTTTCCTCGGGTAGGCTTCACGGTTACAGAATCTTTCTTCTGTCGCTGTGCCACCTTCATCCAGTAGTCGCGCTTGGCCGTTGCTATGTATATGGATTTTCCTACGATGCAGAGTGCAAAGACCGTCATGACGATGGCTATGGCGCTGTATCGTGGCATCACTCTCTTATTGTCAAATTTACTCATTCTCCGGTACGTTTATGATGTATGGTGGCTGGGTGGCAATGTGCAGGACGCTGTCTTTGTTGTTCTGCAGCATTTTCAGCACGTTGCTCTCTCGGCTTCTTTCTGTTATCTGGCTGCTGCTCGACAGGGCTTTGTATTTGGCGTTCTGCAGTTCCTCCTGCAGTTGGTCTATCTCTATCATGTCCTGTTGTATGCTGTATCTGTTGGATATGTATATGATGATAAAGAACACCACTAACACGATGAGCCATATCTGCCGGCGTATCACTTGTGCCGTGAGAATGTCGCCGCCCAAAATCTTTCTTAGGGTGAAGCTCGACGATAGGGGCGCCTCGTCTTCTATGGCTTGTTTGGCGATGGCTTCCTTGAACGACTCCTCGTGTTCCTCTTCCTCAGCCGGCTCCTTTGGATCGTCTGAGTCTTGCGAGTCTTGGGACTTTTGTGAGGCTTTCGTTTCTTTTGCCTCTTTTGCCTTCTTGCCCAGCTCTTGAGGAGCGGGTGTCTCGGCAGTCTTGCTGTCGGCCTTCGCTTCCTGGTCTTCCTTTATTTCTTTTTCTTTCATCTCTTTTCTGCAATTCTAAGTTTGGCGCTTCGGCTTCTTGGGTTTCTCTCTTGCTCCTCCTGGTCGGGGATGATGACCTTGTTGTTGATGAGTCTGAAGGGAGATTCTATTCTTCCGTAGAAGTCCTGCACCACTTTTCCCTCTGGGTTTCCCGTCTTCATCACGTTTTTCACGATTCGGTCTTCCAGCGAGTGGTAAGTGATGACCGACAGTCTTCCGCCTGGTTTCAGGATTTCTGTCGCAGCCTTGAGCATTTCTTTCAGGGCGTCCATCTCGTGGTTTACCTCTATTCGCAGGGCCTGGAACAGTTTGGCCATGTCTTTTTTCTCTCGCTCGCGCTTGAAGAAAGGCTCCACTACGTGTATGAAGTCGGTCGTTGTCTCTATCTTTTGGCTGCTTCTTGCTTTGACGATAGCTGCAGCTATGCACCGGGCGTTGCGCAGTTCGCCGTACAGGTAGAAGATATCTGCAAGTGCCTCCTCCTCGTATTCGTTTACGATATCGGCAGCAGTCTTGCCCGCTCTTTTGTTCATTCTCATGTCAAGCGGAGAGTCGAAGCGGAAGGAGAAGCCTCTGCTCTCATCATCGAAATGATGGCTCGATACACCCAGGTCGGCAAGCAACCCGTCAATACCTTCCTCGCCATAGTAGCGCATCCAGTTCTTCAGGTATCTGAAGTTGGAGCATACGAAGGTGAAGTGCTCATTGGGGATGACGTTCTGTTCGGCGTCAGCGTCTTGGTCGAAGCTGTACAGGTGACCGTTGTCGGCTATTCGTGAGAGTATCTCCTTAGAGTGGCCTCCGCCTCCAAAAGTAACGTCCACATACACTCCTCCAGGATGTATGGACAGACCGTCTACGCTTTCTTTGAGAAGCACAGGCACGTGGTATGTATTGTTGTCGATTAATCGCATGTGTACCTATTTAAATAAGAATTCGGGTTCAAAGGTACACAAAAATCCTCATATCTGTTTACTTTTTCTTGCAAAATTTATAAAACTTAATAAAATGAGGTCGCTTTTTGTCTTGTGTCAAGAGTTGGCGAGTGTTCTTTCTGAATGCTTAAAGTGAGCTTCAGACATAAAAATGAAAGCCAAAAGTTATATAAATCGACTGTTTTTTCATCAAAAACATCATATTTTATCATTTTTTCATCAAAAATGGCACGTATTTAAAAAAGTTGAGTTATTTTTGCACGTACTTTAGATGTTTTTACAGCAAACATGAGCGAATCTATAGAGAAAACGATTGACATAAGCAGGATTTTGAAGAGCAAGATGGGAGCAAAGGCAAAGTTTGTGCCCTCTTTTCTTGTGTCCTGGCTCAAGAAGACCGTTCACGAGGATGAAGTGAACCGCTTCTTGTGGGAAAGTCGTCATCTTCAGGGTACCGAGTGGCTTACTGAGTGCGTGAAGTATCTCAAGATGAACATACAATTGGAGGGAGTGGAGAATCTGCCCGACAAGAACGATGGCAAGCTTTATACCTTCGTGTCCAATCATCCGTTGGGAGGACAGGACGGTGTGGCGCTTGGCTCCATCATTGGCACCCATTATGACGGAAAGTTCCGTTATCTTGTGAACGACCTGCTTCTTAATCTGCCAGGTCTCAAGCCCGTCAGTATAGGCATCAACAAGACGGGACGCCAGAGCCGTGACTTCCCCCGTATGGTGGAGGCTGGCTTCCAGAGCGACAATCACATGCTGATGTTCCCTGCTGGTCTCAACAGTCGCAAACAGCCAGATGGCAGTATTCGCGACTTGCCCTGGAAAAAGACATTTATCTCAAAGAGTGTGGAGTATCAGCGCGATGTGGTGCCTATCCATTTCAGCGGACAGAACTCGGAGCGCTTCTATCGCATCGCCCGATTCAGCGACAAGTATTTGCCTTTCAACTTAGCCATGCTTTTCTTGGTCGACGAGATGTACCGGAACGTGGGAAAGGACTTCCGTATCGCCTTTGGCAAGCCCATACCCTGGCAGACCTTCGACAAGAGCAAGACTCCCACTGAATGGGCGCAATATGTAAAAGACAAAGTTTACGAATTATAGAAAGTTACATCATAGATTATGGAAGAAGATATAATCCAGCCAATAGACAGGGACTTGTTGAAGAGTGAGCTCACTCCCGACAAGCAGCTTCGTATGACAAACAAGAGTCATAACGAAATCTATATCGTGACAGCCAACGACTCTCCCAATGTGTTGAAGGAGATAGGCCGTCTTCGTGAAATCGCATTCCGTACAGCAGGAGGCGGCTCGGGCAAGTCGATGGATTTGGACGAGTTCGACTTTGGAGATAATTGTTATAAGCAGCTCATCGTGTGGAATCCTGAGGCCGACGAGATTATTGGCGGTTATCGTTATCTCTTGGGTAAAGACTGGAAACTCGATGCTAAAGGACAGCCTATATTGGCTACGAGTCATATGTTCCATTTCTCAGACAAGTTCCTTAAGGAGTACATGCCTTATACCGTGGAGTTGGGACGTTCCTTTGTCTCATTGGAATATCAGAATGTGCGCATGAACAGCAAGAGCATCTTTGCGCTCGACAACCTGTGGGATGGTCTGGGAGCTCTTACTGTGCTCTATCCCGAGCTGAAATATTTCTTTGGCAAGATGACGATGTATCCGTCTTATATTCGCCGTGGTCGCGACATGATTCTCTATTTCCTCAAGAAGCATTTCGATGATAAGGAGAATCTTGTTATCCCGATGAAACCATTGAAAATAGAGACTCCAGAGAGTGAGCTGAAGGCGCTCTTTACCGAAGATGACTTCCGTGCCGACTATCGCATTCTCAATCGTGAGGTACGTGAGTTGGGCTACAACATTCCCCCTTTGGTGAATGCTTATATGAATCTCAGTCCTACAATGAAGCTTTTCGGCACAGCCATCAATTATGGTTTTGGTGATGTGGAGGAAACTGGTATTCTGATTGCTGTCGACGAGATCTTGGAAGAAAAGCGTGTGCGCCATATCAACAGTTTCATAGCCGAGCATCCGGAGGCGTTGAAGATAACAAGTGGCGCCAACAATATTATTTATAAGGAAAAGGAAGGCGAGTAAACCTTATCCGTTTTATAAAAGACATTCAACTTCCGAGTGGAGTGAAAGTTGGAGAAGTAAAACAAGATACTAAAGAAGCGTTTCGTTCATTCGAGGCGCTTTTTTAGTATTCTTGTTTATGAATGTCTACGATTTTTAACTTGCTAATAAAACGAAGTTGCTTGTGATGGACAATGCAAGAACTTGTTTTTTCTATTTATTCTGCTGAAAAGCTTTAGTATATATATTCATCGGGGCGCTTTGGTTAACTGCGAAAAAATAATTTCCCAGTTGGGAAAAAATATTTTTCCAGTTGGGCAGATTCTTTTTCCCAGTTATGTGGCGCTTTTCGGACAGTTATTGCATGATTATACAGTATAAATATGCGCTCGTGTTTCCCGTTTCTCTCTCTTACGCCCTATACGATAGGCAGGCTGATACCGTTTATCTTCTGATAGATGTCGAGGGCGTAAATGTCGGTCATTCCGCTGATATAGTCGATGACAGCCATGATTCGCTCCTCTATATTCTCGTTGTTGATGTCGTACTGACTGCTTACCCGTCGCAACAGTTGTTGAGAGTCGAAACGTTCGGGCGTGATAGCTGCATTGACAAACACCTCCATAAGTGTAGCCATAATCTTGTAACCTGACAGTTCGATGTCGAGTACAGGCTTGCTGTGGTAAATCTTTGCAAACGAAGTCTTCTCGCATTCTTTGTAGGCATTTCGCTGTTGCTCGGCGATATGGTCGATGAGGCTTCCCTCGAATGTTCCTGCCAAAATCTCCTTCTCATGCTCCAGGAAGGCCGTTACACATTCGTTCTCCAGTCGGCCGATGGCGCTGGCTCTCATGTAGACCACCTTTTCGTTCTCGTCGGTCACGCCTTCTTCCTTGATTCGCTCCTTAATCTTATTTTGGGTTTCCTTGTCGAAGAATCCCAACAGCAGTCTCTCTGTCTCTTCGTAAGACAGGATCTTGAGTTTGTGGGAGTCTTCGATGTCCATGATTTCGTAGCAGATGTCGTCGGCAGCCTCTACCATATATACCAACGGATGACGGGCGTATCTTAGAGGCTCACCAGGTTTTGACTTGCAAAAAATGCCCAATTCATCGGCCACTTTCTGGTACGAGTCCTTTTCCAAGGTGAAGAAACCGAACTTACCATGACTTCCAGCCAACTGGCTGGCGAATGGATATTTTACGATAGAAGCCAGCATGGAGTAGGTCATGACGAAGCCGCCTTTGCGTCTTCCCTTGAATTGGTGGGTCAGTATGCGGAAGGCATTGGCGTTGCCTTCGAAGTGAGTGATATCTTGCCAAAACTCCGGTGAAACCAGCTCTTTTACTGCTTTTCCTGCTCCCTCGCTGAAGAAAGTCTGTATGGCTTTCTCTCCAGAATGGCCGAAAGGAGGATTGCCCAAGTCGTGTGCCAGGCAGGCTGCGCTCACGATAGTTCCTATTTCCTCAAAGAGAGTATCCTTCAGTTCTGGGCGCTTTTCTATGATACGTTTCGAGATGTCGTTGCCCAACGACATTCCTACACTCGATACTTCCAGACTGTGGGTCAGTCGGTTGTGTACAAAGATAGAACCAGGCAACGGGAAAACCTGAGTCTTGTTTTGCAGTCGTCTGAAAGCCGACGAGAAGATGAGCCTGTCGTAGTCGCGTTTGAACTCCGACCGGTCGTCGTGGCGCTCGGCATGCTTATGCTCCTGACCGAAACGCTTGTTAGATATGAGTTTAATCCATTCCATATCGCAAAAATACAGCAATCCTGACACAATACAAAATAAAAAAGCATTTATTTTTTATAAAATCTATCATTTTCGTCATGAAAATGCCTAAATGTGCCCGAAAAACATTATTTTTGCATCTTAAAAGAATGAACATGATGAAAGTACAAATTATCAACCGTGGGCATCAGCCGTTGCCAGCTTATGCCACACCCCAGAGCGCAGGTATGGACCTGCGTGCCAATATCGACGAATCTATCGTGCTTCACCCCATGGAACGCCGGCTTGTACCTACAGGCCTTTTCATGGCTTTGCCAGCAGGCTTCGAGGCACAGATACGTCCTCGCAGTGGGTTGGCATTGAAACATGGCATTACTGTTCTTAATACCCCAGGCACTATTGATGCCGATTATCGAGGCGAGATCATGGTTCTGCTCATCAACTTCTCGCAGACCGACTTTGTCATCAATGATGGTGAGCGTATTGCCCAAATGGTGATTGCCAAGCACGAAAATGCTGAATTCATCGAAGTAGAGACGCTCGATGAAACCGAGAGAGGTGCTGGTGGCTATGGTCATACAGGTGTAAAATAATATAGATACATTCAATTAATCTGTTGTGAATAGAATCAATATTTTGAGACAAGTATTCTTGGGCTTCATAAGCTTTATGGCATTCCTGACAGCTATGCCCGTGCAGGCTGCCGATGGTTTGACTGGCAATGACCGCAAGCGTTACGACTACTTCTTTCAGGAGGCGGCCCGTCTTCAGGCTTTGGGCCGTTACGGCGATGCATTCGAGCTTTTTGAGCATGCCCGCAAGATCAATCCACGTGCTGCTGAGGTGTATTTCTATCAGTCGATGTACTATCAGCAGATGAAGCAAGACTCCTTGGCTCAAGACTGTCTGGCGCGTGCCATCACCTTGGCTCCATCCAATCTTACCTTTCGCGAGCGGATGGCACAGTATTATGTTGCCAATCAGCAGTACGACAAGGCTATCGAAGCTTATGAAGGCATCTTCGCTCAGAATCACGACAATACCGATGCGCTCTATATGCTGTTGCGCCTTTATCAGCAGCAGAAAGAATATCCACAGATGCTGAAAACCCTCAACCGCTTGGAGACAGAAGAGGGCGAGAACGAGAAGTTCACGCTTGAGAAGATGCACATCTACGAGTTGATGAACGATTCCAAGTCAGCCTACAAGGAGCTCAAGTCGCTGACCGAGGCGCATCCGCTTGATATGATTTATAAAACCATGTTGGGCAACTGGCTTATGGAACACCAGCGCCAGAAAGAGGCTTACAAGTTGTTTACCCATGTGCTCGAAGAAGAGCCTGACAACTCGTATGCCCAGATGTCGCTCTACGACTATTATAATGCCACCGACCAGAAAGAACAGGCTCACGCCATGCTCGACCGCATTCTGTTGGGCAAGAAGACCGACCTGGATACCAAGTTGATGATGATTCGCTCGTTCATACAGGATAACGAGAGCCATGGTTCCGATTCAACCCAAGTCATCGCTCTTTTCGACAGAATGCTGGCTCAGCCCAAGCCCTCGGCAGACATCGCTGAGTTCCGTGCTGCCTATATGAATATTAAGAAAATGCCGATGGATACGGTCAATGCCGCTTACCGCAAGGTGCTCGAGATAGCTCCCGACCGTAGTGAGTCGCGCATCCAACTCATTCAGAATCTATGGGAAAAGAAAGACTACGACGAGGTTATCCGCCTGTCTAATGCTGCCCATGACTACAATCCGGAAGAGATGGTATTTTATTACTTTGGCGGTATGGCGCACTATATGAAGCATGAGGAAGATGCCACGCTCGAAGAGTTCCGCCGCGGAGTGGGACAGATCAACAGCAAGAGCTCTCCCGATTTGGTGTCCGACCTTTATATGATCATGGGCGACATCCTTCATGGCAAGAACCGTCAGGCAGAAGCTTTTGCCGCTTATGATTCCTGTCTGCATTGGAAACCCGACAATGTTCCAGGACTCAACAATTATGCTTACTACATCAGTCAGACGGGCAAGAACCTGCAGAAGGCAGAGTTGATGAGCTACAAGACCATCAAGGCAGAGCCCAAGAACTCCACCTATCTTGATACTTATGCGTGGATTCTCTTTATGGAGGAACGTTATGCCGAGGCCAAAACCTATATCGACCAAACCTTGGCGTATAGTGATTCGACGGCCGACAACAGTACCGTTATTGAGCATGCAGGCGACATTTATGCCATGAACGGACTTACCGACCAGGCTGTGGCCTACTGGAAGCAGGCACAGAAAGGCAGCCAGGACCCTGATGCTCTGAAGGTGAAAATCGAGTGCAGGAAATATATGACAGAAAGTGAAATCATTAAATATAAGCGAAAATGGAAAAAAACAAAATAATGAAACTGGCAGCATTCTGTCTGCCCTTGATGTTGCTGGCATCGTGTGGCACCAAGATACAAATTATCTCTGATGGCGTGAGCAACAAGAACTTGCCACATCAGGAGGTGAAAAGTGTAGAGACCGAACGCATGCAGAAACTGGCTTTTGTACAGAAGGTGTCCGACAATCAGGTGTACGCCAAGAACATTACGGGCAGCATAAACTTCACCATCCGCATGGGAGAGAAGAAAATTTCGGTAGACGGTGCGCTTCGAATGCGTAAGGACGATGTGATACGTCTACAGTTGTATGCTCCCATCCTGGGCTTTGAGATTGGCCGTCTGGAGTTTACCCCCGATTATGTGCTCATCATCGACCGTTATCACAAACAGTATATCAAGGCCGACTATAATCATGTAGACTTCCTGCAGAAGCAGGGCATCAACTTCTATTCGTTGCAGGCGCTGTTCTGGAATCAGCTTCTCTTGCCTGGAGCCAAGCAGGTGAAGGAGTCTGATCTGAAGAAGTTTGATGCCGATTTGGCTGTAGAGGGAAACGAAGTGCCAGTCACCTTGAAGAATGGCAACATGACGTATGCCTGGACTTCCCAGCGTGCCACAGGTCGTATAGACAAAGCCGACGTGGAGTATGTCAGTTCGCAGCATGGCACATCGGGAGTGCATATTCGTTATGACAACTTCCGCGCCGTAGGTGTCAAGATGTTCCCAGCCTTGTTGGATATGACTCTTGTCACTAATGCAACCCGCCAGAAGAAGGAGGTCAATCTCGTTATCAAGATGAACGAGGTGAAGACCGACAGCAACTGGGAGTCGCGTTCCGAAGTTTCGAGCAAGTACAAGCAAGTATCGGCAGAAGACGTGCTGAATAAAATAATGAGTCTGTAAATGAAACGTATATTATTGATTATTCTGGCCTTGTCGTTTGTCTTGACTCCTTATGCGCAGAAGACTGCACAAAGAAAGAAGACTGCCACAACGGCAAGAACGGTAAGAACCCAAAAGAAAAACCCAAATAAGAAACCTGTGAAAAGGCGCCAATCCAAGGCTCCCACACGGGCAGAGAAGAAAGCCGCCTATAGCAATGCTTCCATTCGAGGATTGCGGGGACAGCGTGCCAACATACAAAAGAAAATCAAGGAGCAGGAGAGAGCTCTCCGCCGCAATCAGGCCGACGTGAAGAAACGTCTGCAAGACCTCATGGTGCTTAATGGCGAAATCGACCAGCGACAGAAGAACATCGATGGTATACAGCAGGATATCCACCACATCGATGGCAATATCGGCTTGCTCAATGCTCAGCTCAAAACCCTTGAACAGCAGTTACAGGACCGAAAGAACAAGTACATCCGTTCTATGCGCTATATGACCCGTCATCACTCCGTGCAAGACAAGCTCATGTTTATCTTCAGCGCCAAGAACCTTACGCAGATGTATCGCCGCCTGTCGTTCATACGTCAGTATTCTGCCTATCAGAAGGCACAGGGCGAGGCGGTAAAGGCCAAGCAGAAGCAGGTGACCGAGAAGCACAAGCAACTGCAGGTGGTGAAGGGACATAAGAACAACCTTTTATATAAAGGTCAGCAAGAGAAAACTGCGCTCGAAGGCAAGCAGACCGAGCAACAGCAAGTGGTGCAGGGATTGCAGAAGCAACAGAAAACCATTCAGGCTGTTATTGCTGATCAGCGTAAGAAGGATGCTGCTATCAATGCGCAGATTGACCGTCTGATAGCCATTGAGGTAGAGAAAGCGCGTGCCCGTGCGGCAGCTGAGGCTAAGCGTAAGGCTGAAGCTCAGGCGGCAGCACAGCGTAGGCGTGAGGAACTGGCTCGTCGAAAGGCACAGGCCGAAGCTGAGGCTCGTGAGAATGCCCGTCGTATAGCGGAGGCACGGCGCAAGGAACGTGAGGCCGAGTTGGCTCGTCAGCGTGCTGCAGAAGAGAATCGTAAGGCTCAGGAGTTGGCTCGTAAGGCCCAGGAGGAAGCTCGTCTGCAAGCCGAAAACAGTGCTAAGGCCAGAGCTCAGGATAAGGCACGTGCCCGTGCAGAGAAGGCTGCCCGTGAGGCTGCTGAACAAGCCAACCGACAGGCCAAAGCAGAACAGGCTGCTCGTGAGGCTGAGGCCGACAGACGAGCTGCAGAGTTGAAGGCAAAAACTGATGAGGCACGCAACCGCAAAGAGTTGGCAAGCGCCCGCCGGGAAGCCAATGATGCTGCTACTCTCAGTACGGTAGACCGTATGCTGAGTGGAGGTTTTGAGGCCAACCGTGGTCGCCTTCCTATGCCTATCTCAGGAACTTACAAGATAGTGAGTCATTTCGGACAATACAATGTACAGGGTCTTTCCGGCGTTACCCTCGACAATAAGGGTATCAACCTTTTGGGTAAACCCGGTTGCGTGGCTCGTAGCATCTACGATGGTGAGGTAAGTGCCGTCTTTGGTTATGGAGGTATGTGGAATGTCCTTGTTCGCCATGGTGCCTATATCTCTGTATATTGTAACCTCAAGTCGGTGAGTGTTCACAAGGGCCAGAAGGTAAGTACCCGTCAGGCTTTAGGTGCCGTGGGTGCCGACAATATCCTGCAGTTTCAGTTGCGCAAGGAAACAGCCAAACTCAATCCTGAGGCATGGCTTGCCCGTTAATGTAAACTTCTCTAACTTCCGTACATGCGAAAGTTAGATTAAAATATTCTTTGAAGGAGAGGTAGTACTTACTTGCCCAAGTGAGTACTACCTCTTTTTTGTATTGCATCAATAATATGGTGGATTTCCTTGAAACCGTGCAAACGATTGCTCATGGAATAAGCATTTTTTTCCTGATAAACTAAGTGGTCTATCAAAACTTATTTCTATTTTTGCCAACGTTTGAACTAATAACTTATCAACTTAACATATTATTTTATGCAAAAATTTTCTACGATGCTTTGTACTTTGGCAATGCTTTTCGGCATGATGATGGCTCCGGGAAATGCTCTCGCTGCTGTTACTGCCGATGACTATACGCCAACGGTTACTGAAGATGAGGTCTCTGTGTTCTTGGAGACAAGTTATGACAATGCCAAGATTTGGGCATGGAATGACAAGGTAAAACAGTTTACTACTGCTGCTTGGCCTGGAGATGCCATGACCCTGGTGGGAACTAAAGGTGGCAAGAATGTCTTTAAATGGACATATACAGCTGGTACTGAAATTCCTACTGGTGTGATTTTTACTCATGATGGTGGGCAGAAACTGAATGGCGGTGATCAGGAATACGTTAACCACGGCTACTATGTAGAAGGTAAATATGAAAAGACGATTACCCCTGGCCCTGAAGGCAAGGTAATGGTCTTCTTCGATAATTCCACAGCCAACCTCGCAGATGTATATTGCTATATCTACGACGGTACAAAGGCGGCTCAGGAATGGCCTGGATTGAAGATGAGTCTTGACAACGAGACTGAGTACAATGGCAAGAAGGGCTATTATACAGTAGAAGTCCCTGCTGCTTTTGTCACAGGTTATTTCGTAATCAACAACGGACAGAATGGCTCTGTTCTCACAGGCGAGACGGTTTACGTAAACGGACAGGCTTCGTCTATCGAAAACACCGTTCTTCAGGAGGTGCAGAAGGCAGAGGACAATGCTTGGTACACCTTGACAGGTATGCGTATCGGCAAGCCTGCTCAGCCAGGTCTCTATATTCACAATGGTAAGAAAGTAATCATCAGAAAATAATAGCAGATTATGAAAAAGACAATCAATTATGGTCTCCTGATGTTGGTGATGCTGTTCAGCATGGCATCCAACATCTTTGCAGACAACAAATACGGTCTTAAAGACAATATTCAGGATGGTGTCATCCTTCATTGTTTCGACTGGACGTTGGCAGATATCCAGGAAGAAATTCCTAATATCGCCAAGGCAGGTTTTACTGCCGTTCAGACATCTCCTGTTCATGAGAGAGCAGGTAAAGGATCCGTCTGGTATGATGTTTATCGTCCATACGATTTTAAAATAGGTAATGGACTTGGTACTGAAGCTGACCTGAAGGCTCTCTGTGCTACGGCTCATAAGTATGGTGTCAAGGTAATTGTGGATGTTGTTGCCAACCATACCGATCATCCTAACGTGGCTGAACGCTTGAAGGACGAGAGTCTTTATCATGAACGATTTGGTGTGGGTAACTGGCACGACCGTCATCAGGTGACATTTGGCATGATTGGTATGTGGGACCTCGATACCAACAATCCTACTGTGCAAGCCATCATCAAACAATACATCCAGGATTTGAAGGCCTGTGGCGTGGATGGTATCCGTTGGGATGCTATCAAGCACATTGGTTTGCCTTCTGAGGGTGACTCTTTTATGCAGAATGTGGTGGATCAGGAGATGTACAACTATGGTGAGATCCTTGACAGTACTGGTGGTGATGATAATGTCCTTTTCCCTGAGTATCAGACCTACATGAGCATTACTGATAATGGTTATGGTAATGGATTTGCCAATTCCTTTGCCGGTGGTTCTATCAACGAGTCAGTAGGTAATTTCAATCAGAGAAAGGCAAAGACAGAAAAGTTGGTTTATTGGGGTGAAAGCCATGATACTTATGCCAACGATGGTGGTGAGTCAAAGAATAAAAGCCAGAATGTTATCGACCGTGCGTATGCAGTCGTAGCTGGTAATAATGGTGCTACAGCTCTTTATTTCTCCCGTCCTGCTCAGAAGGCAAAGAATGATATCAAATTTGGTGATAAGGGAAGCGTTCATTTCAAAGATGCCGAAGTGGCTCAGGTAAACCACATGCACAATGTTTGTGCCGGCGAGCCAAACTATTATGTAAAAGGTAATGGCGTTTGTGCTCAGGTTCGTAAGAGTGGCGCTATTATCGTATTGGGAAGTGGTTCTGACCGTGACGTGACTGTAGCCAATGGTGCTGGCGACGGCAAGTGGCTCAAGTCTGGTACTTATAAGGATATGGTAGGCGGTGGTGCTTTCACCGTCAATGCTTCTACAATCTCTGGTCATGTTGGCGAGTCAGGTATTGCTGTCATCTATAATGCTGGTCCTATCGTGCTGACTCCTGAGGTGATTTTCAATCCTGCTGACGGTACAGCCTTCTCAGATGAGTCTCTCACTGTGACTGCTACTCCTTTGAATGCTGTTTCTGCCTGGATTCAGGTGAATGATGGTGCTAAGCAGACTTTTACTGCAGCCAAGCAGTTTACTGTAGGTGCTGATGTTGCCTATGGTAAGAATGTCACTATCACTTGGGGTGCAACCGACAAGGAAGGCAAGACAGAAACAGGTTCGGTCACTTACAAGAAGGTGAAGGCTTACGTTCCAGAATTGGGCAAGGCTGACGAAATCTCCTGTTTCTTGGAGACATCCAATGCGGCAGCAGCCGTATATGTATGGAATGACAAGGTTAGTCCTGTAATTCAGCATGCTGGTGCATGGAATGATGCTATCAATAAAAAGTTGCCTCTTGTAGGTAAGAGTGTTTCTGGAAAGAATGTCTTCAAGTGGACTTATGATGGCACCGAGACAAGTGCTCCTACTCAAATCATTTTCTTGGATGGTAATGGAAATAAGATAACTGCTGACGTGGAGTTTGTCAACCACGGCTACTATGTTGACGGAACATACAGCAATACTGTGACCAAGGTACATGAAGATGAGATCGTTGATCCAGAGTATGTTTACTTCGATAACGCTTCCAACTGGGAGAATGTGTATTGCTACTTCTATAATGGTAAAACATCTTCTTCTGTATGGCCAGGTGTAAAGATGACTTACGATGCTTCTGCTTCTCATAATGGTAAGACAGGATGGTATAAGGCAACGATTCCTACAGCATACCTCAATGCTAAGTTCTTTATCAACGATGGTACTCCTGGTACTGCTATCAATGGCGCAAATGCTTCTGCTGAAAAGGTAGTAAACAAAGGTGCTGTAGTGGCACCAACTCCAAACCCAGAACCAGAGCCTGAGCCAACTCCAGAACCTGAGCCAGAGCCAACTCCAACTCCAGAACCAGAGCCAACTCCAACTCCAACACCTACCCCTGATCCACAGAATCTGGATGCTCAGTATCAGACCAATCCAAATGGTGCAGGTGTTAAGAAAACCATTACTGTAGATGGTGATATCAGCGATTGGGATGAGAGTATGATTATAGCACAGGGTGCTGCCAATGACGACCCACGTGTATATATGGATGCTGCCATGCACGAGATTCCTGTCGATCTCTATGCGCTTTATGGTTGCTATGACGATAATAACCTCTATCTGATGTGGGAGATGACCAATGTTCAGGATGTGGTAGCTCCAGAAGCTGATTACCCACTCAGTAATAATGGTGTCCTGTTCCCTAATTACAATATGCCATTCTTTATCGGCATCAACACCAACAATGCCTCTACAAGAATAGGCAATCATTGTAAGACTACAGCAGGTGGAACTCTATGGGATAGTGGCATTACTTGCGAAAGCCCAGTCAACAAGGTGGTGGTATTCTCAACCAATAACACCAATGGCCCATTTATTTATGGTGGAAGCAGCGCTGGACTGAATGCTTTGGAAGAGGTTGCCTATAAAGAGACAGGTGTTGTTGTGAAGTATGGTATGGGTATTCTCAGCAAGACGATAAAGGGTATCAAAGAATGTTATGGAGAGTCACAGAATCGTCTTGTCGGTGATATGACAAAGGGTACATCTACTTATGTCGATTTCAATACCTTAGGACACGAGTCTTCCAAATACGATTTCCATTATGAAATCTCGATTCCTTTAGCTAAGCTTGGTGTTACAGCTGCCGAAGTGGCAAGCAAGGGATTGGGTGTGATGTTAGTAGCTACCTTTGGTACAAGTGGTATGGACAGTCTGCCTTACGACACAAGTATGAGCGACAATGCCGATCAGTCTTATTCTAAGGATCCTTCTACTACAGAAGAGAAGGAAGATGCCGACAATATCACCGTTCCTTTCGCTTATATTGGTAAGTCCTTGTAATGTCATATATATTAAGGTATAATAGATGAATAGAGTAGAGCTCTTAGATGGCAGCGCCATCTAAGAGCTCTTTGTATTTGGCGATAGCATCAGCTATTTCGCTGATTTTGATAAACTCGTCTGCAGAATGGGAGCGGGAGGATTCGCCCGGACCTAACTTGAACGAAGGGAAGTGCATCAGCGCCTGGTCGCTAAGGGTAGGACTACCGAAAGGCTTCATTCCCATGGCTACACATTTCTTAATAAGAGGATGCTCAGGATCAATACGGGATGATTTTAGACGGAAACTGTGAGCTTTTACTTCGCTCTTCAAGTGCTGGCAGATAAAATGAAACAACTCCTCATTGTCGTAGAACTCATTGGTACGGATATCCACCAGCATGGTGCAGGTGTCGGGAATCACATTGTGTTGCGTTCCTGCATTCACCACGGTAAGTGTCATCTTGGTAGGTCCTAAGAATGGGCTTACTTTCTCAAACTTGTAATCACGAATCCATCGCATGTCATCCAATGCCTCATAGATAGCGTTTACTCCTTCGTTTCGGGCTGCATGTCCGCTTTTTCCGTGCGCTATCACGTCTAATACCATCAGTCCCTTCTCTGCCACGGCAGGCTGCATGCCCGTAGGCTCACCCACAATAGCCAGGTCGATTTTTGGCAAGAGAGGCAAGGCTCGGCTGATGCCGTCTTTGCCAGAGACTTCCTCTTCGGCCGATGCTAAATAGATAAGGTTGTAGTTCTGTGTTTTCTCTGTCAGCATCCGGAATGTCTGCAGTAGTGAGCACAGACCGCCTCCACAGTCGTTGCTGCCCAGACCATAAAGCGTGTCGCCCTCTATTGTAGGAGCAAAGGGATCGCGCCTCCATGAATCGACAGGCTTCACGGTGTCTATATGGGCATTGAGTAGCAAAGTGGGCTTCTGCTCGTCGAAGTGTGGGCCAATCACCCATACATTGTTGGCTTCACGATGTGGCGTGAAACCATAGTTGCGAAGGGCTTTCTCCATGATGTTGGCGGCATCCTTCTCGTTGCGACTTGTCGAAGGGGTAGCAATCAGCTGGCTGAGCAACCCGATGGCGTCTCTTACATATTCCTCTTGTGTCATCATATCTGTCTCTCTTAGTCTTGTTTGTGATGCAAAGTTAAGCTAAAACGGGATAAGGACAAAATAAAATTCCGATTTATTTTGTTTTCTTAATGTTTTCTATTATCTTTGCATCCAATAATTAAACATTATGCTTATGCAAGTCAAAAGTCATCTTTCGGTACTGATTCACGATTTGGCCAATAAATACGGCGATAAAACTGCACTTACGTTCAAGAAGTTTGGCAGCGACAAGTGGCAGTCTGTGTCATGGAATCAGTTTTCGCTGAGAGTGAAACAAGTGAGCAATGCTTTGCTGAACATCGGTGCAAAGCCGCATGACAAGATTGCTGTTTTCTCCCAGAATTGCGTGCATTATCTCTATACCGACTTTGGTGCTTATGGCATCAAGGTGTGCTCGATTCCATTCTATGCTACCAGCAGCGAGCAGCAGATACAATATATGATTAACGACGGACAGGTGCGCTTCCTTTTTGTAGGCGAGCAGGACCAGTACGACAAGGCACATCGTGTCTTTGCTCTCTGTCCTTCGTTGGAGCGTATCATCATCTTCGACTCCAGCGTGCGCATCAGTACTCACGACCCGGCTGCCCTTTACTTCAAGGACTTCATCAAGTTGGGCGAGAACCTGCCTCGACAGACTGAGGTGGAGGCTTTGTATCAGTCGGCAAGCATGGATGATATGGCTAACATCCTTTATACCAGTGGTACTACCGGTGACAGCAAGGGAGTCATGCTGACCTATGGACAGTATGATGCTGCCCTGAGAGCCAATGACGAGGTAGTGCCTGTTTCCGAGAAAGACCGTGTCATCAATTTCCTGCCATTTACCCATATCTTTGAGCGTGGATGGGCTTACCTCTGTTTGAGCGAGGGAGCACAGTTGATTATCAACACTTATCCGCACGAGATTCAGGAGAGCATGCGCCAGGTACATCCTACCTGTATGTGCAGCGTGCCCCGCTTCTGGGAGAAGGTGTATATTGCCGTAAAGGCCAAGATGGATGAGGCTGGTTCTGTACAGAAGAAACTTTTTTATCATGCTCTTGCCGTAGGTCGCAAGCGCAATATAGAGTATATTGCCAATGGCAAGCGTCCTCCTTTGACACTCGAGTTGGAATATAAGATTATCAACAAGACCATCTTGAGCATGGTGCGTAAGCAGTTGGGCTTGGAACATCCTAATATATTCCCCACAGCAGGTGCCTATGTGAGTCCGGAAGTCGAGGAGTTTGTTCTCTCTGTCGGTATCGGCATGGTCGTAGGCTATGGCTTGACCGAGAGTCTTGCCACGGTATCGTGCGTGCATCTCGACAAGAAGTTTACCATCGGTTCTGTTGGTCGTCCTATCTCCAGCATCCAGATCAAGATAGGCGAGGACAACGAGATATTGCTTAAGGGTCCAACCATTACAAAGGGGTATTATCATCGCGACACCACCAATGCCAAGGTGTTCGATGAGGAAGGTTTCTTCCATACTGGCGATGCCGGATATATGAAGGATGGAGAGCTGTTCCTCACCGAGCGCATCAAGGATTTGTTCAAGACTTCCAATGGCAAGTATATCGCTCCCCAGCAGGTGGAGTCGCTGTTGCTTGTTGACAAGTTTATCGACCAGGTGGCTGTCATTGCTGACCAGCGCAAGTTTGTGTCTGCACTCATCGTACCGGAGTTCCGACTTGTTGAGGACTGGGCACGCGAGCATCATATCGCCTTTAGCAGTCGTGAGGATCTTTGTGCCAACGAACAGGTGAAGAAGATGCTGCAGGAGCGCATCAATACCTTGCAACAACAGTTGGCCTATTACGAGCAAATCAAGCGTATCACACTCTTGCCTCATCACTTCTCTATGGAGTCGGGCGAGTTGACCAATACGCTGAAGATCCGCCGACCTATTATCAATAAGAACTATCAGGCAGAGATTGACAAAATGTATGAGGAGTAATATGCAGCATAAGGCTATTGGCTAAAAACTCCTTTGAGACTGAAGAAAGAAGCGGTAACGGATTTGACTGCTATAACTTCAATAATTTATAATAAATTAATGATAACAGCTGACCAATTGAAGGATGTGATGGAGCGCGCTGACGCCCTGCATCGCTATCTCAATATAGACCAGAAACAGGTGGAGTTCGAGGAAGAACAACTCCGCACACAGGCTCCCGATTTCTGGGAGGACCCAAAGTATGCCCAGGAACAGATGAAGAAAGTGAAGGGTATACAGAAGTGGATAGACGGCTACAAGACCGTGCGCCAGTATGCAGACGAGCTGCAGTTGGCTTTCGACTTCTACAAAGACGAAATGGTGACCGAGGAAGAGGTAGACGCCGACTATGATAAGGCCATCAAGGCCATAGAGGACTTGGAGTTGAAGAACATGCTGCGCCAGAAGGAAGACCCGATGGACTGTGTGCTGAAAATCAACTCAGGTGCCGGTGGTACCGAGAGCCAGGATTGGGCTTCCATGCTGATGCGTATGTATATGCGCTGGGCTGAGGCTCATGGCTACAAAGTGACCATTACCGATATACAGGAAGGCGATGAGGCAGGTATCAAGAGTGTTACCATGACGATAGAAGGCAACGAGTATGCCTATGGTTATCTGAAGAGCGAGAATGGTGTGCATCGTCTGGTGCGTGTGTCGCCTTTCAATGCTCAGGGCAAGCGTATGACCAGTTTCGCAAGTGTCTTCGTTACGCCGTTGGTCGACGAGACTATTGAGGTATATGTAGACCCAGCCAAGTTGTCATGGGATACCTTCCGCTCCAGTGGTGCCGGAGGTCAGAATGTCAACAAGGTGGAGTCGGGTGTGCGTCTGCGTTATTGGTATACTGATCCCGACACAGGCGAGGAAGAGGAAATCCTCATCGAGAATACCGAGACGCGCGACCAGCCTAAGAACCGTGCCAAGGCTCTGCTTCTCTTGAAAAGTCAACTCTACGACCGCGCCATGAAGAAGCGCCTTGAGGCGAAGGCGAAGATAGAGGCAGGCAAGAAGAAGATAGAGTGGGGAAGCCAGATTCGCAGTTATGTGTTCGATGACCGTCGTGTCAAAGACCATCGCACCAACTATCAGACATCCGATGTCGATGGCGTGATGGATGGCAAGATAGACGGATTCATCAAGGCTTACCTGATGGAGTTCCCCTCTGAGAATGAAGAATAGTAATAACCTAATAATATAGAACGACTATGAGTAGTAATAAAGAATTAAGAAAGTCAAAGCATGCTGCTTACGAGAAGAAGCAGGCTGAAAAGGGTGAGAGAATCATCAAGTGGATATTTTTCGTGCTGATAGCATTGGCCATTTGTTTTGCCATCTATTCGGCTACTATCGTGTAACGGATCATATCCTGACATAACAGAAATAAAAAATGAGTGGACTGGAAATAGAGAGAAAGTTCCTTGTCAAGAAAGGCGACGCATACAAGAGCGCCGCCTTTTCTGATAGTCATATTCAGCAGGGCTATATCCCTGCGCAGGGAGCTACGGTGAGAGTGCGCACACGCGACGACAAGGCTTACCTTACCATTAAGGGTAAGTCGGTGAATGGTGGCATGACGCGTTATGAGTTTGAAAAAGAAATCACGCTCGACGAGGCACAGCATCTGCTGCAGTTGTGCCAGGGTGGCGTCATCGACAAGCGCCGCTATCTGGTAAAGAGTGGCAATCATGTCTTTGAGGTCGACGAGTTCTATGGCGACAACCTGGGACTGGTCATGGCAGAGGTGGAACTGGGCAGTGAGGATGAGGCCTACGAGAAGCCCGGCTTCATAGGTCGTGAGGTGACGGGCGACAAACGTTTTTACAATTCTCATTTGCTTGTCAATCCCTTCTGCAAGTGGCGTGACAGTCTGCCGGAAGAATAGTTTTTTACTGATTAAGTAACCTTGCTCTATTAGTATCAAGTTGCCTTTTTGCAGTTAATTTGCATTTTTACTTTCAATTTATACGTTTATATGCAAAATATTTTATAATTTTGCAGTCGTATTATAGAGAAAGGATAAAAATGACAGAATTAGATAGAGGTAGTTTTGGTAGCAAGATTGGATTGATTCTTGCTACTGCAGGTGGTGCTGTAGGTTTAGGCAATGTATGGCGCTTTCCTTATATGGCAGGCCAGGAAGGTGGTGCTGCCTTCATCTTGGTTTATATAGGGTGTGTGCTCCTTTTGGGCATTCCCTGTATGATTTCCGAGTTTATCATAGGCCGTCATGGTGCTTCGAATACAGCCCGTGCCTATACCAAGCTGTCGAAAGGAAAGGCCTGGAAGTGGGTGGGCTACTTGGAGGTGCTTACCGGTTTCCTTATTACGGGCTATTATGCCGTCGTGTCGGGCTGGTGCCTACAGTATGTGTATGCCAGCATCATGGGCGAGCTGCATGGCGACCCAACCTTTGTAGCAGAGTACTTCAAGGAGTTCTCTGCCGATCCTATACGGCCTGTCATGTGGACAGTAGTCATCTTTCTGATTTGTCATTTTGTGATTATCCATGGTGTTCGTGGAGGTATTGAGAAGGCGTCAAAGATTATGATGCCCGTCTTGTTCATCCTCCTGCTTATCATCGTGGTGGCAGCCTGCCTGTTGCCTAATGCCGGAAAGGGCGTTGAGTTCTTGCTGAAGCCCGACTTCTCCAAGGTGGACAACGGCGTTTTCTTGGGTGCCTTGGGGCAGTCGTTCTATTCGCTCAGCATCGGTATGGGTTGTATCTGTACCTATGCTTCCTATTTCAGCCGACAGACCAATCTGTTCAAGACAGCTCTGCAGATATCGGTCATCGACTTCATGGTGGCTATACTTGCCGGACTGATGATCTTCCCTGCGGCTTTCTCTGTGGGAGTTTCGCCCGACAGTGGCCCGTCGCTCATCTTCATCACCCTGCCCAATGTGTTTAATGAGGCTTTTGCCGCAGTACCTGTCTTGGGCTGGACTATCTCGCTGTTGTTTTATGTTCTTTTGTCCTTGGCGGCTCTTACATCGCTCATGTCACTCCATGAGGTCAACACCTCTTTTTTCTATGAGGAGCTGAAGATAGGCCGCAAGAGTGGCGCTTTGATTGTCACCGTGTCTTGTGCGGTGATAGGTGCTTTCTGCTCGCTGTCTTTAGGGGCTACAGATGCGCTCACGTTTGCCGGCAAGTCGTTGTTCGACTGGTTCGACTTTTTCACGGGGCAGGTGTTCCTGCCTGTAGCAGGCTTCCTTACCTGTCTGTTCATAGGTTGGTATGTGCCCAAGAAGCTGGTCAGGGACGAGTTTACCAACTGGGGAACATTGAAGGGAAATCTCTTCTTCGTCTATCTGTTCTTGGTGCGTTTCGTGTGCCCAGTACTCATCCTTTTGGTATTCCTCAATCAGTTGGGACTTCTCGAAGGCATTCTGTAAGGGGGAAAATCAATCATATCAACCGTATAAAAAAAGAAAAAATGGAAAACAGCAGAGGCAGCTTTGGCAGCAAGTTGGGCGTGATCCTTGCTACGGCAGGATCGGCAGTGGGCTTGGGCAATATATGGCGCTTTCCCTATATGACAGGGCAGAATGGTGGCGCAGCCTTCATTCTTATCTATCTGGTGTGTATCTTTATGTTGGGCATTCCCGGCATGGTGGCTGAGTTTATCATCGGTCGTCATTCTGCTGCCAATGCTGCGCGGTCGTACAAGAATCTTTCCAACGGCAAGCCCTGGGGCGTTATCGGCTACATGGGTGTCTTTACTTCAATGATTATCCTGGGCTTCTATGCGGTGGTGGCTGGCTGGTGCCTACAGTATCTTTATGCCAGCATCATGGCCGAGGTGCAGGGCGATGCCAATTTCGTAAAGGAGTACTTTGCCTCTTTCTCTTCGGATGCGGTGCGGCCCACTTTGTGGACCATCGCCTTCATCCTGCTGACTCATGTGGTCGTGGTCAAGGGTGTGCGCAATGGTATAGAGCGTGCTTCCAAGATACTGATGCCGCTGCTCTTTGTGCTGTTGGTGGTGCTGGTAGTTGCTTCCTGCTCTTTGCAGGGAGCCTGGAAGGGTGTGGAGTTCTTGCTGAAGCCCGATTTCTCTAAGGTAGACCCGAATGTGATGATAGAGGCTTTGGGGCAGGCTTTCTTCTCGCTGAGTCTTGGCACGGCCTGCCTTTGTACCTATGCCTCCTACTTCAGCCGTCAGACCAATCTTCTCAAGACTGCCACACAGATAGCTTTCCTCGATACGCTGATAGCCATTCTGGCAGGACTGATGATTTTTCCTGCAGCCTTCTCCGTGGGCGTGCAGCCCGACAGCGGTCCGTCGCTTATCTTCATCACCCTGCCCAATGTGTTCAATGAGGCTTTTGCTTCCATGCCTGTGGTGGGTTATGTCATCTCGGTGCTTTTCTATGCCCTGCTTGTGTTGGCGGCGCTTACCTCTACCATCTCCATGCACGAGATAGGTACGGCTTTCTTCTATGAGGAGATGCATATCTCCCGCCGTGGTGGAGCCTGGATAGAGACGGTGGCTTGTTGTGTGATAGGTATCTTCTGTGCCTTGTCTTGTGGTGCGGTTCCAGAACTCACCTTCTTTGGCAAGTCGTTTCTCAACTGTTGCGACAATTTTACGGCACAATGGCTCATGCCGATGGCTTCTTTCTTCACCTGTATCTTTGTGGGATGGTATATTCCTAAGAAGGTAGTGCATGACGAGTTTACCAATTGGTCAACCCTTCGTGGCAGGTTCTTTGGCGTTTATCTTTTCATGGTTCGTTTCGTCTGCCCTCTTTGCATCCTCATTATTTTCCTGCATCAGTTGGGCGTACTTTAACACTTCGTCTGTCATTCGTCAATCTTCGCATTTTACGTGAACCAAATCCGCATCTTATTCGTACGACACGTAAGGTTCCAGACGTTCTATCTGTGCAGGAGGAAAAGTCTTGAGGAGCGATAATTGCCGCAGACTCTTAATGGGACCATGCAGTCGTCGATAGTCGCAGATATCGCGTGCCTGGTAGAAGTTGAGATAGGGATGTCGGCGAAGCTGACTCATTGAGAGCTTGTTGATCTTCAGTTTCGTTATCTTGTCTTTCTCTACTTGCATGAATGACAGCGCCTCTTCAGGGAAACCTTCTATCTCCATCAGTTGGTTGGCATTGACGTATCCGCCCAAGCGCTCCCGGTATCTCACGATGGCACGCGAGTATGCGCTTCCGATACCTGGAATCTTCTTCAGCTCGGTGGTGTCGGCAGAGTTCAGGCTGACATGCTCGCCGGCTTTCAACTTCTGTGGATAACTGTAAATCTTCTCTTCGGTCTTCTCGCCAGTGGCTTGGCCTTTCTCCGTTTTCCCTTCTTTTCTCGCTTGTCGGTTGTAAGCGTAGTCTTTTTGCTGTCCGTAGTAGTCGGATGCCGGTCGGTAGTCTTCACCTATTATTATATAGGGGCGTAAGGTCTCGTATTGTTTCTTGGTGAGACCATAAAGACGGGCAAAGTCTTCGGGTCGTCTGTAGATACCACCCTTGGCACGGTAACGGTAGATGCTTCTCACCTGCCATTCCTGCAACCCCAGCCTGAGCAGGTCGGTGCTGTCGGCTGTATTGGGATCGAAGGCGAAAACTTCGTGTATCTCTTCGTCTACCTTATAATATAAAGGATGTTCCTTGTCTACGCGTTCCGGATGCTGGGTGAGGGTAGAGTCGGCAACTCCCTGGCGGGAACCGTCGTCCTCGCCTCCGATGAAGATAATAAGTGAGCAAATGATAGCTATTATCATCAATATGACGATAATTGCGTTTCGATTGTTGCGTTGAAGATAAAATATACTTCTCATAAAAGTCGGGATTAGGCGACTCGAACGCCCGACCCCTACGTCCCGAACGTAGTGCGCTACCAACTGCGCTAAATCCCGATAGGCTTATTCTAAAACCTCATGCAAAGATAAGAAAATAGGATGAAAAGTCCAAGTAATATGTCTTTTTTTTGCTTTTTTGAAAGAAAGTTGCTGAAATATTTGCAAGAACCAAAATAAAATGTTACCTTTGCACCCGCAAATAAGGCTTCCCGCCTTGTGAGGCATAAATTATAATGGTGCCATAGCTCAGTTGGTAGAGCAAAGGACTGAAAATCCTTGTGTCCCCGGTTCGATTCCTGGTGGTACCACACAAAAGGCTGACTTTCTTACGAGAGTCAGCTTTTTTGTTTCTCTTCAAGTAAAGTGTTCAAAAGATTTCTTACGCTCCTTTTGCTTTTTCTTGTTTTTCTTCCAAAGTTGAAACAGTTCACCACCCCTATAGCCGTGGCACACGTAGTTACATTCATACTATGCAAATTGTTTTCTGTTAGTTATGAATTTGTTCGTCTCTGTAGATAAATCTCCGTTCCGTGATACGGAATGTGCATTCCGAACTTTGGAACGGCCGTTCCGTATCACGGAATGGCGGTTCCGTATCACGGAACGGAGATTTTTGTAGGCTAAACAAAACATTTATATAGTATAAGAGCAAGATTTTTCCAGTATAAGCGACAGTTTCTTTGGGTTTATTTTACTTCTTTTTGTGCCATTTTGATAGTCTTTTGTCTTGGTGAATGATAAATTGTAAGAACGCCACTTATGCAAACGTTTGCGTAGCTTTTTTGACGAAAACATATCCGTCCTTTATTATTTTGTTTTACTTTTGCAGCAGAAACTAAAACAACAAATCTACTAAAACGCTAAAAACAATGAAAAAAGTGTACTTCATGTTGTTAGGAGTGCTTTTGTCTACTGCTGTGATGGCAGACAACAAGCAAACCGTAACAATCGACGGCTCGCAGGTTAGCAAGACCGTCAAAGAAATCACCTTCGATGGTGACAATGTAACTCTTAGTTATGCCGATGGTACTGATGAGACTCAGGACATGTCGCTTGTGAAACTTTCTTTTGCTTATATCACCACAGGTATCAGCAACATTGAGACAAGCAACAAAGTTCTCGCAGGCAAGGTGTTCAATCTTAATGGTCAGCTTGTGGGTACTTCTACCCAGAACCTGAACAAGGGTATCTACATCGTGAATGGTAAGAAAGTAATCATCAAGTAAAAAAGGAGGAACGTAAAATGAAGAAAATGGTATTTACTTTGGCACTCCTCTTGATGAGCTTGAGTGCAGCCATGGCACAGACATGGACATTTGGTGCAATGAGCGAGGCTGATAAGGCTTTATGTGCAGCTGATGCTAATTGGGTGTTGGGAACCGATCGCTATTGCTATACCTTAGCTTTGGAGAATGAAGCTCTTGTAGCAAATGGCTCAGAATTGGCTTATGCTAAGGGCTTGAAGTTTACTGCTGGTGCTCCTACAACAAAAGATGAAGGAAAGGCTAAGGTGCGTTTGAACTATGGAAATTCTCGTTTGGAATTGAATGGAAACGGAATTGTATTGACTATTCCAAGTTTGAAGGCTGGTCAGAAAGTAACTGTTAGTTGCTGTACTGGTAAAACTGACTTTGCTCGTGGTTTGAATGCAACAAACATTACTCCTGTTTCTGGTTCTTTTAATGCTACTTCTGCAGATAAAGTTACCAACGTAGGAACTGTAACAGCTGATGGTGATGTCGTATTGACAACCAATGGTGGTGGTATGAACATCTTTAGCATCAAGGTTGAGACTGTAGGTGGCGGATCTACCGTTACTCCTGGTTCTACCGACAAGATTACCAATGCCGTTGCTCGTAACAGCAAGGTCAATCAGATGTATGTTACCACCAAGTCGGGTGATGTGAAGTATTATAATACTGCAGACTTGACAAGTGTGAAGTTCGAAGGTGATAAGGCAATCATCGCACCTAAATCAGGTGCAGAGAATGATGAGTACAATGCTTCAGTTCAAGCCATCAGCTTTGCTAAGAAGGCCGATCAGGGCGAAAGTGGTGATATTGACAATCCTGCAGGTGTGATTCAGATTACTGAGGCAAAAGGCTGGCAGGAGTCTGCCTACCTGAAGTGGGCTCCATTCGAGGGCGCTTCTTCTTATAATGTATATGTAGGTGACAAGAAGATTGATGCTCAGCTGATTCGTCAGTATGCTTCTTACTATCGTGCTGATGTCCTCGGTTTGAAGGCTGGTACTTATTCTGTAAAGGTTGTTCCTGTCAATGCTGAAGGCGCAGAGATTGCTGGTGCCAATACAGCTTCTAACTTGGTCGTAAAGAGCTACAACCGTGAGGGCTTTGCTCATTTCAAGTATGCTGGTGTAGGTGCTTATAATAATGATGGTACTTTGAAGGCTGGTGCTAAGGTTCTGTATATTACAGCCAAGACAGCTAAGACCGTTTCTACAACCGTCAATACAGGTAAGCCAGAGACGATTACAGGTCTTCAGTCTATTATTGATGCTTATTCTAAGGGCAAGGATACTACTCCTATCGCCTTCCGTATCATCGGTAAGGTAAATCTTTCTGATTTGGATCACATTTCAAGTTCTGCAGAAGGCTTGCAGGTTAAGGGAGCTAAGATGAATATGACATTCGAAGGTGTCGGTGATGATGCTACCGTATATGGCTTCGGCTTCTTGCTTAGAGAGGCTGAGAGTGTAGAGTTCCGTAACTTTGCTATCATGCGTTGCCTGGATGATGCCATGTCTCTTGATACTAAAAACTATCATGTGTGGATTCACAACATGGATCTCTTCTATGGCAAGAAGGGTGGTGCTGCCGACCAGGCTAAGGGTGACGGTACTGTAGACATCAAGGGCGATTCTAAGTATGTTACTGTAGCTTACAACCGCTTTTGGGATAATGGTAAGGCTTCTATGTGTGGTATGAAGAGTGAAACTGGTGAAAACTGGATTACTTATCATCACAACTGGTTCGACCATTCAGACTCTCGTATGGCTCGCGTTCGTACCATGAGTGTTCACATGTACAACAACTACTATCAGCACAATGATGTTTATGGTATTGGTGCAACCAGTGGTTCAAGTATATTCATGGAGTCTAACTACTTTGATGCTGTTAAGCGTCCTATCATGAGCTCTTTGCAGGGTACTGATGCTATGGGTGATGGTACTTTCTCTGGTGAGAATGGTGGCTTGATTAAGGCATACGGCAATGTATTTGCCAACAAGCCAGAAAACTTCAGCTATATCCCATACTCAGAAAACAATACAAGCTTTGATGCCTACGAGGTTTCTAATCCAAGTGAGCAGGTTCCTACAAGCGTAAAGACTTTGGTTGGCGGTACTTCTTACAACAACTTCGATACCAACTCAAGCGTCATGTATACATACGTTGCTGATAAGGCAGAAGATGTTCCTTCTATCGTAGAAGGTTTCTATGGTGCAGGTCGTTTGAATCATGGTGATATTGATTTCGTTATTCCTGATGAGACAGTCGTAACAAATGGTCATCAGCAGCCATGGCCTGCTTTGGCAAACATTCTTGACGCTTATACTTCTGGTGTTGTTAAAGTGTTCGGTGAGAGCAATGCTTCTGGCGAAGGTGGTTCTACTGAAGGTGGCAGCACTGGTGGCTCTACAGAAGGTGGCGAGACTGGCGGCTCTACTGGTGGTTCAGAAGGTGGCAGCACTGTAACTCCTATTGAGGGTACAGTAACATGTAGCTTTACAGCAAACGGAAAAGAGGCAGTTCCTTCTAATAGTGCATTTGCTTTGACCGGTTCTGCTAAGAGTGTAAAAGCTGAAGAAACTGTTATTGAAGGTACTACTTATTCTGCAAGTCTTAAGATGGAAAGTAATACTGAAGTTTCTTTCACCACATCTCAGAAGATGACTCTGTATGTATATTATGGTACTTCTGCTAAAAAGACTAATGTACTGGTTGATGGTGTAAAGCAGGCAGGAGCTCCTACTACAGTTGTGCTTGAGGCAGGTGCTCATAAGATTACAAAGGGTGATAGTTCCGCAATCGCTCTCATCAAACTTGTACCTGTAACAGAATAATAAACATATTTTCCCTCATGAGGGGGAAAGATAAATAATAACTAAGGGCTGTCTTTTCGTGATGAGGACAGCCCTTTTTTCTCAAAACAAAAACTAATCCTACAATGAAACAAATTAACTCTACCGTTTCTGCACAGCTTAAGGCTGTTTGTCGTAAAACTCTCATGGCTTCTGCTTTGCTCTGTGGCTTCTCTATGATGGCAAATGCACAGACCAAGGATGGTCGTGACTTCTCTTTGGATGGCTTCGCTGCCTATGAAGGTGTGGCAGGCTCTAATTGGTATCGTGCTGGTGGTACCACAGGTGGCGCTGGTGGTAAGGTCGTAAAGGCCAATACTTTCTCTGAACTACAGGCCTATCTCCAGGCAACTGACCCATATATTGTTATCGTAGATCATGATATTACTACAGGCATCAAGTGCTATGTGGATGATCTGAGTACAGGTCGTTTGCTTGATGACCAGAGTGGTAAGTCTGGCGTGGAGTCTGTCTATGGCGAGCGCATTATGGTTGCTCCTAACAAGACTTTGATTGGTGTGGTGGATCCAGCAACAGGCAAGGCTCCTCTCTTTTCTCATATCACCTTTGTGATGCAGTCGGTGGATAACATCATCATCCGTAACTGCCGTTTCACCATGAAGGGTGTACCTGTGCTCAGAACTGGTGAAAATAAAATTGTGGCTTGGCGTAATGGTGCACAAGTAGAAGTGGGCGACCCAGACTGCATCGGAATCCAGGCTGATAAGGTAAGTGCCAAGACCAACTGGGGTGGACATATCTGGGTTGACCACTGTGAATTCTTCAATGGTGGTGCAGCCAATAAAGACCGCTATGATGGTTTGCTCGACTGTAAGAACAATGTGCAGTGGATGACCTTCAGCTATAACTATTTCCACGACCATGACAAGAGCTGCTTGTGGGGTAAGGGTGATTCTGATGTCTACGAAAACTGTCGTACCATCTCTTTCCATCACAATTTCTTTGATAATATCCAAGGTTCTCGTCTTCCTCTCCAGCGTGGTGGTCATGTACATTATTATAATAACTATATGCGTGGTTGCGAGGATGGCTGGGATATCCGTACAGGAGCTGTGGCATACGAAGAAGGTTGCTATTTCGAGAATACAAAGTCGCCTATCCGTTCAGACAGAGGCGGTAGCTTGAATATCTCTAAGGCTGAAGGCTATGATTGTATCTACAAGGGCTGTAACAACTTGATGGAAGGTTATACCAATATTGATGGCGCTAAGATAAGTAAAAGTTTTGGTGTGACCAAAACCGATTGGGTTCCTACTCAGACTGTAGCCTCTTACATCCAGCATTATCTCGACAAGACTGTGGATGTTCCTGCCATCTGCGAGAAGTATTCTGGCGCAGGCAAGGTAGAAATATGGAAGGCTTATACCGATGTACTTCCTACAGCAGATATAGTCGAGTTCGATCATGCCATCAAGAACTATAGCACTGCCAAGACCTACGATGCTAACGGAAAGGAAATGACAGGTGCCTCTACTACTGGCATCGAAATGTTCGATTATGCTGCTGCTCAGACAGCCAAGGCCGAGTACTTTGACCTCTCTGGCAAGCGTCTGTCTGCGCCCTGTCATGGCATCACCATCGTTAAGGCTACCGACGCTCAAGGTCATGTATCCGTCAAGAAAGTAGTGAATATGTAATTGAACTTTCACAAAGTGCTTTAAGTACGGGCTGAAAGCCCAAAAGCTCTTAGCCCAGGGCAGCGCCCTGGGTCTAATAGTAATCGGCAAGGCGCCCTGAAAGGGCAAAAGCTTTAAAACTTCAGGCACTACATAAAGCTTTTGCCCTTACAGGGCGATAGGCTAACGCCCGTAACAACCCAGGGTGTTGCCCTGGGCTAAGAGCTTCTGCCCCTTCAGGACGTGTGGAACCTACTCGGGAAAGTTTAATTGAACTTTAAGTTGTGAATTTATAAAAAGATTGTATGGTGTTCCAACTCCGTTTGGTGTCATTAGTTTGACATCCTAATGAGGTTGGAACTTTTTTCTCTTTGCCGTTATTAAGCATACCAAAATTGGTTTCAGTTTAATACCTTTGTTCGCAAGTGTGATGCTCTGCGGAGTACCTTATTTACTGATAGCTGACGATGTGCTTCTTTAGGAGATAACGATACGTAACTATAATTGACAGAGACAAAAGAAAAGCGGGAAGACGCCTGTTGCGTCCTCCCGCCTGATGATTTTTTATAAACTCTAAGTTTATTCTTTCTTGAATGCTCGTATTATTTGTTCTTAAAGCCGTAGCCATTCTCGAAGCCACCAGAAGATAAGGTGTTAGGAGTGAGAGGCCAGAGGTAGATAGGAGCTTTTACATAGTCGTAATCCCAGAAGAGATACTTGTAGTACTCGTCATCATAGTTTGCAAGGTCCTTACCCCATTTTACCTTCTTGTAACCGTCTGCTACAAGAGCTGTTTCCTGCTCTGCAGAAAGCTTGTTAAATAAGCCCTTGATGGCGACGTTGGTCAAAGGAGTATCTGTCTTGTAATCCAGGCCGTAAGCCTCCCATTTGTCGTTCTGGCCGCGCCATGAAGGATAGAGTACTGGGTCGTTTTCCTTTCCTTCTGGACACTGTGCGGTCAGTCGGTAACCTTTCTCAGTCTTGGCATCCACACTCTTGGTATAGATATAGCTTGAGATGGTGTTGCCATTCTCGAAGGTGTAATAACCATTAGACTCCAGACCATCCAACATTCTGCGGGTGAGTTCCTTGATTTCACGAATCTTTTCAGGCAACAGACCTGTACGAATCAAAGTGAAACGACGGTCGCCCTCTCCTGCAAACTCGAAGCCGCGCTCATCGATGACAGCCTTGAGCAGAGAGCCTTCCTTGGCTATAAAACCATCCACATTGGCCTCTGCAGGTGTGCGGAAAGCACGGTTGCGTATCTTGGTAAGGTATGTCTTGGCTTCGGCACTGTTGGCATCGAGTGCGGCGCAAGCCTCGGCATAGCCCAAGTACATTTCAGACAGGCGCATGTAAGGACTGTTGATACCCGAACGGCGCTGGTTTTTGGTCCATACCTTTGCCTGGCGATTTTCATCAAACTTGTTGCAGCAGATACCACCGCCAGCAGCTTTAGAGTTAGGTACGAGAGGAATCAGGGTCTCCGTACCCTTACCTGTACTACCTGTAACCGTGAAGCATACGTCACGACGCAAGTCCTTGGGGTCGAACTCGCCATAGTAGAAGGCTGGGTTGGCACGTCCCTGACCGTAAGCCTTGCAAGGATATGCGTTCTTACCGCCACCGCTTGATGCACGTCCTAAGCTATAAGAGCGCTCACTCTGTGTGGTCACACCACCATCAGAACCCTGGGTGTATGGAACCTCGAAGATACTTTCGTCTGCATAGGTTACATCAGCCTCGTGCATCTGCTGGAAGAAATACTGGTAAGGGTTGCCGAATACGCGTCCCTTATTGTCTTTCTCACGTGGGTCGGTATCGTGGAATATGGCTGTTCCGGAATTGTCGATTGCCTTCTTGAAGTAGGTCTTTGCAGTGTTGTAAAGGTTCTGCCAGTCTGAACGGCGGCCATATTCTGCACCGGCGTTGGCTGTTCCCATGGTCTCGAAGGTAAGCTGATTACCCTGACCATCTACTCGCTTGATGTCGCCACGGCGAGTCTGATAGCCTCCTGCCTCCAGAGCCATGCGGCCAATGAGTCCGTCTACGTAGGTACGTGAATAGTAATTCTTGGCATTGGTGGTGTAGTGAGGGCAAGCTCCCAGTACGTACATCAGCGGTTCCACCTTCTTGAGCTGCTCGATGCAGACATCATAGATAGAGTCGCGTGAGGCAATACCGCCAGCAGGCTTGCCGAACTCGGCAGGGCAAGGCACATCGCCAAAGTACTTGATGAGTTCGCGGTAGCAGGTGGCACGCAGTGCTACAGCCTCGCCATAAATTTGACTCTCGTCGGTAGGTTTTGTCTGTGCCATCATCTCGTTGAATCCTTCTTCCGCCTCGAAGGCTGAGGTAATGGCGTTGCACTTACCGATGACATCAAACAGCGCACCGTATGCTCCGTCAGTTCCCTCTTTCTGATAAATGAGGAGGTTGTAGTTGCCTACTTCGGTACCATTTCTATAAAGGCCTTCAGGAATATGGCGTCCCAACTGGTTGTTGTGAGCCTCTGGGTGGCGCATGATGTCGGAACCTGCTATATCAGCAGCATAATAAAGTCCGCTACCAAAAACCTGCAGGGTGTAGGCATTCATCATGGACTTTTTGGCACCTTCCAAGGCTGCCCATTTTGTGGTGGTGGTGGAGAATACAAATTCTTTATCAACAGTGGATGGTGAACTTGTCTCCAGATAATCGTTACATGAGGTGGCACCAGAGAGGAGGCCTGCCGCACATAAAGCTATATATAAATATCTATTTTTCATGTCAATATTCAGTTTTAATAGATTAGAATGCTAAGTTGAGGCCGAATGTCCAAGAGCGTGTCTTAGGATAAGCCTGGTAATCGTAGTTAGGGGTAGGGAATCCGTTGCCACCAGCGTTGAAGTCTGTGTTGACATCAGGATCGATTCCGCTGTAACCCTTGATGCAGAAGAGATTGGTAACAGTGGCATAGATGCGCAGGTTGCTGATGCCGAGAGGCTTCATCCATGTCTTAGGGAAGGTGTAGCCTACAGAGAGGTTCTGAAGGCGCAGATAAGAAGCGTCCTCGATGAACTCGCTGGTTACCAGACCGTACTCGCAGTATGGCAAGGCATACTTGGCACCTGCATTCAGGGTGCGGAGCTCGTCAGGGTTGGTAACGGCATAGAGGTTACCATTGTTGTCTACATTATACATCTTCCAGCAGTCTGCCAGTTCGGAAACACGTGCAGAGCCGAAGCCAGTATCCTTATTACCCATCATGTCGTGGAGGGCATTGGCGTTGTAAACGTCGCCACCAATCTGATAGGCAAAGTTGGCATTGATGTCGAAACTCTTATAACGTCCAGAGATGTTGAAACCACCAGTATGCTCTGGCTTGGTCTTACCGATGATGGTTACGTCGTTAGAAGCCACGGTGCCGTCATTATCTACATCGGCAAACTTGTACATGCCAGGGAATGCCTTCTGGCCAGCAGGAAGCTTGTAAGCCTTGGCGCATCCTGCAGAATAGTTGCAGGCTGTATTGTCTGGAATACCATCCTTCAGTGTCCATACACCATCGGCGCTTACGTTGAAGTCATCAACAGTGTAGAAGCCCAATGACTTGTAACCCTGAACCAAACCTACAGGATTGTCTTTGCGGATGACGTAGTCGTAGTATGGCATACGCATCTGTGAACCCCAGTTGGTATGGGTATCTGCCAATACATTGTCGAAGAGTTCGTCTACATTGTTGTGGTTGAAGTTGTAGGTCATGCCGAATGTCAAGCCCCAGTCTTTCTTGTTGACGATGTCGTAACTCAAGGCAAGCTCGACACCCTTGTTGGAAGTCTTACCTACGTTCTGGAACTGGTAGGTGTAACCAGTAGAAGTGTCAATAGGAACCATCATCAAGATGTTCTTGGTGGTGTTCCAGTAGAAGTCTAATGTACCGCGCAGACGACCGTCCCAGAAACCAAAGTCGAGACCGATGTTGCGAGAGATGGTAGTTTCCCACTTCAGGTCGGGGTTGGCCATCATGGTGCCAGGACGGAAGGTGTTGACAAGTTGGCCGTCAACCTCAGTAGTTTCGCTTATCCATGTAGCCTTCCATAGCGAAGCGTCGATATTATCGTTACCGGAAGTACCGAAAGAGAGCCGGAGCTTCAAGTTGCTCAGCCAGTCTTGTGTGCCCTTCATCCAAGGTTCGTCAGAGATACGCCATGCGGCAGCTGCAGCAGGGAAGTAACCCCAGTGGTTGTTGGGTGCGAACTTAGAGCTACCATCAGCACGGAAAGTAGCGGTGAAGAGGTAGCGGCTCAGGTAAGAGTAGTTGACACGTCCGAACCAAGAAAGGGTGTGGTTTGGCGTGCCGATCTCCGACTTGTTGGTATCTTTCAGAGAAGTAGACTCCATGTGGCTCATGTTGAGCTGACCGAAGGCTGTGTCCATGTCCCATCCTAAAGGATAGCCATAGCCATTGAAAGTTGTGGAGTTGCTCTTGCTGGCAAGAACCTCGTTACCCAAGAGGAAGTCGAGGCTGTGGTCTTCGCCCAATCCCTGTACGGCATAGTTGGCAGTGGTGGTCCAACGCACGTTGTAGCCATTGCTCTTTATCTGGGTGGCATGGTTGTAGCCATTCTCGTAGCCGTCGTCCCAGGTCTGCTGCTCACGCCAGTTGCGGGCAAGGGTAAGCTCGGTCTTGCCTGTCAGTCCCTTGATAGGAGTCCAGGTAAGCGAGTTGGTGGCACGCAGACGGTTGTGGGTGTTGTATTGTGTATAGCTGTCGTAGATGCTGACAGGGTTGTATTTGGGGTCCACGTTGGCATCGCCCATACCCAATAATGATGGGTCATCCACGCCTAAAGGAGTGTCGATGGGTCGGTATGCATAAGAAGATGTGGCATACTGGAACTGGCTGCCTTGGAAGCGCATCTCGCTATAGCGGGCATCGATGTTCCACTTCAGGTTCTTGGTGATGTCCTGTGCCAACTTGAGGTTTACATTCCAACGGCGGAAACCGGTGTCTTTCAGCGATCCTTTATCATTGGTGTAGTTGACAGAAGCATAGTACTTGGTATGCTCTGTACCGCCACTGACGCTTAGGTCGTGGTTCCATGCGTGAGAACTGCTGAGCAGGTCGTCCTGATAGTTGTGGGTACCCATGTTGCGGTATTCCTCCAAGTGGTTGCCGTTCTCGCTGCCCAAACCAAAATACTTGGCAACGTTGGTGCCATACTTGTCACCATAAGAGGTGGCATAGCTCCAGTTGCGCAGCACATAGTCGTAGGCGCTTTCAGTGTCGTAGGTAGTAGGCTTCTCCTTTACAGAGTAGTACATGTTGTACTTCACCTGTGCCTTGCCTTCCTTGGCGCTCTTGGTGGTGATCATGATGACGCCATTGGCACCACGCGCACCATAGATGGCTGTTGAGGCGGCATCCTTGAGCACGTCAATGCTCTCGATGTTGTCGGCAGGGATATCATCAATACGTGATACCTGCACACCGTCGACGATGAAGAGAGGGTCGTTGCTCTGGGTGATGGAACCACCACCACGTACACGGATACTCATTGAACCGCCAGGACGGCCATCCTGAGAGGTTACTGATACACCTGGCAACTGGCCTTGCAGTGCCTCGGCGATGTTGGATACAGGGTTTTGAGCCAACTTGTCACCTGTAACTGAGGCTACAGCACCCGTCAGGTCGCGACGCTTCATCGTGCCATAACCGATAACTACCACCTCATCGAGGCTCTTGTCGGTAGACTGCATGACGATGTTCAGCGCAGACTGGTTGCCCACGGTGATGGTTTGTGTTTTACATCCTAAATAGGAAATGGTGATCTTGTCACCAGGCTTTAGGTTTTGGAGACTGAAGTTACCATCGATATCGGTAACTGTTCCGCCCTTTCCGGCTTGGATAGTTACACCAATTAATGGTTCACCTGTAGCATCCTTCACATTACCTGTGATGGTCTTTTGTGCAAATGCACCGACGCAACACAAGCTAAGAGACAGAGCCAAAGCTCCCTTCTTGATTTGTTGATACATAAATGGTTTGTTTTTAGTTATACATTAAGAAATGTTTGTTTCCTTTTTTGTTAGTCGTCAGTAGATAACTTCATTTGTTGCTGCCAAAAGTAGCAATAATCTTTTATAAAGTGGATAAATTGGATGCAAAATTAGCAGTATTTAACGCTAAATACTGCTAAAAGTTCTTATTTTGTTTGGTATTTCAGAACATACCAAAGGTCTCTGATGCGTGCTTCGGGATCCCATTTGCCATCAAAGGTCCAAAGGGCAGTAAGGCCATGGAAGGCAGGATGGCCAGGAGCCTGGTCGAGATTGTCGCGCAGCCATCCGCTGTCGCCTCCCTCGCGTTCGCAACCATAATAATATACGCGCAATCCCCAGGGACAAGGGTCGAGCACCTTGTCGCTATAGGCATAGCTGATGTTACTGTCGAGGATGTTTTTTGACATACGGCAGTGGGCCAGATAGAACTGGTGGTCGTGGTGATAGCGTCCCAACTTGGTGGGCGAGAGGGCATCGAAGGAAGAGCATGTCACGACAAACTTGTTGTTGATGTCGCCTCTGCCGTCGTGCCAGAGGATGGCTCTGCTGTCGCCAACAAACTTGCAACGTGTGGCATAGCATCTTCCACGAGGACACATAAAGTCGACTCCCGGGCAGCGTAGATAGAGGTCGGCATGATAGTACATTCCTCCATTCTGACACCATAGCGAGAGGGCATCGTTGCCGTCGGCAAAGATATTGCTGTTGATGACGATGGTGCGTGTTGCCTTGCCATAGATGGCCATCTGGTGTGTGGTGGTCTTCTCCACCGTGCTACCATAATTATTATAAACGGTGATGCCGCTGATGATACAGTCGTTGGCATTGTCCTGCAGTACGATGACCCCCATGTGTACAGGCTTCCCCTTGTATTCCTTAATGGTTTGTGAGGCTGTGGTCTCAGCATATTGGATGATGACACTGTCGCGGTCTTCGCCTACGAGCACGATATTGGGACGGTCGATAATGACCTTCTCGTGATACACTCCGTTGCGGATGAGTATCTTGAAAGGCTTCGCTGGGTTCTCGGGAGCCTTCTCTATGGCATCCTGTATGCGCTCGCCGGCATTGACTATTGCGTCGAAACATGACAGCTCTGGCTTCGAGAAGCGGTTCATGTTGATGAGTCCACGCTCGTTGGCACCGGGCGAGTTGAGGCTGAGGTTCAGCTTGTTGGCCGTATCATACTTGTCGGCCCACTTTTCGTAGAGAGGATAGATGAAAGCAGTACGGTCGCTGTACCATGAATAACCGTTGCGGCGCTCTGTACCTATCTCCCAAAGATGCCGGCGTGGCACACCGTCGCGGTCGCACACGAATGGCTCACAGTGCTCTAAGTCGTAGTATCTTGCCCACAGAGGTGTGGTGGCATCGGGGTCTTTAACGAGTTCGGTTGTTCTGAAAGGAGAACCAAACTCGCCCTTGCGTACCACTTTCAGCCCCGTCAGTTTATAGGTGTCAAACCACTGCATGGCTCCACGAATGGCGCGTTTTATCTCTTCGCTTGGGTTAGGAATCTCCATCAGCATAGCCACGATGCGTGCACTCTCGTTAGAACTGTAGGACGAGAGCTCGAAGGCACGTGCCGGACGAGGCTCGAAGGTTACGCGGTCGTGCTGCTGGCACCATACGGTAGGCTTTCCGTCCTTGACAATCTGGCACTTCAGTATGCACTCCACGCCCTTGTTGAAAGCCTTGATGGCCTTTTGGCGCAGTGCCTTGTCGGTCAGCTTGCCATCGAAGGGAGCCTTCTGCAGATAGATGTCGCGCAGCATTTCCATGGTGTTGACCATGGCATCATCGTTGAAAGTGATATGAACCTGATAGCCACGCATCCCGGGCCAGAACTGTGGCCATCCGCCATTGTCGTACTGTCCGCTCAGCAGGTATTCCACACCCTGGCAGAAAGCCTCACGATACTTCTTGCTCTTGGTGGCCTGATAGAGCCGAGCCAGATACGTCATCTGCATATTGGTGGCATCGTTGTCGGTGGTAGAGTCGTCTCGCCGGCTTTTGTCATTGAGTACTTGCTGCCGCTCCTCATGAGTCATGGGCTTTGCCATGTCGATGTTCTTTGGCCATCCGCCTGTCACTCTCTGGTAGTCGAGAATCTGGTCGCCGATGAGTCGGGCTTGCTCTGTTTTGAAAAACTCCTTTTTAGTTTCCCTCATCGCATTGTACCTGCGCTGGGCATGGGCTGGCAAGAGGGCCAACGCCATCAGGATGGAAAGATAAAATGCTTTCATATTATAATAGTTTATGTTTAGTTTTTAAGTTTGGTGCAAATATACAAATATTATTTTGATAATATCATCTTTTTTTCGTATTTTTGCCGATGCTAATCATTAGCATCGGCATTTTTTGGGGGTACATTATTAGATTTATAATAATATTGTTTTTATCGAACAGAAACAGGTAAACATGAAGACGATACAACCGATATTGACCATTACGGGTTCTGACAGTACCGGAGGCTCTGGTGTCCAGGCAGACATCAGGACCATCTCTGAGTTGGGAGGCTATGCTGTTTCAGCCATTACTTCCATTACTGTGCAGAACACTTTAGGTATTCAGGCATTCTTTGATGTTCCAGCCGAGATTGTTTCGGGTCAGATAGAGGCTATCATGAATGATATTCAACCGAGCATCGTGAAGGTGGGTATGATTCGTAGGGTGGAGACGCTTGAGGTCGTGATCGATGCCCTGACGAAGTATCGTCCGGATTATATCATTTATGCCCCTGCCATCTGGTCGAGCAATGGCGATGCATTGATGACGGAGGATGTGGTGAGCCAGATCAGGTATCGTTTGCTGCCACTCTGTTCGGTCGTTGTTGCCCGAAAGAAAGAAAATGATATTATTCTGCAAGACACCAAGTTGCTGCGCATGGCTGAGGGTAACGGAATGCAGGTGTTCCTGCTCGACAATGCCAATTCACATGGTCTTACCAACCGTTTCTCTTCTGCCCTTGCCGTATATCTGAACCAAGGCAAGAAGATGGAGGATGCTTTGGCGATGGCACAGGATTTCATCAACGTAGAGTTGACACGTGAGAGCAACCTGCAGGGACGCAGTTCGGAACTCTATAATCAGTTTATCTCTCAGGTCAACAACTTCTGCCGCACCTATAGTGATGTGCATTTCTATGCAGACCAGTTGAATGTGAGCAGTCGCTATCTGGCACAGGTAACCCGTCGTATCTCGTGCAAGACACCGAAGGCTATCATAGATGAATATATTGTAAAGGAGATAGAACGTGAACTTTCTACCACAACCCATACTGTACAGGAAATAGCCAACACCTTCGGCTTCTCATCCCAGGCTCATCTCACCAAGTTTTTCAAGAAGATGAAGGGGGTCACTCCTTCTGCTTTCAGGCAACCAAAACCTGTTGATTAAATGAGTCCAGCCAACTGAGGAAATAAAATTGCTATAAGCCTATCTAATGGACGTTTGAATGTGGCTTTGCGTAAGTCTCCAAATGAACTCTATGGATCTTATGTCAAATATTCGATATATTTACGTAAAGGTAATGTGTTTACTAAAGTGACGTTTGATGTCAATCTTTAAGTTATGTTCAACAGATGATATCTCATATCTTAAAAAGATGTAGGAATCTATAAATTATTACTTTGAAACGATAAAGTCGACAATAATGTCTACAGACCTTACTGTATAAAGGAATGATTGCTGAAGCGTTTATTTAAGTAGGCATAAATTGTATTATTATGAATTTACAAACTTTCAATTTGAAGAACTCTTCTGTCTTGAATGAAGAAGAGTTGATGGTATTGCTAGGCGGAGGTTTTGATGAAAACGAAGTGATAAATATGAATTGTTGGAACATCGTATAAAAGATTATTGTTGGCGAGTCATTAATAATAAAAAACTTAAGAGATGAAGTACATTTGGGTAGTGTTGATGTTATTTTTGTTTCCTTTCACTTGCTTAGCGCAGGTGAGGGGAAAAATTGTATCTGTATCGGATTCCTCTTGTGTGCCTTTTGTTACAGTTTCTGCTTTTGATAAAACAAATCGGTTTCTGGGTGGAGTGCGCAGTATGGAAACAGGAGAATTCTCTTTGGAGAGCAAAGGAAACATATATAAATTGTCTTTCCAGTCGATAGGTTTTGAAAAACGAGATACTATATCTCCTCTTGGTTTCAAGGGCGATATAGGTGTTGTCGTATTGCAATCAAAGGTGGAAAACTTAAAGGAGGTGGTAGCTGTGGCTGATATGGTGAGTAGAAATGCATCTAAAGAAACTGTATTCATCACCGATTCCCTTCGAAAAGGAACCACTAGTGCTATACAGCTATTAGCAAAAATTCCAGGTATAACAACAGATTGGGGAACAGACGAAGTGAATGTAGGAAAAGATAAAAATGTACCTGTAATTATCAATGGCAAGGAAGTAAAACGAGAATATGCCATCAGCATAAACCCAAAGCGCATCAAAACCGTAGAAATTATGCGTTATCCTGCTGGTAAATATTCTGAATATCCAGTAGTGCTTAATATGGAACTGGTTAATGACTATACAGGATGGGATATAAGTGCGTTCTCTCGCAATTTGTATTCTTTCAGAAATAAGCATTCCAATAGGGAAGCTATGGGTGCAAACTTTACCTATACATTTCCAAGGGTTAATCTGTATGGCAGCCTAAACTTTACGCATCGTCAGAATTATGATGTATTAGGTTATGAATATAGTAACTTGGGTGATGTAACGATAAAATCAAAGGCTATTGATTATAGAAAACCAAACATGAGTACTGGGAGCAATATTGGTAGCTTTAGTTTGGGAACAGATTATAAATTGTCAGATAATCAAACACTATCTGTGCAAGCTTGGATAGAGACAAAGGGAAGTAAACAAAGTGATTTCTTTTCTGTTTCTAATAGGGACGAAAAATATGAATCAAATAGCCTAGATGATTTCAATACAGATGATTATACTATTGGATTGTTTTATAAGGGAACGGTTCTAAAACATTTAAATTTATCTTCGGAACTCATATATAATAGGTATGATATTCATGAAGATAGATTTTATAGTGCAAAAAATGATGTAGCTCAAATCCCTTACAAGGGAGATAAAAACTATTGGCGTTATTATTTGTCTGGTTACTATAACTTAGGCAGTAAGGTGTCTTTGTGGGCAGACTTCACCCAAATATGGAAAGATTATTCTAATTCTGACCGAAATGAGAATGTTCTGTTGCATAGTAGCAAGGAAACTCGAAGTAAATTGATGGGAGCAATATCATATCAGCCATTTAGAAATTTCAATGCTTTGCTAGGCACTCATTTGTTGACTGTTAAAGATGAAAACCAATTGAAGGCTGTATCAGAGAAACATACATCTTGGATGCCTTTGTTTAAGGGTTATTGGAAACCTGTTAAGTGGATGTATTTGCAATATAATTATTTTTGTGATGTGGAGTATCCCAACCTTGATCAGTTGTCAACGGTAAGATGGCAAGTGAACGATGTGCTTTGGCATAGAGGTAATTCTGAGTTGAAACCTAGAATTATGCATTATTCTGAAATTACGGTCAACTTTGTCAATATAGTCAAGATTGACTATATGTACAAGCAGAGCAAGGATGAGATTATAGACTATTATCAGCAAGAAGAGGATAAAACTTATCAAACTCAAGCAAATTGTAATTACAGACATAATTACTTGGGAATGGAAGGTGATTATAATCTTGGCAAAGGCGTAGAACTGTCATTTGTTGCAAATTACCAATGGTATCATCGGTATATGAAAGATGACACGAAGCATTTTGGTAGAACCTGGTATCTTGATACACAGTTTCTTTGGAATGTTCCAAATACAAAATTGAGTTTCATGGCTAGCTATTTCCTTCGACATGACAAATTGCCATTATTACAAGGTAAACAGTATGATGAAGAGGAAAAGTTGTTTGTAGGAACTTCTTACTCTTTGTTAAAAGGTAAGTTGCCAATATCTTTGGAAGTAAGCATACCGACTTCCATGATTTCCAAGAAGACTTATACGAAAGTGAGTCTTCCAAATTTTGCTTATCAAACCTATGGAGATAATAGAGTGAATGCTTTTGTTGCCCTAATCAGTGTTAAGTATAGTTTGGGTAAGGGGAAGACAACAAAGCTAAATAATAGTAAGAATTTAGATGTGGAAAAGTAAATGAATAGATTTCCTGTTTGTTTTCAGCATGATAGTATGCTATGTGGCATTACTTGCTTGTAGATGATTTGTAAATATTTCGGCAGAGAATATTCTTTAGATTCTCTGTCGAAACTTTGCTTTGCCACAACCGAAGGGGTTTTGATGCTTGGTATCAACGAAACAGCGAAGACCTTGGGACTGTATACGGTATGTGCCAAAACAAGTGTCGTAGAACTTAGCGAGACTCCGCTCCCTTGCATCCTTCATTGGAATCAGAATCATTTTGTTGTATTATATAAGGTGAAGAAGGGCAAGAAGTTCTATATCGCAGACCCTGGCAAGGGAAAGACAACTTATAATCTTGAAGAATTCAGACGGCATTGGATAAGTACTCGCTCTAATTGATATCCAATTAAAGTCCAATTTGGAGCGAGTTTGTTTTGTTAACACATAGATAAATCTCTCTTGTAAAATCGCCAGTGAAGCCTTTCTACAGCTTCGCTGGTGATTTCTCAGTATATAATCTTACTCAATCATATTCTTGAGTATCCATTTCCTGAAGAATGGGTCTTCTATTTCATATCTGTCACTTCGGAAGATGTAGCCTTTCTTGCTTAAACGCAATAAGGCACTGGTCATCGTGCTGGTAGGTTGGTTCCTGTCTTGTGCAGGATTGTTGCCCTCGCAGATGCTGACCATAACATACTTGTCTGTCTTGTTGAAATTCAGCCATAAACGTTCGTAGTCTAAATCATGGGTCGTTATGATATCTTCTACGGCGAGTTGGAGTACATCCTCGTTTTTACCAGCTACCAGGTTGTTCCAAACTGCGAATGAAAGCTGTTGCGTGTAGTATGGATGGCAACTTGTAAAGGTCAGTATCTCGTCTGCAATTTGAGCAGCCTGCTCTGATACATCTTCCAATCTGTCTGCAATATATGACTTGAAATCTTCGTATGGAATCTTGTTGAGTCTCATCAGCATTCCAAAATGATAGAATGGAGACTTCACCCGTTCAAAGATATCTGTCATCATCGATTCCTGGCTACCCAGAAAGATGTAATTGATGCCTGTCTGTTCCTGCATGATGGAACGGAGCTGCTTATCCATGTTTTTGTCGATTTCCAGGATGCTTTGAAACTCGTCCAAGACAACAATCAGTTTGTTTTGAGGTGTAGATACCTTCTGGATTGTATTTAAAACATCTTCTATTGCTGTTGTTCCACTGTCGGTTGATGGTTGGAATGAAACCGATAGCTCGTCTGTCATAGGATTCATATTGATAGAAGGAATGATGCGGAAGTTACGAAGATAGTGCTTCATCTTTTCAAGTTTGAATTGATTGAGCAGTTCCTTCAGAAGCTTTGCCGCAAAATCTTCTTTGTTGAGCACGGCTTGCATATTGAGCCATAGGTATGGTCGCTGGGTTTGGATAACAGCCTTTTTTACGAGACTTGATTTACCAAAACGTCGTGGTGACATAAGAACGAGATGGTTCTCGCTCTTGAGAAACTGGACGATGTAGTCCAGTTCTTTCACTCTGTCTGTAAAGTATGGGGCATCAACTAATGAGCCAAATTTAAACGGATTTTCCATAATCGAAATTTTTCGTAACGAAACTTTTCGCAAAGATACGAAAAATAAAGATGCTCAGATGATAAACTCCTTTAAATTATTGTTGTTTAACAAATCTTTTTGTGTAGAGCTTTGCATATTTCGGAATATCGCTTATACTTTTGCGAATCATCCTTTATACAAAATGACGCAAAGTTTATAATTATTGGAACACTTTTCTCCTATTTCCCTAAAAAGTGTTTCCTTTGCAGCCATAATTTAGTAAAAAGAATATAATTATGGCAGAAAACAGACAAGAATTGAACCGCAACTTGGCTCAGATGCTCAAGGGTGGTGTGATTATGGACGTAACAACTCCAGAACAGGCAAAAATAGCAGAGGCAGCAGGTGCCTGCGCAGTAATGGCTTTGGAACGTATTCCAGCCGACATTCGTGCAGCAGGCGGCGTGTCTCGTATGAGTGATCCTAAGATGATCAAGGGCATTCAGGAGGCTGTTTCTATCCCTGTAATGGCTAAGTGCCGTATCGGTCACTTCGCTGAGGCTCAGATTCTTCAAGCTATCGAAATCGACTATATTGACGAGAGCGAGGTGCTCTCTCCTGCAGATAATGTTTATCACATCGACAAAACTCAGTTTGACGTACCTTTCGTTTGTGGTGCCAAGAACCTGGGCGAGGCGCTCCGCCGTATCGCTGAAGGTGCTACCATGATTCGTACCAAGGGTGAGCCAGGAACAGGTGATGTGGTACAGGCTGTTACCCACATGCGTATGATGCAGAGTGAAATCCGCCGTTTGGTTTCTATGAGCGAGGATGAGCTTTTCGAGGCTGCCAAGCAGTTGCAGGCTCCTTACGACCTGGTGAAGTATGTTCACGAGAATGGCAAGTTGCCAGTGGTTAACTTCGCTGCCGGTGGTGTGGCTACTCCAGCTGATGCTGCCCTGATGATGCAGCTCGGTGCCGAGGGTGTATTCGTAGGTTCTGGTATCTTCAAGAGCGGTAACCCTGCTAAGCGTGCTCAGGCTATCGTGAAGGCAGTTACCAACTACAACGACCCTAAGATGCTGGCTGAGTTGAGTGAGGATCTCGGTGAGGCGATGGTTGGTATCAACGAGCAGGAGATTGCGCTCCTCATGGCTGAAAGAGGTAAGTAATAGATGATATATTAGGGAGTTAAGAAGTTAAAGGAGTTAAGACAAATGCTTATAGGCAGAAATTCAGTAAAAGAATACTATTGTCTTAACTCCTTAACTCCATTAACTCCTTAATTTCTTCTTATGGGGAAAATGGTTTTATGAGAATAGCAGTATTAGCTTTACAAGGTGCTTTTGCTGAGCACAGACAGAAGTTGACTCAGTTGGGTGTGGATAGTTTTGAGGTGCGCCAGTTGAAGGATTGGGATCAGCCCAAGGATGGCTTGATTATTCCTGGTGGCGAGAGTACTACCCAGGCAAAGCTCTTGAATGAACTGGGATTGATGGAACCAGTGAAGGAGGCCATTGCAGCAGGCTTGCCTGTCTATGGTACTTGTGCTGGTTTGATTCTTCTTGCCAAGAAGATAGAGGGTGAGCCAAGTCTTCGCATTGCTTCCATGGATATCACGGCTTTGAGAAATGCCTATGGTCGCCAGTTGGGCAGTTTCTACATCGAGGCTCCGATGAAGGGCATCGAGGGTAACATCCCCATGACCTTTATCCGTGCTCCTTATATTAAAGAGGTGTGGGGAGATGCCGAGGTTCTTGCCGAGGTAGATGGTAAGATTGTAGCTGCCCGTCAGGGCAACCAACTCGTTACCGCCTTCCATCCGGAGTTGAACGAAAGTTTAGAGATACACAAGTATTTTCTGGGTATGTGCAAGAAGTAGGCTTCATCTTAAGATGAAACGGGCTTCGTTGGGCAATGAAACAGGCTTCGTTGGCACATGAAGTTATATTGCAAAGTATCTTAGGATACATTGCCAAGTATCTTAAGATACATGAGCAAGTATCCTAAGATACTTTTTTTATCACTTTTTCATCTACCATAATTGCTCTATTTGAGGATAATTTCTTATTTTGATTGAAAAATACAATAAAGCCTTTAATACCAGCCGGTTACCGTCCTTGTACTTTGCTAAAATGCATATTTTTGCCCTTCAAACTTTGCTAAAATGTATATTTTTGTCCTTCAAACTTTGCTAAAATGCATATTTCCGTCCTTCAAACTGTCTTATACGTGAAAAAGTAGCAGCTTCCCAAAGTGAACACGAATAGGCTTCATAGATGCATGATGCTATATAGAAAAGTATCCTAAGATACTTTTTTTGAATGTCAGATACTTTTTTCCGATAAATGTTTGCCGTTTACAAATATTCATCGTATCTTTGTATTATGAAATCTTCGTTACGTAAAACTCATAATGACGTAAATGCTTATGGTACAGTTAAATCCTTTTATTATTGAAGGCTATCTTTCGCCGGAATATTTCTGTGATAGGGTAGAGGAAACTGCTCTTCTTACCCGCCATTTGACCAATCGGTGCAATGTCGCGTTGATTGCGCCAAGACGTCTGGGTAAGTCGGGACTGATTTATAATTGTTTTCAGCAGGAAAACATCCGTGAGCAGTATCATTGCATCTATATTGATATTTATGATACGAAGAATTTGAACGAATTCGTCTATGCGCTGGGCAAGGGAATCCTGACGGCACTCAAGCCAAAGGGCAGGAAAGTGTGGGAATTTTTCCTGAATACGCTCCAGTCTTTGAAATCCACCATCTCCTTTGATATCAATGGAAATCCAGAGTGGAGTGTGGGCATTGGTGATATACAGACACCAGAAATTACCTTGGACGAGATCTTCGCTTATCTCGTACAGGCAGATAAGCCTTGCTTGATTGCGATAGATGAGTTTCAGACGATAGCCAACTATCCTGAGAAAACCGTTGAGGCGAGTTTGCGTAAGCGAATACAGAATTGCCACAATGCAAACTTTGTCTTTTCAGGCTCCAAGCGCCACATGATGGCATTGATGTTTACTTCCCAGTCACGCCCGTTCTATCATAGTTCGAGTATCATGGGGTTGGAGGCAATCAATGAGCAGACTTACTTGGCTTTTGCCAATCATCATCTTGCCAGGAACAATAAAGAGATAAGTGCAGCGGCTTTTACCTATTTATATCATCATTTCGATGGCATTACCTGGTATATTCAGTATGTACTCAATATGCTTTATACTTCTATATCTGATAAGTCTTTGTTGCAGGAAGATGATGTCAAGATGGCGATAGATGGCATTCTTTCCCAGCAACGTTTTGCCTATCAGACATTACTGTTTCAGCTTACAGCCAAGCAGAAGCAGGTTCTCATAGCCATTGCTCAGGAAGGTAAGCCTTCTTCCCTGATGTCGCAAGAGTTTTTGCAGAAGTATCATCTTGGGGCAAGCACCGTGCAAGGAGCGGTCAAGACTCTGCTTGACAGAGATTTTATCACGCAAGATGATGGAGTATTTCAGTTATGTGACAAGTTTTTGGAGCTGAGTTTATGGGGATAAAAAAGAAGCAAATGTATGAATTTTATGGGTAGAATTTGAGGCGTATATTAGGCTAAAATGGTTAAAGAAACATATAAAAGTCAAGTTCATGACGTAAAAAACAAGCCGCCGTTTTGGCAACTTATGCCCAAGGCTTGTTCACTCGATGCCCAAGGCTTGTTCATCCGATGCCCAAGGCTTGTTCGTCCGATGCCCGTCCGTAGGTCCGTAAGCGGTCCCCATAACAAAGGGCGGCAGTTTGCTTCGACCAAGACGTGACAGACGACGTGGTGACTGCCATCGCCAAGATGCAGCCCATGTATGCCGTGCTTCGTGATACAAGTATGAAGACAGACTCGACTGCAACCAATTTCGAACAGATATTCAAAACATACTCACCCAATACGGTGACAAAGATATTGTAAACAATATGGACGATAACAATAACGGAAATATCGTAATATACCAAAGTGAGGACGGCAAGACCCACTTGGAGGTAAAATATGAGCAGGAAAGCCTTTGGCTCTCCCAACAGCAGATATGCGATCTCTATCAGACAAGCAAATCAAACGTAAGTGAGCATATCAAGCACATTTTTGAAGATGGAGAATTGAAGGAAGATGCAGTTGTTCGGAAATTCCGAACAACTGCCGCAGATGGGAAGAATTACAATGTGACCTACTACAATCTCGACATGATTCTTTCCATCGGCTACCGTGTACGGTCGCTTGTAGCATCGCGCTTCCGCCTGTGGGCAACAGAAAGGCTGACAGAATATCTCTACAAGGGTTTCACCATGGACGATGAACGCTTGAAGCAACTGGGAGGCGGTGGATACTGGAAAGAGTTGCTGAACCGCATCCGTGACATTCGCTCATCGGAAAAGGTGATGTATCGACAGGTGCTTGACATCTATGCCACAGCTGTAGACTATGACCCTCGCTCAGATATGTCGGTGGAGTTTTTCAAGATAGTACAGAACAAACTCCATTTTGCGGCTTATGGTCATACTGCGGCAGAAGTAATCTACCAGCGAGCCGATGCAGACAAGCCTGTCATGGGTTTGACCTCTTTCAAGGGAGACCATCCCACACTGCGTGATGCGAAGATTGCCAAGAATTATCTGGACGGCGAGGAACTGGAGATTCTCAACAACCTCGTTTCCGGTTATTTCGACTTCGCCGAGACTCAGGCCAAGAAGCATCGTCCTATGTATATGGCTGACTATATCGAGCATCTCGACCGCATCCTCTCTGCCAATGGTGACCCTCTTCTGCAAGGTGCTGGAAGTGTGAGTCACAGCCAGGCTATGGAAAAGGCGGAAACGGAGTACCGCAAATGGGAGGTCAAGACCCTTTCGCCCGTAGAGGAGGCTTACCTCGCCACCATCAAGATGTTGAACAACAAGGGTAAAGGCAAAAAATAAAGGTATGATGGAACTTCGACACTATATAGATGCATTTTCTTCCTTGCACACTGCAAAGGTGAAGGGACACAAAGCTCCTCATAAGGCGGTGTTGCTACTGGCAATCATCGACCTTATAGAGGAAGAAGTCATCTTGACTCCATACATCGACCTGTCGGACGGGTTGACAGAGAAGTTTGAAGCGGTTTGGCGTAGATACCTTGGTACATCAAATATCTTCACCCCAGACATATGCAAGCCATACTTCCACATGCAACATGAGCCGTTTTGGAGATTGGTAGAAATCAACGAGGCAGACTATGGCATGGCGGCAGAGCCTAACCCTTGGGTACAGGCGAAAAAGGAACAGAAAGAATTGCCGAAAGGCAGTTATTCAATCAAGGCTATGCGTTCTGCTTTTGAATATGCAGAGATAGACGAAATGCTCTTCCAACTCTTGAAAATGCTGATGCGAGGGCAATGCTTCGTGTGATACTCATCAATACGTATTTGGCTAACCAGCCAACCAAGACCATGCCAAATCTAAACTCGCTGATTGCGGCATTACCCTTGCTGGCTTTGGTGGCATAATATAGAAATTGATGAAAAACGATAAGATACGTGGTTAAATCATATACTACCAACGAAGGTGGTAACTTACCACTATAAAAGGTGGTAGCAGATAAAAAATGAACGACTATGACATTGAATGAAACATTTAGTAAATGGCTATCGCTGCAGCCGCTGACGGAGAATGAACAGCGTATGCTGAGCATGCGCTTCACCGTGGAGTACAACTATAATAGCAATCATTTGGAAGGAAATACGCTCACGTATGGCCAAACTGAACTGTTGTTGCTCTTCGGTAAAGTGAGCGGCGAAGGACATTTGAAGGACTTCAACGACATGAAGGCAAGTGAGGTGTCTGTGAGGATGATGCAAGAGGAAGCTGGCAATAAGCAGGAGCCACTGACGCAAAACTTCATTCGCACACTTCATCATACGTTGCTGCGTGAAGACTACACCCAATACCGCACTTTGCCAAACGGAGTGCAGACAAGCTATGTGATTCATGCAGGGCAGTACAAAACTCGCCCCAACAGTGTGATCACACGTTATGGCGACCGCTTCGAGTATGCCTCTCCTGAAGAGACTCCAGCTCTGATGACCGACCTTGTAGATTGGTATAATGAGGAAGAGCAGAAAGGCGAACTTACCCCTGTAGAGTTGGCTGCCCTATTCCACTATCGCTACATTCGCATTCACCCCTTCGAGGACGGCAACGGACGCATAGCACGACTGATGGTGAACTATATACTTTCACGTCATGGTTGGCCGATGATTGTAGTGCGTAGCCGCAAGAAGCAGGAATATCTGGAAGCCTTGCACAAGACAGACCTTGTGGTCGGAGCAATCCCATCGGCTGGTGCCCATGCAACAATCAAGCAGATAGGGCATTTCTCGAAGTATTTCGAGAGTCTTGTCCAACGAGAGATTCAAGCTGACATCGACTTTGTGAGCCGCAAGGAAGAAGACCTGTGGTGGTATGACGGCGACATCATATCCGCCCGAAGCAAAAACGTGCCTCGCATATTGCGACTGATGCGCGACAATCCAGACATTACCTATGCCCAACTGACAACGGATTTGGGGATCAATACCTCAGCCGTACAGAAGTTGGTGAAGCGTATGACGAACAATGGCTATATTACCCGACTTGAAAATGGTTCATGGCGAGTGATTGCCACGTCGATAGTGTAGTTGGAAAACTGCAACACAAGACAGCGTATAATCATCACGGAAACCTATGGACAAACTGACAAAAGAACAACGCGGTCGCTGCATGGCATCCATTCGCAGCAAAGACACCAAACCGAAAATCTTGGTGCGGCGCTATTTGTTTGCCCATGGGTACCGCTACAGGTTGAACCATCCACGGTTGCCGGGGCATCCTGACATCGTGATGCGGAAGTATCGAACTGTCATTTTTGTCAATGGTTGTTTCTGGCATGGCCACGAGGGTTGCAAGTATTTCGTGATGTCAAAAAGCCGCACAGACTTCTGGCAAGCGAAGATAGAACGCAACCAAACTCGCGACAAGGAAGAACAACATAAACTAGCAAGCATGGGCTGGCACTGCATCACCGTATGGGAATGTCAGTTGAAGCCCAAAGTAAGAGAACAGACACTGCAGTCTCTCGAATTCACCCTCAACCATATCAGCCTCGAAGACCACAAGGTAAAAAGATACGAGTTGCCTGAGGAGGAAATGACGATGGCGGCAGAACCAGAAATAGGACATTGTGGCATACACTATTAGAAATAATATGGGATTTTTGAAAGCTTTGAACTTGTATTACTGGATGTGCTTGAAGAAATGTGGAATAACGAGTACGAGTTCCATACAGAACGAGAAGAAGTAAATCTGTCTTTGCCTCGTTTTGAAGTGGAAAACAAGGTCGATGTTAAGTCCATATTGTCAAACATGGGATTGACGTGCATACTGGAATCAAGCGACATCATACCAGACAGCATCAAGGACTTGCAAATCTCGGACATTGCACAGCAAGTGAAGATTAAGGTTGACGAAAACGGAACGGAAGCGGCAGCTGTTACCTTCATGGTAGAGGCCGGATGTTGTCCTGGATTTGAGCGTCCCATGCCAAAGATGATGAAGGTAAATAAGCCGTTCCTGTTCGAGATTGTCGAGGAGAGTACAAATACGATTCTCTTCTCGGGAGTGATAAACAATATTGAGTCCAAATGATTATGGCAAAGAAAGCGTTAGATAAAGAAGAATTGGTAGCAAAGCTGAAAGAACTTTCAGCCAATACGATTAGGCAGAAAGAATTTATGGGTGCCATGTGCTACTCTCCCTCTATGCCACCAATCGAACATACGAAATGCGACTGGTGTGGGGACGATATTGCTTACGAGAATTGGCATGACGAGCGTGACGCAATCTATAAGATGGTTCGAGACATTGCCAATCTTGGTTATGATGCCAAGGTGGAAATATGTTGTAAGAAGTGCACCGAAACGCTGGCGGAAGATCTCCATCTTGATGATGAGACGCAAAAGAACGATGACAGCAATTATGACGCAACATTCCACCTGGGAGAAATCAACTATTTGTTTTCGTTCAAGCCCAAAGACGGTAATAAGTATCACATATGCATTGCCAATAGTGTGGACCAATATAAATCTTTGTATTCACTTCTGAGCAACAGAGCATCTTACAGTGACTATTATGACTCTGTACATTATGTCGCTGACGAAAAAGATGTTCTGAAATATATGACAGGAATAGACTTTGATGGACAGGATTAAATTACCATACTCCGTTGTACTTGAACTGACGTATCGTTGTAACCATCGATGCGTCTTTTGTTCATGTCCATGGTTTGCTCCCAACTCTCATTATCCGAAAGGCAAGGAACTTGACGTGGAACAATGGAAGCAAGCCATCAACAAGTTGTATGACATGGGTGTACAGGCATTCTCCATATCCGGAGGCGAGGCCATACTGAAAGACTGCATGCCACAGATAGTAGAGCATATTCGTGAGGAGGGCAACAAACGAGGCTATAACCATCCAATAGTACTCATCTCCAATGGCTTGGCAATGAAAGAGGAATACCTTCAGTTGTTCAAACGCTGCAATGTGCATCTCAGCATGAGTTTGCCAGGATATGAAAGTTTTATGGAACACACCGGAGTTGACAATGCAGACGGAGTGCTTGCGTGGTTTACCCGTGCAAAGGAGTTGAAACTAGAAACAACCGTCAATGTGACTGTGACAACGAAGAATATACACGAGTTGTTCGAGACCATCTCAATGGGCTTGATAAGCGGAGCTTCCTCGTTGCTACTCAACCGATTCCTGCCAGGAGGTCGCGGACTCGTCTATAAGGACGAACTGATGCTGAGTCCAAAGCAAGTGAACGAGATGCTTGATGTTGCGGAAGAAGTCTTAACGCTTTCAGGACGATACGGAAACTTGGGCACAGAAGTGGCGGCATGTGCCATTGAAGATGCGAGTAGATATAAGCAACTTCACTTTGGCTATAAGTGTGGTGCAGCAAAAGGGTTCTTTGTGATAGACCCAGCAGGAAATGTACGCACCTGCAACCATTCTCCTCGTATTGTCGGTCACATCTTCCACTCCACCATCATTGATGACGTGGATTATTGGAATATGTTTGCCAACAGCCAATACAAGCCTACGGCCTGTAAAAGTTGCAAGCTCATAGAACAATGTGACTGCGGATGTCGGGAAGTCGCAAACATATTATATGGCAATCCGAAGAAAGTGGACACCACGATAATGAACATAAAATAGATACAAGGAAATGAAGTTAGGCTATATACATACAAACAAGGACGAACAAGCCAAAGTGCTGCAGGTGATGAAGATGCTTTCAGAATCTGTAGCACTTGACGAGCTGGGCATTGGACGAATCAGAGATGCTTTCTCTGACCTGATGTTCCCCGGCATATCGACTTTACAGAAACACATGAAGTATTTTTCTCTCATGCCTCAACTGTATAAAAAGGCTACGGAGAAAAGATACAACAGACTGAGCGAGGTGCGTTCCGAGGTTATCCGTCTTGAAAGACTGATGACGAAGAATCTTGTTGATGGTTCACCCGAAGGTACGGTGGGAATAACAGGAAGTGAAGTGATTGGCAGGAATAGCGGCAACTATGTGAAGTATGATCCATCGTACATTTACAACTCTGGTTTGCAGACATTTGGGATATTGCGCAATCCTCAACTGTTTGAACTTATCTATGCTACATCAAAGCACCTCCACGCCCAACCGCAAAAGTACAAGTCGGAAGACGAAGACACAGCCAATGATTCAGAGGAAAAGAACGGACTGTACCAATTCTGTTCCTTTCCAGTTGTTGACTATGACTTTACAAAAGCCTGTACCATAGCATTGACGAAGGAAGACAAAGCCTTTATCGTTGACCATATCTCGAAAGCAAAAGCATGTCAAGGCACACTATTGAAATATATAGTTGAGCACAAAGAGTTGCCATTGGCAAAAGAGTTTCCTGGTATTGATGAAAATCTGTTACCAGATGAGTTGCGAATCATGCAGAAACGTGCGCAGCAGTTTGCTGATTTTATGTATGTAGTCCATCTGCGCTACAACTGCATCTACTCGGAAAAGAATGGGATTCGTGATGAAAAAATGTTTGAGAAGTTCTCCATAGAGCATGACAGGTTCAAACATAGCGGTATCAATATAGACGATGTGCTTGACATGGTAACTTTGCGCGAGAACTCGTCGAAAATGTTCTGTCGGGAAGTAACAGCTTGTCTCGCCAGTGACAAGATCGCAGAACTTGACGACTGCATCATTCGGAGGGAAAGGCGTGTAAAGGGAACAAGACGAAAAATTGAGAATCAGGCATATTCTTATGATCCAAAATATCCAGTACACAATTACAAATTGTCGTTCAGATGGGAAACCGTTAGGGCATTTGTAGATGAACTAAGAGGAAAGGAGGCAAGCAATGGCTGAAGCATTGTTTAACGAAGTGATGTACAACGAGGTTTTGGCAAGTGACGGATTTGTGGTGGATTATGCTGTCTGTACCACTTATAGCCTTGACATGCCCACCTTGTTGTCAGTGCCGTTCATGTTAGGAACGATGAGTGAGCTGACAGATGATGCCATGCGTTCTCCACATTATGTATTGGAGGCAATTAACAAGTCGGCTGGCAAGTTTGCGGTGTTTTGTAACGCAGGCAACATTCATGTTCCCCAGAACACAAAGACCAACATCTATTCTCTTCTTGAAAAAAGTATCGTACAGATATCCTTGTCTTCAAAAGGCAAAGGATTTGTGAACTTCCATCCCAAGGTATGGATCATAAAGGAGTCAAATCCAGAGAACGGCAACGAGCAATTGAAGGTTGTCGTTATGTCTCGCAATCTCAGTACATCAGAAGACCTCGATGTTGTATGCGAGTTGACCGGTGTTGTTGGCAAGAGTCCTACCAACAAGAAAAAGCACAAGCCATTGCTTGATTTCCTCCTTTGGCTAAAAAATCAAGCAAAAGACAGAAATATGCGTAAAGGGATAGACGAACTTTGTGAGGCTCTCAACCATGTAAGGAAATTTGAGACGGAACTGCCATTTGAAGATTACGGGTTCTTCCCCATGGGTATTCCGGGATATGACGGTAGAGAAAGTTGCTTGAACAAGATGCTTGACCATGCAGCAGAAACAATTGTCATTTCCCCCTTTGCTGATGAAAGCATAGTTCAACAGTTCGCCCAGAGTCACCCTGCTACAAAGAAGACACTTATTACCCGTCACTCCAGCATAACGGATAAGATGCAGACAATGAATGATGGTGTGTATGCAGTGAAAGAGGTGATGACTGACCGAACTGAAAAAGACACCTGTGTAGACATACATGAGAAGGTATATTTCATACGCAATAGCCAAGATTACTTGAACTATCTATACCTTGGTTCAACCAATGCTACTCAAAACGGATTTGGGCGGAATGTGGAGTTTTTACTCCGACTTCAGTTTAAGCCATACAATATGAGTTATGACAAATTCCGTAAAGAACTCATTTATGATGGTAAAGACTGTATGTTTGAGAAGGTAACTTCTGTTATGCCACAAAATGACAATGACGATACAGAAAATGAATTTCAGTTGAACAAGGCAATCAGAGCAATTGACGATGCAAAGGTAAGCGTTTCAAATGATGGAACTTATGATGTAACGATTCACTGCAAAAGGCATATTGATGGCACATCAGTATTCATTTACCCTCTGTGCAGCCAAGCTTTAAGACAAGAACTTACTAATGGTACAGAATTCAAATCTTTGCCATTGGCTTCAGTAACGGAATTTTATGTATTGGAAGTCGGCAACATCAAACGTGTTGTTAAGATTGACACCAAGGGAATACCTATTGAAGAACGTGACAAGGCTATTTTTCAATCGGTTATCAACACGAAGAGCAAGTTTATCAATTACCTTGCCTTTATGTTGACTGACAACCCGGATGAATTCTTGGCTGAGAGTCAACAGATGGAACGTGAACTTTTGCAAGGTAGCACAACTGCATCAGATTTTGAGATGACTACCTCTCTTTATGAGGATATGGTGAAAGCGGCTTATGCTTCTCCTGAAAAGATAGCTGCTATCAAGAACATTATGGACAAAGCTGACAAGAGTGTGATTCCTGCCAACTTCGAGAATATGTACAACCAATTTGCAAATGCATTGAAAAAGACAAGACGCTTATGATAACAACAGACTTTCAAGAAGCAACTGCACAGAGAATACTCCACATGTTTAAGGACATTGGGAAGCGTCGCATATTGCTTGCAGACGAGGTGGGGTTAGGAAAAACCATGGTAGCCAGACGTGTCATCGAACTTGTAAAGAAATGGCACGAGGAGCAAAAGGACAATTTCTTCAAGGTGGTGTATATCTGTTCAAACATAAACATTGCAGACCAGAATATTGCCAAGCTGGGTGTTGATAACAAAATGAATGTGAGCGAGAGCCGCCTGTCGATGCAACACTTGTTTATCACCTTAAAGAACAAGGAAATCTGCGACAAAGCCAAGGAAGATGGTAAGATGCCAGAATCTATCATTCCTCTTACCCCTTCCACATCTTTCCGTTTGACAAACTCATTGGGTACGGCTAATGAGAGAGCCGTGATGTTTGATATATTGAAACACGATAGCCGGCTTGAAAGTTGCAAAGCGGAACTTAGTCGCTTCTTTAGTCAAGATGTGAAGTCTTGGGATAGTTTGGTCAGTTGGTATGATGAGAAAATTGAATCTTGTATAGATTGTAATATCAATAACTCGACACTTGGCTATCTTGAATATATGTTGGCGAGATTGAAGGAATGTATAACAGACGAAGATTGTGAACACCTGAAGGGCTGCGCCCTCAACAAGGAATGTACGTGGAACGAAAAGTCGGGAATTATAAATGTTGTTCGTAGAGCTTTTGCTACGATAAGTATAGACATGCTCGACCCTGACCTTGTCATTATGGACGAGTTTCAAAGGTTCAGCGACTTGTTGCGAGAAGATGACGAAAATGAACAGAGTATGCTCGTTCACAAATTCTTTGATGCGACAAGAACAAACGCAAAGGTTCTTTTGCTTTCGGCAACTCCCTACAAGCCATACTCGACACTCGAAGAAATAAACGAAGACGGCAAGGACGAGCACTATGAAGACTTTATGAAGGTCATGGACTTCTTGTTTGTTGACAAGAATGATGCGAAAGATTTTCAAACCAAATGGCAAAGATATTCAGCAGCACTGAAACGGACAGACATAAAAGACTTGACCCCATTAGCCGTGGCAAAAGATGACGCACAAGATGCGTTGTATGGTGTCATGTGCAGAACAGAACGTTTCAATTCTGGTATTCTTGATGATTCTCATGTAACGGACGTAGATGTTTTGTCGGAAGACATTGTTTCTTATGCACAAGGACAAAATCTGCTTAAGCAATTGGAGGTAGGAAATTTGCCTATAGAGTACGTGAAGTCATCTCCTTACTTGCTGTCATTCATGGATAGATACGTGTTGAAGCAGAAAGTAGAGAAGGAACTTGGAAAAAACAATATCATAACAGAACTTCCAACTGAGACATTGTTATTGAGTAAATATAAAATCAACAATTATTATGACATTGCGGCAAGCAACGGTAAACTCAAATATCTTCATAATCTTGTGTTTGGAGAGAAGCACAACAACAAAGTACAATATTTGCTTTGGGTTCCAGCATCTCATCCATATTACAAAGCAGGAGGTATCTTCGAAAGCGAAGAGGCAAAACGCTTCTCTAAGATAATACTTTTCTCTTCATGGGAAATGGTACCGAGAATGGTGTCTTGTATGATGTCATATTATTCGGAACTATACACTTTGGGCGATATAAAAAAGAAACAGCCTGAAATACGATACACTGTACCCGACAAGAAAAACAGGTACGGTGAAAATCGTTTGCGTGCTGACAACCTCTTGGAATATCCATGCAGGACGCTGGCTGAACTATATGTGCCAAAGGAATATTATGGTCATAAAATAGTTGATATACGCAAGCAGATTTTATCGAAAATCAAGTCCTTATTCTCTGCTAACAAACAGATTTCTGCGTTACTTCCTCAGCATAGAAGTAATGCCCGGCATATCCTCGCGATAATGAAAATGCTCGATGATTGTTACGAGGAGGATGATGCCGTTCAGATTCGCATCCCTGCCAATGCCTTAGATGTGCTGACTGATATAGCTATTGCCTCTCCTGCAGTCTGCGCCTATCGCCAGTCACACTGCCAGGAAGACGCAAGCCAGGCAGCCAAGGCCCTCGTTTCAATTTTCAACAAGCCAGAAAGTGCAGCAGTCATTGACCTCCTATATAATAAGAAAGGTGACGATGATTACTATGAGTCTGTACTTGAATATTGCGTAAAAGGGAATCTTCAGTCTGTCTTGGACGAATATGCCCATATGCTAAATTCTGAAAAAATTGGAAAGGCACTTGAAGGATCCATACTTGGTACAACCATCCTCAAAGTAGACACAAAGGAATCTATTGGCAAGGAGGATAAGAAAATATCCATGCGTACGCATTTCGCCATTCCTTTCGTAGACAAGACTTTGACGGACAAGACTGTTGCAAGAACAAGCAATATACGCAATGCATTCAATTCTCCATTCCGCCCGTTTATACTTTCTTCTACATCAATTGGACAAGAAGGGTTGGATTTCCATTGGTATGCCAGAAAAATTGTACACTGGAATTTACCATCGAATCCAGTTGACCTCGAACAACGAGAAGGACGTATCAACCGCTATAAATGTTTGGCTGTAAGAAGAAATGTCGCAAAGTTATATGGCAATGTATTCTCTTGGGATGAGATGTTCGCAAAAGCAAAAGCCGAACTGAAAGGGGCAGATTCGGAGATGGTACCATATTGGTGTTTACCCGTTGACAAACTGTCTGATGAACAAAAACAAAAATTGGAATACATTGAACGCATTGTTCCTTTATATCCTTTAAGTCGTGACTGCTACAGATACGAACGGCTTGTCAAAGTCCTCTCACTTTATAGAATGACGTTGGGCCAACCACGTCAAGAAGAACTTTTGGAACTTCTGAAAGACATGAAACTCTGTGAGGAACAATTGGAGAGTTTGACCATAGACCTATGTCCGTTTTATAAGAACGCATAAGTCCACTTCACATACAAAAAGTAGATGAAGATGTTGTTGTTTACATACTGGTTATATTGTCTGACTATTAACCAATTGGAAATGGTATCAGCCAACAAGTACAACCATTGCAATTACTCATTCTACTACACGAAAAGGCCAGATCAAGGTGTTGACGACTTAGTCATAAAGGCAGGTTTCGACTTCTGATAATTGCTTTGCATTGCATGATTTGGATATGAACTGAAGTATTGCCATCGGGTTGAAGGGGCGGCCCTTATATTTGGCAGTGATGTGAAGATGCTCGCCTGTGCTGCGCCCTGTGGAGCCAGTGATACCTATTGGGAAGCTGGCGAGGACTGACTGACCTTGCGTGGCAATGATTCGGGAGAGGTGGCAGTAGCTGATGCGGAAGTCACCATGGCGGATGGTGACGAAGTTGCCGGAGCGAGCGTCATAGCCGACCTTCTCGACTGTGCCATCGAGCATGGAATAGACAATGGCGTTGTGGGCGGCGAGGTCGATGCCGTTGTACATCGCGCGCTTGCCGGTGAATGGGTCGGTACGGTAACCGAAGGGTGACGTGATTTTGATAGTACGGAGCGGATAGGTCATGGAGACGTGACTTGTCCGCTCCGCTTGTTTTATGGTGTTGGGAAGCTCGGACTCTTGGGGCATACGGACTTGTGAGGTGTCGCTTTCGGGTGATGCCTCTTTTTCGTTTATAGCGGTGATGCGTACTCGTGGCGCATGACCGCTGACGGTGTTGAACTGCGCCTTCGCTATCATCGGGATGAGGGCAAAGACGATGAGTATTGTGATGATGATTGATTTCATGGATGCAAAGGTACGGCGGTAGGTCAGTTGCCTTTGCAAGGCAAGCATGAGAGAGGGTAAGTTATAACGGTATGAACATAGATGTTACAAAGGTAATACTTTTACCTTGAAAACCACTTTGTTTGGCTGGCAAAGTATGATTTTAAGGTTTGATTTAACATTATTAAATATAAATATGTCAAAGAATTCCACTTTTGTTTTTTCTCGCTAAAAAGTTCGTATTTTCAATGATTATTCGTATCTTTGCAGCGTCAGTTCCCACCAAGCCTCTCAACGATGCTCAAATGCGTGGGGCTTTTTTGTATATATACATTCACTCTCAAAATACACTAATGGAAAGATTACCGCACTTCACGAAACATTATATGACAGAGACAGACTTGGTGGCTCTGTTGGAAAGTCGTGGGCTTGTCATTTCTGATGAAGCCAAAGCGGTGCGGTATTTGGAGAGTATTGGGTATTATCGTCTTTCCGCTTATATGTACCCATTCTTGAAAGTTCCAAAAGAATCCATCAGTATAAAGATGGTATAACTTTCCAACAAGTGTTGAATCTCTATCGCTTCGACAAGAAGTTGCGTATGCTTTTTCTCAATGAGATAGAGAAAGTTGAGATAGCCATTCGTCGTGCCATAATGAATATTCCAGTGCAGATGACTGGAGACATTTATTGGCTGACAAATTCTGTTCACTTTGCCAACTAAAGAACTTTTCGAGAAATAAAGAACACCATCGACAAAGAATATACGAAATCAACAGAAGAATTCATCAAGCATTTCAAGAACAGCTATTGCGACCCGCATCCTCCATCATGGATTTTGGGTGAGTTGCTGACGATGGGCAATATGAATATGATTTACCGTAATCTGAAAGCAGACAAGATACGTAAGCGCATCTCACATTATTTCGGCTTGCAGCCCATCGTCTTGGAATCTTGGATAACATCTTTGACATTGTTGAGAAATACCTGTTGCCACCATTAAGGGGTGTGGAACAAGGTAAGTTCCATCATGCCTGTTTCTTCAAGAAGAATTGCACATCCTTGGATTACCTTGCCGGCACATCCTCAAAGAGTATATTTCACAATCTGCATCATCAAGTATTTCCTTGACATCATATCACCTAACAATGATATGCTTGATAAGATGCAAACGCTATTTGCCAATTATCTAGAGATATATCTGGCAGCTCTTGGATTTCCGAATGGATGGGGGAACGAACCACTATGGCAATAAAAGGCTTATGGAGTAAATAGAACGTATAAAGCTGATAATTAACTAATAAAAGATACAACGGCTGTTTAGACCTCAGAACCTTGAAGATTCCTGCAACCGTAGAGCATGTGAATGACAACATCATCGCAGGCTGCTCTTCTCTTACAGATGTATACTGCTATGCAATGAAGGTTCCTTCATTCATCGGTACGGAAGATCCGTCAAGTTTAATGTGAAGTAACATCAATCATAAAAACAATAAAGCCCGGCAAGAAGTCTTTTCCTGCCGGGCTTTTGTCGGTACGACTTATTGATGATGGCTATCTTTTATAGCAATTCAGGAAGCTGGAAAAGCTTCACGCTGTTGCTGCCCTTGATGAGGATGTAGTGGTCGTGAGGCTGTGCTTCCTTGATGGCAGCCTTTACCTCTTCTACATCATGGAACTTGCGGTACTGGCAAGGGATATTCTGGAACTCGTCACCTACCAGCCAGACATTCTCCAAGCCGGCTGCCTGTAGTTGATCAACTACCTTCTTGTGCTCCTCGTGACTTACCTCGCCAAGTTCGCCCATCTGTCCGAGAATCGCCATTTTGTTAGGTACGTCCATTAAGCGGAAATTCTCGATGGCAGCTGCCATACTGGATGGGTTGGCATTGTAGGCATCCACCACCAGCTTGTTATGTGCAGTCTCCTCCAACTGCGAACGGTTGTTGCTTGGAATGTAATTTCCCAGAGCATGATCTATCTGTTGAGGCTTCACGTCGAAATGAAGACCGATGGTGATGGCGGCAAGCATGTTGTCGATATTGTAAGAGCCGATGAGATGAGTCTGAACCTCATGCCAGTCGAAACTCTCGGTGCGCCAGCGGAACTTCAGGAAAGGTGCGCAAGAGATAACCTCGCCCCAAACATCGCAGCTGTCTTCCTTGCCGTAGGTGATGAGTCGGTTGATGTTGCGCTGGTCTGCCATCTCCATTAGATGCTCATTGTCGGCATTGATGAATACCAAAGCATCGCTGGCAGCAAGGAAGTCGTAAAGTTCGCCCTTGGTCTTCTTCACTCCCTCAAAACTGCCGAAGCCCTGCAGGTGGGCACGGCCCACGTTGGTAATCATGCCACAGGTAGGTTCTACATATTCTACGAGTTTCTTGATGTCGCCAGGATGGGAAGCCCCCATTTCTACGACGGCAATCTCGTGCTCTGGGGCAAGACGGAAGAGTGTCTTAGGTACGCCCACGTCATTGTTGAAGTTGCCCTGTGTGAACATCACGTTGTATTTCTCACCGAGCACGGCAGAGACGAGTTCCTTGGTCGTGGTCTTACCATTGGTTCCCGTGATTCCCACTACAGGAATATTGAAGTGGCGACGATGCTCACGGGCCAGTTCCTTGAAGGTGGTGAGACAATCCTCTACAAGGATGAATCGCTCATTGCCCTCCTGGGCATACTCTTTTTCGTCTACTATTGCATAGGCACAGCCTTTCTCCAAGGCCATGGCGGCAAACTTGTTGCCGTCGAACGAGGCACCCTTTAAAGCCAGGAAGATACTGCCCTCAGGACAGTCGCGGCTGTCGGTGGTAATCACCGGGTGCTTTTGGTAAATCTGATAGAGTTCTGAAATATCCATAGTTTATAACTATTGTTTTGACTGCAAAAGTACTTTAAATCGTGGACATATCAAACAATTTTCTTAAAAAAGCACGTTTTCTCGATAATTCTTTCTATTTTTGCAGAGATATTCTGCTGTCGAAGTCCTCTTTGCGCATGGGATTGCGGAAGTGCTTGGGGTGTTTGGGCAGTAGAGCTTAAAAAAAAGAACAAAGGGAAAAATAACCTCGATGGAATATACAATAAATATTAAAGGTCGCCTCATGGATTTGGGAACCCCGCAGGTGATGGGTATTCTGAACGTCACCCCTGACAGTTTCTATTCGGGCAGTCGCAAGCAGACAGAAGAGGAAATAGCCAATAGGGCAAACCAGATAATTGCAGAAGGTGGAAGCATCATCGATGTGGGAGCCTTCTCTACACGTCCCGGTGCCGATGAGGTGTCGGAAGAAGAGGAAGGGCGCCGCCTGAAATTTGCTCTCGATATAGTACGTCGTGAGCAACCCGATGTAGCCATTTCGGTAGATACTTATCGCCCAACCTTGGCACGCAAGTGCATAGAGGAATGGGGGGCCGATATCATCAATGATGTGTCAGAAGGTGGTATTACTGGTATAGCCAATGTGCCCTTGCAGCGGCAAGAGACTGAATGTCCGGAGATGTTTCGTGTGGTGGGCGAGCTGAAGGTACCTTATATATTAATGTCTGTGCAGCCCACGCTTGCCATGATGATGAAGGGCTTTGCCCGTGAGGTGCAGCAACTTCGCGATTTAGGAGCCAAGGATATTATTCTCGACCCAGGCTTTGGATTTGGTAAGGACCTTGCTCAGAACTATCAGATTTTTGCAGAGATGGAGAAGCTGAACGTCATGGAACTGCCCGTCCTCGTTGGCATATCCCGTAAGAGTATGATATACAAGTTGCTGGGAGGTGATGCCACAACCTCGCTCAACGGCACGTCGGTGCTCGATACAGTAGCCCTGATGAAGGGAACTTCTATTCTGCGTGTTCACGATGTGAAGGAAGCCGTAGAGGCAGTGAAAATCGTGGAAGCCATGAACAAGAAGGGGTGAAGTCGGGGATGTTGGACTTTCCGTCAAACTTCATTAAACGTCAAAACAAAACCAATGTATGATTGAATTTGGAATAAAAGATGCGCTCGACATATTCTTGGTAGCCTCGTTGCTCTTCTATGTCTATCGCTTGATGAAGGAGTCGCGCTCCCTCAATATTTTTGTGGGCATCATGCTCTTTGTGCTAATCTGGCTTTTTGTGAGTCAGGTGTTGGAAATGCGTCTGTTGGGATCTATTCTCGACAAGTTGGTGAGTGTGGGAGTCATTGCCCTCATCGTCATCTTTCAGGAAGACATCCGTAGGTTCCTTTATGAGATAGGCTCTCAGAAAGGCATGCGCAGGTTTGTGCGCTTCTTCCGTTCCAATAAGGACGATGCCCGTGAGGTCGACAAGGAGACCATCATGCCCATCGTGATGGCCTGTATGAGTATGTCGAAGAAATACGTGGGAGCCTTGCTCGTTATCGAACGTGGCGTGCCGCTGAAAGACATCATGGATACTGGCGAGGAGATAGACGCGAAAATCAATCAGCGCCTCATCGAAAACATATTCTTCAAGAACTCGCCTCTTCACGATGGTGCCATGGTTATCTCTAACAAGCGCATCATGTCGGCGGGCTGTATACTTCCTGTAAGCCATAACCTTGATATTCCTAAGGAGTTGGGGTTGCGCCACCGTGCTGCCCTTGGTATTTCTCAGAGCAGTGATGCCATAGCTGTCATCGTGTCGGAAGAGACCGGCCGCATCAGTGTAGCCATTAAGGGTGAGTTCCGGTTGCGCCTTTCTGCAGAAGAACTGGAGAGTATTTTGACTCAAGAGATGATGTAATTGTGTGAAGAGTGAAGCACGTAAACCTTTACGCTACAGAATATCTTCGGTTTTAGCTTTTTTTACACAATTTAATAAGGGTTATTTAAAAGAAAATATGTACTTTTGCAAAGTCGATATGGCAAAAAGACGAATTTCTAAATGAGCCAGCTTAACATACCGACAAATCTACTAATGACAACAAATATTTAAACTATAAAAATAAAATGGACTTATTACAGCAAATTGTAGCTCGCGCTAAAGCAGACAAGCAGCGCATCGTGCTCCCTGAAGCAGAAGAGGAGCGTACATTGAAAGCAGCCGATAAAGTTTTGGCTGATGACATTGCAGACATCATCCTCATCGGTAACCCTGCCAACATTAAGAACCTTGCAGCACAGTGGGGTCTTAATAACATCGACAAGGCTACTATTGTTGATCCAGAAAACAATCCTAAGGCTGAGGAGTATGCAGAGAAGCTCGCTGAACTTCGCAAGAAGAAGGGCATGACAGTAGAGCAGGCCCGTGAGCTCGTAACCAAGAACAACCTCTATCTCGGTTGTATGATTATCAAGACCGAGGGTGCTGATGGTCAGATTTCAGGTGCATTGAGTACAACTGGTGACACCTTGCGTCCTGCTCTTCAGATTATCAAGTGCTCTCCAGGTATTACCTGTGTCAGTGGTGCCATGTTGCTCATCTCAGACCAGAAGCAGTATGGTCAGGATGGCGTAGTGGTAATGGGTGACGTTGCTGTAACTCCAAACCCTACAGCAGACCAGCTTGCTCAGATTGCCTATACAACAGCTCATACAGCTCAGTCAGTAGCTGGTATTGCTGATCCTCAGATTGCCATGTTGAGCTTCTCAACCAAGGGCAGCGCCAAGGATGCCATCAACAAGGAGACTGGTAAGAGCGTATATATTATAGATAAGGTGAAGGATGCAGTTGCTATCGCTAAGGAGAAGTTCCCGGAGCTTCATCTCGATGGTGAGCTTCAGGCCGACGCTGCCCTCGTTCCTGAGGTAGCAGCCAAGAAGGCTCCAGGTTCTGATGTAGCTGGTAAGGCTAATGTATTGGTAGTTCCTAACCTCGAGGTTGGTAACATCGGTTATAAGCTCGTTCAGCGTTTGGGCGGTGCTATTGCCATTGGTCCTATCCTTCAGGGTATCGCACGCCCAGTAAACGACCTTTCTCGTGGTTGTTCAGTAGACGATATCTACTATATGGTAGCTATCACTGCTTGCCAGGCACAGGATGCCAAGAAGGCTTAATAAGTGAAGAGTGAAGAACGAAGAGTAAAGAATCCAATGCCCTTCGTTCTTCAAATAAATATTAAACATTAAAAAGTAAACATTACAATGAAAGTATTGGTTCTGAACTGTGGTAGTTCATCTATCAAGTACAAGTTATATAACATGGATGATGAGTCAGTTTTGGCTCAGGGTGGTGTAGAGCGTATCGGTCTCGACAACGCATTCATCAAGGTGACATTGCCAAACGGCGAGAAAAAGCAGATTATGCACGACATGCCCGATCATAAAGAGGGCGTCAATTTTGTATTCAAGTGCTTGCTCGATCCAGAGATTGGTGCCATCAAGGACCTGAAGGAAATCGATGCTGTTGGACACCGTGTCGTACAGGGTGGTGACAAGTTCAAAGAGAGTGTTGTCGTAGACAAGAGTGTAGAGGACGGAATTGAGGAACTTTGCGACCTCGCTCCTGTTCATAACGCAGGTCACCTCAAAGGTATCCGTGCCGTAGATGCTTTGATGCCTGGTACTCCTCAGGTATGTGTCTTTGACAACGCATTCCATAGTACCATGCCTGACTACGCTTATCTTTATGCCATTCCTTACGAGTTGTACGAGAAGTATCACGTTCGTCGCTATGGTTTCCATGGTACATCACACCGCTATGTATCCAAGCGTGTATGCGAGATTCTTGGTCTCAATCAGAACAATTCTAAGATCATCACTTGTCACATTGGTAATGGTGGTTCTATCGCTGCTGTATTGAACGGCAAGGTAATGGATACTTCTATGGGCTTGACTCCATTGGCTGGTCTGATGATGGGTTCACGTTGTGGTGACATTGATGCTTCTGCTGTTACCTACCTGATGGACAAGTTGAATATGAAGCCCCAGGAAATGGCCGACTTCCTGAACAAGAAGAGTGGTGTGCTCGGTATCACAGGCATTTCTTCGGATATGCGTGATATAGAGAAGGCTGCCAACGAGGGCAACGAGAAAGCACTTCTGGCACTCCGCATGTACGAGTATCGCATCAAGAAGTACATTGGTGCTTACGCTGCTGCTATGGGTGGTGTTGATGCCATCGTATTTACAGCAGGTGTAGGTGAGAACCAGACCGACCTTCGTGAGGAATCCTGCAAGGGCCTCGAGTTCTTGGGCATCAAGATCAACAAGGAAGTCAACGATACCATCCACGGCAAGGAGGCTATTATTTCTACCGACGACAGTAAGGTGAAGGTAGTAGTAGTTCCTACTGATGAGGAAATTGTTATCGCCCGCGATACAATGGAATTGGTAAAGTAAGAATATAAGTAAAGAGTGAAGAAGGAAGAGTGAAGAATCATACAGCTTGTAAGGCAACAATGGATTTGAATCCTTCTCTCTTCACTCTTTTCGCTTTATTTTTGCACTTTTACTCTATTCCCTTACGCACCTTTTTTAATATATAAAATTCTATCAACATGAAAACTAAGATTGTTACATTCGGCGAAATTATGCTCAGGCTTTCCAAGCCCGGTTACCAACGCTTGTTTCAGGGACGCAAATTTGAAGGAAACTATGGTGGCAGTGAAGCTAATGCTGCGGTGTCCTTAGCCTTTATGGGCGATAATGTGGAGTATGTTACCCGTGTGCCTTATGGTCCTTTGGGTGAAGCAGCTCTTATGCATCTTCGCGAATATAATCTCAATGTTTCTCATGTAGTAAAAGGAGGCGACCGTCTTGGTACCTACTATTTCGAGGAAGCTGTGGCCATGCGCAACTCCCGTGTTGTGTACGACCGCAAGGACTCTTCTTTCTATACTCTCAAGCGCGGAATGATCAAATGGGACAAGGTGCTTGAAGATGCAGGTATCTTCCACTGCTCAGGAATTACCTGTGCCATCAGCCGCGATGCCATGGAAACAACGATGGACGCCATCGAACTGGCAGTAAAGAAAGGACTCACCATCTCTTGTGATATCAATTATCGTAAGAATCTCTGGGGCTATGGACTCCAGCCTCGCGATGTGCTCTATCGCATGATGCAGTATAGCGACATTATCTTCGGCGATCAGAACGAGTGGGAGGTAGCCAGTGGCGAGAGGCATATACCTTTCGAGGCTTTGGATGCTGATTACGAGATGGACAGAGAGGCTTATCTTGCTTATTTCCGCCGTATGCACCAGTTCTTCCCTAAGTGCAAGAAAATGGTAATGGCTGTAAGAAACCAGATAGCCAGCAGTCATCACACCCTTACTGGTGTGCTCTATGACACACAGACAGACACCCTTTACACCACAAAGATTTACGACATACAGCCCATCATAGATCCTATGGGAGTAGGCGATGCTTTCATTGCAGCTTATCTGCATGCCAACCTCAAGTGGTCAAATGACAATCAGAAATGTCTCGATTTCTCGCTCTCAGCAAGTGCACTGAAGAACACGGTGCCTGGCGACCAGAATCTGGTAAGCGAAGAAGAGATTATAGTCAACATGACATCGTCGGGTGGGCGCATACAGAGATAACCCTCTCCGACTTGAATAACTTGAAAACACATCGGAAACAATCTACGAAACAAACAAAACTAATCTATTTAAGGTGATGATATCAACAAACAAACCTGCTTTCAGATGCAGTGACGAAACCTTTAATGAAATATGGAGAGTGTGTGAGCGCTCAGTATGGCAGCATCCTGGTCAAGATCCTGTCACAGCCCATGCGGACTCCATGGCCGACCATACTTTTTATTGGTTTCTAAGCATATATGAACATTATCTATACACGGGCAACGAGCGCTGTGTACGTCAGGCATATCCTCGTATGCGAAAGTTTATAAACTATTGTCTTTCTCATACCGACTCCAATGGGATGATTCAGATAATGTCAGACGATCAAGTCTTTGTCGACTGGTTGACTGAGAATAGAGATAGGAAAGGCTTGCGGTCTTTCGAGCAAATCCTCTACTGCAAGAGTTTGGAAGATATGGCGCAGTGTGCCCATTTGTTGGGAAGGAAAGCCGATGAGGAACGTTATTTCGCACATTTCACCCGTCTGCGTAAGCAGATTCTGCCTTCTTTCTGGAACGAGAAACGACAGGCTTTGGTTCATCGTGTTGTCGATGGACGACGTAGCAGGCTTATTACCCGTCACTCCAATGTCTTTGCTATTTTCTTCGATTACTTTACCGAAGCTCAGAAGCAGGAGGTGGCATCGACTGTTATCAACAATCCTTCCGTCAAGCCTTTCACATCGCCTTTTATGCAGTTCTATGAGTTGGCTGCCCTTTGCTCGTTGGGTAACCTGTCGCAGGTACTTGAGCGAATCAGGAAGCAATGGAATAGTAGTCTCCTCAAGGCCCAACTGTCATCGCCAGAGGCTGAGGTAGATGAGAAACTGTGTTATGCCTGGGGTATTTGTTTCCTCTATCTTTTTGGCAGGTATTTCTTGGGTGTCAAGCCTGTGAAACCAGGCTATGAGGAGTTCGAGATACGTCCCGAATTGGGAGGTTTGGAGTTTATAGAGGGAAAGATTCCTTTACCAAAGGGTGAGATCTCGGTTTATAGAAATGCTGACCTGATACGCATTCAGGCGTCATCGGGAAGTGGCTATTTGTATTTCTCTTCCTCCCTTCCTCCCAAAGCAAGCCGGGGAGAGATAGAAAAGTTTATCGGTAAGAACCAATATCGTCTCTGGATAGATGCAGGCGATGAGGTTGGTGTCACATTTACTCAGTCTCCATCTTCTAAAACGACCTAAGAACTAATCACTTTTACTATCTGTTTTCTGATATCAGTCCTTCCAAAAATAAAAAAATGCAGAAAAGATGTTTTTTTTCATTTTTTGAGGGACCTTTGTCGTGTCTTCCTCGTTATATTCATGATTAGTAAATTATTTAAAAATAAATCTATTCATCTATTAACATGAGTGTAATGAAGAAACAACTTCGGTCAAGGTTTCTGGCAATGATGATTCCTTTGACCCTGTTATTTGTCTTCGTAGCACAGTCAGCCTATGGCGCGAACCCTACGAAGAAGTTGCTAACGCTTAGTTTTAACAAGACTCCATTGGCTACAGCCTTGAAGGCGGTGGAGAAAAAATCAGGCTGTAAGGTGCTTTTCACCTACGACGAGGTTCAGTCTTATCATGTAACAGCCACTGTTAAAAAAGAGCCTTTGACACATGCCATGACAGCTATTCTCAAGGGTTTGCCATTCCAGTATAAGTTGAATGGCAACTTTGTTATTGTCAGCAAGAATGCTCAGGCTGCAGTTCTGCCAGCCCAAAAGGCAGCAGGCAACAAAGTCTTCGGTGTGATTGTCGACGAGGAGGGTGAGCCATTGATTGGTGTAACCGTTCGTATTAAGGGCACCGGTAAGGGCACTATCACTAACTTTGATGGTGAGTTTTCCTTGGAGGACGACAACCGCAAGACTCCTTTGCTCTTCTCTTATATCGGTAAGGAGGATATCGAGAAACTGCCTGTTTATGGTAAGAGCATGAAACTTGTGATGAAAGACTCGCAGGTGGGTAAGAAGCTCGATGAAGTGATCGTTGTAGGTTACGGTACGATGAAGAAGCGCGACGTAACTGGTTCTATTTCTTCTATCAGTTCTAAGGAGATTGAGAACAAGATGGCTACCAACGTGTATGAGGCATTGCAGGGTAGCACTGCCGGTGTGCAGGTCGTTTCTGGCTCAGGTCAGCCCGGTGAGTCTTCTACTATCAAGGTGCGTGGTACCTCTACCTTTTCTTCTGAGGGTGTTTCACCTCTTTATATTGTAGACGGTGCCCCGATGGAGAGCATCGATGACATCAACCCAAGTGATATTGTTTCTGTGGAAGTGCTCAAGGATGCTGCCTCTGCTGCTATCTATGGCTCTCGTTCTGCCAATGGTGTGATCATCGTGACTACTCGTGGTGGTCAGGAAGGCAAACCAGAGATCAACGTAAAGTATTATCACTCTTGGGGCAAGCTCTCTCACAAGATCCCTCAGGCTAACAGAGCAGACCGCCTGTTTTATGATCAGGCACGCAGAAATTACTTCCTGACTTATGGTGGTGGTAATCCAGATCAGAGTATGGACATCTTGCAGGATCCATACAACTACTTCTTCAATGTAGATAACGACTATCTCGATATGATCACCCAGGTGGGTAACAAGGACGAGGTTGACGTAAGTATAGGTGGTGGTTCTAAGGCGCTGAAGTATTTTGTCAATACCGCGTACTATAATGAGCGTGGTATTATCGATAATACAGGCTATCAGCGTTTCAGCACCCGCGTCAATGCAGACTATTCGCCCAGCAAGTGGCTGAGCATGGGTAGCCGCATGTCTTTGTCTTATTCCAAGAAGGAAGGTGTGAACGAGGGTCAGTTGCTCAGTTCTGTGCTCAGCCGTCGTCCTTACTTCAACACGACCTATTCTGACGGCTCTATAGTAGGTGTGTTTAATGGTCAGAAGAACCCTGTGGCTCTGATTAATAACACTACCGACTTTACCAATTCGTATAAAGCTAACTTCTATCAATATTTCAACTTTAAGTTCAACAAGCATCTGTCGTTCCGCACCAACATCAATGCCAACTTCTATCTCGACAAGCGTAAGAAATTGATTCCAAGTTTGATTACAGATGAGTGGCAGAAGAGCAACAACGGTTACTCTTACAATTACTTGAACTGGAACTGGATGAACGAGAACTACTTTACTTACACACGTAATTGGGGTGCTCATCACTTCACGGGTATGGCAGGTATGAGCGTTCAGAAATGGTATTATGAAAATGAGAATATTGCTGGTATGAATGCTTCTACCGACTATATTTATACCCTGAACGCTTTTGCCGCCAACCTCGACCTTTCTGCAACAGGCAGTGTGGAAACTCGCCACTCTTTGGCTTCTTTCTACACACGTATCACTTACGACTACTTGCGTCGTTATTTGTTGACACTGAATGTTCGCCGAGACGGTTCTTCACGCTTTGCCAAGAACAATAAGTGGGGTAACTTCCCATCAGCTTCTTTCGGTTGGCGTTTCTCTGACGAGAAGTTTATGAAGGGTGCCCGTAAGGTAATGACCGATGGTAAGATTCGTGTCTCTTATGGTGTTACTGGTAACCAGAGTATCGGAAACTACGAGTATGTTTATTCTTATACGCCAAGCAATATCTATGACGGTGTGGGTGGTGTGAAACCAGCCCGTATCGGTTCTTCAGATTTGAAGTGGGAGGAGACACGTCAGTTTGACTTGGGTCTCGACCTCAACTTCTTCAACAACCGTTTGGTTGTAACAGCAGACTACTACTATAAATATACAGACGGATTGTTGGCTAACTATCAGTTACCAAAGGAGACTGGTTTCTCTTACATCCGCAAGAACATTGGTGAGATTAGCAACCGTGGTTTCGAGCTCTCTATCTCTGGTGACATCATCCGTAAGAAGAACCTGACTTGGAATGCTTCTTTCAATATTTCCGGCAACAGTAATACAGTGGAGAAGCTTGCTGAGGGCAAGGCCTACATGGAAGGTGATATCTGGTGGATGCAGGAAGGTGGTCACATCGGCGACTTCTATGGCTTTAAGTGCTTAGGCGTGTTCCCATACGATGAGAGCAATGCCTTTACCTCCGACTGGAAGCAGTTGACTCCAGTATTCGAGAATGGCGTGTTCCAGTACAAGTATCTTTTGAATGGTCAGGAGTATACCGGCGAGGTTCACAAGAAGAGACTGCCTAACGGACAGGCTTTCCGTGGCGGTGACTACAACTGGGCTGAGCCTGCTGGCACTGAGAATGGTATTATCGACGATAATGATCGTATGGTTATCGGCAATGCAATGCCCGACGTAACCGGTGGTTTCAATACCAGCGTAAAGTGGAAGAACTTCAATCTCTATCTGGGCTTCTATTACTCCATCGGTGGCAAGATCTACAATGCCGCAGAGAACAACCGCAACATGTTCAAGTATGATGGTACAACCCCATCACCTTATACTATATACAACATGTGGCTAAAGCCTGGTGATAATGCTCTTTATCCTCGTCCTTTCAACGATGAGTATAACAACGGACGTATGGGCAACTCTTTCTATCTGGAAGATGCTTCCTTCGTTCGCCTGTCAAATGTGCGTCTCTCTTACGACTTGCCTCAGGCATTGTCGAAGAAGCTCTTCATGAAGAGACTCAATGTGTATTTCTTTGCAAACAATGTGTTGACTTGGACTAACTATTCTGGATTCGATCCGGAGTTCTCTACTTCTAACCCATTGCAGATTGGTAAGGACTCTTATCGCTATCCAAGAAAGCGCGAGTTCGGTGTTGGATTTAATGCAAACTTTTAATAGATACAACTATGTTTAAGATAAACAGAATCATATATTTGCTTTTCGCCATGACTATGCTCTGCAGCTGTAATAGTTTCTTGGAGGAAGATACTATCAGCGAGGTGCCAGCAGATAAGATGTGGCAGACAGCGCGTGATGCGAAAGCCGGTGTGAACGAAATTTATGGTCTCTTCCGTCAGACCATGCGCGAGAATTATTTCTATTGGGGTGAGTTCCGTTCGGACAACGTAGCTCCAGGTGCACCTGTTATGGCAGACCAGGCTCGTGTTATCAACAACCTGATGTCTACCGATGAGAGATGTGCCAAGTGGACCAACCTCTATGCTATGATCAACCAGGCCAATCTCTGCATCAAGTATGTGCCTCAGATTGATATGCCCGACGTCAGTGACCGCAACGACTACTTGGGACAGGCTTATGCTATGCGTGCCTTGGGTTATTTCTATGCTTTGCGTGTATGGGGCGATGTGCCACTGTTCACCGAGCCTATAGAAACAGAAGAACAAGACCTTTACCATCCTCGTACTGATGCTCAGTATATCTTGGAGAACGTCATTGTCCCAGACCTGAAGCAGGCAGAAAAGCTCATCAACCGTAATAAGAACTATGAGCGCAAGCGCATTTCTATTATTGGTGTTTGGGCTATCCTTGCCGATGTGTATATGTGGATGGGCAACTACTCTGATGCCGATCAGACCATTGAAAAGATGAAGTCTATCGATTATAAGGGTGCTAAGTTTATGCAGCTTGCTCCTACCATCCAGTCATGGCGCTCTATGCTGACTGAGGAGTTGAACCGCAAGCCTTCTGACAACACTCCTGATAACGATGAGTACACCACAAAGGAACTTATCTTCTTGATCCACTTTGATATGGACGAGGTAGGTGCCAATGGCTATAGCTATATGTATCAGTGGTTCTCTGGCTCAGGTAATCGTGCAGCAGTCTTGTCTAACAAGTTTATGGATATCTTCAATCAGGAGGATATGCAGGGTGACTTGCGCAAGGATTTGGTTTCTAAAGACTATCAGAATGGTTACGAGTTGAGAAAGTTTATGGCTGGCGACATCAGTAACTCTCTCAACAAGACTTGCGAGATCGCTTATCCTATCTATCGCTACTCTGATATGATTCTGCTCCAGGCTGAAGCTAAGGCTCGCATGGGTAAGTGGGACGAGGCTCTTGAACTTGTAAAGCAAATCAGAGATCGTGCAGGTCTGCAGACACCTCTGTCAACAGAGTTCTCTTCTGAAGATGAAATCGTAGAGTTCATCCTCCGTGAGCGTCAGGTTGAACTGGTAGGCGAGGGGCGTCGCTGGTTTGACTTGCTGCGTACAGGTAAGTGGAAGGCTGTGATGGGTCCTATCAATGGCCTTAAGGAAGATGGAAACGAAGTGTTCCCTATTCACTTCTCTCACATTATTGAGAATCCGAAAATTAAACAGAATACCTATTACGGTGAATAAAAAACAAGCAGACGTATGAAAAAGTTATTATATAACATCTCATTGGTCGGCATCCTGATGATGTTGCTGTCCTCTTGTGATCTGGACTTGCAGACCGACTATGATTACAACCAAAAGGTGGATGATCCACATATCAATATGACAGCATGGGAGTATGTCACCTCCAACGATGAAAACCTCTCCCTGCTGAAGGAAGCGCTGGAGTACACAGGAGTAGACGAGTTCTACAAGCAGACAGAACACCAGTACACATACTTGTTGCTTAACAATACAGCTATGAAGGCTTTCATGGAGAATAAGGGTGTCACCGATATTCACGACTGCGACATGCAGGAGTTGAAGAATCTGTTGCTCTATCACATCATTTCGGGCCGTTACAGTTCTTATGGTGAGTTGGATGTTGAGCCTCGATATGTTATCACTCAGCTTGAAGGTGAGGAGGGATTGATGACTATTAATGTATGGAAGAATCCATGGCAAGCAGCTGTAGGCAAGATTGTTATCAACCAAACTGGTAGCAATGGTAAGTCTCATCAGTGCAAGTCTGTTACTACCAACATCATGCCTACCAATGGCGTGATGCACATCTTCGACGATTATAGTTACTACAAAAAATAAGCAGTCTTATGAAACATAGCATATTATATATGATGGCATTCCTGCTCATGGCAGTTTGCTCTTGCAGCAGTGATGATGCAGTGGATGCTGAGGCTCCATCGGTACAATTCCCTTTGGAACAATTGAATGTCGACTTGAATACTGTTGACAACCTGCCAATTATCGCTGTTATCCAGTCGAAGGCAGGTTTGGCACAGGTAAACATTGATATCAATACAGCTGAGGATGGCGTGATACGTTATAAGAGTATCACCGAGTTCTACAATGTTCACAACTACAGTTTGGCTGAGAGCCCTGAGTATAAGGTGGGTTACACATCTGTTACGGTGGAGGCTATCGACAGACTGGGACAGAAGGTGACAGCTGAAATGCCTATCACCGTTAAGGGTATCATGGCTCGTCCTGTCATTACATTCAATCCGGGTGAGATTGTTTACGACGAGATGGATGAGAACCCAGTGATTCCTCGTACTACTTTCACCGTAGAGTCGGAGGCAGGACTCAAGTCTGTTGAGGCTATTCTGGTTTCAAAGGATGGACAGGAAACGCTGAAGAAGGATGAAGAATTGAATGGTGTAATTTCTTACTCTTTCGACGAGATGATCGAATATAAAGAGGGTGATAAGGGTGTTAAGGTGATTGCCATAGACACTTATGGCAATGCTACGATTGCTACATTGCCTGTTACTTACAAGATCGTTCCCGTTCCTGTTGTAACACTTGATGCCAAAGGCTTATTTGCAGAGTCGGGCAAGGATGTCAACTTCCCTGTTTCGGTAACTTCTATCCGTGGCTTGAAGTATATTGATCTCTTCTTAGTAGAAGGCGAAAAGACCACACTTGCCAAGCGCGTGACTCTTTCTGGTGAGAAAGAATACAACAAGTCGGTTGCTATTAAACTGACACAGGCTACTTCGCATGTTCAGGTAGTAGCTTCTGATGGCCGTGAGGGTAAGGAAAGTTCTGCTATGCGCCCTGTATTTGTAGATATGAGAGTTGCAACTGCTAATATTGGTAGCCATCCACTCGCAAACTTGGGACATAAGGATTATAAAAATGCCTTTGGTATGTTCTCACTCAAGGATATGAGATCTTATACCGTAGACTATGCCCTTGAGAGTGCCGGTAATGCTAAGAATATCGACTTTAAGTTCTATAGCTTCGGTGGTAGTGCTATTCCTCGTCTTTACTCTATGGATAATCAGGAGAAAGATTCTGAGTACAAGGGTACTTCTGGCAATCTGAAGGCGATAGCTGTCAAGAACCAGACTCGCTTCAAGATTGTGAATGATGAGTTCGACTACGACCATGCAACTCTTACTTCTATCAAGAAGATTAACGCTGGCTCTATCTCTACAAGTAAGTTGACTCCTTTCAAGGTCGGCGACATCATAGCCTTCCGTACAGGAAGCACATCTGCAGCAGGTGCAGCCAAGGTGGGTGTGATGAAGGTGGTTAACATCATTGACGGTAAGACTCTGGGCTCTACAAATGCCACAGCTAATATCCTGATCGTGGAAATTAAAATGCCAACCAAATAACTAAACTATTATGAAAAAACTGAATAAGAAAATCATGACATTGATGGCAGGGGCTTTTATAGCCCTTGGCATCAGTAGTTGCTCACAATACGATGATGTAGGTCCTGTACAAGAGGCACCTAAGGCGGAGTTTGTTATGCCAGAGAATGCTGTGGTTTTGGCAGAGCAGTCGCGTACAGCCATTCTCGTGATGGATATGAACACCAAGAAGGTGGTTTGGGAATGGGAACCTTTAACTGGTGGTATTCCTTCGGCAAAGCGAAGCTTGTTTAAGAACCCCAGCGAGTGTAAGCCTGTACTCAACAACGAGTATGTGCTGATGACAGCCAGTGGTGGTGCCGTGGCTTTGATTCGTTTTGCAGACAAGAAAGTGATGTGCTATGCCGAATGTGGTATCAATCCTCACTCTGCAGAGATTTTGCCTGATGGCAACATCGTCACAGCAGAATCTAAGCAAGGTGAAATCAATCTCTTCGCTGTAGATATGGAGAAGGGTACTATGGTGAAGAAGTCTACCAAGAAGATTGGTAATGCCCATAACTTGGTATGGGACGCCAAGCGTCAGTGTATCTATACTACGGGTACCATCAATAACGCAGGCAAGAGCGTTACAGCCTTGTTCAGATTCAAGTATAATAATGATAAGGAAAATCCGACGTTGACTAACCAGGCTCGTATCTATACCTTTGATAATGAGAAGGGTGGTCATGACCTCTTCCCCGTATATGGTGAGACTGACAAACTCTGGCTTACAGCAGAGCATGGTGTATATCAGTTTGATATGTCGGCATCAGAACTTACTGCCACCACAATCTACGAAGTGCCAGATGTAAAGGCTGTGGGTAGAGATGCCAATGGCAAGGATTATTTGTTGAAGCCAACAGAGTCTTGGTGGGCACCATGTGTTGTTGACGGTGCCGGAAACGAGTATTTTAATCTCGCAAGCTCTAAGATATATAAGTTCAGACTTGTACAAGACAATCAATTCAGCTATCAATGATTCGAAATCTTTTAGTTATACTTTTTGTAAACTTTTTATCGTTATCGGCATCCTATGCCGGTAATGGTAAGAAGGTTTACGCCGATTATCATGGTGTGCGATATACACGTCAGCATGATGGTCAGATAGGCAGATGGGGAATGTTTGCCACTATGCCTAAAACGAGTACAGACATCAAGTACATCTGCCGCAATGCTGACAATATAGGAGATGATGGCCGTCATGAGATTGCAGCCAAGCACTATCCGATGATAGGTATGCAGTCCAACCTGGATCCAGATCTCATCGAATATCAGATACTTAGTGCCAAAGCCGCCGGTATCGACGGCTTCTTTATCGAGTGGGGATTCATGCCTCACGAGAACGACAATCTGCTCAAGGCCATGCAGCCTATTGCTGCCAAATATGGTTTCGAGATAGGTGTGAACTGGTGCGACGGATGGTTGTACTATGATTGGATTACAAAAATTTATCCAGATATAAAGACACGTACAGATAAGACCAAGTATATGGAGAAGTGCTTCAAGTATTTGGCAGACAACGTGTTTACTGGAAAAACCGCTCCTGTCGTCAACGGACGACCAGTCTTCTATCATTTCGGCGGTGGTGCTACTCCAGAGGAGTTCACACAGGTGTTGAATGCCAACAAGGATTTTGTGGAGAAGACAAATCCTGTGATGTTGCGCAGATGGGCTGACTGGGGTAAGTTGGAGAACGATATCTATAAGCCTGTGACTTACAGTCAGAAGATGGAGGAGTGGAAGAAGCTTGGAGAAGTTCCCACGGCCTGGATTCCTGCGCGTGTACGAGAAAGAAATGCAGGACATCTGGGCTGTGACTTCTGGGCTTCGAAAGAAGACGTGCTTCACTTCATGGAGCCTTTCCGCGACCAGGTGTGGCTTAGCGATAATCCTGCCTATACCGTGAAGTGTGGCTTTGTGATTCCTGGCATGGACAACCACGGATGTGGTGGTTGGGGACATTCTAAGTTCTATGAGATAGACAGATATAATGGCAAACTTTACGATGCCATGTGGCAGTATAACATGCAGTATCGCGACAGCCTCGACATGATGTTTATCGCTTCTTGGAGTGACTATACTGAGGGACACGAGATAGAGCCTACTATAGAGAATGGCTATCGTGAGTTGGAGACGACCCTTCGTTATGCTTCAGTCTTCAAGGAGTTCGAACCCAATCTCAGTGCATTGCGCCTGCCTCAGCAGTTGTTCCAGATGCGCAAGGCTGTAGAACTGTTGCAAAAAGTAGGTCTGAAAGAAGACCTAATTCTGCAACTGCTCGACAATGCAGCCCTGCAGATGGCTGAAGGTAGCTATAAGCAAGCTGCCGACCTGCTGATACAGGCTTCAGAGATGATAGGTCAGGAGAACGAGAAGGTCATCAACAATGAGTTTGTGCTTACAACCTCAGCCCTGCAGGTGAAGGGCGGCGAAAGCACAAAGGCATGTTGGGATGCTACAGAGGGCTTTTCTGTAACCTTGCCTACTCAGGCTTCTGTCAATCTCAGCGCCATGTACAGCCTCGGCACCATTGAATTCTGGTATTTGGACAAGGGTACAGAAACACTCTTTGTACGTTCTACTACCAAGCGTGAGCCTAAGTCTTATTTTGCCAATGTGGGCAAAATAGCAACTTGTGACACTGGCGAATGGAAGCATGCCCGCATTGAACTTTATGGTGAGAACATCGTTTATAGTTTTGGTAAGCCTACATTCTTCTTCAAGGGTAATGTGATGATTCGCGACATTAGTATGAAGTTTAATTGTTTTTCTATTCAATAACAATGAGAACCAAAATCCTATCATTAGTGCTGATCTGCTTGTTCAGCATCACATTGTGCCAGGCTGGCGTGAGAGTCTCGCTCAACGAGAGTTGGATGTTTAGCCGGAGCGACTCCATGGGCAATTATGCTCAGTGGCAGAAGATTGATATTCCCCACACATGGAATGCCGAGGATACCGATGATGAGACTCCTGGTTATTTCCGTGGAAAGTGTATGTACAGGAAGTCGGTTACCATACCGGCTTCTAAGAGCAAGGAAAGAGTATTCATCTATTTCGAAGGTGCCAACCAGGAAACCACAGTGTGGGTGAACGGTCGTGAGGCAGGCAATCACCGTGGAGGCTATGCCGGCTTTGGCTTCGATATTACCGAGTATGTGAAGTTCGGACAGGAAAACCAACTGGAGCTCGTGGTTACTAATGCTTACGACAAGACCATAGCTCCTTTGTCGGCCGACTTCACTTTCTATGGTGGCGTCTATCGGGATGTATGGATTTCTTATCTACCTCATGTACATTTCTCTACACGCTACTATGGTTCTTCAGGTATCGTGGTGACTACACCTCATAAGGATGGCAACTTCCGACAGGTTGAGGTGTTGTGCCGTCTGCAGAATCATGAGAAGAAAGCGAAGGTCATTACCCTGAAGAGTTCTTTGGTTGATGCTGAGGGTAAGATCGTGGCAACTGTGACCAAGAGTTTGAAACTCAAAGTAGGCGAGGACGATCAGCTTTGTCAACTGAGTATTCCTGTAATGAACCCACACTTGTGGTCGGATGTAGATCCATATATATATAAGGTGAATACCGAGATAGTGGACAATCAGACCCGAAAGGTTTATGATGAGAATCATACATCTTTAGGTTTCCGCTGGTATCGTTTTGATCCACAGAAAGGGTTCTTCCTCAATGGTAAGCATGTGAAGCTTATCGGTACCTCACGCCATCAGGACTATCTGAAGAAGGGTAATGCCCTGTCAGACAATATCCACCTGGCAGATGTGTACAAACTTAAAGAGATGGGAGGCAACTTCCTGCGTGTGGCTCACTATCCGCAGGATCCTACCATTCTGGAGGTTTGTGACCGTTTGGGAATCCTTACCAGTGTGGAGATTCCAGTAGTCAATGCTGTGGATGGAAGCGACGAGTTTCTGGAAACTTGCAAGGATATGCAGATGGAGATGATCTATCAGAACCGCAATCATCCTTCAGTTGTGATGTGGGGATGGATGAACGAGATTCTGCTCCGCATCCCTGCCCAGTATGACAAGGACCGTGCCACCTATTATCCAATGGTTCGCAGAGTGGCTTCTGAGTTGGATGCGCTGTCAAGACGAGAAGATCCGGAGCGTTACACCATGATGGCTGTCCATAATGCCTTCGAACGTTATCTGGAGGCAGGCTTGGTGAACATTCCTCAGATTTTCGCCCTAAACCTGTATCAGGGTTGGTATGAGCCGGATATTCATGAGTTTGAGCAGATATTGGACAAGGTGCATGCGGCATTACCAGAACAGTCGCTGATGGTTACTGAGTATGGTGCCGGCATCGACCCACGTATTCATTCTTTCCATCCTGAGCGTTTCGACTTCTCTGAGGAATATGGTTTGAAGTATCATGTGCATTATCTTCGCGAGATGAAGAAGCGAGACTTTGTGGCAGGCTCAAGCGTGTGGAATCTTGCAGATTTCTACTCTGAAGTACGTGGTGACGCTGTGCCTCATGTCAACAGCAAGGGAATCTTGGGACTTGACCGTTGTGAGAAGGACGCATATCTTTATTATAAGAGCATGTTGGGCGAGAAGCCATCGCTCTATATTGGAGGAAAGAATTGGAAATACCGTTCTTGTGTGAGCCGGACAGCAGAAGCCCGTATGGATGTACCTGTATTTGTGAAGGCTGATAAGGTAAGAGTCTACTGCAACCAGCAGTTGGTTGGTACCTTTGCAACGACAGATGGTGTGGCCATGGCTTCTGTGCCATTCACCGATGGAGAAAACAGAGTAGAGGCTTTTGCTGAGGTCAACGGAGAGAAGGTAAGCGATGCTGTCATCGTTAACATGCGAGTGGTTCCTGCTTCTTTCGAGAAGGGATTCCCTGTGACTGGGCTTCATGTCACCTGTGGCTCACAGCGTTATATGGAAGACAAGGAAGAGTCACTGTGTTGGATGCCAGAGAAAGCTTACGAGCAGGGTGGCTGGGGTTATGTAGGAGGAACCGTTTATCGTCGTGCCGGCGACTTGTTAGGAACAGATGCCGATATCTTAGGTACAGACAAGGATCCTATCTATCAGACACAGCGCCAGGATATAGAGGCATTTAAGGCGGATGTGCCAGACGGAGAGTACATTATCACTCTGCATTTCGCCAGCTTGAAGGAGGCAGCAGCCTTGGTTTACAACCTCTCAGCTCATGGAGCAGACAAGAAGGATGATACCGCTTCGGTCTTCGATGTTGTGGTGAATGGTGAGAAGGTTCTTGAACAGTTTAATGCTGCAGATTACGGAGTCTCACGTGCTGTGGTCAAGAGAATACATGTACAGGCGAAGCAAGGACAAGGTCTGGATGTTCGCTTTAATCCTATTAAAGGCAAGACAATGTTGAATGCCATAGAAATATATAAGCGATAAATTTGCATATTTCGGCAAAAATATGTATCTTTGTCCAGCAAAAAGAATATCATCTATAATGGGCATAAGAAAGTCGGAAGAAAAAGAAATAGCATTTCAAGAATTGTTTCAAGAAAACTATTCTCGACTTTTTTATGCCTCTTTTTATCTAATCAACAACGAGTCTGAAGCGCGTGATATCGTGCATGATTACTTTGCTGATTTGTGGGAAGATTATTCACTAGGAACGCAGTCTTACACAAAGGCTTATTTGTTAAATGGCGTGAGGCGTAAGAGCTTGGATTATCTCAAGCACCAGACTGTAAAGAACAAGTATGCTAAATTGTATCTGGCTCTTCACGATGAAGTAAGCACAGAATTTGACGAGGAAGAAGACAGGATGATAAAGGTAGAACAGGTGATGGCAGAAATGCCAGCCCGTACACGTTTTATCTTTGACCAATGTTATTTCGAGAATAAGAAGTATGAGGAGGTTGCTGAGATATTGGGATTAAGTAGGGATGGCATTCGCAAGAACATTATCAAGGGCTTGACAATGTTGAGGGCAGCCTTCGATGTGACGTACAAAAAAGGATCAAAAGCCTAAGCCCGACTGATATATGCAAAGTAAAAAGTAAGGATATATATAATTTATATGATTGACAGCGAAGATATAAGAGACAAAAAGTCAAACTCGTTGATTGATGAGTTCGACCGGCTTGAACAGAAAAGTTCTGCAGAGGTAGATGCCTTGCTGCAGGACGAGGATAATGCTGCTCAGGCCCGTGCGATTCTGAGATATCGTCAGACTCGCATGAAACATCAAATGGGAAAGCTCGATGTGGAGGGGGAATGGCAACGTTTCTGTTCTGATCAGAATATAAGTGGTCATTCTTCTGCAAAAACTGTGCTTTTCCGCAATGTGTTCTATACTGTATCTTCGATAGCTGCCGTGGTGCTTATTGTTTTCCTCGTGAGTCACTGGGGATGGAAACAGGAAGACCAGATGCTGGCTTTCGAGGCCAATAATGCTCCCAAGACCATCATGATAGGCGATAAGGATAATGATATGGAGCCCATCAATGATGAACAGTCTGATAACGGCATCTTGTTGAGTCAGAACAAGGCAGACTTCTCTAAGGTGCGTATTGTGAATGGCAAGAATGCAACGAAGACCATCACCACACCCCGTGGTATGGATTATGAGGTGGTACTGTCGGATGGTACTGAGGTGCTGCTCAATGCCGACAGTAAGCTGATTTTCCCAGTCCAGTTCTCTGGTGAGAACAGAACGGTTCGCTTGGTGGGTGAGGCCTATTTCAAGGTTACCAAGAACAAGCATTGTCCATTTATCGTTATGACCGACAAGGTGGCGACAAAGGTTTATGGTACAGAGTTCAATCTGAAGGCTTATCCTCATTCAGGAGTCAACGTCACACTTATCAGCGGATCGGTGGCTGTAAACAGTGAGGGGAAGGAAGTGATGCTTAAACCAGGTCAGAATGCCGAACTCAACAGCAATCATGAGTTTGAGGTGACTACAGTAGACACCGAGTGCTATACCCAGTGGAAGGACGGATACTTCTATTTCGACAATGTGCCTCTCATCGAGGTGGTTCGCGATTTAGGCAGATGGTACAATGTCAATATCGAGATACGTGACAACTCCCTGATGAGTTATCGTCTGCACTTCGTAGCTTCGCGTAAGGCGAGTGTGAAGGAGTTTGTCGACAATTTGAATGTATTCAATTATCTCTCTGTGGTTCAGAAAGGCAATAGACTGATTATAGATAAGAAAGAAAATAAATAGCCGCTATCAATAGTAAAAAGATAAAATGGTAAAAAAAGAATAAACTACATACATCATATACAAAGGAAAGTCAGCCTTATGGCTGACTTTCTCCTTCTACATATTCTTCCATAAACATGTGTTCACCATCAAATACGGCATAGGTGAACTGCCATATCCAATCGCCCAATATCATCAGGCGTGTTTTCTTGCTCAGCATCAGGTCGAGCTCTATGTGGCGATGACCGAACATAAAATAGTCGATATTGGTGTGATGCTGCATGTATTGCTTGGCATATTTTACCAAGTATTCCTTGTTCTCGCCGAGATAAGGCATCTCCTTACCATCCTTTCTCTTCAGTCGGCTGTGTTTGGCCCAGTTGAGTCCCAATGCCATTCCCCAGCGTGGATGTATGGCGTTGAGCAATATCTGACAGGTGCGGTTGTGGAACATCTTGCGCAGCAGCTTGAACTTATGGTCTGGGTCGCCCAGACCGTCACCATGAGCAAGGAAGAAGACCTTGCCATAGATCTCAGTTGTAGTAGCCCTGCGGTGTAAAGTCACGCCACACTCTTCTTCCAGGTAGCCGTAAGTCCATAGGTCATGGTTTCCTGTGAAGAAGTGTACCTCTACGCCCATATCAGTCAACTCAGACAGTTTTCCCAAGAAACGGGTGTAGCCTTTGGGTACAACATATTTGTATTCGTCCCAGAAGTCGAACATGTCTCCCAGCAGATATACTGCCGATGCTTTGTTCTTGATGCTGTCGAGGAAACGCACTAAGCGCCTTTCCTGCATGCGTCCGTGCTCAATGGCAAGCGAGCCAAGGTGAGCATCCGAAAGAAAATATACATTCTTCATAGCCATGTCTTTTTGATGGTTGAAAAAAAAGGTTGTAAGCTGGAACTTATTCGAAGCCTAACTCTACGCGGGCTTCTTCGCTCATCATGCTTTGGTCCCAGGCCGGTTCAAACACCAGGTTGACATTGGTGGATTTGACACCCTCCACACTGTCTACCTTTGTGCGTACGTCTTCCAGTATGAAGTCGGCGGCAGGGCATGAGGGTGCTGTAAACGTCATGTCGAGGTCTACGTTGCCGTCATCCTTCACGTCTATTTTGTATATCATTCCCAAGTCCCAGATGTTGACAGGAATTTCAGGGTCGTATACGGTTTTGAGCACGTCAACGATTCTTTCTTCTATCTTTGTTTTTTCTTCTTGTGTCATATCTTGTTGTCTTGATGTTGTTTTATATCTTGTATAACAATAATGCAAAGATACGACAAATCGAAGACAATACAAAATAAAACGATTTATTTTTGTCGCCGACTGCGAAAAGTTTGTTGGGAAAAGATTTTGTACGAAAGACTCCTTTAAGGTCTGGGGCGTATGAAAAAGCTATAGTCTACCCTTGTCATGATAGGAATAGTAATGTCCGTCGGTTACGATGATGTGGTCCATAAAGAAGAGGCGCATTACATCGCATGCCTTCTTTACATTGAGGGTAAGCTGGTCGTCCTGCTTGCTTGGGGTGGGGTTGTTGCTTGGATGGTTGTGGCACAAGGCGATGATAGTGGCGTTGTTGAGCAAAGCTTTCTTGATGATGAGCCTTACGTCTACCGCTGTCTCTGTGATGCCTCCATGTGACAGAGGCTCAGCCTTGATGAGTTTGAAATTCTGGTTCATCATCAGAACCCATGCTTCCTCCACGTCGAGGTCTTGCATACGAGGAAGCATATAGTTGTACACAGCCAATGAGGAACCTAAGTCAGGACGTATTCCCAATTTCTCAACAGAGCGTCGTTTGCCCAGTTCGCAAGCAGCCATGATGGTGATAGCCTTGGCTGGTCCCATGCCTTTGTATTCGGTCAGTTCGCGTATGGTTTTCTTGCCTAATGTGTTCAGGTTGTTGTCGCAGTTGCTCATGATTCGTTTCATAAGGTCTACAGCGCTCTCGTCTCTCGATCCGGAACCGATCAGTATGGCAAGAAGTTCGGCATTGGAAAGCGCTGAAGCTCCCAGTCGCTCTAATTTCTCGCGCGGCTTGTCTTCTTCTGCCCATTGGGATATAGAAAGTTTCTCACTCATAAGTGGTGTTTTTTTAGGTTTTTAGAATGGAGAAGTAAAAATGAGGATTGGCTTTCCCTTCGTTTTTACTGACTCTGTAATTCTCGAATTCTTGATACTTACTTCGAATTCTTGATACTTACTTATAGAAAGTCTTGTTGTAGGCGCTGAACTCGCTTTTGCCCAATACGCATCTCTTCCACCAGGCAGAGAGGAAACCACATCCATAACCTAAGAGCTGAGTAAAGGCGGCTCGGATGCTGAGCAGACCTATCTTCAGACTTTTGTTTTCTCGCGTGCTGTCGATGCAAAGCGCTACAGAGTAGATTACGATGCATGCGAGACCGATGAGTCCCAACAGGGTGATGGCTTGCCCCAAGATGGGGAAGATGTGCTCTGTACCGAGCAGATAGGGCAGGACGGCAAAGAATAGCAACAGACACGTGCCTATAACTCCCAGGGTGAATACCATAGGAAGCAGGTGTACCAACTTCAGACTTTCGGGATATTTCTTATAGAGATTGATACGGGCAATACCGCTATTGTAGACTTGTCGCCAGAACTTACGGAAGTCTGTGCGTCGTTTGTGCCATACCCATGCTTCAGGAAATAACCGGCACTTGCAGCCTGCCTTGAAGATGCGGATAGAGAAATCGATGTCCTCACCAAAGCGCATGGCAGAGAAACCTTCCAACTTCAGGTATACGTCCTTGCGTATGCCCATGTTGAAAGAACGTGGGTAAAACTTGTCCATCTTCTTCTTTCCGCCGCGAATGCCGCCTGTAGTGAAGAAGGATGTCATGGAGTAAGAGATGGCTTTCTGAGTGTCTGTAAATGATGAGTGTGCCTTGTCGGGTCCGCCAAAGGCATCGGCAGGCTCACGGCTCAACTCATCACTTACAGCCTTGAGATATCCTGATGGCAAAACCACATCGCTGTCGAGAATCAGTAGATATTCACCAGATGCTCTTTCAGCTCCATAATTTCGGCTTTGCCCAGGACCAGAGTTTTGTTTATAATAATAATGTATCTCCATCTTGTCCTCGTAGCGCTTGCAAACATCTTCGCAAGGTGTTTGCGAACCGTCCTCTACGATAACAACCTCAAAATCTTTCTCCTCCTGTGAGGCGAGACTGTTGAGAAGCTCGTCAACTTCGTCAGGACGATTGAATACAGGGACAATGATGGAATACTTCATACTATAATCGTCTTTATATAAAAATAGGTGTAACCCCAAGGATTACTCGCTTACACGACCGAGATAGCTGCCGTCACGGGTATCGATCTGAACAGTCTCGCCTTCGTTAACGAACAAAGGAACGCGAATCTCAGCACCCGACTCAAGTGTAGCAGGCTTGGTAGCGTTGGTAGCTGTGTTGCCCTTGATACCTGGCTCAGAATGAGTAATCTTCAGAGTTGTCTTAACAGGCATTTCGGCCAAGAGGATAGTGCCGTCTGATGTATCGGTTACAACCTCTACAACATCACCTTCCTTCATGTACTGACCGCCAGTAACGTTCTCCTTAGCGATTGGCACCTGCTCGAAAGTCTCTTGGTTCATGAAGATGCAACCAGTAGCGTCCTCGTAGAGATACTGATAAGGACGACGCTCTACGCGTACATCTTCCAATTTGAAACCAACCTGGAATGTGCGCTCCAATACACGACCGTCGGCGACATTCTTCAATTTGGTGTTCATAACAGTATTACCCTTACCTGGCTTTCTGTGCTGAAAGTCGATACAAACCCATACCTTGCCATCCATACGGATGCAAGTACCAATCTTAATTTCCTGTGAATTAATCATTTTGTTATGTTTGAATTTTTATATAATAATCTCAAAAACGTCTGCAAAGTTACTGCAAAAACACGAAAAAGCAAAGTAAAAATCGAAAAAAACATAAATATTTAAGCTAAATTTGGAGGTTTTCTTTGTTATTTCAGAAATATTGCGTAATTTTGCAGCCCAAAAGGGCGCATTTTGCTCTCTTTGTAGTGAATATTAATTAAAAAATAAATAAGAAAAATGAAAAGAACATTTCAGCCTCACAATCGTCGTCGCGTGAACAAGCATGGTTTCCGTGAGCGTATGGCAACAAAGAATGGTCGTCGCGTATTGGCTTCTCGCCGTGCTCATGGCCGTAAGAAGTTAACTGTTTCTGACGAGCACCACGGAAAGTAATTTCCTGGCAGAATCGTTGGAATGACGATGACATTAAAAGCAGCATAGACTAAATCTTTGCTGCTTTTTGTGTTTTTTTTACCCGATTGTTTCCTTGTTTCGTATGAAATCATTATCTTTGTGCAAAATTTAAATACATGACTTCATCCGAGTTTATAAATAAGTTCAAGAGTAAGTACCTGTGGGGAAACCTTGCTGCCATGGCATTGGTGGTGGTTCTGCTGTGTGTGGGTGTCAGGTTTGGTATCGACTTTTATACTCACCATGGAGAAGCCATCTCCATTCCAGATGTAAGGCATAAGAGTTTTGCCGATGCAGAGCGTATCCTCAAAGATGCCGGTCTGCCGGTGGTGGTTTCTGATACTGGATATGTGAAGAACCTCCCTCCCGACTGCGTTCTGGAACAGAGTCCGGCGCCAGGCGAAAAGGTGAAGTCGGGCCACGTGATCTATGTCACCATCAACTCGGCTCATTCGCCTGTTATCACCATTCCTGATGTCATCGACAACAGTTCCTTGCGTGAAGCCATGGCCAAGCTTACGGCTATGGGATTCAAGTTGGGATCGCCACAGTACATTCCTGGTGAGGAAGACTGGGTGTACGGCATCTTGGTAAAGGGCAGACATGTAGTGGCTGGCGACAAGGTGTCGATAGACGATGTACTCATTATACAGGTAGGAAACGGCAGACGTGATGCTGGCGATTCTGTAGAGATGGTTGACCCCATGGGTGGCAGCCATGAGCTACTGGAAGGAAGTGGTGAGGCCGAAGACGAGGCTGTGGATAATTTCGAGGTTGTCCCGGGAACAGAGTCGGGCGAGCCCTCTGCGTCATCTCATTCTCATAGTCACAATCAAAACGAAGTAGTGGAGTAAATGAATATGATAGAAGATAATTATAACGACGATATAGAATTGCTGGACGAGCCGGAAGTGGTGGATGCTGGCGACGGCACGTTATACGAGCATTGGAAGATAGAGGTGGACCCCGGTCAGACGCCTGTGCGTATAGACAAGTTCCTCTCCGAAAAGAATCCCTATCAGAGCCGTAACCGCATACAGAATGCTGCCGATGCAGGGTTTATTCATGTCAACGGGAAACCCGTGAAGAGTAACTATAAGGTGCGCCCCAATGATGTCATCACCCTGATGCTCGACCGTCCCAAGCACGACACCAGTATTGTGGCAGAGGATATTCCGCTGAATATTGTGTACGAGGACGATGCGCTGATGGTGGTCAACAAGGAGGCTGGCATGGTAGTTCATCCTGGTGCAGGTAACTTTACCGGTACGCTCATCAATGCAGTGGCATGGCACATGAAAGACGTGAAGGATTTCGACCCTAACGATCCAGAGGTGGGACTGGTTCATCGTATTGACAAGGATACTTCCGGATTGTTGGTAGTGGCAAAGACACCAGATGCCAAGACGGCTCTGGGAAAACAGTTCTTCAACAAGACCACTCATCGCAGCTATAATGCCCTGGTATGGGGAAACATCGTAGAGGACGAGGGACGAATCGAAGGCAATATAGGTCGTGACCCCAAGAACCGTCTTCGTATGAAGGTGTTCGATCCGGATAGTGGAATAGGCAAGACAGCCGTTACCCATTATAAGGTACTGGAACGTTTCGGCTACACCACCTTGGTGCAATGCATTCTCGAGACAGGTCGTACCCATCAGATACGTGCCCACATGAAGCATATCGGTCATCCGCTCTTCATGGATGCAACCTATGGAGGTGCCGAGATTCTGAGAGGTCAGCGCAGCAGCAGCTATAAGGCATTCATCCAGAACTGTTTCAAACTCTGTCCACGTCAGGCTCTCCATGCCAAGACATTGGGATTCGTCCATCCTTCCACAGGCAAACAGATGGACTTTGACAGTCAGTGGCCCGATGACTTCCGACAACTGATAGAGAAGTGGAGAAACTTCATAGCAGGCTCCACACAAGATACTTTTCAAGAAAGATAACGATATAATCAATATAACAAAATGGACAACAACAAAAGAACGATAGCCATCGTATGTGGTGGCGATTCTTCTGAGCACGACGTTTCATTGCGCTCAGGTCAGGGACTCTACTCTTTCTTCGACAAAGAGCGTTACAATATTTATATAGTAGACGTCAAGGGTATCGACTGGCATGTGGCATTCGATGATGGCACAACAGCCGAGATCGACAAGAATGATTTCTCGTTTGTCAAAGACGGCAAGCGCGAGTTCTTCGACTATGCCTATATTACCATCCATGGTCAGCCAGGCGAGAACGGTGTGATGCAAGGCTATTTCGACCTGATTCACATGCCTTATTCTACCAGTGGCGTACTTGTGGAGGCAATGACCTTCGACAAGTATGTACTCAACAACTATCTGCGTGGCTTTGGCGTAAAGGTAGCCGACAGTATTTTGCTTCGTCGTGGCGAGGCTTACGATGAGGAGGCTATAGCCAAGCGCATCGGTATGCCTTGCTTTGTGAAGCCAGCAGCCGATGGCAGCAGCTTCGGCGTGTCCAAGGTAAAGGAGAGCGATCAGTTGGCTCCTGCTCTTCGTCTGGCGTTCATGGAGTCAGAAGAGGCTATGGTAGAAGCCTATATGCAGGGTGTGGAAATCTCGCAGGGCATCTACAAGACCAAGGATAAGTGCGTGGTGCTTCCGGCCACAGAGGTGGTGACAACCAACGAGTTCTTCGACTATGATGCCAAATATAACGGTCAGGTGCAGGAAATTACACCAGCCCGTCTCTCACCCGAGACTGCAGCAGAGGTGGCAAAGACCACTTCGCGCATTTACGACATTCTGCATGCCAACGGAATCATCCGCATCGACTACATCATCACCAAGGACAAGGATGGCAAGGATGTGGTCAATATGTTGGAGATCAATACCACTCCAGGTATGACCGTGACGAGCTTCATTCCTCAGCAGGTACGTGCTGCCGGACTCGACATCAAGGATGTACTGAGCGACATCGTGGAGAATCAATTTTAATAATTAATGAGGAGTTAAGGAGTTAAAGAAGTTAAGGAGTTAAGACAACGGAAGAATTTAATGGTATGTTAAGATATCGTTTTAGAACATTTGTCTTAACTCCTATAACTCTTTAACTCCTTAACTCCAATAAAATCATAAAGTTATGAAGATCCCTCAAGAATTTGAAGCCATTCGACCTTGGGAGCCTGAAGACTTGCCCGAGGTGTTCGACCGCCTGTTGACCAACGAACAGTTTAAGCAGGTGCTTGCCTATCTCTATCCGCAGGTGCCTTTCGAGATGATTGCCAAGAAACTCAAGGCGTGCAAAACCAATTTGGAGTTTCAGTTGGCTTTTGCCTACGACTTTGTAAAAGGTCTGCTTGCAAAGGTTGCTAAAGGCTACGAGATGGACTGTACGGCAATAGACTCTTCTAAGCGCTATACCTTTATCAGCAACCATCGAGATATTGTGCTCGACTCTGCCATCCTTGACGTGCTGCTGGTGGACAACAAGTTTACCACAACTTGCGAGATAGCTATTGGCGACAACCTCTTGTCGTTGCCTTGGGTCAAGGACTTGGTACGTGTGAATAAGGCTTTCATCGTAGAGCGTGCACTCTCCATGCGTCAGATGCTCATGTCGAGCAAACGACTTTCCGACTATATGCACTTTGCCGTCAAGGAGAAGAACGAGAATATCTGGATAGCTCAGCGTGAGGGACGCGCCAAGGACAGCAACGACCGCACACAGAAGTCAATCCTTCAGATGATGTCGATGGGAGGTGAAGGTAGCATTATCGAACGGCTCATGCAGTTGCATCTCGTTCCGCTGTCTATCAGCTATGAGTACGATCCTTGCGACTATCTCAAGGCTAAGGAGTTTCAGCAGAAGCGCGACAATGCCGAATGGAAGAAAGGACCTACCGACGACCTGGTGAGCATGCAGACTGGTATCTTTGGCTTTAAAGGTCATGTGCACTATCATGCAGCCCCATGTCTCGACTGCTATCTTGCGCAGATGGATCCTGAGACTCCCAAGCAGGATATATATAATAAGGTGGCTATGTATATCGACAAGCAGATTCATGCCAACTACATGCTCTATCCGGGCAACTATGTGGCACTCGATCTCTTAGAGGAAACTTCCGCTCATGCCGGCAAGTATACCGAGGCAGAGAAGGCAACCTTCGAGCAGTATATTGCCGGTCAGTTGCAGAAGATTGATTTGCCCAACAAGGATGAGGCTTTCCTCCGTGAGCGTATGCTCACCATGTACGCTAACCCTGTGCGCAATTATCTTTTAAGTAAAGACTGAACGCATAGACGTTAGTCGTGATACGATATGGAAAAACGCAAGTACTTTCATTGCCTGTTGAAAGTACTTGCGTTTGTTATTTTAAGTACTTGCGTTGCTTATCGCAAGTACTTTTGTTTTTGGATGAAAGGATTTTGTGCCACAAATGCTTAATCCAAAAAGTCAAGGAATATAGTGTAAAAATCTTGTTTTTATGTCATAATACCTACTTCCGAGGATGTTTACAGTGATTCCAGCATACGTTTGATGACTACCTCGGCAGAAATTTCACGGTTGGCAGCCTCTGGAATGACCAGGCTGTTCTTGCTTTCGATGACATCATCGGTGACAATCAGTCCTCGGCGTACTGGCAGACAGTGCATGAAGCAACCGTCATTGGTCCAGCTCATGTGCTCCTCGTCGATGGTCCAGCTCATGTCCTTGCTCAGAATCTCACCATACTGTGCTGGGTCTTTTACGCCTGGACAGCTCCAGTTCTTAGCATAAACGAAGTCTGCGCCTTCCAATGCTTTCTTCTGGTCGTACTCCACCTTGGCATTGCCTACGAACTTAGGGTCGAGCTCATAACCTTCAGGATGAGTAACTACGAAGTCGACGTCGGCTGCATTCATCCACTGTGCGAATGAGTTGGGCACAGCCTGAGGCAAAGCACGGCAATGAGGAGCCCAGGTAAGAACCACCTTAGGACGTGCCACCTTCTTGTGCTCCTCGATGGTGATGAGGTCGGCAAATGCCTGAAGAGGATGGACGGTTGCTGTCTCCATGGCGAAGACTGGGCGACCGCTGTACTTCACAAACTGATTGACGATGGTCTCGGCATAATCGTAGTCGCGGTCTTTCAGTCCGGCAAAACTGCGAATACCAATTAGGTCGCAGAAACTTCCCATCACAGGGATGGCCTCTAAAAGGTGCTCGCTCTTGTCGCCGTCCATGATGACGCCACGTTCCGTCTCGAGTTTCCATGCTCCTGCATTCACGTCGAGTACGATGACGTTCATGCCCAAGTTCATGGCTGCCTTCTGTGTACTCAGGCGGGTACGAAGACTGTTGTTGAAAAATATCATCAGCAAGGTTTTGTTCTTGCCTAATTCTTGATAACCGAAACGGTTTGCCTTTACTTCCTGTGCCTCGGCGAGCGCTGCTTTCAAATCGCCAAGGTCTTCAACATGAAAGAATGTTTTCATTGTTATTTGTTTTTTATTTGTTATTTCTTATTTCTTATATATTATATTGCTATAGAATTGGCTTTTCCTTTGGCCGCCGAACGTTGTTTCTTTACTCTTCGTTCTTCGTTCTTCACTTCCTTGTCTGGCCGTTTCCTGTAATCAACCACTTGTAGGTGGTAATTTCTTCGAGAGCCATAGGTCCGCGTGCACCCAGTTTCTGTGTACTGATGCCTATCTCGGCACCGAGTCCAAACTGTGCTCCATCAGTAAAACTTGTTGGGGCATTCACGTATACGCAGGCTGCATCCACCATGGCTTGGAATTTCTTTTGTGCTTCCTCGTTGCCAGATACGATGCTCTCGCTGTGTCCGCTTCCGTATGTGGCGATGTGGTCGAGCGCCTCGTCTTCTGTCGCCACCGTCTTGATACTCATCTGCATACTGAGCCATTCGGTGTTCCAGACGCTCCTGATCTGAGGATTCTCTTCCTTCATCTTCTGCTCGCTCTCCTCGGCCTTATATAATAAGGTGTCGGGATAGTTGCCTTTCAGGGCTTCGTAGGCCTTGGTGTCGGCATGAATCTTTGTCTCATGTTTGGCAAGTTCTTCGCACAGCGTTCGAAGGTCGTTCAAACGGCTTTCGTGAATGAGCAGACAATCGAGGGCATTGCATACACTTACCCTTCGGCACTTGGCATTGGTGATGATTCGTTTGCCCATTTCTATGTCTCCGTCCTTGTCGAAATAACAATGTACCACACCGGCTCCGGTTTCTATGACCGGCACCTTGGCAGTGTCGCGTACAAACTGTATGAGCTTCTTTCCCCCACGAGGAATGCAGAGGTCTATGTAGCCTACGGCATTCAGCATCTCGCCTGTTGCCTCATGGGTGGCAGGCAGAAGGGTCACTACATTGGGATTGATGCCAAAAGTTTTCAACACTCTGTGGATAAGTTCCACGCCGGCAGTGTTGGAGGCGTCTGCATCCTTTCCTCCTTTCAGCACACATGCATTTCCGCTTTTGAAGCAGAGAGAGAAAACATCATAGGTCACGTTGGGGCGTGCTTCGTAAATCATTCCGATGACCCCGAAAGGGACGGCTACCCGCTGCAGATGCAATCCGTTATCGAGTGTCTTGTCCTTGAGAACTCTTCCAAGCGGTGAGGGCAACGTACTGACGTGTCTCATGTCTGAAGCAATATCCTGGAGTCGTTGCTCTGTGAGTTGCAATCGGTCATAGAGTGGGTTCGCCTTGTCCATCTTCGCCAAGTCTTCTGCATTTGCTGCAAGGAGCGCAGGAGTTTCGGCGATGATGGCATCAGCCACCGCCTGCAGGATTTCATTACGTTGTTCATCGGTAAGCAGACCTAATGTCTTGCTTGCCGCCTTTACTTGTTGGAAGGTCTCTTTCAGTTCCATTGGCTTTTTCCTTTCTTGTTTATGATAAGTGACTTGTATTTTTACAGTCACTAAGCTGTTACTTTGTTGCAAAAGTAAGCATAATTATTGATAATTACAAGCTTTATGTGGGAAAAAGTAATGATTATGCTGATAAATGGATAGTTATGCAATAAATGATACAAAAGAGGGACTATTATATTTGCTGCTTTATGGAGATTTTTACAGGAAGGGAATATTGACCATCTATTTAGGCACGATTCCTTCTCTGATTAGCCTATCACATTGCATAGTTGGTTGATAGCTGCATCAAAAGTGGTGAGGTCTTTTGCTCGCTTTCTGATGGATGTCTTGTAATTATAGATGGTTTGTGTAGAATAGAACAGAAGGGTGGCCAGTTCTTGCCCATCCGTAATTCCTAATCGCATCAGTGCATAGATACGCAGTTCCTTGGTGAGACTGTTAGGCGCAGGGAGAACAATCTGCTTTTCTGGCAACAGCAGTTGGTTGAATTCATCCACGAAATTAGGGTATAAGTCCATAAAAGCCTTGTCGAATCGGATATAGAAACTTGAAGCTTCCTCTTCTGCCAGCTTATAGCTGTTGATGGCGGTAAGGAGATCGGCAGTCTGCTTTGCCTTGATCTTGCGGCTCACCAACTTGCGATAATCGTCGAGTTTCTTGATATAGACAGCACTGATGTCCATAAACAATCGCATATAAGTCTCCCTGCGCTTATTGGTATTGAGCAATTTCTGGTTCAGTTCCTCCAAGAGCATATTCTGACTCCTCACCTCCCTGCGACTCTTTGCCAAACGCTTATTTATCCTGAAGACAAAGAACATCATTGCCAAGAAGCCAAGAGACACGGTACTTACCACAACCAGCGATATCGTGATGATGTGATTCTGACGTATTTCTCGCTGATGATTCGTTTCCGTGATAAGCGGAAGAATGCGAGAGATCTCAACCATTCGAAGACGATTGTTATAAAACTGAGCATCTTCCATCGAACAATAGATATACTTTGACACACGCTTCGCATACTTCGCATCCTTATTATATAGATAGGTGGAAAGTTCCTGAAGTGCCAAATTTTCTTTCAAGGGACAAACCTGGTCGGAGATGGCCGCCTGTACCAAATATTTCTCATATATGTCCATTTGCTCATTGTCTTGATAATAACGAGCTATACAATATGCAGCAGAAGCATGCACCCTGCTGTCAACAGGACTGGCGGCAAGTGCTTTCTGATACCAGCCCAGCACTTTCTTGTCTGTGCGATGTAGCAAATACTCCAACTCACCTCTCAGATAATAATAGAGCGCAGATTGTTTGTTGCCCATATATTCAAGGGTCTTGGCAAGATAGAGTCTTTTTTTATCTTGCATTTCCTCCTTGAATTCAGACCTTTCGCAGAAAGCTCCCCAATAGTTATACACCCATGTCAAGGTGTAATAATAGTATTGCATCAGCTTGGGCGAAATGTCTTCTGGCTTCAAAGAAAGCAACAGGTCTTCAGCCTGACTGTAGAAGCCTCCTGTGGATAACACCGCAGCCCGATTGATTTTGTTGAGGTTGATGTAATAGTCATCATGCAACTGTTCTGCCAATTGCAGGCCCCTTTTGGCATAGACCATGGCAGAGTCATATCGATAAGTATAATACTCACGATAGATTTGATTGTAAAGACTCAGACGCTCTCGTTTGCAGGAAGTAAGATTCAGTTTTTTCTTCATTCTTATGAGTTTCTTCTCTTTCTTGGAAGAGAACTCGTCCCGACGAGCTATATATTGGTCCAGACGATGAAGCAACTCATCCTCGTCCTCCAAATCCGCATTTCGGGAAAATGCCGCATTTGCCACCATCGGCATCACCACCATCATCAAGAGCCATACTATCTTCTTCATTGTCCTTTATTTATTATTGTTCTTACCAGTTTTTACTTAGTCATGAAAGAGAATAACCCTTTACGGCTGCAAAAATACGACTTTTATTCTTCTTTTCAATATCTACTCTCATAAAAAGTATTAATTTTATATATATTCTGATTATTAGGCAGTTAAGTCCTTATAAGATACCCACGCATCTACTCAAACCCTACACACAGCACCAAGGTGTCTAAAATCAATCTATCTTTGCAATCGAAATCGAACTGCATTCGATTCAGACCTAAATATTTTGGAATAAACAAAAATAAGATAATGTAACTAACAAAAGAACAAGTTATGAACCTAAAAATCCGTACATTCTCCATGGCTTTGGCTGCAATGTCAGCGACAAGCTACATGTATGCACTTCCTTCTAACAATATTGAAGAGAAGTCAAGTACAAAAGAAAAGAAGTCTCTCAATCTCGAAGAGGAATCCGTAGAGAAGAACAAGAAGGAAGAGCGTAACGTGATGCTTAACGCTGCCGACGCCAACAAGCCTCGTGAAATCCAAATAGGATTGCCAAGCGAAGACGTAACCGTATATGAGAACGGTCTTCCTGCCGTCTATTCATCCTCAGTTCACAAGCTCTCAGCCCACTGGCGCGGCGATGCCTCTCTGAAGGGTACCGACCTGATGACGCCTTCCGAGTCGGCTATTGCCACTGGTAACATTGCTTACGCTGTATCTTCTTTCAGCGAATTAGGTCAGAAAGAGTTCAAGGGCAAGCTCAATTACAAGGCGAACCACTTCGGTATGCAGAACTTTGATCTCAACCTCTCTGGTGGCATCGGTACCAACTGGCTCTATACCGCCAGCATGTATCAGAACTTCGACCCGGGAAGTTTCAAACTCCGCTTTACCGATTATGCAGACCGCACCCAGATTTATCATTTCGGTCTGACCCGAATCCTGAACGAAGGCAAGGGACGCATCTCCTTATTATATAAGTACTCAAACAGCAAGAACCCAGGCAACTTTGCCAATGCGGCACCTTTCATCTACGCAGGTGACGGCAGCATCAAGAAAATCGCCGGCTTCGACCCTGGCATGGACTCCTACGTACAGCGACAAGGTTCTTTCCAATACTTGAACACCAAGACTGGCAAGATGGAGACCTGGAACATGACTGACGGAAGCGAAAACCATGCCAACGAGATTGCCCTCATCAGCCAGTACCAATTTGACAACGGATGGTTGTGGAAATTCAACGCTAAATACATGAATGCTCCTCGCGCCAACTACGTGGATTACGGTGGCAGCTCTATCTCGGAGGTGCGCGAGGCTGATGGCTATCAACTCTCAGATGGATCAGCTTATAGCGGACTCATCGAGGGACGACGCACTTGGTTGCACATAGGAAAGGTGAGCAATGCTCTCATGACGACAGAAATCAGCAAGCAGCTGAACAACCACAAGTTGATGGTAGGTCTGAACGAGTGGTATTATCATCTCGACTACTATTCATCATCTTTCCAGTGGGCTGGTACCGTGGAGCCTTATCCTCGCACATTGAGCCAAATGTATGTAAACCCTCTTGACCCGACACAGACCGCACGTCGCTCCGAAACCTTCGGATATAACGAGCTGAGTCCAGAATACACCAAGGGCTCAGAGAACAAGTTGGCTGTTTATTTTACTGACGAATGGAAGGTAACCCCTAAGTTCAAAGTTTTCTATGGCGGACGTCTGGAGTACTATCGCATGTCGGCAGACCAGATTTCAGCCTCACGCTTCAAAGGATTCCATATCGGCAATTTCAACACCTATTCTACAGCGGAGGATGGTTCTATCGTAACCACAGCGCATAGCATCGAACCAGCCAAGGTGACCAAGAATAAGTTGAACTATGCGGCTACCCTGCAGTTGACATACAACCTCACCAACCAGTTTGGTCTGACAGCCGACGCAACCATCGCCACCCGCTTCCCACGCATCAGCGAGTATGCAGGAACAGGTCCTACCGAGGAACAGTATAAGCGAGTTACAATCCCTTTGATCCGTGGTGGAATCTTCTACAAGAACGATTGGATAGACTTGTCTTCCATGATTACTTACATCTCGAAGTCGAACAATATTGACCAGCAGAATCTCACCAAGCCTGGCACATCAGAAGGCAAGACCGTGTTGCTCATCTACAACATCCAGACCTTGGGCTGGACCACCTCTGCCGAGATCAATCCATTCAAGAACTTCCACATGCATGCCCTCTTCACCTATCAGAAGCCAGTGTATAAGAACTACAACGCAAGCGTGACGTTCAACGGTGGCCAGACTATGGGCGTAAATGCGAACAACATGATCGTGAAGGAGATTCCACAGGTACTCATTGAGCTGGATCCTAAGTATGACATCACCAAGAACTTGAATGCTTGGTTGAGCTTCCGTTACTTCGGCAAGACCTACGCCAACCTCCAGGAGGCACTCTATTTCAATGGTCACTGGGAGACTTTCGGTGGCATCAACTGGAACGTGAATAAGAAACTGAGCCTCGGTGTGAGTGTCATCAACATCCTCAACGAGAAGGGCGCAAAAGGTACCATCAACGGTTCGGAGTTGATTACCAAGGAAGAAGCCGGCAAATATGCAGGCAAGTATATGAGTGGCAGCTATCTTCGCCCATTCACCATCGAGTTCTCAGCAGGAATCAAGTTCTAAGCTTTCATAATATACGATGAAAATTGCAAAAAAGAAAGACTGCAAGACGTTATCATGACAGCAAAAATAACAACAATCAAATAAAAACCAAAGAACAATGAAAAAGGCATTTATGCTTATCGCAGCGATGTGCATGACTTCAGTGATGGCATTCGCTCAAAAGACCATCAGAGTATCGACCGACAAGACCGATCTCGTGATGCAAGTTTCTCCTAAGGGTCGTCTCTACCAAGTGTATTTAGGCGACAAGTTGAAGAATCCCGCAGACTATCAGAACCTGAAATGGGACGTATATGCAGCCTCTGATGGTGCCGTCTGTCAACGAGGTCATGAGGTTTATGCAACTTCTGGTGCTGAAGATTTCTTCGAGCCGGCAGTGGCTGTGACTCATGCCGATGGCAACATGACCACCTATTTATATTATAAGTCATCCGAGGAGAAAGCTATCAATGGGGGTACAGAAACCATCATCACCCTTCAGGACAAAGTATATCCGCTGACCGTGAAGCTCCACTACGCAGCTTATCCTAAGGAGAACGTCATCAAGGCTTGGAGCGAAATCTCTCACAAAGAGAAAGCTCCTGTCACCCTCTGGAGATACAGCTCTACCATGCTCTACTTCAAGGCAAACAAATACTTCGTCACCAACTATCACAGCGACTGGGCTAAGGAAGGACAGCCTGAGACTTGCCAGTTGACTGCTGGAAAAAAGATAGTTGATACCAAGCTCGGCACACGTGCCGCCATGCAAGAGGAGCCTTTCTTCGAATTGGGCTTCGACGAACCTGCCAAGGAAAACGAAGGCAAGGTGATGCTTGGTACCATAGGATGGCCGGGCAACTTCCGTTTCACTTTCGAGGTGGACAACGTGGGCGCACTCCGTGTCATCCCAGCCATCAACCCATATGCTTCCGACTATAAGTTGAAGGCAGGAGAGACATTTACGACCCCTGAGTTCATCTTCGCCATGAGCGACAATGGTATGGGCGAGGCTTCACGAAATCTGCACAACTGGGCTCGCCAGTATCAGGTGAACATGGGTATGGAAGACCGCCTTACCCTTCTGAACAACTGGGAGAACACTGGCTTCGACTTCAACCAGCAGAGTCTTGCTGAGTTGATGAAGGATGCCAAGGACCTGGGCGTAGATATGTTCTTGCTCGACGACGGTTGGTTTGCCAACAAGTATCCTCGCAAGGACGACCATGCAGGCCTCGGCGACTGGGAGGCTACTAAGAGCAAATTGCCAGAGGGAATACCTGGATTGGTAAGAGACGCCAAGAAGGCTGGTGTGAAATTCGGAATTTGGATTGAGCCTGAGATGGTGAACCCAAAGAGCGAACTTTTCGAGAAGCATCCAGACTGGGTCATCATGCAGCCTAAGCGTGACACTTATTACTATCGCAACCAGTTGGTGCTTGACATCAGCAACCCTAAGGTACAGGATTATGTGTTCGGTATCGTGGATCGCATCATGACAGAGAACCCAGACGTGGCATACTTCAAGTGGGATTGCAACAGTGTGATTACCAATATCTACTCTCCATATCACAAGGGGAACCAGGGCAATTTCTACATCGACCATATCCGTGGCATCTACAAGGTACTCACTCGCATCCACAACAAGTATCCTAAGTTGCCTATGATGCTCTGCTCTGGCGGTGGCGGCAGAATGGACTACGAGATGTTGAAATACTTCACCGAGTTCTGGTGCTCGGACGATACAGACCCATACGAGCGCATCTACATTCAGTGGAGCTTGTCTAAGTTCTTCCCTGCCAAGACCATGGGCTCTCATGTAACCAACTGGAACAAGAACACCAGTGTGAAGTTCCGCACCGATGTTTGCAGCTCTTGCAAGTTGGGCTTCGACATCGACCTCAAGTCACTCTCAAAGGATGACTATAAGTTCGTTCAGAACGCCGTCAAGAACTATGACAGCATGAAGCCGATGATTCTCGAAGGCGACCAGTATCGTCTGGTATCTCCATACGAGGGCAACCACTGTGCCATCAACTATGTAAGCAAGGACAAACAGCGTGCCGTCCTCTTCGCCTACGACTTGCATCCACGCTACAAGGAGCCTTTGATGAACGTGAAGATGCAGGGTTTGGATGCTGATAAAGTATATACTGTCAAGGAGACCAACCTGATGCCTGGCAAGGAATCAGATATGGAGTGCAATGGCAAACAGTACAGTGGTGACTATCTGATGAAAGTCGGCTTGAATGTATTCAGCCAGACAGATGGAACGAGCCATGTATTGGTATTAGAATAACGTATCTCTGTAAGAATCAGATAATATAGAAGTTAATCAAGACTGGTTTAATCTTATGCATAAACTAGTCTTGATTTTATTTGTTTTATAATATGTAAGTCATCTGTCCTAAAGGCAGGTGTTGCCACCATTAGTGCCTTTTATATAACAAGCAATGCACCATAATGTAGCTATGCCGTTTCATTTGATATTCTTCAGATAGCCTGAAGAATATCAAAATCATTATTTCTCTTTAGGTCTTGGAGCAAACTCTGTATGTAGGGTCTCCATCGGATGCTCCTTCAGGTCGATGAGGATATTGGGCACATTGCCATTGGCGATGATCACCTTGATGCCGGCATTCGCCACATCCTGGTTATCAAGCCTGACAACTCGTCATTATCGGTGAACATCAACTCGGTAAGGCACACGGTATCGTTCTCTTCTTCCTCGAGATAGAAGAAGGTATTCTTGATGAGTCCCGTCTTGCCAATTCTATGCGGAGAGATAAGTGTTACGTTCCTGCCGTTCTTCAGATGAGATAAAAGGGTAGCAGTCTCTGCTTCTCTATCGCAGAAATACTCAGGACTTTCATACCCTTGATAGATGAAAGGATTCACTAATTTCTTGTTGCCTAGTTTTATACGCCATTACATATTTTATGTTACAACTTTTTTGTAATGGCAAAGATACGGCTTTTTCTGAATAGAACAAATAAAAAGCCCAGAAAGTATATACTGGGCTAAGAAATGATATAAACTTCTCTTTTTTGTTTGATATTCCCTTGGCGATTTTATATCTTATTTGTCAGGATGCGCCATGAGGTACAACTCCTTTTGTCGCTCTATCTCTCTTCTTAGGTCTTCCTCATTTGGCAAGTAGAGCTTGTATTTGGCAGCAAACATCTGGTCGTTCTTGGCAAGAGTGGAGTATCTAGCTACATCCGAATCGGTTTCGGCACAGAGGATGATTCCGATAGTAGGATTGTCGTCTGGTCCTTTCTTCATCTTGTCATACATCTGCAAATACATGTCCATTTGACCGACATCCTGATAGGTGATGCGGTTGACCTTTAAATCTACAAGAATAAAACTCTTGATAAGATAATTGTAGAATACCAAGTCGATGTAGTAGTCGTTCTCTTCCGTTCTGATATGCTGCTGGCGAGCCACTAGGGCATAGCCTTTCCCCATTTCCATCAAGAACTTCTCTAAGTTATCTATGATAGCAGATTCCAATTTCGATTCTTTGAGAGAAGAGTCGGAAGGTAATCCCAAAAACTCCATGACGACAGGAGATTTGATGTATTCCAGTTTATCTTGCTGGAATTCATTAGTTTTCTCTTTCATCTCTTTCTCTACAGGTGCCTTATCTTTCGACATGAGGAGACGCTCATAATATAAGGTGTTGATGTTGCGACTCAATGTGCGATAGCTCCAACCTTGTTCGAAAGCTTCCTTTGCATACCAATCCCTTGCCTGCTTGTCTTCTATGCGAATAAGCAGTTCGTAATGCGACCAAGGTAGTAGGTGGATACCTGCTTTTTGTACATGTTGGAGGTTATTGCTCAATTCTTCAGACGGTGTATGTTGAATTGAGGCATTGAATTCGACGGACACTGTCCGTTGAATTTGTAAGTTGCTGAACTTTAGGTAAAAACGTCTGAAAACCCTTAGGGTAGTTACAGAGAACCCTTTCCCAAATTCCTCTGTAAGTGCAGCGGATGCTACCTCAATAATATGCTTTCCATACTCAGCCCTTGCTTCTCCGTTCTGTTCCTCTTCCACAATACGTTTCCCTATTCTCCAGTTTCTTTCTACCAGAGAATAATTGACGGCAGCGAAAGCTTTGCTCCTTGCTTTGCTGACTATTGTCTTCAAATCATTCACGAGAAACTTCTCTTCTCCTTTATATGATGGCTCCATCTGCTTCATAATTATGCCTTGTTTTATGTATGATGAGTGCAAAGATAAGCTTTTTTGTTGGAAAAGTAAGCATAATTATTGATAATTACAAGCTTTATGTGGGAAAAGTAATGATTATGCTGATAAATGGATAGTTATGCAATAAATGATACAAAAGAGGGACTATTATATTTGCTGCTTAGTTTTGTGATCAACTGTATTCCCCTGCTTAAAAAGCGCACCTAAGGGTTTTTGTGTGATTCATTAAAAAATACTGATCAGGAAAAATCTTTTATAGCACAATTGTGCTCTTTAAGGAACAATTTTACTGGAAGGGATGTTATATTACCAATTTTAAGGTACTTTATCCTGAGTTAAAGATATTATATAAAAAAAAGCTTTAAAAGTTTGGAAGTTACGGAAATAATTCTTAAATTTGCCATCAACTCAGTTAGCTCGTTTGTATGGGCATGTGGGTTATTTACTGGTAAGGACGTTTACGGAACGTTATCTTTGAGTCTCGAATCTCGCAAATTTGAATACACTCAAAAAGAGAACGGCAACTGGAAGCGTCCACGACGGGTGTATTATATCCTAACGTGTAGGACATACTATTGCTTTTTGTAGCAATGGCATGTTTCTTGTCGTTATATATTATAATGCGTCATGACGTGGGCTATCTGTGTTGTCTATCCTTTGAGTGTAGGCAATGCGAGAGCCTGAGACTTGGGATGGACAAGAAGTAGAGACTCCCACGTCTTTTTTAGTATCTATAGGAAATTTATTAATCGCCTATTTAGGGATGTTCTGTAAGGCACAATACTTTTTTATTATGAAGAAGTTTTTGCAAGGATTTTGTTTTGTCGTGGCTTTGGTGTTTGTGTTCTTTTTATGCCAAAGTGTAAATGCTAATGTTTTTACAGGTCATGTAGAGAAGGTTCAAGGTCGAACATGTTCTTGTGGTGGGACATTAGTTGTTCGTAGCAAAATTGTTACTAAACCTGGACCTGATGATTGCTATCATTGTCATGGTAATGGCTATAATATAATTAATAACAAAAAATGGACATGTCAGTATTGCAAGGGAACAGGAAAAAAATTGATACAAGTGGAAGTGAAGTGGCTCCATTGTAATAACTGCGGTGCCGATTATGATTATCAATAAAATAATGTAGAAATATGAGGTTATCTATTAAGTATTTCTTGTTGATCTGCACAATGTGTTTATCTACAATAGATGTGTGTGCGCAAGCAGGTAAGGCTATTATAAAACCGCCGAAAATCCCGAAAATTAAGCCTCATCGTGTTAAGCCACCTATTAATTGGGCGGCTCCAGTTGTGCATGGGGTTAGAAAAGCTAATGAGACCTCGTCTAAGGCAAGTACTACTACGTCTAAAAACACCAAACAGCCCGATGTTCGGTTAACAATTCCTCAAACGAAGAATCCCAAAAAGAAACAGCAAGAAAATTTGAGGTCTTTGCTTTCTGCGCAAGGGTTGTACAGGCTCGATTCTCTTATAAAGGAAAGTTATGTTTTGAGGTTTGTAAATTATGCAAGAATCAATAGCCAAAGTACAGAAGGTGAGGACGTAACAGCTTTCCCTTTGAGTATGGGACAACGACAGATGGCAAGACTCGTGGAACAAGACCTCTTGAAAATGGCTAAGAATAATAAGAGCTTGCAAGTTGTTCGTAGTGAGAGGGAATATGTATATGCCAAGTTGCCTGCTACAACAAAAAGAAAACTCCCTTCTATTATGTTGATGGCGCATCTTGATATAACACCGGAGGCACCAGGTGGTAATATAAAACCGATAGTTCATCGCAATTATCAAGGTGGTGATATAGTCTTGCCTTCTGGGGGTGTGCTAAGTCCAGAATCGCCACAAGGTAAACATCTGAAAGAATGCATAGGCAAGACGATCATAACAAGTGATGGTAATACCTTGCTCGGGGCGGATGATAAGACGGGGTGTACGGTCTTGGTGTCACTCATTTGTAACCTTTTGTATGGAAAGCCTTTTGAGCATGGTGATTTGTATTTTGTCTTTTCGCAAAACGAGGATATTGGCAGGGCAGCTGATGGGTTTGAAACAAAGTATGTAGGTGGTAATCCTGATGTAGTGATAGATGTAGACGGAGATGATCCTCATGCCTTTTCTGTAGAGAACTTTACTGCAGCTATGCGTATCTATACATTTCATGGTAAAAGTGCGCATCCTGGTGAAGGGTATGTCAACAAATATGGTGATGCTTTGACAGCTGCCTCTTATTTCGTAGGACAAATTCCACCCTATAAGCATCCGTCTGTTAGTCGTGGTAAACAGGGGTATATCCATTGCTATGATATTAGTCATCCAAAGGATAGCACAGGTAAGGTTATCTCTGACGATTATTTAGTGAAAGTACGTTTGCGTTATTTCGATAAGTTGGAAGGTGATTCCTTGCGTCAGATGCTCGATTCTGCTGAAGGAAAAACTATAGAGGCCTTCCCCTTTGTGAAAGTAGAAGCTTCGGCAGAGAACTTGCAGTACGAGAATGTAGCATATACGATGTATCCTACTTTGCCAGACATCATCAAGAAGGCTTATGCGAGTCTTGGCAAAAAAGTTTCTCCACGCAGTGAACGTGGCGGTACAACCTCGGCAATGATTGCAGCCAAGGGCTTGCGTGGAGGTGCTTGTCTTTTCAGTGGTCAGCAAGCAGAGCATAGTGTTTATGAGTGGACGTGTGTTGAAGATATGGTAGATATGACCAAGATATTGCAGAAAATCATCATGTTGATAAACAAATAGTTAATTTCTAAATTCGTGTGATTATGAAAAGAATAATATCAATACTCTTTATGGTCGTTACAGGCTTAGTCTGTAGTGTTAATGTCAACGCACAGCAATTGCCTGATGGTTACAAGAAGTTCTTGGGAGTGTGGAACTGTGAACCTCCAATTGGTGGTTTTGGTAACATTAAGGTTATAGAGACGGATGGCAAACTTGTGGTTCGTATAAAGACGGGAACAGAAATCGAAACTTGTAAAAATGCGGAGTTGAAAAATGGAAAACTTTATTTTTCCTTTGCAGGGGTGCATGAATGGGGAAAATGGACCGTGAAAAATGGTAAAGTAATGACAGAAAGTGGTGGTACTGATGGACCGGTAAGTCGTATTTACGATTCGTTTCATTATGGGAATAAAATAGCTAACGAATTGCAACAGGTATGGTATTTCTATTTATCAGAAAATGCGGATGGGGATATGGATTTGTTTTGTCACAACGGAATCTATTATCTAAAAAACGATATTGTACTTTTCGAGCAAGCATCGTCGCCGTATATTCATTATCGAAAATATACTAATTGGTGATGTTGAGTTTTGAAAATGAAATCTAATCTCCATTGTAGAGTCCACTTTAAAAAGAAAAGAACTGGATTTAGAAATAATCATCCTGTTCCTTTTGCTGTATGGAGGGTGCGTCACAGACTTATGACACACCCTTCAGGATTATTATGCTCGTTTAAGTTTTACCAGACAGCGATAGTTTTTTACGCAATAAACTTGACTTTTATATACTTCTTTAACCATTTTCATGCTATAATCCATCTCCCTTCATTCTCCCTTGTTTTCGGGCCTCTGTTTTGATATGAAACAAAGTTCCCTTGTTTTCTTCTGCTATCATCTCGGCGATGATTTCGGTATTTCCTTTCATCTTCTGAGAGGGTTGTTGTTTGCACTAATTATTAGTGTGTTGCTTTGAGATATAATATGCTTTCATCTGCTTTTACTATTTTTCCGTTGGGAGCTTTCTCCCATGTGGTCAACCCCATTTGTTCCTTGTCGGCATCGGCATGGTCAACGATAAGTTCTGCCGCAGTATGACCGTGTATGGCAAAATGCATCTTATTTTGCATTTTCTTATAAAATAGGCGGGTCGTTGGTGCATCCTTATTGTAGTCGATACTTGTGGCATAGATGTCCGTCAACTTCTGGTTAAACCGCCTCTCACTCATTCTAATCTCGCGAATCTCGGAGAGCAGGTGCTCGAAGTAATCCTCCCCGATAAACGATCCGTTCTCCATTCTCTTCTTATCTATGATGTAGCCACGCAGTGAGAACTGGCGGATGACATAAGTACACCATTGGCGGAACTGGGTGGCACGGATGGAGTTTACACGATATCCTACACTGATAATGGCATCGAGGTTGTAGAATTTGGTCTGATACGTTTTACCATCTGAGGCAGTTGCCGAGTTTTTCTCGGTAACTGAATCTTTCTGGTATGCTCGGCATGAGCTTATTCTAATGGGTGCAAGTCCCTAACAAGCCCTAATA
>OGRU01000021.1_pt1 | contig 145855 bp, 118 predicted proteins | sample 1553541 | NCBI WGS metagenome assembly OGRU01 (sample SAMEA2580068, study PRJEB22360) | human gut metagenome | biome: human gut; feature: human-associated habitat; material: faeces | place: Denmark | collected 2008/2010
GCCTGTAGCTAGCGTTCATCCTGAGCCAGGATCAAACTCTCCATTGTAAAATATCATTTTTACTTCATGTCTTGTTTCCAAGACAATCGGCGTTTGTTGTCTGTCTTAGGACGAATATCCTTAACTAAATTTATTGTAGTCTAAGAAAACCTGAATGTCAATTTCTTGACGGCTTGTTTCTTTTACCCAGTCTCAATCAACTGCCCTATAATATAATAAGGTGTAATCAAGACCGCTTCTTGTACTACTTGTCTGTTTATGTGAAATCTTTCAAAGAACTCTTTCTTTAGTTGCCCAAGAGAAGTGTATTTCTCAAAAGCGAGTGCAAAAGTACAAACTATTTTCCAAACACGCAAGAGTTTCGACGAAAAAGTTTGAAAATTAACAGTTATTTAACAGTTAAAGCGAAGAATAAGAGACTTTCCTGCCCCACTCTCATTATATTATACACACGGGAGCGCGGGCTGCGCGTGTGCGGGCGCACAGGCAAAGGAAAACATGATGTTTTCAATAAACAAAGCCTTACATTCTGACTTTCCGAAACCTGCCGAAGACTTACGACGCATATTCTTGCAGTATATCCATGCAGTAATTGTCGAAAAACGAGATCCCAACTGCAAAACCATATCGCCCCAACTGGAAAAATATTTTTTCCCAACTGGGAAATTATTTTTTCACAGTCAAGTACAACTTACTGGCGAATAAATATACAGAAGCTTTCCTGCCACTGTTTTCCGGATATTATTGCTGCCTTTTTCTGATTGTATTGCGAGATAATGAGACTTCCTGTCAAACAAAATCCACAAGGCAAAGACTTGCCTCAACTATTAAGGTCAATTCTGGTCGTCTATTAAGACCAACGCCAGCCATCTATTAAGACCAAGCCCGGTCGTCTATTAAGACCGAAGCCAGCCATCATTGAGAATCGGGCCAAATTCTCACGAGACAAAGAAAGAAGGACAAGAACTTCAACAAGCGCCCAACAATATTTTTTCGCAATAAAAATTGTTATATGGAAAAAACTTTGTATCTTCGCAGACGGAAAACAACAAAATATTAAAACACAAAGATATGGACGTAAAAGGAATCTACACCGCAGCTGCCAATCGCTACGCAGACGCAGATGCTCTCTACAAGAGATGCGGCAAGAGCGGAGTCTTGCTGCCTAAAATCAGTTTGGGATTCTGGCACAACTTCGGAGGCGTCGACCCTTACGAGCGAAGCCGTGCCATCTCCCACTATGCTTTCGACCACGGCATTACCCATTTCGACCTTGCCAACAATTACGGCCCTCCCTACGGAAGTGCAGAAGAAACCATGGGCCGACTGATGCAGGATGACTTCCGTCCCTATCGCGACGAACTCTTCATTGCCACCAAAGCCGGATACGACATGTGGGAAGGACCTTACGGCAACTGGGGTTCGCGCAAGTATCTGACGGCCAGCCTCAACCAAAGCCTCAAGCGCATGAGCCTCGACTACGTGGACCTCTTCTACAGCCATCGTTACGACCCCAACACGCCACTCGAGGAAACCCTCCAGGCGATGGTCGATATCGTGAGACAAGGCAAGGCGCTCTACTTAGGCATCAGCCGTTGGCCTTTGGAAGCCTTGAAGTTTGCCGACAAATATCTGAAAGAGCACGACTGTCCGCTGCTCATCTATCAAGACAAACTCAACATGCTGAACAAGGAGCCACAGGAGCAGGGCACTCTCGACTACTGTGCCGAGAACGGCATCGGCTTCATCTCCTTCTCGCCTTTGGCACAAGGACTTCTCACCGACCGTTATCTGAAAGGAATCCCTCAGGACAGCCGCATGGCAAAGGAACACTTCCTGAAGCACAGCGCTCTGACGCCAGAACTGCTGGAGCAGTTGAAGAAGTGGAACGACGAGGCAGCCTCAGAGGGCGAAACTCTGGCCGAAAAAGCTTTGGCATGGATACTGAAACAGAAAGGCGTAACCAGCGTACTGGTAGGAGCCAGCTCTGTAGAACAACTGGAAAAGAACATGAAGTGCGTGCATGCTAAATAACAGAGCAGCAGGGCAAAACCGAGCGTTTCTACCCTCCAACTTCATACAGTTGTCCATAAAAAAATGGCTTTTTATTTTGTAGTGTGACAAAATTAAGGTAATTTTGCAACTTGAACGGAGCTACACCTTAATATATAGGATCCAGCCCCTCGCAAGACATCAGAAACAAAAGAAAAAGGAAACAAAATAAACAAGATAAAAAACAATGGAATACAACTTCAGAGAGATCGAGAAGAAATGGCATCAGAAATGGGTCGAGAACAAGACCTATAAGGTTGTCGAGGATGAAAACAAAAAGAAATTCTATGTGCTCAACATGTTCCCCTATCCATCGGGAGCAGGCTTGCATGTAGGCCATCCCCTGGGCTATATAGCCAGCGACATCTATGCCCGCTACAAGCGCCTGAACGGATTCAACGTGCTTGACCCAATGGGTTACGACGCATACGGTTTGCCAGCCGAGCAGTATGCCATCCAGACCGGTCAGCATCCAGAAATAACAACCGTGACCAACATCAACCGCTATCGTGAGCAGCTCGACAAGATAGGTTTCTGTTTCGACTGGGACCGTGAGGTTCGCACCTGCGATCCAAAGTATTACCATTGGACTCAGTGGGCTTTCCAGAAGATGTTCAACTCCTTCTTCTGCAACAGCTGCCAGAAGGCTCAGCCTATCGAAAAGCTCATCAAGCGCTTCGAAGAAAAAGGCTCAGAGGGCTTGAATGTGGCTCAGAATGAGCAGATTGACTTCACAGCCGAGGAGTGGAACAGCTTCGACGACGTGAAGAAGCAGCAGATTCTGATGAACTACCGCATCGCCTACCTCGGCGAAACCATGGTGAACTGGTGTCCAGGACTGGGCACAGTACTTGCCAATGACGAGGTAGTAAACGGCGTGAGCGAGCGAGGCGGCTATCCCGTCATCCAGAAAAAAATGCAGCAGTGGTGCTTGAGAACATCAGCCTACTCTCAGCGCCTGCTCGACGGTCTGAACACCATCGACTGGAGCGACAGCATCAAGGAGACACAGAAGAACTGGATAGGCCGTTCCGAGGGTACTGAGGTGGAATTCTCAGTGAAAGACAGCGACGTGAAATTCACCATCTTCACCACCCGTGCCGATACCATGTTTGGCGTAACCTTCATGGTTCTGGCTCCTGAAAGCGAGTATGTTCAGCAGGTGACTACTGCCGAGCAGAAGGAAGAGGTAGAAAAGTATCTCGACTACGTAAAGAAGCGCACCGAGCTCGACCGTATGGCCAACCATAGCGTAACAGGTGTATTCTCAGGAAGTTACGCTATCAACCCCTTCACCGGCGAGGCAATCCCAGTATGGATTTCCGAATACGTATTGGCAGGATATGGCACAGGAGCCATCATGGCTGTGCCAGCTCACGACAGCCGCGACTATGCTTTCGCCAAGCACTTCAACCTGCCTATCATTCCTCTTATTGAGGGTGCTGATGTTTCAGAGGAGAGTTTCGATGCCAAGGAAGGCATCGTAACCAACTCGCCAGTGGCAGGCAAGAGCAGCATGGACGGATTCTCTCTGAACGGACTCACCGTGAAGGAAGCCATCGCAGCCACTAAGAAGTTTGTTACCGAGAAGGGCATCGGCCGAGTAAAGGTGAACTATCGTCTTCGCGACGCCATCTTCTCTCGCCAGCGCTACTGGGGCGAGCCATTCCCAGTATATTACAAGGACGGAATGCCACAGATGGTTCCAGAGGAGTGCCTGCCACTCGAATTGCCAGAGATTGAGACCTATAAGCCAACAGAGACTGGCGAGCCACCATTGGGCAGAGCCAAGAAGTGGGCTTGGGATGCTGAGAAGAAAGAGGTGGTTGACAAGAGTCTCGTAGATAACAAGACCGTATTCCCACTGGAGCTCAACACCATGCCTGGCTTCGCAGGCTCTTCGGCTTACTACCTGCGCTATATGGATCCACACAACGACCAGGCCCTCGTAAGCAAAGAAGCCGACGAGTACTGGCAGAACGTAGACCTCTATGTAGGCGGTTGCGAGCATGCTACCGGCCACCTGATCTACTCTCGTTTCTGGAACAAGTTCCTCTTCGACCTCGGCGTAAGCTGCAAGGAAGAGCCATTCCAGAAGCTGGTGAACCAGGGAATGATTCAGGGTCGCTCAAACTTCGTTTACCGCATCAACAGCGACGACCACGACAAGGCTCCAGTATTCGTAAGTTTGAACCTGAAGAAGGATTACGACGTAACTCCAATCCACGTAGACGTCAACATCGTAAGCAATGATGTATTGGATATCGAGGCATTCAAGGCTTGGCGCCCTGAGTATCAGAACGCTGAGTTCATTCTGGAGGATGGCAAGTACATCTGCGGATGGGCCATCGAGAAGATGTCAAAGAGCATGTTCAACGTGGTGAATCCAGATATGATTGTCGAGAAGTATGGTGCCGACACCCTGCGTCTCTATGAAATGTTCCTGGGTCCTGTAGAGGCCAGCAAGCCTTGGGATACCAACGGTATCGACGGTTGCCACCGCTTCCTGAAGAAGTTCTGGGGACTGTTCTACGAGAACCGCACCGACAACTTCCTGCCATCAGCCGACGAGGCTGCCAAGCCAGAAAGTCTGAAGAGCGTTCACAAACTCATCAAGAAGGTAAGCGAGGACATCGAGAAGTTCTCTTACAACACATCTATCTCAGCCTTCATGATTGCCGTGAACGAATTGGGTCAGCAGAAGTGTCACAACAAGGAACTCCTGACAGATCTCGTCATCCTCATCGCTCCATTCGCTCCACACATCGCAGAAGAGTTGTGGGAAGCACTCGGCGAGCAGGGAAGCGTATGCGATGCAGCATGGCCAAAGTATGATGAGCAGTATCTGAAGGAGAACGATATGCAGCTCACCATCTCCTTCAACGGCAAGGCCCGCTTCCAGATGACTTTCCCCGTAGATGCCAACAACGAGGAAATACAGAAACAAGTATTGGCCGACGAAAAGAGCCAGAAGTACCTGGAAGGATTCAACGTACTGAAGGTTATCGTCGTACCCAAGAAGATTGTCAACGTCGTATTGAAAAAGTAATATGCAAATAGCAATCAGTCCAAAAATAAAAAATGAGTTCAAGGATTATTTTTACATAACCCTTGGACTCATGTTGTATACATTCGGATGGACTCTCTTCCTGTTACCTTACCAAATCGTGACAGGAGGTGTCACCGGTGTCGCTGCCGTCATCTACTACGGAACAGGCATCCCCATCTACTTTTCTTATTTTATTATCAATGCCATTCTGTTGGTAGCAGCGCTGAAGATATTGGGACTTAAGTTCATGGTGAAAACCATCTACGCCATCGGCATGCTCTCGGTACTGTTGGCTTTGGCACAAGACTCCCTGATGGGTCCTCATGGCGAATTGATACAGATATTAGGACCAGGACAGGACTTCATGTCGCTCATCATCGGTTGCTGCTTCACGGGTCTATCGCTTGCCATCGTATTCTTGCACAATGGTAGCACAGGAGGCACCGACATCATAGCAGCCATCGTCAACAAGTATCACAACATCTCGTTGGGACGAGTGCTCATCTTCGTCGACCTGGTAATTGTAGGCAGTTCATTCTTCGTCTTCAATGCCAAGCCCGACTTCACGACGATAGATGCCGTCAGGAAAGTAGTGTTCGGTCTATGTACAATGGTGATAGAGAATCTGGTACTCGACTATGTGATGAACGCCCAGCGAGAGAGTGTGCAGTTCATGATATTCAGCAAGAAATATCAGGAGATAGCCAATGCCATTGGCACACAGATGGATCATGGCGTAACAATCCTCGACGGCCATGGCTGGTACACTGGCGACGAGATGAAGGTACTCTGTATTCTGGCCAAGAAGAACGAGAGTGTAACCATCTTCCGCATCGTAAAAATCATCGACCCCAATGCCTTCGTAAGCCAAAGCTCCGTCATCGGTGTCTATGGAGAAGGATTCGACGAGATGAAAGTGAAAATCAAAGAGAAAGATATTCAAAAGATAAAGTAATTGAAAAGTTTGGTGTTTAGAGTTTATGCCTATCTGCTAAGTAAATAAACATTAAACACTAAACATTAAACACTAATAGAAATGAAAATAGTTTTTGCAACCAACAATCAGCACAAACTACAAGAAATACGCGACATCTTGGGCAGCCAATACGAAGTAGTATCGCTGAAAGAGATAGGCTGTGAAGCAGACATTCCCGAAACAGGCAGCACCTTAGAGGAGAATGCCCTGCAGAAGGCTCAATACATATACGACCATTACCACGTCAGTTGCTTTGCCGACGACACAGGACTGGAAGTAGAGGCCTTAGACGGAGCACCGGGAGTTCACAGTGCCCGATATGCAGAAGGAACCGACCACGACAGCGAGGCCAACATGTCAAAACTCCTGCGCGAACTCAATGGAAAAGAGAACCGCAAAGCCCGTTTCCGTACCGTCATCTGCTATATAGAGAAGCAGGATGTGTGTCCTTGTGGCTGTACCAGCATCAAGAAGATCCACCAGTTCGAAGGCATCGTAAACGGCAGCATCGCCACCGAGAAACACGGCACAGAAGGTTTCGGTTACGACCCTATCTTCGTACCGGAAGGCTACAACAAGAGCTTTGCTGAATTGGGCGAAGAAATCAAGAACGGCATCAGCCACAGAGCAAGAGCCGTGGCCAATCTGGCAAAGTTCTTGAAAGAAAAGTAAAAACAACAAACGAGTAATTCTTTAGCGTCAGAAAATACTCACAAAATGTCGTTCAAGATGTCGCCCAAGAATTTGGCACTCAATTGGGCATCCAAAATGGCACTCAATTGGGCACTCAAAAACAATGATAAACAATCTCTCAATATTAATCCCTACATATAATAATGTATGCCTTGAACTTGTAAAAGACCTACAAGTTCAAGCATCGTTATTGTCTGATTTTTCCTACGAGTTACTTGTAGCTGATGATGGTTCAACAGATAAAATGACCGTAAAAGAGAACCTCGCAATCAATGACTTAGAAAACTGTAGATATATTGAGAGAGAGAAGAACGAAGGTAGGGCAGTAATTCGCAATTTCTTGGCAAAAGAGGCAAAGTATGAGTGGTTACTGTTTATTGACAGCAATATGAATGTCATTAACAGCCAATATCTTGCAAAATACCAAAAGGAGCAAGAATGCGATGTCATTTACGGAGGCTATCAAGTAAAAAGAAATCTAAAATCCATGAAACACAATCTACGGTATATCTTCGAATGTAAAGGTATCCAAAATGGAGATTACAAGTTAAGACAAGCTAACCCATACGGTGACTTCCATACCTCCAATTTCATCATCAAGCGCAGCATCATGCTACAATACCCCTTGGATGAACGTTTCCGTTATTATGGATATGAGGATGTACTGTTCGGAAAGACCTTGAAAGAAAATAATATCAACATCTCACATATTGATAATCCTCTGGGTTACAACCACTTCATTGGTAATATGACTTTTGTTACCAAGACGGAAGAAAGCCTTCGCACACTCTATCAATTCAGAGATGAGTTACAAGGCTATTCTAAAATCATCACTTATGCCTCTAAAATAGAGCGATGGCATCTCAAAACTATTTGCCAAAAGCTCTTCCCTGTGCTCAGTTTACCAATAAAAGCAAGACTAACAGGCAATAATCCAAGCATTTTCTTGTTTAATATATATAAGTTAATGTACTATATACATCTAAACACCATATATGGTGTCACGAACATGTAAAATGTTGGTAATGATGTCGGTGACAATGTCGGTAACGAAATATTCAACAATATTCATAGCCCTAATCATAAATGACATGATTTTGCAGTATTCTATGTTTCGGTTCTGAATAGTCATAATTTATCAAACTTCTAGTTTTTCGAAAGAAGCGTGACTTGACACCCAAGATATCACAAACTACTTGCGCCATATCATCACTCATAAAACGCTTATTCAAAGCTGCTTTTATACCCTTTACAAGATATGGGTGAAGACCTGCGTAAGTTGGAGTGAAATAAATCATAAAAGGAATATCGAGTTGTGGCTTTAGGGCTTGATGTGTATCTGAAGCTAAATCAGTCCGTCCATATTGATTACGAAAATCATGTATTTCCTCACCATGGTCAGAAAGATACAACACAACTGCGTTTCTGTTTTCAAATAGCTCTATTATTTTACTTACAACATAATCATTATATAATGTAGCATTCAGATAATTAGCTATATCTTCTCGTTGTTGCTTCGTTTTATCTTTACATCCTACATTTTCCGAATTATATTTTTTGAAGGTCTCAGGGTACCTTGTTTCTGCTTTCATGTGTTGCCCATAAAGGTGAAAAATGCAAAAGTTTCTTCTATCTTTCTCTAATTTCATTCTGTTCTTGACATAATCCTCCACCAACCCCATATCATATTTATAGGTCTTGACATTTCGTTCATCAAACAAATTTGCAGCAATATAAGGATGGTTCAAAAATCCCATAGAACTATCAAATTCGCCAAGGACATCATTTACAACAAACTGATTTCCATAAAATATGACGTTATAGCCACATCTGCGCATAACAGTTGGCAATAGGGGAGCATCACACCAAGCCCCTTTATCCCTGACACCATTCATTGAAAACAAATACTTGAAGTTTTGCGATGTACCATTATCTGATGCTATCACATCACTAAAAACAAATAATCTCCCTGTATTTTTAAGCTTCAACAACCTTGGGTTCGTATTCCATTTCCCATCATACAAATTACTATAATGTCTATTAAAAGACTCACCTATAATTAGTACAAAATCAGCATTCTTTTCAGTACACCAAGCATGTTCTGTGTAATTTTTCAAAGAATTCTCACAACTATCATACTCTTTCTGAAAATGCCGGTATTGGAGTATAGACTGATAAAATGTCCAAATATTATTGCGCTTAATAGGCGATGGATATTTAGCCACGACTTCATAATTTCGGATATAATCTGTTGAAAAATAATACAGATTACCCAACAAGAGTAATAGAACACAGCACATCGCTGCACAAAGTTTTTTACTTTTTGGAAACGCTGGAACACAAGATACCCTCTTAGCAAGCAGATATTCAACCACAAAGAAAATAATTGATGGTAAAACAAACAGCAGTGTTTTCACATCAAAAATAAATCCTTGTATAAATTCTGTAGCTTCTCGCAGATTGGTCTCTCGCAAAAATTGCAAAGTAAAAGCATCCCAATGTCTATGAAATACAACACTAAGAAATATATTTGATATTGTATATGAGAAGATGACCACATGTAATAGAACATGTATATATTTTGAAATCGTTTTTCCAGTAAACGATACCAAAAGACAAATCACCCATGAAACAGCTACATAAAACAGAGTATTAAAAGGTATAGATACAAAAGGATCCCACCACTTACTTGTATTGATTACCAAAAATTCTGTTATCATCATCATCAATACATAGGTAATCATGATGACCAGATTGATTTTATAGTTTTGTTTTATTGCCATATAAATGTGCTACATAAATAATAGGATGTCCAATTTATTGTACCCACTTTTTGCTGTTTTTAAACACTAAGTGCTTGATATGCAATACTCAACCTTAATTGAAAGCATATGATACAGCAGAATGCAAATAGCTGATAGTTTTTTCAACTTTAGTTCCTTATAATCAGCAATATAGCTGATAAAAACTTTTAAAAGTTGGGAACATCAAATTGGACAGTCGACATTAATAATGTCGACAAAGTTAACAATAAAAAATGAAAATCCACAAATAAATACAATAAAACTAACAATCTTGTGTTATTTATATAATTAAAATCACTCAAAATCAGAATTATAGCAACAACTATGCAAAAAAAAATAATTATCATATTAACTATCTTATTTGCACATTTTTGCAATATTCCCCTCCAGGCTGCCATCGGTGACTGGAAAGCCTACTTGTCCTATCACGATGTGCAAGAAATAGAACAAGCAGGAAATCTTATTTTTGTACAAGCTTCCAACGGTCTCTATGTCTATAACAAGAATGACCAAAGCATCCAGACATTTAGCAAGGTGGATTATCTCAATGACTGTGAGATAGAGCATATCGCCTACAACAAAAGTACTAAACGTCTTGTCGTATTGTATTCCAACAGCAATATAGACCTCATGAATATCAATAATTACGAGGTTACTAATCTACCTGATTATTACAATGCTTCCATAACCAAAGACAAAACTGTCAATGATATTTATACGAACGGAAACTTTGCTTACCTTAGTACAGGCTTTGGCATTGTGAAACTCGATGTTAAAAAAGCAGAAATTAGCGATACTTATAACTTGGGATTTAAAGTAAATTGGTGTGAGATAGATGGAAACACCATCTATGCTTATAGCCAATCAAAGGGAAAATATAGCGCAAGTCTATCAGACAACTTACTTGACAAAAATAGTTGGAATCGAGTAGGGGGATATGTCACAAAAGTACAAGAAGATAAGAGCGAAATCAAGCAATTAGTTAGCACTTTGAATCCTGGCGGCCCGAAATATAACTATTTTTGGTTCATGAAATATATCAATAACCAATTATACACTTGTGGAGGTGGTTACAGACCAGGTGGAGAAACTAACCGTCCAGGAACTATTCAAATTTTGAATAATGATAGTTGGAACATCTATGACGATAACATATCTGAAAAAACAGGCTTATCTTACGTTGATATAAATGCTTTAGATGTTGATCCGTTAGATAAAAACCATGTTTTTGCTGGTGCAAGAAATGGATTATATGAATTTCTTGATGGAAAATTTATCAAGCACTATAATTCTGATAATAGCATAATTACTCCTAACAGGGAGAGCAAAAACTATCAAATTATTGGAAGCGTCAAATTTGACAAAGAAGGCAACTTATGGATTACTAACAATCTTTCCTCTCACAATCAATCTCTTATAGAATATACAAAAGAAAAAAAGTGGGTATCCCATTATAACAATGTTTTCTACGATGAAAGTCTCAAAACAACATTAGCTGCTTTGGAGAATCTTACTTTCGATAGTAGAAATCTATTATGGTTTGGTAATAATCATTGGAGTATTCCTTCTTTGTATTGCTACCAACCATCAACTAACACTCTATTATCCTACAAAACATTCATCAATCAAGATGGTACAAACATTAGCGGTACAGCTATACAACATATCGCAGAAGATAAGGAACATAATATATGGGTAGGAACAACTAACAGAGTCTTTATGATAGAAGCCAATGAAGTAGGAAAAGAATCACCAGTATGTACACAAATCAAAGTTCCTCGAAATGATGGAACTAACTATGCAGATTATTTATTAGAAGGAGTAAATATTTCATCTATTGTAATCGATAAGTCCAACAGAAAATGGTTTGGAACTAAAGGAAATGGTGTATATCTCATTAGTTCGGATAATATAACACAGCTAACACATTTTACACAAAAAAATAGTAAATTACTTTCAGACAATATAGAATCCATTGCTATCAATGAAAATACTGGAGAAGTTTTCTTTGGTACAGATAAGGGCTTATGTTCTTACCAAAGTGATGATAATGCTATTAATGAAGATATGACAAAAGATAATGTATGGGCATACCCCAATCCTGTCAAACCTGATTATTCGGGAAACATAAACATTATTGGATTATCACTTGACGCTGACATAAAAATTGTATCTTCCAATGGCTCTCTTATAAAACAAGCCAAAAGCAATGGTGGCATTTACAAGTGGGATGGATGTGATTCAAAAGGCAAAAAAGTCGCCAGCGGTATATACATGGTAGAAACAGCAAAAAATGATGGAAGTAAAGGAACAGTTTGTAAAATTGCAATTATAAGATAATGAACAGTAAATATTTTTTCTTTAAATTATTTATTTTATTGGTAATAAGCTTATTACCAATAAATACTTTTGCCCAATTTACCATCAATGGAAAAAGACCTGCATACGATAAAACTACCAACACTTACTTGGTATCTATTCCACAAAATGTTTTTTTACATGATTATGAAGCAAGCATATCACTTGACCCAGACTCACTATGGACAAATTTAAAAATTGATAATGAAAGTATTACTGATACCTATACATTCATCCACATATCTGCAAATAAGCAATACACTTTATCTGCATCCAAAGGCGAGGAAAAAATCAATGCCTATATCAGTTTTACTTATCTACCAATCTTAGATGTCCAAGGCGTTTTTGGATATGATTACAACAGGGGAAGCATGTATCTTTTAACACCAGAAGCCAATATTTCGACAAGCATCAATATCAAAGCAAAATGGAGAGGAGGTTCTACTAACTCAGAAGGAAAACATAAAAGAAATTATAAAATAAAAACAATAGATGTACAAGGAAAAAGTAAAGATTATTCTTTCTTAGGACTTAGAAAAGACAACAACTGGATTTTAGATGCAGGACAAGTGGATCTTTTTAGATTAAGAAATAGAATAGCAACAGAATTATGGAATGATTTTGCTACGAAACCATATTATTCAGACAAGGAGCCTAAAGCTTTGAGTGGTGTAAATGGAAAAGTAACAGAAGTAATCTTAAACAATGAATACAGAGGAATCTATTCCTTGACAGAATCCATGGATAGAAAAGAGTTAAGACTCAAAAAATACGATGAAAACAATCAAGAATTTCATGGACAGCTTTGGAAAACAAGTGGCTATGGGTATGCTACATTTTGGGAAAAGCCTGGGATATATAACAACAACGATGAAACATGGAATGTCTTTGAAACAAAATACCCAGACATAGAAAATGTATGTCCTACAGATTATAGCACACTATGGAATGCTATAAACTTTGTAGCTACAAGTGACGATGACACCTTCCGTACAGAAGTTGCGGAATACTTTGACATGCCTGTGCTGATTGACTATTATATTTTTCTGAACGTTGTTAATGGAATAGATAATATAGGAAAAAATATGTATTGGGCTGTCTATGACAAGACTGAGAGTAAAAAATTAACACCTGCTATTTGGGATTTAGATGCAACTGTAGGCCAATACTATACGGATGAACCTTTACATCCAGAAAGTGTTTATCCTACTCATCAATTAGGACTATCAGGATTAAATATTTTTTACCGTCTTTTACAACTTAATGTAGATAATTTTAAAGATAGAGTTTATAAAAGATACTTTACCTTACGACAAAACGAATTAAAACAAGAAAATCTTATTGATAGATATCAGAATTATTACCAATACCTCTTCTCTTGTGGCGCGACTACAAGAGAAGAGAATAAATGGAGTTATGACTCAGACATTGCAGGAAACAAATTAGATTTTAAAGCTGAAAATGAATACATCAACAATTGGATTGTGCAACGCTTAGAATATCTTGACAAGGAAATTTTACAACTAACTTCTGATATAAAAGATGTTTCAAGCAACATACCAAAACAAAAGCATACAATGTATAACATCTTAGGACAAAAAGTACAAACCAACTATAACGGTCTTTATATTTTAAATGGAAAAAAATACATATCAAAATAACAATATTCTTTACTTGATAACAGGTCTTTATTGCCTCGCATTAATCTTATTCTTAGCTGTTTGGGGCTATACTCCTACCAATGATGGAGATGGATATATTGAGTTTGCCCAAATCTGCATAAAGAACAAGCAACTTTATCCTTGTATGGCTCTCATCCAAGGGCATCCTTTCATTTGGAACATAGGAAGTATTAATCTTACAGCATTATCACTATTGCTGTTTAATTCTTTATATCCCCTCTTAGTTCTCTTGTGTATTATGAAAGCTATCACAGCATTCCTAATAGGCAAAATATCACAAAAACTTTTTTCAGACAGAATAGCCATCATTGCCATCAGTATTTTCGCACTGTACCCTAATAACTGGGGCCAAAGCACTACCATTCTATCTGAAATTCCGATGATATGCCTTTCTCTTTGTGCCTTCTATATAGCAATCGCAAAAGAGAAAGTATTTTATCTTTTTGTTGCAGGATTGATTTTCGGTCTTGCCAATTGGTTTCGTCCTGTAGCTATAGTTTATATGGGAACACTAATTCTCTATTATATATTCTTTATAAATAAAAAATGGATAAAAAAAAGTTTCAGTTTATGTAGTGGGTATATTCTCTTCATCGGAATTGTAGGTTTAGAATGTTACCATCGTACAGGATTTTTCCTATATCAAGCTGAATCACTTTGGTTTAACATGGCAGAATCTACATATGAGCCATCTGTTGCACCACAATATGGTACTAATCCATACCCTAAAGGAACTATCCGTTATATAGAAAACATGGATAAAAAGAGTGCTATAGAATGTAATGAAATATGGAAACAAAGAAGTATTGAATGGCTTAAACAACACCCTTTTAAATACTTGAAGAAAATTCCTGGCAGATTAATGTATATGTATTATAATGACATGGACAATATCATCGCATTCTCAAGAGTCAAAGAAAAAGCAGAAGATAACTATGTTACATTACCATACAAGAACATCTTACAACGATTTACATCTTTATCTGCTGTTCAATATATTGCTATCATTAATTTAGTGTATTATTGGTTATTGATTATTTTCTCCATACATGGAGGCTATTTTCTTATAAAGAAACATGAATACAAAAAAGCATTCCTTCCTATAATGATAATTATAGGTGGCTCACTTTCGCTTGTACTGGCAATCCATGGTGAAACAAGATTTAAAGCACCGTTCATGCCATTTATATTTATACTTGCTGCTGTTTATATTACATCATGGTTATATAAAAATAAGTCACATGAATACAATTACTAAACAAAGAGACTCAAACATGGAATTACTAAGAATCATAGCAATGTTCTTAGTAATGCTATTCCACATTGACTTTATATCCCTCAATGGCACGAATCATATCACCCCTGAATTTACCCCATTAAAATCCTTCATTAGAATTTTTCTGGCCAATTCTACATTTACATGTGTAGACGTTTTTGTCCTATTATCAGGTTGGTATGGAATGAAGTTTAAATACAGCAAGTTAGGAGAACTTATTTTCCAAGTGCTTTTCTTTTCAATTATATCGTATGTTGTATTTGCATTCTTCGGAATAACAAACTACAAACTGCTTTTGCATGTATTTTTCTTAGATGCTTATTGGTTCGTTCCCACATACCTTGTTTTATACATTTCTTCTCCTATTCTCAACTCATTCATAAACAATTGTTCCCAAAAACAATTGCAGAGCACCATTCTATTATTGGTTATCACTCAATGTTTTTATGGTTGGCTAAGCCCACAAGAAAGAGGTTACAATGAAGGTTGCTCACCAATATCATTCATCATTTTATATCTGATAGCTCGGTATTGTAAGCTATATCCATCTTCTCTTACTACATTAAGAAAAAGAAATGACTTGCTTATATTTCTTACAGTCTGTCTCCTTGCCTCTACTTTTGTGTTTTGTGGAGAAAAATATCAAATCAACATGTTATCAAATACCATGTTTAAGTTTACTTCTCCATTTACAATTATAGCCTCTCTATACCTTATATTATTCTTTTCAAAAATAAGACTTCAAAAAAGATGGATTAACTGGATAGCAATTTCTAGTTTCTCTGCTTTTCTTATCCATTGCTTTCCTGCTTTCAACCAATATATATACCACAATGTCATTAGTTACTTATATCTTAACTATTCAACAGTAACATTTATAGCCTTAGTTCTTTTATTTATTTTCTTCTTATATATTGCATCCATCTTATTGGATAAAATAAGAATTTCGATTTATAAAAAAATATCCAATCATTTTATTTGTTAGATTCACTATTTTTAGTAATTTTACACTCATGAAGTTGAGTATTATCATACCTGTATATCGCACCCAAGATACTCTTGATAGATGCATTCAAAGTATCTTGCAGCAATCATTCACCGACTATGAGGTTATACTCGTAGACGATGGCTCGACTGATGACAGTCCTAAGATCTGCGATGCATATTCCAGACAAGATGGCAGAGTCAAAGTTATCCACAAGGAAAACGGAGGATTAAGCGATGCACGCAATGCTGGAATTCTACAAGCCAAAGGAGAATATATTACTTTCATAGACAGCGATGATACGATAGCAGAAGACACTCTTTCACTCGTCATAGAAAAAATAATCACGTATCCTGAAACAGATATTTTGGAATATCCTGTAATGGAAAGGTTAGGAAACGGTTCCAAAGAACATTTACTGTCTTTTAAAGAAAAAGAATATCAAGATGCCATTGACTATTGGCTGGAAGAGAAAGCATACAACCACACTTATGCCTGGAATAAGATATATAAACGTGCTTTATTTGAACATATATGCTTTCCTAAAGGAAAAAATTTCGAGGATGTCCTGACTGTCCCATATCTCATAGGCCTTCTGCCATATCATGGGAGTTTCGTTACTCCTAACATCAGAACTACAAACGGTGGTTGCTATGAATATCGGTGGAATGCCAAAGGCATCACGGCAAATGCAACATACAAGGATTTATACAATCTGTATGATGGTCATACCCAAAGTCTTCAAGCCATTATGAACAAAATCGGGAGTCAAGAGAAACAGATCCAGAAATATAGCCTTTCTCTGCAAATTTTCATGACACAAATTCTTAATGTCTTGCTCGACCTCTATGAGTTATCGGGACAATACGAAAATAATCCACCAGTTATCCACCATGTTGAAAAACTTGGTAAATCGGTGAAAATCAAAGTTTTTAAACTAAGATTACTTAACATTATAGGTTATCATAACCTATGCAGACTTAACAAATTCGTACACAGATTATATAGAAGAAAATAATATGATTGCAAATACACAAATACCTTTAGTAAGTTTCATCATCACAACTTACAACCTGCCATTAGAATATCTTGTGGAATGTCTGAAAAGCATCCTGCAACTCTCTCTCAACTCAAGAGAAAGAGAAATCATTCTGGTAGACGACGGAAGCGATATTTCGCTCATCAACGATTTAGTGGAATACCAAGATGACATTATCTATATACGTCAACGTAACCAAGGTCTGTCTATTGCAAGAAACACCGGACTGCAAAATGCTTCTGGCAAATATATCCAGTTTGTCGACGGAGATGACTGTCTTATCCAGGTAGGGTACGAGCATTGTCTGGATCTCTTACGCTATCACAATCCTGATATTGTACATTTCACTTCTTCAAATAAAACATTTGATAAAGAAGTTCCTTATCAGTATTCTGAACCCATAAGTGGCAGTGCTTATCTATACAACAACAATCTTCGGGCTGCAGCTTGGTGTTATACCTTCAAGAGAGATCTCTTGCAGCAACAACGTTTCACTCCTGGTATTCTGCATGAGGATGAGGAGTTTACTCCTATACTTTTTTTAAAGGCAGAGCGCATCATAACAACAGATACAAAAGCTTACTATTATCGTGAGAGAAAAGACTCTATTATGCATAAAACAGAAGATAAGCGTCATTATCTCAAACGACTGGCCGATACGGAGAAGGTAATTTTCCAACTACAAGAGAAATCAAATTATCTTTCAGAACCAGAGCGTATCGCTCTCAACCGACGAATAGCCCAACTCACCATGGACTATCTGTACAATACTATCGTATTGGCACAGAACTACAAACATTTAGAAAAAAATATCAAGAGATTGCATGATAAAGGATTGTTTCCGCTTCCTGATAAAAAATACACAAAGAAATATCAGATATTTGCAAAAGCCATCAATAACAAAATTACCAGAAAAATCCTGTTCTACACTCTTTTAAAATTGAAATAAGAGAAAGCCAATGATGAAAATTCTTCTTTTGGGCGAATATAGTAATGTGCATGCCACGCTTGCTGACGGACTTCGCAAGCTGGGGCATCAGGTAACAGTGCTTTCTAATGGTGACTTCTGGAAAAATTATCCACGAGACATCGACCTGGTACGAAAACCAGGGAAGAAGGGAGGCATTATCTATTTAGCCAAGTTGCTGAAGGTCTTGCCCAAACTGCGCGGATACGACATTGTGCAACTCATCAATCCTATGTTCTTAGAATTGAAGGCTGAACGCATATTCCCCATCTATCGTTACCTTCGCCGGCACAACAAGAAAATCATCCTTGGCGGATTCGGTATGGACTATTATTGGGTCAATGTATGCTGCAAAGACAAGCCTCTGAGATACAGCGACTTCAACATCGGCAACCAACTACGTACCAATGCTGACGCCTTGAGAGAAAGAAAAGACTGGATAGGAACAGAAAAGGAACGCCTCAACAAGATGATAGCAAAGGACTGCGACGGAATCGTTACCGGCCTGTATGAATATTGGGTATGCTATAAGCCTTCTTTTCCAGATAAAACAACATTTATTCCCTTCCCCATCCGACCTTACGCCCAGCAGGCAGATATCAAAGGTCAGACACCCGATAAAGTAAAACTTTTCATCGGCATCAACAAGAACAGAAGTGAATACAAGGGAACCGACATCATGCTGAAAGCTGCACAAGATATAGCTGAGAAATACCCTAAAAAGGTGGAACTCCGCATAGCAGAAAGCGTTCCCTTTGCCGAATATATTGAGATGATGAACGGTAGCGATGCCATCCTCGATCAATTATACAGCTACACACCTTCCATGAATCCTCTGGAGGCCATGGCAAGAGGAATCATCTGTATAGGAGGAGGAGAACCCGAAAACTACGAGATTCTGCACGAGGAACATCTGCGCCCCATCATCAATGTACTGCCCAATTATGAAAGTGTTTACCAGCAGTTGGAACACTTCATCGAGAATCCCCAGCTGATTCCTGAACTCAAAAGACAGGGTATAGAATACATTAGCCACCATCACGACTATGTGAAGGTGGCTAAAGAATATGAAGCTTTTTATCAAAAAATACTCGCTTAACAGGTCTTTCCGTTATCGCCTTATGCCTGTATCTTCTTTGCTCTTCTGAAGCTGGAGACGATGCTCCATACACCGAGAAGAATAAGAGGAATGCTGAGAATCTGTCCCATATCCATAGGCAGACCAGCCTCGAAGGCTACCTGAATCTCCTTCGTGTATTCGATGAAGAAACGGAAGGTGAAGATAAGAGTAAGACACAGACCAAAATAAAGACCAGAGCCTACGCTCTTAGGCCCCTTCTTCTTGTAGATAAAGAAGATAAGGAGGAAGATGATGAGATAGGCTATCGCCTCGTAGAGCTGTCCTGGATGGCGGGGATATTGGTCTTCCTTGACAAAGATGAAAGCCCATGGCACATCGGTCACCTTGCCGATAATCTCGGAATTCATCAGGTTGCCGATGCGGATAAAGGCGGCAGCTATGCCCGAGCAAATGCCCATATTGTCGAGCACTACCCATCCTTTTACCTTCAAGTTACGGCAATAGAGCCAAATGGCTACAAACAAACCAATCACTCCTCCATGGCTGGCCAATCCCTCATAGCCAGTAAACTTCCAACTGCCGTCAGGAAGATGGTGCATAGGAATCAGCATCTCTACAACATGATCCCACTGACTGAGAAAATACTCTGGCTGATAGAAAAGGCAATGCCCCAAACGTGCACCTGCCAATATACCGATAAATATATAGATGAAAAGTGGTTCAAACTTCTCATCGCCTATCTTCTGCTGTCTGTAAAGGCGCTGCATCAGCAGATAACCCAACAGCAAGCCTACAAGCCAGCAAGTGGCATAGTAACGCAATGCTATCGGACCCAAATGAAACAGAATGGGATCTGGATCCCAAACAATATAATTGAGCAGATTAGCCATCATTTTTATATTATAATAGGAGTGGTGAAAAACGCACAGGGTTAATCACCACACATTATACATTATATTATTATACATTGAATCTGAAGTGCATGATGTCGCCATCCTGCACAACATACTCTTTTCCTTCGATACCGAGCTTGCCTGCCTCACGTACAGCAGCCTCAGAGCCATACTTGATATAGTCGTCGTACTTGATCACCTCGGCACGAATAAATCCTTTCTCGAAATCAGTGTGGATTACACCCGCACACTGTGGAGCTTTCCAGCCCTTGTGATAGGTCCAGGCCTTCACCTCCATCTCGCCGGCTGTGATGAATGTCTCCAGATTCAGCAGGGCATAAGCCTTCTTGATGAGACGGTTCACGCCACTCTCCTCCAGACCGAGCTCCTCCAAGAACATCAACTTGTCCTCGTAAGTTTCGAGCGATGCGATGTCTTCCTCTGTCTTGGCTGCGATAACCATGCACTCGGCGCCTTCCTCCTTGGCCATCTCCTCTACTCTCTTGCTGTACTCATTGCCGATCTTGGCCGAAGCCTCATCCACATTGGCAACATAGAGAACTGGTTTGGTCGTGAGAAGGAAGAGGTCGTGAGCCACTTTCTGCTCCTCTTTGCTCTCGAAAGTCACGGCACGGGCATTCTTTCCCTGCTCCAACACTTCCTTATAAGCTTCGAGCACAGCTACCATCACCTTGGCATCCTTGTTTCCTGCTGCTGCAGTTTTCTGCTGCTTGGAGAGCTGAGACTCAATAGTTTCCAAGTCCTTGAGCTGCAACTCGGTATCGATGATACTCTTGTCCTCTAATGGATCTACGGCAGCACCACCTTCACGAACAATATTGTCATCGTCAAAACAACGTACAACATGGATGATAGCATCACACTCACGAATATTTCCCAAGAATTTATTTCCAAGGCCCTCACCCTTGCTGGCACCTTTTACCAATCCTGCGATGTCTACAATCTCGCATGTAGCAGGAACGATACGACCTGGATGAACTATCTCTGCCAATTTATTAAGGCGCTCATCGGGTACGGTGATGACGCCCAAGTTTGGTTCGATAGTACAGAAAGGGAAGTTGGCTGCCTGTGCCTTTGCACTCGACAGACAGTTGAACAATGTGGATTTTCCTACATTAGGAAGACCCACAATACCACATTTTAATGCCATTTTATCTTTAAACGTTTAAATTTCTTCGTGCAAAGGTACATTTATTTGCAGACACTACAAAATAATTCATGGTAAATAAATGAAAAATAATCATAGGGATCTTGCGTACTTCAGAAAGATTGTTGTATTTTTGCGCTTATGAAAAATAAAATCATCATCACCATATTGACTATCTGCATCTGCAGTTGCCAGTACAAGAGTAGTCACACATCCTGCAACACGCCACAAGGTTCTGTTGTCCAAGAAACAAAGTTGATAAGCACAACCCCTGTCAAGAATCAGGGCAAGAGTCCTCTATGCTGGGCATACGCCATGCTTGCCACGATGGAGAGCGAGCACATCATGAAGGGCGATTCGGTCAACCTGTCCGTGGCTTATATTGCCAGAATGATGCTGCAGGAGAAGGCCGTAGAATACTACTTTTCTAAAGGGACCAAGCCCATCTGCATGAGAGGCATGGCGCCCATGCTGATACATTATATAAATAAATATGGTATAGTTCCCTACGACAGTTATGAGGACAAGAAGGATATCGACATGAGAGTTCTGCGCCGCAAGGTGGAGTTTCTGTGCCGCAATGCCATTGCCCAACAAATAGGTATAGAGAAACTGAAAAGCAGGCTCAACCGTCTTTTCGATGACGAGATGGGCTATATGCCTGCCAAGACTGTATATATGCTCGGTGCAGAATATACGCCCGAAGAGTTTGCCAACAGCGTATGCTTCCCTGGCGAATATGAGATGCTCACCAGTTTCACACATCATCCCTTCGGCGAGAGATTTGCATTGGAAACACCCGACAACCAGACCCAAGAAGTTTTTCTTAATGTGCCCATCGACCAGCTGATGCAATACATCCGTAACGCCATCAGCCATGGACATCCAGTTTGCTGGGAGGGAGACATCAGCGAGGAAGGTTTTCGTCATCCCCGACATGGTTTTGTAGACGTTCTGCCTTCTCAGCTTCCCACCACACAGGCGTCACGCCAAAGAGAGTTCGAAAGTCTGAAAACCACCGACGACCACGTGATGGAAATCATCGGCATGATCAGCAAGAACCATCGTAACTACTATGTATGCCGCAACTCCTGGGGCAACCATTGGGGCAAAGCAGGACACATCTGTCTCTCGGAAGACTATCTGCGCCTTAAAACCATAGCTGCAGTTATCAGTAAAGAAGCACTAAAATAGCTGTTTCTGCTTGTGCACGCACACAAATGGTTGATTTAGGTCAAAAAAATGGCGATTTTCTTGCTTTTCCCATCAATTATTTTGGCAGTTATCTCTAATCGTCGTACCTTTGCATCGTCAATAAGACAAAAGGTTATTAGGTTTTTAGGTTAAGATTGTTAGTTGTTTAGGTTTTAGTTAGTAAATTTAAGGTAGATTAAAAAGATTGTTTATTCAAGGACAACAGGTATTAGAAAAGTAAGGTAAATAAAAGATTGTTTATTCAAGGACGACGAAACAGAGTGTGAAACTTGCGAAAGCAGAACACTTTTTGAGTTATGAAAAATTTGGGAATATAGTATTCTAAGTACGCAATTTCGACAAAGTTCGGAGTTGCGTATTTTTTTTATCATTTTATTTTGTTTAACCAACGAAAAGTCGTATTTTTGCACATAACATTAAAATAAGATATGTATTATGGCTAAACATCCCCTTTGGAATGAAGAATACTGGCTCTTGCTGCTACAATTGTATCAGAAGAAGCCCATGGGTGTAAAACCGCTCTATTCGAAAGGTATGGTAGACCTAAGCCTGGAGTTGCACATACCACCCACCTACCTGCATGAGCAGATGTTCAAGCTGAGAATGATGACACCTCGCATCACACGGCTATGGGAGAAGTATGCCAACAAGCCAGGCAAGCTGTCTCACGACATCAAGATGCTCAGAAAGATGCAAGGCTACGGCAATGCAGAGGCATTCTACCAGGGAGTGAAGCTCAACGAAACATTCGAGCGCGACTGGGAACCGCTTGAGGCTGACCCCACCCTCACGCCCGTGAAGCTCATCATCATACTCGACCTCTACTTCCAGCTCACCCCTATCACCATGGTGGCTGAGACGCCAGAGATTATCGATCTTGCCAAACTGATACATACCACACCGGAGAAGATAGCCGACGTGATGAGCATATACATGTTCTGCGACCCGTATCTCAACCGAGAAGACGTGCTCATCAGTCCTCTGCTCAACGACTGCAGTGCCATCTGGCAACGATATGGGAACGGCAATCCTGACAAACTCTATCAGCTTGCCACAGAACTGAAAATTTACTTCAAAAAACAATAAATACAACTCACACCAAGTAAAAATGGCTCAGAAACTCATTCAGACACAAGAACAGAAGCTTCAACAGCTGCAAAAGCTCTCTGCCCAGCAAATGTTGCAGGTGAAACTCTTGGAAATGCCACTTACCGAATTAGAAGACAGCATCAATGCTGAGCTGGACGACAATCCAGCCCTGGAAAGCGAGAATCCAGACGACATGCTGGCAAATGACACAAACGAAAACGATCATTTGCCGGAAGACAACGACTCGCATAACAATGACGAGGAGGACGACTACGAGGCACAGACAGAAAAGGAGGAAAGAGAAGATGCTCTCGACTCGGCACTGGAAAACATAGGACGCGACGACCTGATGCCCGACTATAATTCAGACCGAAACAACAAGCAGGATGCCGACTACGAGGAAATGGTTTACGGCGACACCATCTCCTTCTACGACAAGTTGAAGGAGCAGATGGACATGCAGATGCTCGACGATACCGAAAAGCAGATCATGGAATATCTCATCGGATCACTCGACGACGACGGCCTGTTGCGCAAAGACCTCGACAGTATTTGCGACGAACTCGCCATCTATCAGAATATAGACGTCAGCGAACAGAAGCTGGAGAAGATATTGCACATTCTGCAAACCTTCGACCCGGCCGGCATCGGAGCAAGAAACCTGCAGGAATGTCTGCTTTTACAAGTGAAACGCATGCCTAAGGGCGTGTTGCGAAAGTCGATGGAAGAAGTATTCACCGACTACTACGATGAGTTCACCAAGAAGCATTGGGACAAGATAAAGACGGGACTTGAACTGAACGACACCCAGCTCGCCACCCTGCAGGAAGAGATACGCAAACTCAACCCTAAGCCGGGAGCATCGTTAGGCGAGACCGAAGGCAGAAACCTGCAACAGATAACGCCCGACTTCATCGTCGACACCAACGACGACGGCACGGTGACATTCTCGCTCAACCGGGGCAATATGCCCGAGTTGACCGTCTCCACCTCATTTACCGACATGATAGACACCTACAAAAAGAACAAGGGAAACATGAGCCGGCAGGACAAGGAGGCATTGCTCTATGCCAAGGAGAAAGTTGACAAGGCACAAGGATTCATCGAAGCCATCAGGCAACGCCGACACACACTCATCGTCACGATGAAAGCCATCATCGAAAGACAGAAAGCTTTCTTTCTCGATGGCGACGAGGCCGACTTGAAACCTATGATTCTCAAGGATATAGAAGAACGTACAGGACTCGACAAAAGTACCATATCGCGTGTCAGCAACATGAAATACGCCCAGACAAAATGGGGAACTTTTCCGCTGAAGTTCTTCTTTACAGACAGTTACACCACCGAAGACGGCGAGGAAATGTCGACCCGTAAAATCAAGTTGACTCTGAAAGAACTAATAGAGCACGAAGACAAGAAAAAACCTCTCAGCGATGATGCCCTTTCCAAGGTGCTGAAAGAAAAAGGGTTCCCTGTAGCCCGCCGCACGGTAGCCAAATACAGAGAGCAGTTGGGCATTCCTGTAGCAAGGCTTAGAAAATAGATGCAAGGCTTAGAAAACAAAAAGATTGTTATGAAAGAAAAGAATATCATATTGACAGCACGCATCATGAGCATGCTTTTCACACCGTTCTATCTGCCCTTGGTAGGACTTGTGGCATTGTTTCTGTTCAGTTACATGTCGCTCCTGCCTTTGGCTTATAAGTTGCCCATGCTGCTCACCGTCTACTTGTTTACCATTCTTCTGCCTTCGGTACTTATCCATATCTACCGCCGATACCAGGGATGGAGCACCACCGAACTGGGCAAGAAAGAACGACGCATCGTGCCCTACATCATCTCCATCGTGTGCTACTTTGGGTGCTTTTTCCTGATGGAATACCGCAACACTCCCCGTGTCATCAGCATCATCTTAGTGGCTGCTTTGATTATACAGATGGTGTGTGCCTTCATCAATATATGGTGGAAGATATCCACCCATACAGCGGCCATAGGCGGTGTGGCAGGAGCCTTACTGGCTTATTCTATCAGTTTCTCGTTCAACCCCATCTGGTGGCTCTGTCTGGTACTCATCCTGGCAGGCATGGTAGGTACAGCACGAATGATACTGCGCCAACACAGCCTGTCGCAGGTTGTAACAGGATTCTTCATCGGACTCGTCTGCGCCTTCCTCGTCATCTGAGGGAAACGAACTGTCAGCAGGAATAATAGAAAACAAATTCAGTAAAATTATAAATATAAGAAAACAATGAAACCATTAGTTAGCATTATCATGGGCAGTACAAGCGACCTGCCTGTTATGGAAAAAGCATGTAACTGGCTGAACGACAACCAGATTCCTTTCGAGGTAAATGCCCTCTCAGCACATCGCACCCCCGATGCAGTAGAATCATTTGCCAAGGGAGCCAAGGCTCGTGGTGTGAAGGTCATCATCGCAGCTGCCGGCATGGCTGCAGCCCTGCCTGGAGTTATTGCCGCATCTACTCCACTTCCTGTCATCGGTGTGCCTATCAAGGGTATGCTCGATGGTCTTGATGCCATGCTCAGTATTATCCAGATGCCTCCTGGAATCCCTGTAGCTACTGTCGGAGTCAATGCTGCTCAAAATGCAGCCATCCTTGCTGCCGAGATGATTGCTCTCTGCGATGAGGAAGTGGCTCAGAAGGTAGAAGCATGGAAGGCTGGCCTTGGCGCCAAGATTGAGAAAGCCAACAAAGACTTGGCGGAAGTGAAGTTTGAGTACAAGTGCAACTAACATGGTAGACTTATTCAATTACACTCGCCGTGCCTCTTCTGTGGCTCATATCGGATCGCTCGACTTAGGCGGCGACAATCCCGTGCGCATCCAGTCGATGACCACCACCAATACCAATGATACCGAGGCTTGCATACGTCAGGCTGAGGAAATCATCAAGGCTGGTGGCGAGTTGGTACGCTTTACCACACAAGGTTCACGGGAGGCAGAGAACATGAAGAACATCAATGCCGGCATTCGTGCCGACGGCTATCTGACACCGCTTGTAGCTGATGTTCACTTCAATCCTAACGTTGCCGACGTTGCTGCTCTCTACTGCGAGAAGGTGCGTGTCAATCCTGGCAACTATGTTGATCCTGCCCGCAAGTTCATCAAGCAGGAATATACCGATGAGGAATATGCTCATGAACTGCAGAAGATAGAAGACCGATTCGTTCCATTCCTCAATATCTGCAAGGAGAATCATACAGCCATCCGCATCGGCGTGAACCATGGCTCGCTGTCCGACCGCATCCGCAACCGCTATGGCGATACTCCCGAAGGCATCGTAGAGAGCTGTATGGAGTTCCTCCGCATCTGCAAGAAAGAGAATTTCCACGATGTGGTCATCAGCATCAAGTCGTCCAATACCGTAGTGATGGTTCGCTCTATGCGCCTCTTGGTCAGCGAGATGGAGAAGGAAGGCATGAGCTATCCGCTGCATTTGGGCGTTACTGAGGCTGGTGAAGGCGAGGACGGAAGAATCAAGAGTGCTGTGGGTATTGGTGCCCTTTTGGCTGATGGTATCGGCGATACCGTGCGTGTAAGTCTGAGCGAGGAACCTGCCGCAGAGATTCCTGTAGCCCGCCATCTGGTGGATTATATCGGAAAGAAGCAGGGGCAGCTGCTGATTCCTGGCGAGGCTTGTCCTCAGTTCGACTGGCTTCGCCCTGTGCGCAGAGAGACTCAGGCTGTAGGCAATATTGGAGGAAATCAGGTTCCCGTAGTCATCAGCAACCGTATCAATGGCGAGAGCACGATTTGCGACAATGAGGATGCCAAACCCGACTATATATATATAGGTGGAAAGAAGCCTCAGCAGTTTGTGCCTGGCCAGAGCTACATCGTAGATTATAATGTCTACGAGACCCTGAACAGCAAACCAGAGACCACGGGAGCCAAGCTCTATCCTATCTTCCCTGCCATGGCTATGCCGCTCATCGCCAGCATCAGGGCTGACATCAAGTTCCTCACCTTGCAGTTTGGTACTCCAGCCGAAGAATACATCGCTTGCTTGAAGAATCATCCGGAGGTGGTAGTCATCTGCGTGAGCAATCACCAGAACCGACTTGGCGACCAGCGTGCCCTGGTACACGAGATGATGAATGCCGGCTTGAAGAACCCTGTCATCTTCGCAGAGATGTATCAGCACAGCAAGGAGGAGAAGAGCGACTTCCAGTTGGAAGCCGCAGCCGACATGGGAGCCTTGATGATAGACGGTCTGACCGACGGCATTTGGCTGATGAACAATGGCGACATCCCTGCCCAGACCATTGATGAGACTGCTTTCGGTATTCTCCAGGCTGCCCGTCTGCGTACCAGCAAGACCGAGTATATCAGTTGTCCGGGTTGTGGCCGTACGCTCTACGACCTGCGCGAAACCATTGCCCAGATCAAGGAAGCCACCAAGCATCTGAAGGGCTTGAAGATTGGCATTATGGGCTGTATCGTGAATGGTCCTGGTGAAATGGCAGATGCCGACTATGGCTATGTAGGTGCCGGTCCCAATAAGGTTAGTCTCTATCGCAAACAAGTTTGCATAGAGAAGAATATCCCGCAAGAAGTGGCAGTAGAGCATCTGCTTGCCCTCATTGAGGCGGATAAGAAATGAGTCCACAGCATCATCAACCTAAGAACTGATGTCCCCAGATACTTTTAGAATTTACCGTTGAGCATGTGCTCATACGTAAAAAGTTTTTTTATGAAAAAAGTGTCAAAGTATCATTCCTTGGCTGAACGTAGAGATAAATAACTGACATATAATAAGATAGAAGAATGATACATTTAGGATTATCTTACAAGAAGTATCATAGAAGTATCATAAATCTGATAGAAGTATCATAAAAAACGTCATCTAAGTATCAAAAAATCGTCAGGAGGCATTATGCATAAAAGCAAAGCCGCTGATCTGCAAGGAGTGCCCAAGAATCGCCTGACTTTTGGGCACTCTGTGAACACCGCATGGGCAATGAATGCCCGTCGCTTGGTCAGTTGATGCCCATCGCTTGGTCCCTGAGTGCCCATCACTTGTTCAGTCGATGCCCGTCGCTTGTTCACTGAGTGCCCACTTGACGGGCAAGACAGACCACCTGATGGTCTCTTACGGAACAGCTTATGTGATTTTATTCCTAATCCAGCTTGTCAATCTTTCTTCTTATTCATAGTTTGTATTGGCATTCTTTACATACAGGAAGAGTAGGTGCTAAAGTTTTTTATAAAACAGGAATAGAAGACACTTCTTTTTTAGTCCTTTAAATCGACTCAAAGCCGAATTTAATGATGTTTCTTGCGATTTATGATACTTTTATGATACTTCTTGTAAAATAAACGAAAAAGTATCATTCTTGTATTATACAGTGTATCAGATGTTTATAAGAATATCGTGCTAAATAATGATACTTTGATACATTTTCCCGCAAAAAACACACTCATGCGCAAGCAATTATTTTCAATGACTCCCTACTTTTGAAACGAGTATCTTTCTACAAATTACAATTTGAAAGCAGATACTTATGAACAAAGGTCGATACGTATTTTCTCAGCTGTGTGACTTTCTGCCGACAGACCATTTCAAATGGCTGAAGCAACATCTGCACATCAAAGAGTTCTATGGAACCTCGGAGAATGTAAATGGACGCACGATGAAGATGCCGACAGGCTCATGGATGTTTTGGAGCAGAAAGCTAAGTACTTGCCTTTTATTAAGAAAGGGCAGGAAGTTCATCTTGTGCTATTCTTAAAGGAGTCTCCAACTCATTGTGCTAAGGGTATGCGAGTATTCCTGCCAAATGATGTAATGAAGGCTTAGTTGGTATAGGAGCAGCCGATAGCGTGCGAAAAACGGCCGAGGCGAGATGCACTGGATAATATATCAAGATGCACTTTAGTCCGAGCAAGTCACGAACTATGCGAGTGAACAGAACGGCTCTGTCCTCACAGTTTATTTTCTCAATTATTTGCCCAAAAATGAATTTATCTGCCTCATTTTAACATCAAATGAGGCAGATAAATCGGAAATGAGGCAGAAAAAACTACTTTGTCATAGATTTCACGGCACTTACTTTCCGCCATTTTGTTCTTCACACCTACCGTTATCATATCATCCAATGTCGGATGACCTGTGCCATTTACCGATGTCGCATGTTCACCATTATACCCTTCTGTGCAAAACGAGTGATATTGCTGACAGCCACACCCGACTTATCCGCCACTTGTTCACGTGTCATATTTTTCTCTATCCTCCGTCTTCTAAAGTCATTCGCCATCTCCTTGGCAATCTCATCGGGATTGTCATGGAGATAGTTATCCAATATTGCTAATATATTATTTGTTTCTTGCACAAGCCGATAGATAATAACAAGATATTATCAGTTGCAAAGATAGTATTTTCTGATAAAAAGTAATACTATCTTTAAGAAACTTTTAGAAAAAATCAAGTTTCGCACATCAGTTACATTTTCAACCACAACCCCATCAATTGATCATCTATATAATAAGTAGCTTGCGAGGTAGAAACCAAGTGATATTCCAACAGTTTCTTGATGGCGCTCTGTACACTACTTGCTGAACGAAGATTATGTTTTTTAATAAAAGCAGCAGAAGTTATTTTCTTAGCCATGCCTGCTTTGGCAATAGCATATAAAAGTTCTTTTTGGGGCAAGGTTAGCCGTGAGAGAATTTCACTGAACTTACGGTCATTGTCCAATATCAATGAACGGATAATAGCATCTATCATCTCACTATCCGCAACACCCTTTGGGTCTGTTTGGTTGAAAGCCTCATGCATTACTTTCTGTATATAATATGTATTGCCACCAAAAGTATGATAAGCTAATGCAATTGCTTCCGCTTGAATATCTTTATCAAAATGATGGAATAAGCCAATGGCAAACTCGGTGTATTTGTCTATAGGAATAACATCAAGATTCATGATGTCTGCACTATTATAGAATGGTCGTGCTTTCTCAGAAAACATCTCAGTGATGAGATGTCGCTCACTTCCCGAAAATATAAAATTGGCATTGCTGCATCTTTGGATATAAGTACGGAGAACTGCTTCCATATTTTTCTCTGGATAATAGCCAATCTGCTGAAACTCATCTATCGCAACAATACATTTTTTGTCTGCTTGCTCCAAACAAGCAAATATCTCCTCCAAGGTATAGAGGGGATTGGAAATATCGCCAAGGGAGAGGTTGAAAGTAGGTGTATTGGAGATTGGGTCGTATCCAAAACAGCCATTGATGGATTTCAAAGTATTGACCACCATCTTTAGCAGCTTAGAGCTACGACGAGCAGCTTGCTCAAACACAGCCTTGCCTAACTCAAAGGCAAACTCATTGATACTGGATGTGCGAAGAATATCTATGGAAATAGAAATAAAATTATCCTTTATAGTAGGCGAATCCAAGCAAAAGTCAATAAGTTTACTTTTGCCCACACGTCTTGCCGCCATTATGACAATATTCTCACCATTGGTGATTTTTGTGATGATTCTTTTGGCTTCTTGCTTTCTGTCGCAGAAGTACTCTGGCTTGATGTATCCAGTTATGATAAAAGGATTCTCCATATTCTTCTATGTTTTGATTTCCGCATGCAAATATAATTATTTGTTTTAAATTATGCAAACTGCATAATCTAAATTACATAATCTTAACAAGTAGAAAGAAAATTTCCAACAGATGATATACACTAACCTTTACTATCGATTGCTTGATTCAATACACCATCAAAGAAACTGTACAACTGCAAAAAACGTTTTCTGAGAACAAACACATTGATAGGATGATTAAACTCTTTAACTTTCACTTTTCCAAGAGAACCAACATCAAAGCTATACCTAAAAGTTGTTGCACTCTTATCCATGTCATCCAACTCATGTAATAAACGACTTATGTTTTCAACATCTTCTCCTGAAGATAAATGAGGACGTAAACTTTCAAATAAAGAAGAGAGGTTATGTCCAAAACACATTTCTCCATATTCTTTTAAGGTAGCTTTTATAGTAAGTTCCAAATAATGTCTAAAACAGAATAAAGCAGGGAAAATATAGGTGTCATGTACCAAGTTATCATTCGACAATATTATACTATTTAATAAAAGTAATGCACAATTTGCATAGCCTTCCTCTATCAACCCATACGATAGAATACTTCTTGGGAAACCTTCGTCAAAAAGTTTATCAGTCTTTGCCAATGGAGGCAAATACAATGACATCATATTTGCATCTTTCTCAGTTATCAAGTAAAACTCCCTAAGGACTTTACGCTCCATTTGAGCCTTGATAAACTTTTTGTATTTCCGTTTAAGCTGATACCGCTTAATCTTTTTTCTTTTTCTCATATTTCTAAAAAATAAATGGATTCGCAAGAAGTTATGTGCTCGCTCCTTGTGAATCCCATTTAATAGTTGTACAACTTATTTTACAAGTACTTTTTTAGATATATTTCCTGCTTTTACTATGTAAATACCACCTTGGGTAACAGGTATGACACTTTGCCCAGATACCATACCATCATAAACAAGGCTTCCATTAGTTGTACTCACAATAGTTGGCTGCATAGTATCATTTGCAGTAGAGATCAGAATGTTCTTTCCATTAACAGCAACGCTTGCATCGTCATTATCAGCCTTAATAGTTATAACCTTTGTTGGGTCTTCTTGAATAACGGTAAATTGGAAAGAAACAGTTTCTGAAACATCAAACTCATCTGTCATTGCATAAGCAGTGAGAATATATTTTGTTGACGGCATGATTGGCTCATCATATTTAGCTTTTTCTACATTATCGACCGCTTTCAATGAATAATAGATTGTTGACTCTTCCGTATTGCATGTAATATTTATTTTATTATCAATAATAGAGATTATAGGTGCTTTACATCTTTCTCCTATTAAGTTCTTTTCTTCTATTTTTTCAAAATTTTTCCATACACTACCAATATAGTACCAAGGTCGAGAACCTTTTGGAACATATAAAATAGCATTTTCATATACACTATTCTCAAAATCAGTTTGACATGAAGGTGGAAGTTCTGCTAAGCATTTTATTTGAACTATACTTGAACAACTACTAAAAGCATATTTCTCGATTTTTTTTACTTTTTTACCCAAGGTTAACTGTTTAATATTATTTTTTCCAAACGCAGATGCACCAATAGTAGTTACCCCATTTCCCACATCAACAGTTTCTAATCCACAATCATAAAATGTATCCTCAGGAATATTAGTAACACCATCAGGAATTACAATGTTTTTTAGTTTAGAACAGTAATAAAATGCAGACATTCCTATAGAAGTTAATGTTGATGGTAATTCAGTTTGTTCCAATGTCGTTCCCCAAAAAGCCTTTGCACCTATGGTCAACAGACCTTCTGGTAAATTTATTTTAAGAGACGAGCTATGTTGATTATAAAATGCCTCATCTTCAATATCTGTTAATCCCTCATTACAAACAACTTCCTCAAATCCACAATTATAAAATGCTTGTTTCTCTATTCTTTGGATATTTTTTCCAAAAACAATCTTTTTTATATAATCAATAGTGTATCCCCACGAAACTGCATATCTATGACTATTACTAATGTCTCCTCCAATTGAAGTAACTTTATATAAAACTCCTTCATGAGAAACAACATCTGGTATTATCAAAGGGTCTACCCATCCCTCAATTACTTTTACTTCATCAGTTCCCTTTACTTCATATTTTATATTTTTTTCTGTAAAAGTTACTGCAAATAGGCTCACATTTACAAACAGGCATAATACTGCCACCAACCATATTCTATGGTTTTTAAAAAGATTAATTCGACTCATATTCATTAGATTTTTAAATTAAAACTTCCAATTTTCATCTTTTTGTTTAATTTCCGTGATTTGATAGTTAGGATTATCATTACGCTTCAACTCTTGAGAAATATAATCACGAATAAAGACATCATTACTTGTTGCTTTTTCTGAAACATGAGTTTGATCCACATCTATAGAATGTACACGTGAATCACCTTCTACTTTAAAAGAAATAGTATTATCAGCCATACGCATAACTATTTATGCCCACTGTTTCCCAGAAGTAAGCGATTATTAAAAAAGGCAAAGCGTGGGAACTATCGAATATTGTTTCTTCGAGGTTGTGGAAGGACCTTGACCAACAATAAACAATAGCCCACGCTTTATGATATATTGATTCCTCACATGAGGGTACAATACGTCCAAAGCGTGAGCGTCATTGCCTATCACCCTGGTCATAGAAACTTCCACATTTCGAAGAAGGGTAATATCTTTAACGCTCATTTTTAATCTAAAATTGAGTTTCCATCATGACAAGTCTCTACCTATCACTCTAACTTATTTGCAAAGATATGAATTATTTTTCAAACTTATAGCATTTTGAACAAACTTTTTCTTTTTTTTATGTTTGCGTTCACAAACTCATCTTTACAACTCAAAAATAGGAACAACTTCTAAATCAATATCTAAATCTTGTAAAATGATTATTTTTCCTTGTCCATAAGTGCCATTCCAGCATAGCACAAGTACATCTAACAATGGTTCAGGAGAGATTATCAGTGGATAAACAATCTCTCTGGAGCCTAAGACTTTGCGATGTATATGCCGATTCAGAAATTACCGTAAAGGATGCCTTCAAACTGGCAGACAAGGTGCTGAGCGATGCCACCAAGAGCATCTCTGAACTGATAACCGTAGAGGGAACTATCAATCTCGACTTCCGTGACATCGAGACCACCATCAAGAGCGGCGGCGGTGCCATCATGGCTATGGGCAGAGCCAGCGGAGAAGGCAGAGTTCAGAATGCCATCCTCAACGCTTTGGATTCCCCATTGCTCTACGGCAGCGACATCAGCAATGCCCAGCGCATCCTCTTCAACATCTATACCTCCAGCAAGCACCCTATCTTCGTTAGGGAAATGCGAGAGATAGATGCCTTCTTCGATGAATTGAATCCAGACATTAAGGTTATCTGGGGCCTTTCAGATGATGACAGTCTGGATGAGGATGCCAAAGTCACCATCCTGGCAACAGGTCTCAACAACGAGCTGGCAGACGAAATTCAGGACAATCCTGTCACTACCACCAAGGATGAAGATGATTACCAGAGAATTATCGACAAACTTTATCATCCGATACGTGACAATTTCCAATTTCAAAAGAAGAAAGATTCCCCAAAAGAAGAGATTCCAACAAATCCATCAACCAATGAATCCACAAACATCCCTGATGAGCCAGCCCCACTCATCCCTGAAGCTCCGATAGAAGAATCTCCAGTCATAGAAGAAGAGCCCATAGAGCCTGTCGTCCAGCAAGAGCCACCAACCTTGGCGAAGAGGATAAGAGACAGACTGAAGAAAATTGCCGAAGATTTAGACATCATCACGGAAGATGAATAGCCTTTGCTGATGCAAAAAAATCCTGTTGGCTGTAATGCCGGCAGGATTCTGCGTTTTATCAATCTCAAGATGTCATTTATTCTATCACCCAATCCTCTATGCTTCGCTGGTCTTCAGAGAAGTTAATACCCACTTTCACAACCTTCCGCTCATCATCGGCAAAAGCCTTGGCATAGTCCTTGCCGCTGATTTGCGCCATAGCGGTATCAGCAGACTTCTCATATTTCAACTCAAAGATAAAGATACTCTTATCTGTCTTGAGCACAAGGTCTATTCTTCCATCCGAAGTGGTATGCTCCACCTTCACATCTTCACCAAGCATGGTGAAGATGGTGAACATCACGGCTTGATAATGACGCTCATTATTGTTGATAATCGTATATGGGAACTTATCGTAGAAGGCCTTCAAGTGAGGCATAAAGGCTCCCATATCGTCATTGATGAGCACATTCTTGGAATAGGCATACACAATAGCATCATATCTGTTCATGTCTTGCGCAGTATAATACCTGACGAGACTTTTCGAGAAGCCTTGTCTTACTTCTTGATTTGGGAAACAGAGATGATACAATTTTCCTCTTCGCTCATATCCTTTAATGGTAAGGTAGCCACTCTGGAAAAGAACAGGAATCGGGTCTGTAAGCTTTTCTGTAGGGGTATCAAAACGATCATCATTAATCCATAAATCGTCCAGATTGAGCATATCCAAATTCTTCTGCTGCAACAACTCTACCAGGAACGTAGGCGTACCAGATGTAAACCAATAGCTATTAAACTCCTTATCGTCCAAAGCATTGATAATACTATAAGGATTGAAGATATCCTCGCTATTGATACTGAAATGGTAGCCATCATAATGCTGCCTGAGTTGTCGCAAGGTCTCCTCATAAGTGAGTCCATTATGCTCAGCCATCTCCTCGATACCCTCACGGAAATACTGAGTTAATTCACTCTTGGTAATACCACAACAGCTACTGTATTCATCCTTCAACGTGAGAATCTTGAGATTGTTCAACTCGCTAAAGATGCTGAGCTGACTAAACTTGGAGATGCCTGTGATGAATACAAAGCGAATGTTTCCCTCTTGTTGCTTCAAGGGGCTGAAGAAATCTCGCATGATGTTGCGGATGGCCTTCTGCAACTCTTCGTCACTGACAGAATCATGTATCGGGGCATCATATTCGTCGATGAGAACAACAACTTGCTTACCTGTTTGAGCCGTGGCAGCCAGCAAGATGTTCTTAAGACGACCTCCAAAAGACTTCTCATTTATTGAATTAACCTTTAAACCATATTTTTTCTCTTCTATTTCCAGTATTCCGTTTAGAATTGAATATGTATTCTCCAAACTATAATATTTACCACAACTCAGATCCAGGTGGATGACAGGATATGCCGTCCACTCCTTCTCCATCTGTTCGATGGCAAGTCCCTTGAACAGTTCTTTCTTACCCTCGAAGTAAGCCTGGAGGGTAGAAACAAACAAGGATTTTCCGAATCGACGTGGGCGACTCAGAAAATGAAACTTGGCATAATGAGCCAACTGATAGACGATAGCCGTCTTATCAGCATAGAAGTAATTCCCCTTCACGATTTCGGAGAACGTTTGTATTCCCAAAGGATATCTCTTTGAAGCCATAATCTTAATCTTTATAATCCCGGCACAAAGATACAGATAATATTTCAGAAAGCAAGTGTTTTTCTGATTATTAACAAAATACTCCTTACTTTGTAACTACTCATCTTTATGCTTGATAAATAGCCCTTTAGTAAAATTCAGAGACTCTTGAAAACTGAGTAGTTACTGAAATAAACATTTAAAACAAACTTTACTTTTTAAAGTGGGCTCAGTTGATTAAACTCATATAGCACATGACGTAGATGCCTTGTCAAAGCATAAACTTGATTATTGCAATAGGCTTCAACTGCTTACGAAGCCGCTTTCATTTCTCCACGAAATAGGCTTCATTGACTATCGAAGCCGCTTTCATTTTTTGGCTCAGGAGACAGATAAATAATCTCTGTGGAGCCTAAGACTTTGGAGTACTTATAGTACAGATAGAGTAAAATAGCCAAAATACCACTATTGGTACAATCGGACTAATATAATAAAGCCAAGTGACCTTTAATTTCTCTGTAAATCGAAACATGATTCTCAACAAAGGGTATAAGTAAATTGGATATAGCCATATCGTGATAAGCATGCCATAACAGGAAACTTTGTCTATATCAGAACGGATAGGGGCATCAAAGAAGAATATAGAAACATAGCATCCCAAGGGCCATAATATCAGCGAAAATGCCATAAGTATAAAGAACACCTTCTGTAAAATAGTGGGTGTTCCTCCTAATATGCGAGCTATTAGCCCTTTATTTTGTTCTTGTTTTATTTCTTCTTTATTCATATTAAGCATCTTGGCTCGTTATTCTCGATTATCTTTCAATCCCTTTTCCAATTCCTCAATAGTCGGCATGGAAGATTTGAAGTCTTTCGGGAAGAGCTTTGACAGTTGATATTCTGATATACCCATTGGTTCTTTGTATGAATCCAAGGCGTATTTTGCCACCACATTGTCTTTGTCCTTGCAGATGAGCAAACCGATGGTAGGGTTGTCGATGTCGGTCTTGAACTGATGGTTGATGGCTGACACATAGAAACTTAGTTGCCCCAAGAATGATGGATGGAACGACTGGGCTTTTAGCTCAATGACCACATAGGCATGGAGGTGGGCATTGTAAAACAGTAAGTCTGGGAAGAACTCCTGCTGACCTACCTCCAAACGAAACTGTCTGCCCATATAAGAGAATCCCTTTCCTAGTTCCAAAAGAAAACGTGTTACATTGTTCACCAATTCATCTTCGATGTCATGCTCGTCATATTTCTCCCTTAAGTTAAGGAAGTCTAACTGATAAGGGTCTTTGGTTATCTGTTGCGCCAAGTCGCTTTGTACAGCAGGAAGCGTAGCCTGGAAGTTGGTGATAGCCTTGCCGTCACGCTCATAAAGGTCTGTGTCAAGCCAGTTGAGCAGAACGTCACGCCCCCAATTGTTCTCCCAAGTCTTTCTTACAAAGAACAAAGCCTTATCCATATTGCCCTTGCACTTATCTATGATACGACGATGGTGGTCCCAAGGAATAAGAAAAAGCAATTTGAAATCGTCCGCAGTTTGCGGACGATTTTTACTTTGTGCTACAACTCGCTGAATATCTGCAATATACAAGTCCTCTATAAAATTGTCCGCAAGCTGCGGACAATTTGCCTGTAATGGTGCATAGAGCTTATAAAAGTAGCTCATGTACTTCAAGTTAGTTGGTGAGAATCCCTTCACCCCTGACATTTCGTTCTTCAAATCCTGACTGAGATTTTTGTAAAATCCAGAGCCATAAGTATTAGTATATTGCTTAGCTTCAATGTCTCGTCCCAACTTCCAATAGAAGTCCAACAAGTAGCCATTGGTGGCACATGACGCTTTGAGGCGATGGCTGTAGAATCGTTCCTTGAGTTCCACAAGCCAGTCCTTGTAGTCGCAATCATCATGAAGGACTACTGCTAAGTCTATATTTTTCTTTGCCATAATTCTAAAACCATTTAATGCTACAAATATAAAATTTTATCGTGATAATCGGTTAAAAATAAATGATTTTTTGAGAATAGTGGCATCTATTTAGACAAATTAAAATTTGTGGATAAACAATCTCTCTGGAGCCTAAGACTTTGGGTTATCTTTAGGTTAAGTAATGTGGAAAACTTGGAACTTATCAACAAAATAACTATCTTTGCACATGAGAACGGAACCCAGCGAAAATTGGGTAAGAGAATATAATCTTTAAAACACAAGAAGAGTTATGGCTGACATAAAATTACTCTTGGTAGAAGACGACGAAAACCTCGCCTATATGGAGAAAAGCTGCTTCGAAGATATCATCGAAGGATATGAGGTGAAGACTGCCGTCAATGGCAGGCAAGGACTGGAGGAATGGAAAACCTTTCAGCCCGATGTCATCGTATCGGATATAGACATGCCTATCATGGACGGTCTGGAGATGGTGAGGAAAATACGTGAGGTAGATGGCGATACCATCATCCTCTTTACCACTGGCCTTACATCGCCCAAAGACCTGAAGGCAGGATATGCTGCCGGAGCCAACAACTATGTGAAGAAGCCTTTCATACCCGAAGAGCTGGATGCACACATACAGAGCCTGATGCGACTGAAGGAAGGCAAACGCAGCAAGAACAACAGCCAGCTCGTAAAACTGGGCAAATATATCCTTGATGCCAACCATGCCATGCTGAAAAACCAGGAGGACCACAGCGAGAAGATGCTTACGGCACGTGAGGCAAAGATACTGGAACTCTTGGCAGTGAACAAGAACGAAGTGGTACGCCGTGACGCTGTACTGAGTCGTTTCTGGGACGTGGAAGACAAAGACTACTTTGCATCGAGAAGCCTTGATGTTTTCATCAAGAAGATTCGTACTGCCATCGAAGACGAGCCAAATGTAGAGTTAAGGACTATCCGAGGCGTAGGCTTCAAACTCATTGTAGAATAACTGCAAGCCCGTTGTCGAAGCATCGGTATGAAGACCTTTGCATAAAAACATTATACAGAGAAAGAAAACAACAATAAAAATAAAGCATTATGTTTAAGTCGATACTTTACTATATATTAATGATAGCGGAATTCTGTAGCACCATGTTTGTTGGTGGTATAGTGATAGGCATCTACCTTGCTGTCTCAGGAAAACTGGAAGAGGTAAATGCCAACGACCAGGCTTCCTTCCTCAAGGCAGGAACTCCCATTATTTATGTTTTCTGCATTCTTGCTATACTTATATTATGGTTCACCTTCAGCAAGGCAAAGTTTTCCAAGTTTACGCTGGGCAGAGTGAATCCTGCATACAAGTGGAAGGCTATGTTCTGGTACACCCTTCCCCTGTTTGGAATTACCTTGATGTTTATCGCCCTCTTCAATTTGTTGGGCATCAAAATATACAACAAGGAAATCATGCCTCTTGACTATATAGGAATGCTTCCGATGATTCTTATCAGCTCTTTTATCTCAGCCTATATTATCTTCGGCGCGATATACGAAGAATTGATCAAATGCGGAAAGAAGATATGGGTTTCTTACCTTACCGTTCTTGTATTCAGCATCATACCATTCATTGCCACAACCCTGGGCCAGTCATTGACATGGATTATCATGATGATGATATGGAGCATCGTGCAGACATCGCTCCTCTTTTATATCTACAAAACCACAAGGAGCACCATCGTGACATTTGTGGCCTGTATCATCTGTAATCTGATTCCTACCGATATTTCCAGTATTCCTCTGTGTACTGCCATGGGATGCTTTGGATCCACATTGACAGCAAGCAGCATCAGCAATTATTTAGTAGCAAAGAAGGAAGGCAGAGAAACCGAATACCTCTTGGATGAATAAAGAAGAAAGGAGAAGATAATATGAATGCCAACCGCACCAAGATACTCAGCACCACTGCCCTAATAGCCATTCTCTTCATCCAAATATTCTGGATGTGGAACACCTATAACATCAACGCGCGACAATTAGGAAAGGAATGTAATGAGATATTGGAGAAAGCCATCGCCTTAGAGTTGGATAAAACAAATAGGTGCGATTCTTTTTTTGAGTCGGGAGATACCATTGCTTCCAGTAATATTTATAATCCTACACTATCCCTTTATGATGCCATCTACAAAAAATCGCATCAAGATGCCAACACCGATATCTTGACAAATATTGCAGACTCTATCTTCAAAGCAGAGAAGTTGCCTTTTCGCGCTGCCATCAACAAGGTGAACATGAAAACAGGAAAGGTGATGGAAGGCAAAAATATCAACAGCAATATCTTCCCCTTCCTGGAGGAAGTGAAAACCAACATTCAGCCTGTAAGACTGGACAACAGCGTAGGCTTCCAGATGACCATCACCAACGGAAGTATCTACATCTTCAGACATAACTGGGTGCTGCTCCTCATCTCTATCCTTATTTCCATCGTCATCATCCTGAGTATTATCGACCAGATAAACTATATCAACGAGCAGGAACGTGTTCGCCTCCTGCGCGAGGATTTCTCGTATGCCATGGTTCACGACATGAAGTCGCCCCTCACCTCTATCATCATGGGTACGAAATACCTGCACAGCGGTGTGCTGGAGAAGAAGCCAGAAATAAAGGAGAAATATTTCACCATCGTAGAAGACGAGGCACAGCATCTCTTAGCACTCATCAACCGACTGCTCACCATCTCGAAACTGGAACATGGCAAGTTGAATATTCAAAAGACTGTAGTAAAACTGGAGCCCATGATAGAGGATGTGACCGAGAAATACAAAGCCAAGTCGGCCAAGCCCATTCATATAGCCACCCAGCTGAAGGTAACGACTGTGGCTGCAGACGAGGAATATCTGAAGGAGGCTATCAGCAACCTGATAGACAACGCCACCAAATACTCGAAAGAAAAGATCAACATCCGCATTTCTACCCTCGAGGACAACCACTATATATATATTAAGGTGTACGACGAGGGAATAGGCATATCGAAGAGCGAACAGAAATCGGTATTCAATCGCTTTGAGCGTGCTGCCGAACACGAGAAAAATGGCAACAAGACCCGAAAAGGATTTGGCATAGGCCTGAACTATGTGTTCCAGGTCATCCATGCCCATGGCGGAAAGATAAGTCTGAAGAGCGAGAAAGACAAGTGGACGGAGTTTACCATCGCCCTGCCTAAAGTTTCAGACAAGCAATAAGATGGAGAAAAAAACAAGTTACAGGGACACAACTCATCAACAAAGAGGCACGCCAGACATGATCAGAAAAACGTTAACTTAAAGATAACCATCTGATAACACAACATTTACAGCAATAGCCGTATCTTTGCATCGTAAACAATAAAGAAAAGAAACGATACAACTATGGCTAAATCATTCGTCATCATACTCTTTACGATACTCTTTGGCTTGAACCATGTATCGGAAAAGCAGTACAACCATACAAACGATAGAAATCAAATAATAGAAATCTCTCTTAAAAGGTCAAGCTCAAGCTGTGAAGCTGTTGAGCTTGACCTGTTTTGTTTGTCACTTTACTCTGGAAGTGATGGGATTTCTTGTTCCTTTCATACCAACGAGGAAAGCCTTGGCGCTGCCAAACTTCAAGAACATGTCAAGACGTACTGGCACGTGGTTCTCGTCATCGGTCACATAGAAATCGACTATTCTCTTGTACTTGCCGTCTTCTAACTCCATGTAAGCCAAGCGCAGACAGCGATACTTCAAACCATTGTCGGCCTTGATGGTTTCCTTGCCCAAAAACTTGATCTGGGCAGGTGTACGGCCGTTTCCATCCACAATAGGGAACTTCACCACATAACCCTTCTTCCAGTTGGCAGGGTCGAAGCTGCGGGCACGCAGGAAGATGTTCATCATATCGAAAACGCAGTCTTCGTAAGCTGCATTTTTCCAGTGATGAGTACCATCATGGCGCTGACGATGCATACGAACATGACATTTTCCGTTGGCATAGCTGTAAAAATCCTCATCTACCGTATAGCGCTTGCCTTCACGGGCTCCCTTACGGAAATAGAGCGGAGCAAGGTCGGTGCTGCTATAACAAAGCAAGGTGTCGCGAAGTACAAAGAAATCGTCAACTCGCTTGTTGCCACGTGTCACCAACGAACCACGATAGGCGGGTTTGCCCTTATAGGTGGTCTGGATGGTTGACATACTGGCTGTACCAGCCTTAACCCATACAAACTTCCAGTTGTAGTAGAGGTTGTAGGCCAGATACTCACCCGACTTGAATGCCGTGTTACGGAATGTACACTGGGCAGACACCGTAGTGCTGACCATAAACAGCAAGATAGCTGTCAGTACTGATTTTTTAAGAAATTTCATCATATCTCTTACATTTTAGGAACATACTGAATGCCTAATTTCTTAGCACGATCAGCGTTCTGATTTTTCACTTTTTTCTCCTTGTCTGGCTTCTGCTTGGTAATGACACCAGGCTTCTGTCGGTCGAGAGGCCGTTCCGTAGGGTTCCAACTCTCGGTAATGTCCCATTTGGCCTTGCACTCTATGACCTCAGGATAGTAATACACCTCTTCTGCCTGCTGGTCTTTATCGTAATCACCAGTATCCCATTTGCCATTATTATTGCGGTCAACTATCAGGCGCAGATAATATTTCTCGGGCTTGAGATAATAGAACTCTGCCACTCCGTTGACAGCCTTGGTTTCCTTCACCACCTGGTCTTGCCCGTTGATCAGTTGTACCAGCAGGTGCTCGTTTTCAAGACTTGTTATGTTGACCAGCAAGGTGCTGTATTCGTCGAGCGAAGAAACCTTGAAGCCTTGCTTTACAGGCTTGGAAGCCAGCCCGTAGATATCGACAAATGCAGCCGAATCTATCTCAAGACTGTATTCGATGTCGGGTCGCCACTCACCCCGCAGCTTATAGTTTCGGTTGCCCATATCCTCAAACTCGAAAGGAGCTCTGTACCACAATGTGTCGTGCTTGGCATAAAGATGAATGCCTGCCGTATCGGCATGGGCAAGAGGTGTAGGGAACGAGAAACTGATGTTCTTGTCGGGATCCAGCTGTGAAGCCACTCCTATCTTTACATCCAAAGGCTTGGGAGCCATGACAGAGTCGTAGGGTTCGCCTTTCTTCTTGCGCTTCTCCTGCTTCTTGGTCCATTCTTCCAACTCTTTGTTGAGTCGTTTCTGTCGTTTGGCATACGATTCCTTGGCGAGTACATCGAGGGTATCGGTACGTGAGACAAGCACACCTGTACTGTCGGTCATACGATAACTCAGTTCTATTTGCAGCGTATCCTGATTGACCAAGGCAGTATCGCGAAGCCAATAGGTAAGTGTGTCCTGCTGTAAAGAAGACTCGATAAGGAAGGCGTTTTCTGCATCAAAGTTCAATCCTCTGACCGCAGGCATGATGGAATCGCCATAGCTGAAGAAGAGTGAGAAATTGTTGGCATCCTTGCGCTCAGCCTTGAGGAAGTAGCGGTCGGTAAGTGACTCTGTGAAAGCTCTCAACACAATATCATCGGGCAGGAAATGAGTATACGCCACCCGGTCGATAGACTTGATATGCAGAGAGTCGACCCACGTTGTATCCTGGCGGGTATCAGGCTTGAAAGATGGCACGATGATATCGTGAGAGAAGGCTATCTTCTCGCTCTTCTGACTGAACATATAGTTGCCATCCATATCCTGAAGAGCATAGATGCGGTAAGAGCCTGGTGCCACACCCTTGATAACGAAGCGGCCACGGCTGTCGGTACGGCTCACACGAAGCATGGGCTTGGTACGGAAAGCCGAATCGGCGATGTCGCTGTACAGACCTACGAGAATGCCCTTGATGGGCTCCAAGTTTTCTGATTCGAGCACATAGCCCGACACCTCCATTGTATCTATCTTCTCGCCTGTGGAGAAACTGTAGGTATAGTTTCCCATAGGATTGTTCTCATTATTGTCGCTGATGGCATCAGAGAAGTCTATCGTGTACGTGGTATTGGGCTTCAGCGAGTCGACCAGCGATACCTGAATCTTCTTGCCTGCCGTCTTGATTTCGGGCACTTCTATCTGAGGAGGCGACACGACGACTTTCTCGGTAGGATTGTCAATCTTGACATATTCATCGAAGTAAATGTTTATTTTCTTTGATGTCACATTCACTCCTTTGTCCTCAGGACTGGCACCTATCACCTTGGGCGGTGTCTCATCGAACCATCCTCCATCAGGCTGTCCCATCTTGGCACACGAAGCCAAAAGCAAAATGGCAAGAACATAGAAGGGCAAATACATAGCACTTGCCTTCTTATGCGTCTTGATCCATTTGTCTATCTTGTTTATCATCATTATTCTCGTGTATCTACCTTTTTGCGCATATTATAGTTTGTTGAGTTCGAGCATCTCGTCGATATTCTTTCGGCTGTTGCTCAGTCGGGGCACCTTGTGCTGTCCGCCCAACTTACCCTTGCTCTTGAGCCAGTCGTTGAAGAGGTTAGGACGGGCCTTCACTATCTCCAAATGCTGAAGTGTGACGTCGTGGAAACGCTTGGCCTCATAGTCGCTGTTGATTTCCTGCAGATGCTTGTCGAGCAAAGATGCAAACTCGTCAAGGCTTGCCGGCTCCTTGGAGAACTCGATGAGCCACTGGTGGCGGCACTTGGCATTACTGTCCATAAAGACAGGAGCTGCTGTATATTCTGCCACCTGCGCTCCTGTTTTCTCGCAGGCATACTTCAATCCCTTTTCGGCATTGTCCATGATGAGTTCCTCACCAAAGGCATTGATAAAGTATTTGGTACGTCCGGTAATGACGAACTTGTATGGATTCTTGCTGGTAAACATGACTGTATCGCCGATGAGATAACGCCACAAACCACAAGAGGTAGTGATAACCATGGCGTAATTCTTTCCCACCTCGATGCCCTGAAGAGGAACCACCGTAGGATGATCGGTACCAAACTCGTCCATAGGTATAAACTCATAGAACACGTCATAATCGATCATGAGCGACATGGCCGGGTCGGATGGATCGTCCTGCAAGCCGAAGAATCCCTCGCTGGCATTATAGGTCTCCATATAGTTCATGCCCGGCGAAGTGATGAGTTGCTCGTATTGTTTGCGATAAGGAGTAAAGGCTATACCGCCATGGAAGAACACTTCCAGGTTGGGCCACACTTCCTCCAAATGTTTTTTACCCGTAAGTTCGAGAACACGTACCAGCACACTGAGCATCCAGCTGGGCACTCCCGAGATATTGGTCACATTCTTATTCATCGTCTCGCGGGCTATACGGTCGCGCTTTACCTCGAAGTCGCTCAACAAGGCTGTCTGCTTCTTGGGCACTCTCACCAAGTTGGCCAAAGGATTGATATTCTCGATGAGGATGGCACTCAAGTCGCCCACCAAACTGCCCGAGACATTATAGTTGGGCGAATGACTTCCACCAAGAATAAGGCTCTTTCCATCGAAGAGCTTGCTTTCGGGATGATTTCTCAGATAATAGGCCACCGCATCGAAGCCTCCTGCATAATGAATGCCATGCAATCCGTCGCGTGACACAGGAATGAACTTACTCTTGTCGTTGGTGGTTCCCGACGACTTGGCGTACCATTTCACAGTTCCTGGCCACAACACATTCTGCTCGCCGTGGCGCATACGGTCGATGTCACCTTTCAGCTCCTCGTAGGTGTTGACAGGTATATTGTTGGCAAACTTCTCATAAGAATCGGTATTGTTTAGTAGATGCTTAACGCCGTATTCTGTATTTTTTCCTTTCTCTAAAAGGTGCATGAGTACATTGTGCTGCAGATGTTCTGCATCATACAAGTACTTCTCCAACTCCTTTTGACGAGGTTTGAAGACGTTACTGACTATCTTTGTTAAACTCATAAGTGATATTAATATCTTTTAAGTTGCAAAATTAACCTAAACTTTTAATATACAGAAAGTTTTTACTATTTTTAATACAAATGGCAGTATATAGGCAAAAAAATACTCACTACAACCATTGCTGATAAGCGGGCAATGCCTGTAGTGAGTATATTTTGGATCATGACAAGTCGCCTGAAATCTACAACGATAATAGCCTTGCTATCCTCTTTTTATTTCTCTCCTTCTTCCTCAAAGGCAGCAGCTTCGGCAGCAGCAATGATGTCTTCCTTAGACATTTCCTTGGGAGTGGAAGAAATATCGCTCAGATCGAACTCTTCTTCTTCTTTCACTTCTACTTTAGGTTCTGTATCCTTCTGGGAAGTCTCTTCGTACACCTTCTCGCAGAAGACATCTACCTGTTTTTCTTCTGTTTCGGATTCTTTTGTGATGATGAAGTCACTCTTTACCTCAGTAACAGGCACACTCTGCACAGGTTCTTCCTCCATCTTGGTACGGTTGGACTTGGCAGCAAAGACGGCGTCAATGTACTGAGGTTTCTTACGAAGTTGTTCCAGAGTAAGCTTGGAGGCAATCTGCTGACTTTCCTTCTTGGAATAGCCCTTGCCTGTTCCGCCCTCTATACCTTCTATAACCACCTTGTAGGTGAATACAGGACTTCCGTTCTTGTCCTTTTCCTGTTCCACCTGTACGAAATCGAGCTTTACACGATTCTTCTGGCTCCACTCTATGAGTTTGCTCTTGAAGTTGACCTCCTTGTAAGCCACCTTGTCGATGTTGATCATCTGTGAGAGAATACGCTTCTGCATAAACTCCATGCAGACATTGTAACCTCTGTCCAAATAGACAGCTCCCACAAGAGCCTCAAAGGCGTTTCCTCCCATATAACTATTGTGCGAATAGCTGTGGCCACTCGACAGAATGAGCTGATTGATGCCCATTTCCTGTGCCAGCTTATTGAGCGTATCGCGCTGTACCAGCTTGCTTCGGGTATTAGTAAGAAATCCCTCACGCTTGCCGGGGAAATGCTTATATACGATGTCACCCACTACAGCATCAAGCACGGCATCACCGAGAAACTCCAGTCGCTCATTGTTCATGGGTTTTCCCTTTGCGTTGCGGTGCATGATGCTCTTGTGCATCAGCGCCATCTTGTAATAGCTAATTTCGTGTGGATAAAAACCTAAAATCTGATACAAAGAAAAATAAAGCTCTTTGTCCTTTCGGAAAGAGAGCTTTATTCTATCTATAAAATTATTCAGCATATTTCTTGAATACTACACAGCAGTTGTGACCACCGAAACCGAAGGTATTGCTCAATGCAGCACGAACCTCACGCTTCTGAGCTTTGTTAAAGGTGAAATTCAAGTTATAATCGAGCTCTTCGTCCTTATCATCTTCCTCATGGTTGATGGTAGGAGGTACGATGTCGTTCTTAACACTGAGTACGCAGACCATAGCCTCTACAGCACCAGCAGCACCCAACAAGTGACCAGTCATAGACTTGGTAGAACTGATGTTAAGCTTATAAGCTGACTCGCCGAAGACATTCTTGATAGCCTTAGCTTCTGAAATGTCACCTACGTGAGTAGATGTGCCATGAACATTGATGTAGTCAATATCCTCTGGCTTCAAGTTGGCATCCTCAAGGGCGCGCTCCATAACGAGTTTTGCACCGAGACCTTCAGGATGAGAAGCTGTGATGTGATAAGCATCGGCACTCTCGCCTTCGCCTACCATCTCTGCATAAATCTTCGCACCACGAGCCTTGGCGTGCTCCAGTTCCTCAAGAACCAAGCAACCGGCACCCTCGCCCATGATAAATCCGTCGCGGCTTGCGCTGAATGGACGTGAAGCATGCTCAGGGTCATCATTACGAGTAGACAAAGCATGCATAGCGTTGAATCCGCCTACACCACATTCGCAGATAGCAGCCTCGGCACCACCGCTGACGATGATATTTGCCTTACCCAGACGAATCAGGTTGAAAGCATCTGCCAATGCGTTGCTTGAAGAAGCACATGCGGATGTAGTAGTGTAGTTAGGTCCGTGGAATCCGAAATGGATAGAAATCTGACCTGAAGCGATATCAGCGATCATCTTAGGAATGAAGAATGGATTGAACTTAGGACCATTCTCCTGATGGGTGCCAAAATAAGTCACCTCGTCCTGGAAAGTCTTGATACCACCGATACCTACACCATAAACAACGCCTACATTGTTTAAGTCTTCCTTCTCAAGATCAATACCGGCATCCTTTACACCCTGCATGGCAGAAATAAGAGCCAACTGAGTGTAACGGTCCAACTTGCGGGCTTCCTTACGGTCAATCCAATCGTTGATGTTCAGGTTCTTTACCTCACAAGCAAACTTGGTCTTGAAAAGGGTTGTATCGAAATGAGTAATAGGAGCTGCGCCGCTCTTACCTGCAAGGAGGTTTTCCCAAGTTTCCTCAGGAGTATTACCTACTGGAGTTACGGCGCCGAGACCTGTTACTACAACTCTCTTTAATTCCATTTATAATAATTGAAGTTGCTAATTACTTGCTGTTCTCCTCGATGTAAGCGATAGCATCACCAACAGTTGCAATCTTCTCAGCCTTATCGTCTGGAATAGAAATGTTGAACTCCTTCTCGAATTCCATGATCAACTCTACTGTATCCAAAGAGTCAGCACCAAGGTCGTTTGTGAAACTTGCCTCTGGCTTAACCTCTGCCTCATCAACACCGAGTTTGTCTACGATAATAGCCTTTACTTTGCTTTCAATTTCTGACATAATTGTAACTTTTAAAATGTTTATAAATTAATTTCTAATTAAAAATCGGGTGCAAAGGAACACTTTTTTTTTCAAATAAACAAACATTTTATAGAAAAAAGTGCTAATTGATGCACAAATACCTATAAACTGTGCACCATTTTTGTGCTTTTTTGTCTTTTTTGTTGGTAATATGCTTTTTTTTAATTACTTTTGTGCATTATTATTAATTAATCTTTTAACATCATGACATTTACAGAAAAAGCAAACAAAATTTTCAATCAGGCTATTGCCGATTATCATATCAAGGACAATATTGATACTCCTATCAACAATCCTTACGAAGACGGCTCCATTGAGAACCGTTTGTACCTGAAATGCTGGATTGATACCGTACAGTGGCATTTCGAGGATATCATCCGCGACCCACAGATTGACCCTGCAGAGGCTTTGACCCTGAAACGACGCATCGACAAGAGCAACCAGGACCGCACCGACCTCGTTGAGCAGATCGACTCATACTTCCGTGAGTTGTATGCCAAGGTGAAAGTGTTGCCCGATGCACGCATCAACACAGAGAGTCCGGCATGGGCTGTCGACCGTCTGAGCATCCTGGCCCTGAAGATTTACCACATGCGTGAGCAGGCTGAACGTACTGAGGCTTCTGCAGAACACAAGGCTAAATGTCAGGCTAAACTCGATGTGCTGCTCGAACAGCAGGTTGACCTCAGTACTGCCATCGACCAGTTGCTCGAAGATATCGAGGCTGGAAGAAAGTATATGAAGGTGTACAGACAGATGAAGATGTACAACGATCCTTCTACCAATCCTGTACTCTACAACAAGAAATAATAAGGTTTACACCTATTATATATATAGCACAATCGAAAACAGGAAAGTCAGAAGAAGGAAACTTAGCGGCAATATTCACAGTATTTCATATCTTTTCCCCTAAAAGGAAGCTATGAAATGATTGTCACCCAGTTTCCTTCTCATCCTTGTCTTCCCTTGACTTGAAACAAATAGAGTCCATTACTAAGAAAAATAAACGAAATGAAGACTGAGCATATTCTCATCATTCGATTTTCGGCCATGGGCGATGTTGCCATGACTGTGCCTGTGGTTTATTCGCTTGCTACCCAGTATCCTGCCGTCAGGATTACTGTGCTCAGCCGCCCGTTTGCCCGTCCTTTCTTCGAAAATTTAGCTCCTAATGTCGGCTTCATGGAAGCCGACATCAAAAACGAGTATCATGGAATCAAGGGACTCAATGCCCTCTACCGTCGCCTTTCGGCAAAGCATTTCACAGCCATAGCCGACCTGCACAGTGTACTGCGATCCAGCTATCTGCGCATGAGGTTTAATCTCGACAACTTCAAGGTGGCGCATATCGACAAGCACCGCAAGGGCAAACGCCAGCTCACATCACAAAACGAAAAGAAGTTCGTACAGCAACCCACATCGTTTGAAAACTATGCTGAAGTTCTTGCCAAACTGGGTTATCCTGTCAAACTGGATTTCACTTCTATCTTTGGCTCAGAGAAAGGCGACCTCAACCTGTTGCCAGAAACGCTGTGGAACAAGGCCAACACAGAAGTAAACAGAGATATCCACAGCGACGAAAAACTCTGGATAGGCTTGGCTCCCTTTGCTGCACACGAGGGAAAGATATATCCATTGCCTCTGATGGAAAGAGTTATACAGGGAGTTATCCACACTTATCCACAATGCAGAATATTTCTTTTCGGAGGTGGAGAGAAGGAAACTGAGGTCATGAACCGATGGGCAGAGACATGGCCCGAAGTATGTAATGCGTCGGCTCAGCTCAAGGGTCTGCAGCAAGAACTCATCCTCATGAGCCATCTGCAGGTGATGGTCAGCATGGACAGCGCCAATATGCACTTGGCATCACTTGTCCACACACCCGTGGTAAGTATATGGGGCGCAACCCATCCCTACGCCGGCTTCATGGGATGGAATCAAAACCCTACCAATGCCGTACAGGTAGACTTACCCTGCCGCCCTTGCAGTATCTATGGCAATAAGCCATGTATGCGAGGCGATATGGCTTGCATGAACCAAATCAAGCCAGAAGATATCATTCAAAGAATAGAAACTGTTTTGAAACAAAAATAAAACATTAAGTAGAGAGCGTATTTATTTACGCTCTCTGCAAATATCCCTTTTATTATTTTACTTTTTTGAGAAAAAAATAGAAAGCATTCCAAATAGATAAAGAAAAAATACATGGAAAGAAAATATCACTCCATTTATTTAAACTAACCCTTTCTATAATTTCTATTAAATAGACAACTTGTAAAGCTAATAAAAATATCAATATTATATACTTAGTTATTTTTGTCATAATTACTCCAATATTCAAAAATAAAAACTGCAACGCTCAATGCTTGACGAATTAATGTTCTATCCAATTCTGAAAAGCCACAGTTATAAAAAATATTATCTTTTAAATCTGCTCTGCAAAGATACTATTTTTTTATTTAACTACCATTATTACAGGTAAAAATATAATATTATCTTGCACAGGCTATGTATTTAATACAGCAGAACATAGTATATAACTTTTATCCACAAACCTGTGGAAAAACGAATGGAAAACCCATCCAATAACTTATTCATAACTTTCAAGATATCCACCAATCACATTCCAGCCCGCTCGGAATGAGGATATCCACATAGTTATTATTAAGTTTTAATGAAGTTTTTAGGAATTTTAGAACGGAAAAAGATATAAACTTATTAACTTTGCACCAGAATAGGAAAATGTGGATAAAACATCTAAAGCATTAAGAACCAAGAAAAAGAAATGCAACAGATGTATTGATAACTTACTATCAGGGTGTGGATAATAAAACTGGCAAGAAATCATCCAAATATTTATCCACTTATCCACGTTATATCATCATTCCTATATCCTATAAAAAAAGAAGAATAAAGAAATAAAATAATAATAATGTTATGGTGAAAAAAGAATGGATAGAGAAAGGTTTTGTCGATGAACCTGTTGATGCAACCTTAGACTTGAAGCAGGAGATACGCCGACTCTGCAAGGAGAAAGATGCTATCATCCTGGCTCATTACTATACCGTAGGCGATATTCAGGATATTGCCGATTTCGTGGGCGACTCTTTGGCGCTGGCACGCAAGGCTGCAGAAACTGATGCCAAGGTAATGGTGATGTGCGGTGTGCACTTTATGGCAGAAACTTGCAAACTGCTGAGTCCTGACAAGACAGTACTTTGTCCTGACCTGAATGCAGGTTGTTCGCTTGCCGACAGCTGCAAGGCCGAAGACCTGAAGCAGTATAAGGCTGAGCATCCTGGATACAAGGTGGTGAGCTATGTCAATACGACAGCTGCTGTCAAGGCGCTTACCGATTGTGTGGTGACGAGTGGCAATGCCAAGAAGGTGATTGACAGTTTTCCACAAGATGAAAAGATTATCTTTGGTCCCGACTATAACTTAGGCAATTATATCAATAGTGTTACAGGCCGCAATATGTTGCTCTGGAATGGTGGCTGTCATGTGCATGAGAAATTCTCTGTCGAGGCTATCGTAAAGCTGAAGAGCGAGCATCCTGAGGCTGTCGTGATGGCTCATCTTGAGTGCAAGGCTCCTGTGTTAGCTGTAGCTGATGTAAAGGGTTCTACTGCCACAATGCTTCAATATGCCGAGAAGCATCCAGAAATCAAGGAGTATATTATCGCCACGGAGGCTGGTATTCTTCACGAGCTGGAGCGCAACTGTCCTGGTGTAACCTTCTATCCTGTGCCACCCGAGGTGAGCGAAGGTGGATTAGGATGCAGCTGCAATGAGTGCGAATATATGAAGATGAACACGCTTCAGAAGATTTATAATGCCCTGAAGTATGATTGGCCTACTGTAGAGGTTGACGAAGCGATCGCACGCGATGCTGTCAAGCCTATCGAGAAGATGCTCTCGCTTTCTTAATATTTTCAGATAAAACATATATTCATCTGAGTCAAGTATCTTACTGAGTCCACTTGAAAAAGTCGAAAATCGTATTTTTTGTCTTTGCAACTTGATAATCAAGAGTAGGTTTTCGTAAAATTGGCTTTTTCAAGTGGGCTTATAACTCAAGTTTTTAAGTACGGGCTGAAAGGCTATCATCCGTAATAACCCAGGGCGCTGCCCTGGGCTAAGAGCTTCTGCCCCTTCAGGGCGTGTGGGGCAAAACCATTTTCATTTTCATTAATTTCTAAATTTACAAATACAGAATGAAGTCTCTAAATGATGTTTTATGTTAGCTTTAAGTGCTTTTTGTAGATGTATTATTGTATCTGGTGTTTTGTTTACAAAGTGTCTTTTCACACTCAAGGACTTGGTGTTTTTAAGCAAATGGGTGGTAAAATTGGTTCATTTTAGTTCAAATAATAAATTTTACCCCCTAAAAGATAAAAAAGTCACCTGTTAAAAAACAATTTTTACTACTTTTGCATTGGTTTTAAACAAGGTGCGTTGCGAAACGCAGATATCATCTTTTACTTATACAATTTATATTTACATCGTAATGAGAATTTCCGAGTGCGGAGGTTCTCATTATTTTTTTTTAACGTCACTATGGTCTTCGGTTACGGATAATAGGGCTATCTTTGCAGAAGATAAGCTGCACTCGGCAATTTGAAAGCAAGCTTTCATTGCGCTCATTGGCATTATCTTTGCATTCGGCTAACTATTTTTTTAGCACTATAAAAGAAATATGAAACTCAAGATACATTTCAGTCATAAGGAGGAACTTTGGAATTCCTGGTCGCATGCGGGTGGCATCCTTTTGGGAGTCATCGTAGGCATTATTTTCCTGTATTGGTGTTTTACCAATCACAACGGTTGGGCAACGGCAGGAGTGATACTTTATCTCTTTGGCATGCTTATGTCGTATATTGCATCTACTGTGTATCATGCTCTCTCGGCATGGAGCAAGTGGAAAGAACGACTGCGTAAATGGGATCATGCTGCCATCTATTGGCATATTGCAGGTTCATACTCTCCCATCACGCTCATTGCTATGCGCGATCAGGGTTATTGGGGCTGGAGTCTGTTCTGTTTCATCTGGGCGTGTGCAATAGCCGGAACAGTCATGAGTTTTTGCCGGCTGAAGGATCACAGCAATTTGGAAACCATTTGTTTCGTCGGTATGGGACTTTCCGTGTTGGTTGCTTTCAAGCCTCTCATTGATTCTGTTTCTCCTGCCACGGTCATTTGGATTGTTGCCGAGGGCGTTTGTTATATTACTGGTGCTGTGTTCTATAGTATCAACAAGCGCAAGTATATGCATTCTGTTTTCCATTTCTTCGTATTGGCTGGTAGTATCTGTCATATCATAGCAGTCTGGGACATTTTGATGAAGTATATCTAACTCAACTTTCGCATTTAGGGAAGTAATGTTAGTTAACTCAAGTTTCGCAAGTGGCTTAAGTACGGGCTAAGAGCTTCTGCCCTTTACCTTTCCGCTACGCGCCTGTGACCGTTGGTTCAGGGCGTGTGGGGAAAAACTTACGAAACTTCAGTTAGTTAAGACAACAGCTTTTGTGAACTTGAAATTAAACATAAAATATTCCCACAAAAGCTGTTGTTTCTAATTTTCTATAATTTTTGAGCCCAGCGAAAGCTCAATTGGTAATATTATTTTCCTTTGCAGTAAAATTGCTCCTTAAAGAGCACAAATGTGCCCCACGTAGGGCACATTTGTGCCATAAATAGGCATTTTGATAGAATCAGTTAAAAAATGGATATCATGATGGCAACAGGTGTCTTATTGTTTTGCATCTCAGTGTGGGACAGATATTTAAACTTTCGTAGTGTTCAGAACTTGAGTATGTTTCTATTATTATCTTTATATAATAAGGTGGAAAAGTTAACGTTGTGTTAAAAGCAAAAAATAATTGCTCGAAAATTTGGAAGCTATTGCTTTTTGTTATACTTTTGCAGTGTAATATTAAAGTGGTACACTAAAACAGTTAGATTATGATACAAGTAAACAATTTGAGTTTCCATTATCAAGGAGTCAAGAGAAACGTGTTCAGCGATTTCAATATGACTCTTAAGGAGAATAATATCTATGGACTTTTAGGTAAGAATGGTACAGGCAAGAGCACTCTGCTTTACCTGATCAGTGGTTTGCTGCGTCAACAGCAGGGCACTATTCTTATCGACGGAATATCTTCTTGTGATCGTCGCCCAGATGTACTTCGTGACATCTTTATAGTGACTGAGGAGTTTTTTCTCCCCAATGTTTCTCTCGATGTCTATGTGAAGATGAACCGTCCCTTCTATCCCAACTTCAGTCAGGAAGTGTTGGACAGATGTTTGCAGGATTTCGAATTACCTCTCTCTCTTAATTTGAACGAACTCTCGATGGGACAAAAGAAAAAGGCTTATATGAGTTTTGCCCTTGCCACAGGTACAAAATACCTTTTCATGGACGAGCCCACCAATGGCCTTGACATCCCATCGAAGAGTCAGTTCCGCAAGGTGATAGCCAACAATATGACCGATGAGCGAATGTTGATTATCTCTACTCATCAGGTTCATGACATCGAGTCGCTGCTCGACCACATTGTTATTCTCAATCAGAATAATCTCTTGCTCGATGCCTCAGTGGCAGATATTTGTGAGGACTATTCCTTCGAGTACCGCACACCTGCCGAAATGGACGATACGGTACTCTATGCAGAGCCTACACTTCAGGGCAATGCCGTGATAGCCAAGCGAAAGGCTGGCAGCCGGGAGACTCAGATGAACCTCGAGCTTCTCTTCAATGCAGTCATCAACGGCAAGTTGTAAATAAAGAGTGAGGTTTCTATTTTCATTTTCAAATTACTATAACTTCTGAACTTGCAAAAGTTCAAAAAAAGACAATATTATGAATAAGGTTTTAGATTTTCATCGTTTGGCAATGGTTTTGCGCTGGGACGCATTATCCAACTGGAAGAAATATGTGCGCAACACCTTGGGATTGGCTTTTGTATTTTCCTTTATCTGTATTTGGTATCAGTTTAATATGCGAAGCAATGGTTATGTTACATATAATGATGTGAAGGATTTATACTTGGGAAGTGTTTCTGGTTTATTCATGTTTATCAGTTTCATTATTTTCTTTTTCTGTGGGTCAAGAATCTTCATTAACATGAAGACCAAGGCTTCCCGCTCTTTGTTCTTGATGCTGCCAGCCACCAATATGGAGAAGTTTACTTCCCGTTTGCTGTACACCGTTTTAGGAACATCCTTGATGATTGTCGCTTCGTGGATAATAGCCGACATCATTCAGTTTGTGTTCAGCCTCTTTCTTACTCCAGGCATGCAGGGCTCTCTCGTAGGCACGGTTTTTGAAGAGTTGTTCTTGAAAGATAATTTCGACAGTTCTCACTTTATAGTACGCAATGGCACCAGCGTGTTGGGACAGACTTTCCCTGTGGGTATGCTTTTGTTATCGTTGACGATCTTTACCCATTCCTTCTTTACTTTGGGAGGCACTGTTTTCCGCAAGTCTGCCACCTTGCTGACCATTTGCTCCAGTTTCATTCTGATGTTTCTGACGGCATTGATATCTTCCTTCGTTGATGCAGATGTACTGCGTCATCTCGACCAATCCATTGAACCTAACACTTTCGGATGGCTTATGGTGATGGTTCTTCTGCTTTTGTCGGCATTCAATTACTGGGCAGCCTACAAGCTTTTCACTCATATGCAGATTATCAACAACAAGTGGTTTAACATATTGTAAAACAATAAAAAACAAACTATGGATTTCAGCAACGACAAGGCGATATACATACAGATAGCCGAACGATTGTGCGACGAGATACTGGCAGGTAAATACCGAGAAGACGAGCGTGTGCCAAGTGTGCGTGAATATGCAGTCTTGCTCGAGGTAAACACCAATACCACAGTCAAATCGTACGACCAGTTGGCTTCAGAAGGCATCATCTACAACAAACGAGGGCTGGGCTATTTCGTATCATCAGGAGCCAAGCGACAGATTAAGAAGACTCGCAAGCAGGAGTTTATGAAAGAACGCCTGCCCGAGTTGGCCCGCCAAATGGTATTGCTCGATATTTCACTCGATGAGGTGAAGGAAGCCTTGCAGAGTAAACTCGATGAGATAAATGTAATGCCGCAATAGAAGTTTTTAACCCCCATAAATACATGAAGAAAATGAAAACAAAAATGATAATAACAGCACTGTTTGCTACACTGAGTTTTACCAGTTGTGTCAATTTTATGAGCAAGCAGAATGTTCCACAACAAGTAAAAAATCTGGATAACGAGAAAGTCATTAAGCAGTCGTTCGCCTTAAAAGACTTTCATGCCATCAGCAATGCGATAGGTATTGATGTTTACTATACGCAGTCGGCTGCCTATAGTGTTTCAGTGGAAGGCACCGAGCAATGTATAGCACAGGCCAAACTTGAAGTTACTGATGGAGTACTGAATATCATGAACAGATATGCCCATTTCTACAATACTTCCTCTTATAGTCTTAAAGTTTATATCAGTGCTCCCTCTATCGACCAAATCAGCAACAATGGAGCTTTAGATTTCTATGGCGACATCAATCAGAGTAAGTCTTTGGCGATTTCCAACCAAGGTTCGTTCGATTACGACAAGGGAACAGTGAAGGCTGGCTATGTATCTATTGACAATAATGGTTCTTTAGATATTGATAATCCTATGCAGATTACAGATTCTCTTCGAATCAACAATTATGGTTCAATGGATATCAATAACGACATGAATATAGCAGGTTCTGTACATATCAACAATAATGGCTCTTTCGATGTTGATAAAATGATGCATATCACAGGTACTGTCTTTATCAATAATTATGGTTCGTTTGACGGCAGTTTTGGTCTTAAGGGAAGAGACTTCGAGGTTTCCAATTATGGCAGCTTCGACTCACATCTTACTGCCGATTGTGACCACATCAAAGTTAATTCGTTTGGATCTACCGATATGGATATAACGGGTACAACGAAGCAAATAAGTATCAATGACAAGGGATCTACCGACATTGATACTACTCAACTCAAAGTACTCAAATAAATATAAAACCATTCAAGACAATGATTCACTTAAAAGACGTCAATAAGACCTATCAGGGTGCACAGCCCCTGCATGTGCTGAAAGGTATCAGTCTCGACATAGAGCGTGGCGAGTTTGTGAGTATCATGGGTGCATCGGGTTCAGGAAAGTCTACCCTGCTCAACATATTGGGTATACTCGATAATTACGATTCGGGTGAGTACCGTCTGAATGATGTGATTATCAAAGACTTGAGCGAGACTCGGGCTGCTGAATATCGCAACAAAATGATAGGATTCATCTTTCAGTCGTTCAATCTCATCTCGTTCAAGACAGCAGTAGAAAACGTAGAATTGCCATTATTTTACCAGGGAGTGGGTCGCCGTAAGCGCCATGAGTTGGCTATGCAGTATCTCGACAAGTTAGGCTTGGCGCAATGGGCGAACCACTACCCTAACGAGATGTCGGGTGGACAGAAGCAGCGTGTGGCCATAGCCCGTGCCCTCATTACCAAACCACAGATTATCCTTGCCGATGAACCTACCGGTGCACTCGATTCCAAGACAAGTGTCGAGGTGATGGACCTGCTGAAGGAACTGCACCAGAAAGAAGGCATGACCATTGTGGTGGTGACTCATGAAAGCGGTGTGGCCAACGAGACCGACAAGGTAATACATATCAAGGATGGACTCATAGGAAGTATAGAGGACAACCGGGATCATCATCTTGTGTCGAAAGACTACGTCAAGTAAGTGAAGAACGAAGAGTAAAGAGTAAAGAAAGAAGAATTCTAATGTCTTCCTCGTATAGTTCTTCGGCTTTACTAACTTATAAATAATTAATACAAATGAAATTTTCATCCTTCACCTTTCACTCCTCACTCCTGTCAGAGATATGGAGTACGTCGAAGCGCAACAAGCTTCGTACATCGCTTACAGGCTTTGCCGTGGCATGGGGCATCTTTATGCTCATCTTCCTCTTGGGAGCAGGCAATGGGCTCATCAACGCCCAGTTGCAGCAGAGTGACCGATTTCTGGCCAACTCAATGGTAGTATATGGACAGAACACTTCGAAGGCCTATAATGGTCTGAAAGAAGGAAGACCTATCGACCTCAACGACAAGGATATGCTCATCACCGATCATGTCTATGCACATCAGGTAGGCGATGTGGGCGGACAGCTGCAGCAATATAGTGTGAATATCAATTATGGCGACAACTATATAGCCGACCAGACGCTGACAGGTGTTTATCCTTCCCATACCAAAATCAACAAAATAGAGATGCTGAAAGGGCGATTCATCAATCAAATAGATATGCAGCAGCGCAGAAAGGTGGTTGTGATGAGTCGTAGTCAGGCCAAGGAACTGGTAAAAGACTATCGGTTGCTCGTAGGCAAGAATGTCAAGTTGGGCGACCTTTCCTTCAAGGTGGTAGGAATCTACAAGGACGATGAGACGCGACAGAATAACGAGGCATTCACCTCTTTCTATACCGTCAAGACCATTTATGCCAAGGGCGACAATGCTGGCGACATAGAGTTTACTCTCAAGAATATGAAGAGTGAGGAAGACAATCGGGCCTTTGAGAAAAATTATCGTGCCAGCATCAACAAGAACCATCAGGCAGCTCCTGATGACGAGCGAAGTCTATGGCTGTGGAACCGCTATTTGGACAATATACAGATGAATCAGGGTATCGCCATCATCCAGTCTGCCCTCTGGATAATAGGACTCTTTACCCTACTGAGCGGCATCGTGGGCGTGAGCAACATTATGCTCATCACCGTAAAGGAACGGACCCGCGAGTTTGGTGTGCGCAAGGCCATAGGAGCCAAACCTTGGTCAATATTGAAGCTCATCATCACCGAGAGTATCATCATCACTTCGTTCTTTGGATATATAGGTATGGTGTGTGGCGTGGCAGCCAATGAGCTGATGGACAAAACCATAGGTCATACTACCGTAGATACGGGACTTTTCAAAGCAGCCATGTTTGTCAACCCCACAGTGGGTATAGGTACTTGTATCGGAGCCACCATCACCATCGTGATAGCAGGAACCATTGCCGGACTCATACCTGCTATCAAGGCAGCTAAAATACGTCCTATAGAGGCGTTGAGAGCGGAATAGTCATTTAATGTTTAATGTGAAGTGTTTAATTTTTAATTAGGCTTACACCTTTAATATATGCGTTTCGATTTAGATACATATAAGGAGATTCTCGACACCATCACGAGAAACAAGAGCCGCAGTCTCTTGACAGGTTTCGGTGTGTTCTGGGGTGTGTTCATGCTCATTGTCCTGATGGGAGGTGGACAGGGACTGAAGGAGTTGCTGCAAGCTAACTTCTCTGGATTTGCCACCAATACCGCAGTAATATGGGCACAGAATACCACCAAACCTTATAAAGGATTCAATAAAGGACGTTCCTGGCAGATGGAGGAAAAAGACCTGGAACGACTGAGCCAGCGGATGCCTGAGCTCGATGTCATCACCCCGCTCCTCTTCGGAGGAAGAAAAAATGTTGTCTTTGCCGACAAGAGTTTCAGTGGCAGCGCACAGGGCGTCAATTCTGATTATGCAAAAGTCTCTGTTCCAAAGATGTTTTATGGCAGATACATCAACGATATGGATGTGCGCCAGCAGCGCAAGGTATGTGTCATTGGAAAACAGATCTATAAGAATCTCTTCCCAGGTGGCGGCGACCCATGTGGCAAGACGGTCAGGGTGGATTCCACCTACTATACCGTAGTGGGAGTAGACTATCGTTCGGGCAATGGAATCAATCTTTTAGGACAGGCCGACGAGACTATCACCCTACCCCTGTCTGTCTTGCGTACAGCCTATAATCGTGGTACGGCTGTCGATATCATAGCCGTAACGGGCAATAAAGGTGTTGTGATGAGCAAGTTGTCGCAGCGTATGCGCGAAACCATTGCACGTGCCCACTCCATTGATCCTACTGACGAAAAAGGACTCATGGTGTTCAATACCGAGGTGCTCTTCCAAATGCTCGACAACCTGTTTAATGGAGTCAACTTCCTCATCTGGTTGGTAGGCATAGGCACCCTGTTGGCCGGAGCTATCGGTGTGAGCAACATCATGATGGTAACGGTAAAGGAACGCACCACCGAGATAGGAATCCGGCGTGCCATCGGTGCCACTCCCAGGATGATACTGTCACAAATCATCTCGGAGAGTATTATCCTGACCCTTGTAGCAGGTATGAGTGGCATTATCTTCGGTGTGGCAATCCTGCAGCTGATAGAATTGGCCAATACCACAGACGGTATTTTGGCTGCCCACTTCCAGGTCAACTTCTGGACGGCCATCTTCTCTGCCCTACTCATCAGTCTCCTTGGAGGTTTGGCAGGAATGGCACCCGCCTGGCGAGCCATGAGTATCAAACCCGTAGATGCTATGCGTGATGAATAAACTATCCAGCTAAAGTTCAATAAGTTACATCATGAAAATATAAAAAAACAACGATATGAAAAAGTATTCCAAACTGATTGTAGCGGCCATTGTCGCCTTGATTTTTGTAGGAACATTCGTCTTCCTGTATCAGAAATCTCAACCCAAAGCTACCGAGTATAGCGAGTTTGTACCTAAGATGGGTGATGTGTTGAAAACCACCGTCATAACAGGTAAGATAGAACCACGCAACGAGGTAAGCGTAAAGCCACAGATAAGCGGTATCATTACCGAGATTTGCAAGGAGGCTGGCGACTATGTGCAGGCTGGCGAGGTGATAGCTAAGGTAAAGGTGATTCCCGATATGGGACAGCTTAGCAGCGCTCAGGCTCGTGTGCGCCTGGCTGAAATCAATCTGAAGCAGGCACAGGTAGACTTCGGACGTGAGGACAACCTGTATAAGAAGCAGTTGGTAAGCGCCGACGAGTTCGACAAGGTAAAGCAGGCCCTCAAGCAGGCACGCGAGGAAAAGGTGGCTGCCGAAGATGCTCTCGAAGTTGTACGTGATGGTGTGTCGAAGAGTAATGCCAATGCTTCTTCTACCCTCATACGTTCCACTATCTCGGGTATTATTCTCGATATTCCTGTCAAGGTGGGCAACTCGGTCATTCTTTCCAATACCTTCAATGACGGTACTACCATAGCCAGTGTGGCAAATATGAACGACCTTATCTTCCGTGGCAACATCGACGAGACTGAGGTGGGAAATCTTGTTGTAGGAATGCCGATGAAGATCACCATTGGTGCCATGCAGGATCTTAAGTTTGATGCCGACTTGGAGTATATTTCTCCTAAGGCTGTAGAGAACAATGGTGCCAACCAGTTTGAGGTGAAGGCTGCTGTTCGTTCAGTCAAGGGTGGCAAGATTCGCTCTGGCTATAGTGCCAATGCAGAGATAGTTCTGGCCAAGGCCTTGAATGTTGTTACCGTGCCCGAGAGTGCCATCGAGTTTAGTGGCGACAGTACCTTTGTATATATTGTCAAGGGTAGTGGTGAGAAGAAAACCTATGAGCGCAAGCAGGTGGTGACAGGACTGAGCGATGGCGTGAATATTGAGATTAAGAAGGGCTTGTCGCTGAAAGACAGAGTGAGAGGTCCTGAGATTGTGGCAGACAACAAGGATGATGAATAAGCATACTAATAAATAAAGCATGAAAATGATGAATATCCGTTTTACTATATTGTCGGCAATGGCTTTCTTTGCTTTGGGCGAGGCTCAGGCACAGAAGGCATGGAGCCTTCGCCAGTGCATCGACTATGCTTTAGAGCACAATATCACGGTGAAGCAGATGCAGAACATACGCGAGCAGCAGGCTTTGCAGCTCAATACCAATAAGAACTCTCGCCTACCCGACCTCAATGCCTCGGTTGGCGAGAACATCTCCTTCGGTCGTGGACTGACGGCACAGAATACTTACGAAGACCGTACCACCAGTTCTACCTCTTTCTCATTGGGAACAACAGTCTCTCTCTTCGATGGCAACAAGACGACCCACAACATACGTCTTAGCAAACTCAATCTTGATGCAGCTGATGCCGACCTGAGTAAGGCACGCAACGATTTGAGTATGAATGTGGCCAAGGCATACATCGAGGCTCTCAATAATATGGAGATAGCCGATGTGGCTCGCCGACAGGTGAGTATCGACTCCATGCAAGTGGCTCGCCTGCAGACTATTGTAGAGAATGGTAAGGCAAGTGTGGCAGAACTCTCTCAGCAGAAAGCTGCTTTGGCGCAGAGCCAGCTTACGCTTACCACAGCCAGCAACAACTGCCAGCTCTCCCTACTCGACCTGTCGCAGTTGCTCGAACTCCCCTCGCCCGATGGCTTCTCTATCCTGCGTCCTGAGACCTCGCATATCAATCCCGAGTCTTATGTGCCTGCATCTCCCTCTGTCGTCTTTGCCGATGCCCTTGTGAGCAAACCCGAGATCAAAGCACAGGAGTTGCGTGTTAAGGGAGCCGACCATTCTGTTCTTATAGCCAAATCGGCTTATTATCCTCAACTGGCGTTCAATGCAGGGCTGGGCAGCAACTACTACAAGACGAGTGGTTTTGATGCCGAATCGTTTGGCAAGCAACTTAAAAACAATTTCAGTCAGTATCTTGGTTTGAGTCTCAACGTGCCTATCTTCAATCGTTTCTCCACCCGCAACAGTGTGCGTTCAGCCCGTATAGACCGTGACAATCAGGTACTTAAGTTAGAGGATGCCAAGAAATCTCTTTATAAGGAGATTCAGCAGGTGTACTACAATGCCATAGCTGCCGAGTCGCGCTATGTGAGCAGCCGACAGGCTGTGGCAAGCAATGAGGATGCCTTCCGGCTTACTCAGGGAAAATACGAGAATGGTAAGGCCAGCATTACTGAGTTTAATGAGGCTAAAAACAATCTCCTCAAGGCACAGAGCGACATGGTGCAAGCCAAGTATGAGTCGCTTTATCAGAACAGTCTTCTCGACTTTTATCGTGGCAAGAGTCTTGACTTTTAGGTCAAGGCTCTTTGTCGTTTTATAGCTTTTGCTGCTAATCCTATCGACAGTTATAGGGGGCTATTATCTTCTTACAAATGAGTTATAGAGCGAAAAGTTCATAAGATAATGAAACTCAAACTTGTGAACTTAGTTTTTTTTGCGTAACTTTGCAGCCGCAAAGTAATAAATGACATTTATGAATGATAAGATAAAAGAATTTGAGGTCATGGCACCAGTAGGCTCACGCGAGTCGTTGGCTGCTGCCATACAGGCTGGTGCAGACTCGGTATACTTCGGTATTGGCAAGTTGAATATGCGTTCACACTCTGCCAACCATTTTACCATCGACGACCTGCGCGAAATAGCAGCCACCTGCAATGAACACGGCATCAAGACATATCTGACGGTAAATACTGTGATATATGATGACGATATTGCTACGATGAAAGAAATCATTGATGCAGCCAAGGAGGCAGGCATCTCGGCTGTTATAGCCAGCGATGTGGCTGTCATGGCCTACTGTAATGAGGTAGGAGAGGAGGTACACCTTTCTACCCAGCTCAACATCTCCAATACCGAGGCGCTGAAGTTCTATGCCCGTTTTGCTGATGTGTCTGTATTGGCACGCGAACTGAATATGGACCAGGTGAAGCATATCCATGAAGAGATAGAACGCCAGAACATCTGCGGCCCTATGGGCAAGAAGATAAGGATAGAAATGTTCTGTCATGGTGCTTTGTGCATGGCTGTATCGGGCAAGTGCTATATGAGTCTTGCCAATGCCAACCGTTCTGCCAACCGAGGAGAGTGTGTGCAGATATGTCGTCGAAGCTATACGGTTACAGACAATGAAACAGGCAATCAGCTCGAGATAGACAACAAGTATGTGATGAGTCCTAAAGATCTGAAGACCATACGTTTCATCGACCGTATGATGGATGCAGGTGTGCGTGTGTTCAAGATAGAGGGACGTGCACGTGGTGCAGAATATGTATACACCGTAGTGAAATGCTACAAGGAGGCTATAGCCTCTGTGCTCGACGGAACCTTTACCGAGGATAAGAAGGATGCCTGGGACGAGAAGTTGGCTACTGTCTTCAATCGCGGTTTCTGGGATGGATATTACCAGGGACAGACTCTTGGCGAATGGAACAAGCACTATGGCTCTGTAGCTACTGAGAAGAAGGTGCTCGTGGGCAAAGTGATGAAATACTTCTCCAAGCTTGGTGTGGCAGAGGTGGCTATAGAGGCTTCTGAGATAGAGCAGGGACAGAAACTGCTCATTACGGGCAACACCACAGGTGTGATGTATCTCAATGCCGATGAGATACGCTATGAGCTGAAGCCTGTAGAGCTGGCCAAGCAGGGGTGGAGAGTATCTATCCCTGTGCCTGGCAAGGTGCGCCCTAATGACAAACTATATAAACTGATAACAGTAAACGAAATAAAGGAGATAAAATAATGGCAACAATCAACGAATTGCAGGACGAGGTAGTAGAGGAGTTTCAGGACTTTACCGACTGGATGGACAAGTATCAGATGCTCATAGACTTGGGCAACGAACTGGCTCCTCTCGACGAGAAATACAAGAACGAGCAGAACTTAATCGACGGCTGTCAGAGCCGTGTGTGGCTGCAATGTGACTATAAGGATGGTAAACTTGTCTTCACAGCCGACAGCGATGCGCTCATCGTAAAAGGCATTATAGCCCTTTTGATACGTGTGTTGAGCGGTCATACTCCTTCTGAAATCATGGATGCCGACCTGTATTTTGTAGAGAAGATAGGACTGAAGGATCACTTGAGTCCTACACGCAGCAACGGTCTCTTGGCCATGATCAAGCAGATACGTATGTACGCCTTGGCCTATAAAACAAAGGAAGCAGAGGGAAATGCGTAAGTTAAGAACGATAGAGATGAACCGCCTCACGCTGGAGGAGTTCAAGGAAGCAGAGAAACTGCCCCTGATAGTGGTTCTCGATGATGTACGCTCTTTGTATAATGTGGGAAGCGTGTTCCGTTCGTGCGATGCCTTCAGGGTAGAGGCTGTATATCTGTGTGGTATTACCGCTACGCCTCCCAATGCCGAGATACACAAGACTGCTCTTGGCGGAGAGGACAGCGTAGACTGGGAATACTTCAAGACCACCGAGGAAGCTGTGGAGAAATTGAAGGAGAAGGGTTATTTTGTATATAGCATCGAGCAGGTGGAAGGCTCCACCAAACTGCAGAATCTCCCTGAGGCTCATAATACTTCACACTCTACAGGCTATGCCGTTATTTTCGGCAACGAGGTGAAAGGAGTAAAGCAGGACGTGGTGGATATGAGTGACGGCTGTCTTGAGATACCTCAGTTTGGCACCAAGCACTCGCTCAATGTCAGCGTTACGGCAGGAATCGTGGTATGGGAGTTTGCTAAACTTCTGAAGCTATAGACAAGTTTGGAAGAAAAAAGTTTTTTACCTAAATATGACTTATAAGAATCAATTGATAAATGGCCTGAAACAGGGATTTTTGTTTTATGCCTTTTCCACAATATTGATAGCTATTCAGTTTGGCTTCTATATCGTGGGTAGTCCCGTCCTCGACTATATGGATTTTGAGGGATGGGTTTTCTTTGCAGCATCCTGTGTGAGCCATGCCTCGCAGTTTGCTTTATTGCCTTATCTGTTGGGCTTCCTTGTGCTGTTATGCCGTTTTCCCAAGACAGCAAGGGTTGTGCAGATAGTGGGCGTGGTGTTGCTCTGTGTGCTCAACTATCTTAACTCTCAGGTCTATGCCATCTATCATTTCCATATCAATGGTTTTGTGTTGAGTATGGTTTTCGGTGATGGAGCAGGCGAGATATTCAACTTTGATGCCTTGCTTTATCTTAAGGAAGCAGGACTATTTGCCATCGTTGCCGCCATTGTAGTGGGCGTATGGTATCTGTCACATCGCGTGTGGCTGTTGAGGAAGAAAGCTTATGTCTGGTTGGTGGCAGGTATTTTCGTAGGCTGTACACTTTATGCTCATCTATGGCATATCTATGCTGCATTCTATCAGCATCAGTCGGTGATGAAGAGTGCCACCTTGCTGCCTTATTATTTCCCTACTACCTCCAATGGTTTGTTGCTTAAGTGGGGCTGTAAACAGCCAAGAAGAGTGGGGCAGACCAATGGTCGACAGAGTACAGACTTGCTGTATCCCGTGCATCAGCTTGAGACGGTGGAACCCGATTCTCTGCCCAATATTGTGGTTATCTTGTTAGATTCATGGAATCGCAGGGCACTTACTCCAGAATGTATGCCTCATACCTATCAGTTTGCCGAACAGAATCAATGGTTTGCCAATCATGTGAGTGGCAGCAATGGTACGCGAAGTGGTGTGTTCAGTCTCTTCTTTGGCTTGTCGTGCTATTATTGGGAGAGTTTTGAGCCGGCTCGTGTCCAACCATTGCTTATCCGCAGATTACAAGCTCTGGGCTACGACATTCAGACTTATCCCAGTGCTACATGGGCAGACCCTCCTTTTGGCAGAGTTATCTTTGGAGGTGTGCCCGGCATACACACCGAGACCAAGGGCAATACTGCCTTGGAGCGTGATACGAGAGTGGCCAATATGTTTATTGCCGATATGGAAGGCAGAAAGGACAAGAAAAAGCCTTTCTTCTCGTTCCTCTTCTTCGACCTGCCCCATAGTTTTGAGTTGCCAGCCGACAAGAATAAACATTTCCAACCTGCATGGGCGTTTGCCGATTATACCAAGCTTAACAACGATATGGATCCAACTCCTTTCTGGAACCTGTATCGCAACACCTGCTATCAGGACGACTTGCTGTTAGGCAAGGTGTTTGAGGCTTTGAAGAAACAGGGACTTATGGATAATACCATCGTTGTGCTGACAGGCGACCATAGCCAGGAGTTCAATGAGAATCATCGCAACTACTGGGGACATAACAGCAATTTCTCAGTTCATCAGATAGGAGTGCCAATGATATGGCATGTTCCTGGGCAACAGACACATAAGTACACACATCGTACTACTCATTATGACATGGTTCCTACGTTGATGAAGGAATATCTGGGTGTGAAGAATCCTACAGACGACTATTCTATGGGGCGGCTGATGACCGATAAGACTCCGCGTCTGTGGCATGTGGTGGGAAGCAATCTGAACTATGCTTTCATTATAGGGAAGGACAGTATTCTGGAGAAGACAGCCCAGGGGTCCCTCGATGTCTATGATGCCAAGATGAATCCTGTGAAAAACTATGTGTTGCCTGCCAAGCAGTTTGACAAGGCTATGAAGCAACTGAACCGCTTTTTCAAGTAACTCAATAAAAAAGGACTATGAGCATGAGTGCTCATGGTCCTTTTTAGTATCAATGAAATGTATTATTTCCCTTTCCATAATCCGTGCAGATTGCAATATTCACGGGCAGTCACCTCGGTGGCGTCTGTCATGAATATAGCCTCGGGTTTCTCGCCTGGTTTCAGTTCATGGCGCAATACATCGGTAGGGGTGAGTAATTCTATCCACTCGATATAGTGCTCGGGCATCATGGGATGTTCTACGCTTCCTACCGTTACACGATATCCGCCCTCGATAGGTTCTATCACAGGCACATGCTTCTCATAAGCTCCGTCGGTGGCGTTTTCTTCCATCAACTGCATGGGTTGTCCACAGCAACTCAGAACGGCTCCTGAGTGCAATACTTCTACTACGTTGCCGCAGATAGGGCAGCGGTACACTTGTCTTGTTTTAGTCATCATGTTTCCTCCTATATAAAAAAGTTAAAAGAATGAGTGGGTTAGTGACTTATATCAGTCCATGGGGCTGAACTCGTCTTTGCCTACTCCGCACAGAGGGCAAACCCAGTCGTCGGGAATGTCTTCGAAAGCTGTTCCTGGTGCAATACCGCCTTCAGGATCGCCTACTTCTGGGTCGTACACCCAGCCACATACATCACATACATACTTTTTCATAATGTTTCGTTTTAAAAAGTTATTTTTTAAGGTTAATTACTTTCACTATTCATCATGATGATGATGGATAGATGTGGCAAATATATAACTTTTTTGGATAAGTTCCAAATTATTCTGTGCAAATGATGTTAAATGTAAGTTCTTTTAAGTCAAAGCGATAAGATTACTGTATTGTATTGGCATGGTCTTCTTTCTTTGTTTCGAGCGAATCTTTGCGCATCTGTTCCTTCTGCTTCTTAACTTCTTTGTATTCGCTCTTGTAGTAGTGTGCGAAGTTGGCAAAGGGTTCGGTGATGACGTCAGAACTGCTGGCCGTATAGGTGTGTCCATAAGGGTCAACGGCCTTGATGGTGATATGGGCATCGGGATTCTTGGGCTCATAATAGTACAGGTGGTTCATGATGAGGTAACCATTCTGCTTGCTGACGAACCAGTAGGATACCGATTCGCTGTACTTGTGGTGATAACCCGTGGCAAAGGCATCCTGTCCCTTGCTGCTGATGCGGTGCATGGGATATTGTCTGCCGTCTTCGATGGCATATATCTTCCAACGGCTGTCGGCATTGAACACATTGGCTATCAGTATATTCTTTTTTGATGGCAGGTTCCAGTCGTCGGCGTATGATTCCTGATTGAAGTTGGTTTCGGCACGAAAGAGTGTCATCTGCTTGTTGGCTTTCCAGAACGTGCCCTTGTAGTAGCAGTCGGCGAGGCGGGTGCCTTCGAAGGTATAGACATAATAGCCATTGGGCGTTCCGCAGATGTTTACGTTCGACTGCCAGATGTTTCCGCAGGCGGCAGCATGGCAATGCTCCATGACATGGCGTCCCTCATATTCTATCTCATGGTTGCAGGCAAAGTGGGTGTGACCGCAGAAGAGTTCGTATCCTCCCTCAAATGATTCTAAAAGAGCAAGCAGCGACGACAGGCGGGAAGACGTGAAGTGTCCTTTCTCGCTCTCTATGCCAACGGGTTTTGCCTTTCTATAGGGGGCGTTGCCAAATGTAAATGGAATGTGGTAGCAAAGTATTACCTTCTTATTTTTTGGGGTGAGCGCGAGGTCTTGTTTGAGCCATCGCATCTGCGAGGCGTGCAGTTCGCCAGGCGAATAATAGGCCTTGCCCTTGGTGAAGAAACAATTGTTGATGCATACATAGTGCTCATCGCCACGGTCGAAGGAATAGTCGGTAGGTCCGAAGTTTTCCTCCCATTTGCGTTTGTAGAGTGACTTTCCGTCCTGGTCGTGGTTGCCTATAACGGAGAAGAGTCGCATCTCTGACGAGCCTAAAGCCTCACGAATCTGACGTTCCAGTTGTGGATTGTAGCCACCATAGTATTGTACATCATCGCCCATACTGAGTCCATAGACGGGTGTACCGGGTTTCTGGTCTCTGATAGTTTGTCGGATGTCGCGCATCGTCTGGGTAGTAAATCGTTCTACGTCGCTTTTCTTGATGGGATTGTCGTCTGGCGAGTCGTAATAGGGGCTGATGGCATTGGTAACCTGCGGGTCGCCGATAACGATCATCTTATACTGCCTCTCCTTGCCATAAGGCAGGCGGGTAAGCGAAAAGTTGTATATCTTCTTTTTAGCTTTGACAGCCTGATAGAAGCAAGCCGTGCGGTCGGTAACAGAATGGGTGGGAACCTCGCAATCGGCTGGAACAGAATAGTATATAAACCGTGCCAGACTGTCTCGCTTCATCTTGTATCTGCCTGTAGAATCGGTTTTCACACAGGTGTAGCCATCGCTGACGATGACGTCGGCCACTCCGTTCCCCTCCTCGTCGGTAAGAGTTCCGCTGATGGTGTAGTCTGTTTTTCTGACTACAGGTTTCACCTTCTTAATGGTGTCTTTGGGCTGTGGCTTTTCCTTTGCCACGATATTGGGTTTAGGAGTGTGGGCGGGTGGTGTAGAGGCTTTTCTGCCAAAGTGTAAAGTCATGCCTATTGCCACAAGTATGCAGCAAGTGATGGCTAAAGCTATGATGTATGTTTGTCGTTTTGTCATATTTGCTTTTCTGTTGGTCTTCTTTCGTAACTCAACTTTTCGATACAAAAGTACGTAATTATTATCGAAAACGTTCAAAAGGAAGCTCTTTTCCATCAAAAAAACATTAAATTAATGTAGAATCATTTTGTTTTCTCCTCATTTTTTCATATTTTTGCAATTCTGATGATACGGCAGGAAAAGTCATGGTATAGCCGTTTCGGGACAAATAAATAAGTACAGGAAATAAACAATGGCAAACAACGATAAAGGTCTGACGCCCATGATGAGGCAGTTTTTCGAGATGAAGGCAAAGCATCCCGAGGCATTGTTGCTCTTCAGATGTGGCGACTTCTATGAAACATATTGCGAGGATGCGATAGAGGCTTCCAGGGTTCTCGGCATCACGCTGACACGTCGTAACAATGGCGGTTCGGCAGGTGGAGCAGAGATGGCTGGTTTCCCTCATCATGCTCTCGACACTTATCTGCCCAAGTTGATAAGGGCTGGTAAGCGCGTGGCTGTTTGCGACCAGCTGGAAGACCCTAAGAAGAAGCGTCAGGAAATAAAGGGCAAGAAAGGACTGAGCCAGATGGACAAGATGGTGAAGCGTGGCATTACCGAACTGGTGACACCGGGTGTGGCCATGGGCGATAATGTGCTGAACTACAAGGAAAACAACTTTCTTGCTGCCGTGCACTTCGGAAAGGCGGCCTGCGGTGTGGCTTTCCTCGATATCTCTACAGGAGAGTTCCTGACAGGAGAGGGAACTCCCGATTATGTGGAGAAACTGATGGCAAATTTTCAGCCTAAAGAGGTGCTTTATGACCGCGCCATGAAGTCGAAGTTTGAGCAGGCTTTCGGTACCAAATACTGTACTTTCGAACTGGACGACTGGGTGTTTACAGAACAGACAGCTCGCCAGAAACTGTTGGGGCATTTCAAGACCAAGTCGTTGAAGGGCTTTGGTGTGGAACACCTGAAGAATGGTGTTATCGCCAGCGGTGCCATCATGCAGTATCTTGAGATTACTCAGCATACCCAGATTAACCATATCACGGCCCTCTCGCGCATAGAGGAAGACAAGTTTGTACGCATGGACCGCTTCACCATACGTAGTTTGGAACTTGTAGCTCCGATGCAGGAGGATGGTTCTTCGCTGCTGAATGTTATCGACCGCACGGTAACGGCCATGGGTGGACGTATGCTCCGCAGATGGCTTGTATTCCCTTTGAAGGATGTACGCCCTATCAATGAGCGACTCGACATCGTGGAATATTTCTTCAAAGAGCCAGAATTCCGTCAACTGCTGGATGAACAGCTGCATCGCATAGGCGACCTGGAACGTATTATTTCCAAGGTTGCCGTGGGCAGAGTTTCTCCACGTGAGGTAGTGCAGCTGCAGCATGCCCTGGAAGCCATTCGGCCTATCAAGACAGCTTGCGAGCATGCCAAGAATGAGGCTTTGAAACGAGTGGGAGAGCAACTCAATCTGTGTGATACGCTGAGGGAACGCATCGCCAAGGAGATACAGCCCGATCCGCCTCAGTTGGTTAATAAGGGAGATGTTATAGCCGATGGCTACCATGCCGAACTGGACGACCTGCGTGCTATCAGCCGACATGGAAAGGACTATCTGCTCAAGATACAGGAGCGAGAGATAGAGAAGACGGGTATATCGAGCCTTAAAGTGGGCTATAATAATGTCTTTGGTTATTATCTCGAGGTTCGTAATACCTTTAAGGACAAGGTGCCTGAAGACTGGATTCGTAAGCAGACTCTGGCGCAGGCAGAACGTTACATCACCCAGGAACTGAAGGAATATGAGGAGAAGATTCTCGGTGCAGATGAGAAGATATTGATCTTGGAAACGCAGCTTTTCAATGAGCTGATTGTTGCCATGCAGGAATATATTCCACAAATACAGATCAACGCCAACCTGATAGCCCGAATGGACTGTCTGTTGTCGTTTGCAAAGGCTTCGGACGAGAATCGTTATGTACGACCTGTAATAGACGACTCGCAGGTGCTTGACATCAAGCAGGGGCGTCATCCTGTTATCGAGACCCAGTTGCCATTAGGGGAAAGATATGTGCCCAATGATGTGTTGCTCGATACCGAGAAACAGCAGATTATGATGATTACGGGTCCTAATATGGCTGGTAAATCGGCTCTGCTGCGACAGACGGCTTTGATAGTTCTGTTGGCTCAGGTGGGTTGTTTTGTTCCTGCAGAGAGTGCGAGAGTAGGTTTGGTGGATAAGATCTTCACCCGTGTGGGAGCCAGCGACAATATCTCTTTGGGAGAGTCTACCTTTATGGTGGAGATGACTGAGGCTGCTAACATTTTGAATAATGTATCGCCTCGCTCGTTGGTGCTCTTCGACGAATTGGGACGTGGTACTTCCACCTATGACGGCATCTCTATAGCATGGGCCATTGTGGAGTATCTGCACGAGCATAAGAAGGCTCAGGCGCGTACACTCTTTGCCACTCATTATCATGAACTTAACGAGATGGAGAAGAACTTCGCGCGTATTAAGAACTTCAATGTGAGTGTGAAGGAGGTGAGCGGAAAAGTTATCTTCCTGCGCAAGTTGGAACCTGGTGGCAGCGAGCATTCTTTCGGTATTCATGTGGCAGAGATTGCCGGTATGCCCAGAAGCATTGTAAATCGTGCCAACGTGATACTGAAACAGTTGGAAGATGATAATGCGGGAGTAGGGGGTGCAGGCAAACCTAATGTAAAGCATCTTGATGAGCAGAAGGAGGGTATGCAACTCAGTTTCTTCCAGCTTGATGATCCTGTGTTGACGCAGATACGTGATGAAATCCTCGGTTTGGATGTCAACAATCTTACCCCGGTAGAGGCATTGAATAAGCTCAACGATATCAAGAAGATATTGTTGGGAAGATAATTATCAAGTAGGGTGTATCAAAAAGGATGAAACACCCTACTTGCTTTTTTTGTTATCATGTATGATGACAACGAGTTTTGTCATCTTCTGTTATCATTAATGGCTTTAGTGTTTTTTACTTGATTCTTCCTGCAGAGCAATCAGAGTCAAAAGATCGACGGGATACATATAGCTATGTTTACGTAACTTGGAGAAGCAGAAGTAATTGTTGGCTTCAAATACGCTTACCACCATCTCTGTGCAATAGAGGGCATCAGGGGTGGTATGGTCGAATTTGAAATCAAAAGGCACACCTTTCGACACCAATGCCTCTACGGTCTTTCTGATGGCCAGGGTGTCCACTCTACAGGGAGCCTTCCTGGTATAGATGCAGTATGAGCCGTTGTTGCGTAGATATTCTTCTGTTGTTTCCATGACGATCTTTTTAGCTACAGTAGAGGCATGAACTAACTTCACCCCATCGTCATTCCTGATGACTATGCCGCAATGGGATGGGGTAGAGTCGGCCACCTCAAGGGATCTGGTACCCGATAGTGCTCTTACAGCTACCGATTCCCACGAGTCACCCACGCTGAAAAAGATATCACCTGTTTCAAACCTTGTTGTGTCGGGCATGAGATAGGGAGGGCGGTTGAGCAGGCATATACCTATCCAGACTGCGATAGCCAGAAAGAATAAGGTGCTTCCACAGCCGATAAGATAGTAGAAGCGCCTTTTCGATTTTATCATTCCGTTTTGTTTTTTGCCAATTTTTCGATATTACATAAAGCGATGCCTACTGCGGCTGTCACCATATAAAGCCAACCACCCCAAGCTAAACTGACTTGATCTTTCAGTGTTAAGCCAAAGACAGCGCAGAGGATGAATCCTACTACGAAGCATATGGTGTAGTAGTTCTCATTCATCTTGCCTGTAAACTTCAGTTTTACAGATTTGCCTAATACTATCAGTATCGGAACTAATAATATTAGCAATGCTAAAAACCAGTGAAAACCTAATCCACTGCCTTTAAACAACAAGTTCAATCCGTTCATCTGGACTTTCCCCATCACGTCAAGGACAGAACCGAATCCGAAGAATATAAACATAAGGACTGCGCTGGCATTTATAGCGATTCCTTTATATTGTTTGATGGTTTTTATGAGTTCTTCCATAATCTTCTATTTTTTATTTACTGAACTTTCGCATACCAGGAAGTTAAAGGAATTAAGGAGGAAGTTAAGACGTATATCTTGCTACTTAAAAACTGCGCCAAAAAGTCTATTGTCTTTACTCCTCAGCGACCGTAGGAAGCGATAACTCCTTTAACTTCTTTAACTTCTGAACTTGCGAAACTTGGATTATTTATTAGAGGCGTTTAAGTTCCAACTTGTAGGTCTTGGCATCCTTGCAACCATTTTCGATGTCTGACTTACTGAATTTTAACTTTTTAAATTCCACGGGTGTGCCAGCTTTTACAAATGCCTTACCATCCACATTTTCAGCTGCAATGTTGCCTACCAGGGTCTTGTAAACCTCCTGACCTTCAGCGTTGTACCCTACGAGGTAAACATTCTCGCTTGGGAGGATAAAATCATTGCCTGTCTTCATGTCTGATGTGGCTGTAGCTTCACCATTTATCTTGAATGAAGGCGTCAAGTTAGAGTTACTATAGAAGTCTGTAAACTCTAATGAGAGGGGAGTTGTTATTGTGAAATCACATTTCTCTACCTCAATAGGTTTGCCATTGAGAGTTTTTGCACATTCTTCGATCTTTACTTTCCATTCCGCTTGCATCTTTTCCGATTTCTCGATCAATTCCTTTTTGTCGGCTTCTGTCTTGATGTTCTCGGCCTGTTTCTTCAGATCGGCTTTTTCCTGCATAAACTTTTCATATTTCTCTGGTAGAGAGCCATACAGGTTGGTGTCGGTCGAACTGCCTCCTGAGCAAGCAAATAAGAGTGGCATCAACAAGACTGCAAGTGCCATTTGTTTCATTTTCTTCATAAGCTTTGTAGTTAGATGATTGATTAATTGATTATTAGTAATATAGATGACTTTTATGTTTTCATCTTTTTGCAAATTTAGGAATAAACGAAGAAAGATAGTTAACAATCTCTCAAATTATTCTTTGCAAAAGGTAAATAGAGGTGGCAATGCGTAAAAAAAACGATTCGCAACGTATTCTAAATACATTGCGAATCATCTGTTTCTCTCTTTACGATATTTGCTGGGAGATATTCCTTTTATCTTGGTGAAAACACGGATAAAAGCCTGCGCACTATTGAATCCAGAAGTCTCAGCTATCTGAACGATTTTGTCGTCCGTACAGTCAAGTTGCTTACAGGCGTATTCGATGCGGAATCTGTTGACATAGTCGTAGAAGGTACATTGAGTTTCTTTGTTGAAGTATGCACTGACGTAGGTGCGATTGGTGCCTATGGTTGCAGCTATGTCTGATACTTTGAGGTTAGGGTTCAGATAAACCTTTTCTTTTTCGAAAAGAATGGCTATGCGTTTTCCGATTTGGGTGTCTTTTGTGATGGTTGCAGTGTCATCTTGCATGTCAATATATTGACTGTCAGATAGTTCTTCAAGCACTGACTCGTGTTTATAGATATAGTAGCTTATGAACTCCATACCACCAAAGAAATGCTCATATATAGTGCTTCGATGATATAATCTGCATATATGCTGTTAGCTATCCAGAGTATCAAGATGAATACAAATGACAGGAATATGGCGCGCAACCAGTTTAGATTGATGTTTTTGGTATAGGAGAAGCGTTGTTTTAGTTCTCTGTTGTATCTGGGAATGGCGATGATTCCCCATATCGTAAAATAAAGGCCATAAGCGAATGTTTCGAACACCTCAGTGTAATAGAATAAGACATTTTTGGTCAAGATAAAGAGGACAAAAGGTGCTATAAATAGTAGCTCATGCACGATGATAGTACGACGGGTGAGGCTTGTAGGACTGCATAGTTTGATGAGGATAAAGGCGTATAAAGGGATTGCCACCACGTCGGAAGCTATTGTCATCATCCATCTTATCTCGTTAGGATCGTTTATGGGTTTGATAAAATATAGATTCTTCAAACATTGCACACCGATAACCAGCATCAAGACTGCCACGAGTCTTGATAGTAGTTCTTTGTCCTTATGGAAGAAGAGCCATGACATCATGAAATAAAACATGGCGCACAGTCCGTAAATGAAATAAATGGTGTGCAACATTTTGTTATTGTCTGTTTAGGTTGTAGAGCAAAGTCTACCGCAAATATACACATTTTATTTGAATAATTATCTTTTAGTCCTTTTTTTATTCAATCTTTCTTTCATCATGAAGTCGTCATTGGGGGAATTTTGCTTTCGTTTGTTACCATACTATCCCCTTGGTATCGTTACTTGTGTTCTTTTTATCCTCATTCTTTTCATCATATCATCTTGCAGGATTTACGAAAAGAAAAAAGGATTTTTCTAATCATTGGGGGCAATAGAAATCCCTCGAAATATGAAAGCGGCTTCGATAGTCAATGAAGCCTATTTCGATAGCCATCGCAAGTACTTTCATTTTTGGGGGCGTTTTTTAAATAGAAATTCTGCCCAAATATTCAGAATAGCTTAAAATGAGCGATTTATGAGTGTTTCACCTCAATTGAGGTAATGATTTGGCAATAGTGCTAAATTCTGCAAATTGCATACGTTTGCTTGTCAAGCAACTCTTTTTGTCTGCAAAAATACAATAATTTATGTGACACACAAAGAAATATATATTTTTTAACTAGAGAATCTCTAAAAGAAATTCTGTGGATTAAGTTTACCCATTAGAAAAATATTGGCAAACTTCATCACACAGAATTTTATTTTTCCGCTTTGTTGCGGAATCATGTATTGAGAGAGTTTATAGTCTATCTATTTCTTCTCTTGCAGCACTTTCGCCCTTATAGCGTTTTTTGTCTTTGAATGTATATCTTACCAAGAGGCTGATGCGGCGACCATCCTTGAAACTGCTTTTGTCGAATATGTAATCTGAGGCATATCTTGTCTCTCGTTCTTTTGTGCCGAGGATATTGTTAAGACTCAGCCTTACCAACCATGCATTGTCAGCAAAATGCTTGGTTACTCCTAGGCTAAACCATAATGCCTGTTTAACCAGATATTCCCTCATGTTTCCATCAGAATTGTAACTTAGCAGTACATAAGGCATCCAATGGTGGCGCAAGTTGAAATAGCTGTTGAACGACATTGATATGTAAGGCTTGTCATTCTTGATTTTGCTTCCATCCGTATTGTAGAGTGACATATAAGTTCGCATCATGTTAAGGTTGAGATATGGTTCCCAAACACCCACATTCGTATGATAAGCCAAACTTGCGTTTACTGCAGAATAATGCGGAAAATTCTCTGGCTTTGACATTGCCACCAATGGGTCTGCTTGCTGAATGACATTCGTTGAGATGATGTAATCCTTTATCCTTTGATAATCGACAGAGAAACGCAATTGATGCCATTGCAACGAATAGGATATATCCGTCGTATATTGTGGAAGCAACCATGGATTACCAGCTTCGATGGAATAACGATTGAAATACTCTTCACTGTTTCTAAGTTCGTAATAGCTTGGACGTTTTACCTTGGTTGTCATACTTAATCCCATTTCGACATTCTTTACAGGCAAAGACAATGAGAAGAAAGGATAAAAATGACGATAAGTCTTATCCACCAAGCTATTTTGGGAGATGGCATCACGATACAGCATACGAAATGACTCAAATCGCATTCCCAGTTGGGCAGACAATTTGGCGATAGATACATTACATCCGGCAAAGGCGGCGAGTTTAGTTTCTTCTGCATGAAGACGACTCGTTGCGCTTGACTTCTCGTTTTCAAAGCTCTGATAATCTTTTTCTTCTTCCACATAACTTGCATCAGCACCTATGTTAAAAGTCAAGTTTTTGTTGGCTTGATAATTGATTTTCATATTTCCTGCATAGATGTCGTGAGTAGTCTCATTTTCATTTTTCACCTCATGCGCATCCGTCATGCTTCCAGACTCTTGATTAAGACGGCTATCTGCAGCTTTTCTGCTAACATAATCAGCATTCAACGTCATTTTCCATTTTGGGGAGAATTTTCCCTCGTAGAAGATGTTTCCTATCCATTGATCATAGTTTGCATGAGAATGGATGTTAGAGGATAAATCTTCAAACAGAAGATTGTCATGAAACATTTGGCTGGCAGAATGTCCTCCCCACTTGTCCGTTTCCTTGGAGTATGACAAACTTGCGCCAATGGTATGATTCTTTGCCAATTCTGCACTGATACCTCCGTTAATGGTTTGATTATAATAATTGGAATTCCATTTAGGCATATCACTTTCCATATTCCAGACAGAATGATCAGCCAAAGTCTGTTCCTTATTGGTTTGGTCTGTTTTATATCTACTGCTTGAATTGGTAAAAGAAAGGAATCCATTTATGTTCTCGGTATCGTAAGTGAGTTGCAGCTGTTCCGAATCAGAATTTTTTCTGCCTTGGCTGTCAAATACAGAAGTTCTGATGCCTAATCCTCCATCAACCTTATGTTTCAAGTTGATTTTAATGACAGCGTGGGTGTCTGCATCATACTCTACCCCAGGATTGTTGATTACCTCTATCGTAGAAATATCCTTGGAATTCAAGCGGCTCAACTCACTTTTGTCCCTCATCTTACGATTGTCGATATATACATCTGCAATTCCCCGTCCAAAGACAGAGTAGCTGCCATCGCTACCTGACACTGTTGGTAATTGCGCAACAACATCATCGGCACTTCCAAAATCGCTTAATACAGATTTCTGAACATCCACGATAAGCTTTGTTCCGTCTGACTTATAAATCTTCCGATGACCTTTCACGACTACTTTTTGTAGATTTAGCGTAGCTTCGCTTAAGGCTATTGTACCTATTGTGCCAGTACTAAAGATATTGCGATAAGTGTTATATCCTACACATGTTACTTTTACAATAGCCTTTTGAGCATTGCAAGGTATTACAAATTGTCCGTTTTCATTGGTCACACCACCAGTAATAAACGAAGAGTCATTGACATTCAGAAGTGAAACATTGGCGAAATCGACAGGTTGATGATGAGTGTCCACGATGCGTCCCATCATTCTGTTAGAAGCCTTTTGGATACATTCAACGATAATAACATTATCCACTTGTTTCATCTTGATAGGGTAAAAGCCTATCAAGTTCATGATGGCATCAGGAACGCTTTCATTTTTGATGTTCTTTGTCACCTTGAAATCCTCCAACTCGTCATACACAAAGTTGATGTCATACTTATCCTGTCGGGCATTCAAATCCTTCAATGCCGCAGAGAATGACACATTATCATATTGTCGGGTAATGCGTTGGGCAGACATACCCATGCTTATCAGCAACAACATTAAGTTAAAAACAATCCTCTTCATAACTTACTCCACTTTTAAAGTTCCGTCCATTTCCGTTATCTGTATGCGCTCAAAAGCATTCAATATTTCGAGATTCTGCTTCAATGTCTTAGTCTTGTCCCAATTGAAGAAGATACGGATATGCTGCGATTCTGCATTGTCGAATTCCACCTTGACATGATAGAAGGCTGCAAGCTGCGACACGACATTGCCCAACTCGGCATTGTCAAAGACAACAGGTTTGAGGTCGAGACTATCAGCCTTCTCCGTAGCACTCACCTTGATGCTATCCGTCTTGTTCAAATCAGAAGTAGAAGATACTTGTTCCGTCTTGGCTTGGCTAGTCTCATCCGAAGAAGATGAACGGAAAATGCCAGAATGGATTGCGGCTAAAGTTATGCCTGAGAGAAAAATGACACCAATGATGGATGCTGCAATCTTCCAGCGATTGCTGGATGTTTTACCAGAAGCATTGTTGGCCTTTAATCCTTGCCTATCGGCAAACTCTTTCCATGCTTCATCTATATTCACTTTCTTTGGGTTTCCTTTCTTCATCGCCATCCTAACCATTGCCATGTCGTGAAAGAAATCCTTCATGTCCTCATCGGCAAGCAAACGTTTCACTTGCTCGTCGGTATAGCGGTCGGGATGTTCCTGCATATCGAAGAACATCTGACGCTTTTCTTCTTTACTCTTGTTAAATTCCTTGTTTGTCATTGTCTTGCTCATTTAAATTGTTCCTTAATCCAGTCCATCGCCTTCGAAAGATGGTTGAATACTGTCACCTTGCTCACTCCCACTTCATCAGCCACCTCCTGATAAGATTTCTCCTGAAGATAGCGCAGACGGAAAATGAGTTGTCGGATAGGCGGTTCCAGGTCTTCGATGAGAAGCAACAACTGCTCCAGTCGCTCATCGGTTTCATCCGACAAAATAACATCGGTATCATCTATGAGCAACTTCGCTACCTTTTCCTTCACGCCCTTATGGGCTATCAGGTTGAGACAGCGGTTGCGGACGCTCCTCATCAGGAATCCTTCCTCACTCTCAGGCATCAGGACTACATCATCGGCAAGAATCGTGGTAAAGACTTCGCTCACTACATCCTTGCTTTCATCGTCATCGGAGAGGATGCTTCTGGCCAGATTGTACATCTTCTCGTAATGCTGACGAAACATTCTTTCTATGTCCTTTTCCTGTTTCATACACTATCTATACAGTTGAGCAAAGCAAAAAACTAAGCAAAACAATAACTTTTTTCAAAATTTACAGAAAAAACATTCAACGACTCCTTGTCTTCCACAAAGCCATAGGATGAAATTTGATTCTATTGACCATCTCTTTATCTTCGAACAGCAATTCTGGAATATACTTCTTGTCATTGAATTCCCGCACATATTCTTTCTCTGATTCTGTCAGAACCAATAGCTTTGAGAGAAAGTCTTTCACTTCTGTCTTGGCTTTTTCAAAGTCAAAATGCTCACTGCGCCTAAGTACAGGCAAGAGTTGCGAACGAATCTGCGGAAAACGGATTTTGTCTATCTGCGGAAAGTCAGTATATTCCGTAGGCGTAGCGTTGTCTTTTCTGCTTGAGCCAACAGTCAGATAAAAGACGGTCGCTTTTCTCAGCAACGTTTTCTCTTCATCGCTCACGAATAGCTGATGCTTCACCATGTTATAGACATCATAAATGTCACGTGCAGCACTTCTACCTATCAAGGCGTTTATCTTGGTGGCAAACAATTCGACAGGTGAAAGAGAACGTACCTTCACATCGCTCAGAAACGGAATGGACACATGAGTCTCTATGGCAGGCAGGATATGGCAACGGTCGGAATAGTTGATTTCTATCTTGATGCCATCGTTGTTGCCTGCGGCATTGGTATAATGAAACACCCATGAGTCAAGCGTATGCGGTGTCTTGGAGCCAGGCGCAAGATGATAACCATCCGACTCCATATAGCGTAGAATCTCGTTATTCACTTCTTGGCGAATGGAGAGCATGGATTCTCGGTCGCAATCCACCGTAAAGTCAAGGTCTATATCTACCGAGAGTCTTGGCAGTTGGAAAACGGTGAGATTGATGGCTGTGCCACCTTTCAGCACAAGAGATTTAGACAGCAAAGGACTGTCATGGAAATAGTTGAGTATCTCCACCAATCGCATCACCTTTTCGAGGTTGTCGCGAATAAAGCCTTGCTCCTTGGCGATGATGTCAAGAGCTTGTTTGTTATATGAGTTCATATTCTTCCTTTGATGTTAGTTCTTGCGGCACATACATGCGCCATTTATTTGCAAATGTATCCGACTCTTCGTTGTTAGTCAACCACTTGACGCTTTTGGTTCCCTTGGCTCGGCACAGCTCCAAGAGGGATTCTGAGATGTTGGCTTGTTCCTTGATTCGCTCCAACAGATAGCCTGTCTTCTGGTACAGGAATGCCTTGTCGTACCTTGCGAGATAATCGATGAGCCTTTCCTCATTGAGCAAGACGATACCCTCCATGCAATGCAGCAATTCCTCAATACCACCAGCTCGGTCGATGCGGTCAAAGCAATCCAACAACGTACTCTCCACATCCGTTACTCGCACATAAGGGTTTCCCTTGGGTGTCATCATACCAACGATTTCCTTTGTTTGTCGGCAATAGGTATAATCCACATCGTCGAAAGAAAAGGAATTGAAGCGAGTCATGCTTTTCACAAAAACCTCATTGAAGGGTTGATGAGCCAATCCATGAAATTCCAATGCTGTGTGATAACTGATGCAAGCTGTATGTGACACGTGGCTTCCTATCTCATACTTGTCGCAAACAGGTAAACCAGATGCAATATCCTTCATGCAATAGGTATTGCGCCGTATAGCCACAATCCACCCTTGTTGCTTGTACCGAGCAAGCAACGCTTCCACCGATTTCACCTTGCCTTTCAGAGCCTCAGAAAGTTCATCCAAAGTGAATATCCGCAGCTTATATAATATACTCAATAGTTCTGTCATTGTTTCTAATTTTGCGCAAATATATGAAATCTAATTTATTTATGAGAAAAATCAGAAACTTTTTATGCTTTTTTATATGTTCTTTCCATCTTAATTGTCCGACTACGGAGGAACAAATCACCGACAGGCAAGTTCTTTTGGGAGTAACCCAAAAGGTTTCGAGTAACTCGAAACATACCTTGCTGTGTCTTTGTGGACACAATGTTTTGGAAAGAATAAAACCTAATACCATTGAAAACACTTCGGTGGTTTCCGTTTCTCTTCTTGCTTCCATTTACATAGAAGACTGTCTTGAAAGTGCATCTCATAATTCTTACTTTTTTGTTCGGTGCAAAATTAAACGATGAGAGTTGCATGGCAAAACCAAAACCTACGCAGAATGGAGAAGATTGAACCGACACCGTTAAAAATGCTTATTAGGGCGTTTCCATTGGGTAATGATTTGAAAGCGTTTCTACTTCTCTAATCTGCTTTTTCCTCATTTCCTTGTCACTGCCAACTAAAGCCAACGACTGCCACAACCACTTGAAACTCAAAACAAATGCTCTATTTTACTATTTTTGCCTTTTTAGGCGTTCTTTTATATGAAAAAAGTAAGATATGATACTTTGATGACTACCATATCTTACTTTGCTAAATCTAAAATCGAGTGAACTAAAATCGTTTCTGATGTGAGTAGTCAGGGTGGGGATTAATGAGCTTCGAGCCAATTGTTTCCCCAACCGGCATCTGCTACCAAAGGTACGTTCAGTTGATAGGCATTTTGCATTTCCTCTACTACGATTTGCTCTACTTTCTCTTTCTCTTCGGGATAAACAGAGAAGTTGAGTTCGTCGTGTACCTGGATGATCATTTTGCTCTTGATGTCTTCAGCCTTGAAGCGTTTGAAGATACGCACCATAGCCACCTTGATAATGTCGGCCTCGGAACCCTGGATAGGAGCATTGATTGCATTGCGTTCGGCAAATCCACGCACAGTGCCATTGTGACTGTTGATGTCCGGCAAATAGCGGCGACGGTGAAAGAGGGTTTCGGCATAGCCTTTTTTCCGAACTATCTCTTTGGATTTTTCCATGTATGCCTTGACGCCGGGGAAGGTGTGGAAATAGTCCTCGATGATTTGTTTGGCTTCCTTGTTCTCGATATTCATGCGTTGTGCCAGTCCGAAAGTGGTAATGCCATAGATGATTCCGAAGTTGGCAGTTTTTGCTTTTTTGCGTTGAGCATCAGTGACTTGCGAAATGTCTTCGTGCCATATTTTGGCAGCTGTAGCCGCATGGATGTCGTTGCCTTCGCGGAAGGCTTCCGTCATATTGGGATCCTCGCTGAGATGGGCCATGATGCGTAGCTCTATTTGAGAGTAGTCGGCAGAAATGAACAGCCTTGTAAGCCTTCAGAACGGTAACCGATGGATATTATTTCTTTTTGCTATTCTTTTTAGTCAATGTTTTTTCGTCAGATTTCAATCTGCGTTCTACTTTCTTGACGTCTTCGCCAGCAGGAAGATTTTCTGGCACAATACCACGTTGGAGCATCATGTTACGAACAGCCTTATTATTATCGACATGCTCTTGACAGATAGTTTGCTGACCATGTAAATCCTTTTGCTGAACGTTGACAGAAGTCATTTCTGCAGCAAAATCTTTGGCTTTGATATTGAGTGTAGGGAGGAAATCGGCGAGAGGTCGGCTGTTAGGAGCACCCAATTTACGTTTGAGAAGAGCCGTGTCGAGATTAAACAAAGCCTTATCACCTAATGAGCGAATGATGGCAAAGCCTTTGCTATCCACACCTCTTTCATATAATACACCAGAGAGACGCTTCTCTGTTTCTGCAAGTTTTGCACGTGCTTGTACACGTTCGTATTCCAGCAAGCGCTTTTGTACCAGCTCTGCTCGGCGGGTTTGTACGGCAAAGTAGTTTTGGGCAAAAGAGATTTGTGGCTTGCGTGGATCGCCATTTTGGGCAATAAGGTAGCAAGCATAACGAGTCAGCATGTAGTCTTTGACCTCACGCTGAGCACCTTTAGCTAGAGGTATCATTTTCCCGACGCCGGGAAAATGATATTCTACCATTTCGCCAGCGTTAATACAAGCATCTTTAGCTCGCTCGATGACACCTTCAAATCTTTCCCATTTGGAATAACCTAACACTTGTGCAAGTTCTCTTGCGCTCCAACACTCTACGCCTTCGTATTCGTTGGCGATAGCTTCGAATTGCTCGAACAATTCTTTGATTTCCTCTTCCTTCATAATCGTTTATTTTTATGATATTTCGACAAAGTTACGCTTTTTATTTGGTTGCTGCAAGGAAATCTTATATTTCTCATATAAAATTTGGTTTATTCATCAGTAAAGTAAATCGTATCTTTGCAGTGAAAAGGGAGTATCCTGGTTTTGGCGAAGGGTTGCTGTGTGCATCTATCGGTAGGAAGCATTCAGCCATTTTCCCAACCGTTGGGAAAATGGCTGAATGATATGGAGTTTATTTTGCAAATAATTTTCCGATGAGATTTAAGAGATTAGAAACAGTTTCTTTGCTCTCTACAGGAATCTTGATGGAGGTTTCGCCTGTCTCCTCGTCTTTTTCAATAATGGAATCAACCAGTTGGGCAGTGGCTTCTGGTGACTTTAAAGTTTCGGCTAAGCCTGAGAGGAAAGATACTCCTTGAGCTACTAAATCCTTTGGCTGATTTAAGCGATTAGAGACGGATTCTCTGTTCGGAGAAGAGCTCGTATGTTGCTGGATGGAAACTTCTTCTTTATTCTTGTCTGATTTATGTTCGTCGCAAGCCTTGTTGGTTTCCAAATCCTTAGGATTGATAGTTGTAAAGCCTTCCTCGGCCTTCGGCGTTTCAGTCTGGCATTCGGAATCTTTAACGTTATTAGAATCAGCATCCTTAACCTTCTCTGTTTCTTCATTTTCTTCCACCATACCGCTTACGGTTTCCATCATCTTGCTGAACTTATCATCTGTGATGAAAACAGAATCCTCGCCATCATCAAGTACGCCCTCAAACATGGAGGTCTTGAAACGCAACTTACCGAGCATCTCTTCCTCGATGGAATATGGAGTTACGAGATTGATAACCTGGATGTTGTTCTGCTGGCCAAGGCGATAGATGCGACCGATACGCTGTTCGAGAACGGCAGGATTCCAAGGTAAGTCGATATTGATGATGGTTGCTGCTGATTGCAGATTCAAGCCCGTGCTGCCGGCATCAGTAGAGAGGAAAACTCGGCTTGATGGTTCGTTCATGAAGTTATCTACCAGGTTCTTGCGCTTTTCGGATGGCACGCCACCATGCAGATATTCAAAGCCTATTTCTTTTTTCTCCAATTCCTTGGCGATGAGGCGGGTCATGCGTTCCCACTGACTGAATACCACAACCTTTTCGCCTTCTTCGCTGATGATGTCGCTGATGATGTTCACGCATTCATCCACCTTGGTGTCGTATCTCGTCTTTTGGTCGAGGATATAGCTGCTGTCGCATACCATGCGCATCTGCGAGAGGAAGAGCAGGAGACGTTTGCGGTCTTTATCGGATAGGAAATGCATCTTGCGCCATTTCAGAACCAGAAGACGTACCTGATTCTGCCACTCCTGATGCATGTCCTTCTGCTCGTTGGTCATCGGAATGAAAAGGTTCTTGTCTGAACGCTCTGGCATCTGGAGTTTTACATCTTTCTTGCGACGGCGAATGAGGATATCGCTCAGCTTCTTGCCTATATCATTAAGGTTCTTATAGCCCAGTACTTTTCCTGTTTCATCAGTAATGATATGCTTGTCTTTGAAGAGATAGTAAGGGGCGAGGCGGAAATTATCAACAAACTCCACGATGGAATAAAGTTCATCGAGCTTGTTCTCTAATGGGGTACCGGATAGAATTACGGAATAGTCTGACTCAATCTTTCTTGCAGCACGGGAAATCTGTGTGTTCCAGTTCTTCAGGCGCTGCACCTCGTCCATGATGAGCATGTCGGTCTGCAAACTGCCGAGTATTTTGATGTCATTGGCGGCACTGTTATAGGAGATAATCTTGTAAGGTTCCGGGCGGTTATACGCTTCCTTTCTCTTGAGATGGCTTCCCTCAATGACGAAGACTTCGGCATTAGTAAACTTTTTGATTTCACTGCGCCACTGGTATTTGAGCGAGGTTGGGCAGAGGACAAGTACAGATCCAATAAGACCTTCCTTGCGTAACAGTTCGGCAGTACCGATAGCTTGGATGGTCTTTCCAAGACCCATCTCGTCAGCAATAATAGCCTTTCCTGCCTTTGCAGCAAAGCGGATGCCCTCTTTCTGGTAAGGATAGAGGTTTACTTTCAGAAGATTGTCGAGTTTCTCGTCATTGTATGTCTTCACAATCTTCTCTCTTTTCGCTTTTTCGCGAATGTCGATGATAAAGTCAATGGCATCTTTATAGCATCTGAAAGTATCGCTGATTTGGCGAGCTTGTTTCAAGAAAGAGCCAATGCTGGCATAGGCTGTCTTCTTCAAAACGTGGTTCTCGTCGAAGTAATCCTTGGCTAACTGTTCGTATGCCTCCTTGTTGTCGGAGCCGATGCGAATCTTTACGCATCGCTCATCTCGATAGGAGAGATAGACTGAAGTATAAGGTGGCAATTCCCGGTGTACATGCACACCCTTCTTTCCGCCAAACCATTTCTTGACGGCTTCGATATGTTTGCAAGTGCCGAGTCTCGAAGTCTTGAAATCCATGCAGGAACAATAATTCCATTCGCTGTTGGCTCCACGATACACCACCTTGTATTCGTTGTTCTTCTCTGGGTTGCGAACGATGTATTCGCCAGGGAAAAGGTCATCATCTACACAACTGATGTTGAAGTGCTCTATATCGGTCACCTGCTTGCGCAGTTTGATTTGCCATTCCTCCAAGCTCATCTTTTCTGGCTTAACGATATGGGAGATAACCTGCTTCTTTTTCCTCTTGGTGGTTTTCTTGGTGGAGTCTGTGGCTTTGCGAGATGAAGTCCTGTTAGCCTTGTCGCTCTGGTTGTTAGTGCTTTTATTGTTGTTGTTTCTTGCCATTGTTGTTATTTTTTATGAAATTAATATTTTACGCAGAAGTATCATAAATATCTGAAAATCACACATTTTAGATACTTTTAATATGTTGTTCAGTAATTTTGAGGAAATCACTCAAACAAGTAGTCTCCTATTACCTGCCTACTTACCTTCCTTGCATACATATCTTCGAAAAGTTCTTTTACGAGGAAAGTCTTTCCCACACGTCGCCTACCATAGATGGTAATGAATTCCGATTTGCGTCAATGTTAATCAGGCATAGAATTGATGTGTTGGTAGAACACCGCTTTTTACTGAGATGCAGCATTGGTTGATAGTAACATCCCGGTTGTTTCATGTGGAACACCGGGATGTAATGGTATGAATGTTTTTAATGAGCTTCGAGCCAATTGTTTCCCCAACCGGCATCTGCTACCAAAGGTACGTTCAGTTGATAGGCATTTTGCATTTCCTCTACTACGATTTGCTCTACTTTCTCTTTCTCTTCGGGATAAACAGAGAAGTTGAGTTCGTCGTGTACCTGGATGATCATTTTGCTCTTGATGTCTTCAGCCTTGAAGCGTTTGAAGATACGCACCATAGCCACCTTGATAATGTCGGCCTCGGAACCCTGGATAGGAGCATTGATTGCATTGCGTTCGGCAAATCCACGCACAGTGCCATTGTGACTGTTGATGTCCGGCAAATAGCGGCGACGGTGAAAGAGGGTTTCGGCATAGCCTTTTTTCCGAACTATCTCTTTGGATTTTTCCATGTATGCCTTGACGCCGGGGAAGGTGTGGAAATAGTCCTCGATGATTTGTTTGGCTTCCTTGTTCTCGATATTCATGCGTTGTGCCAGTCCGAAAGTGGTAATGCCATAGATGATTCCGAAGTTGGCAGTTTTTGCTTTTTTGCGTTGAGCATCAGTGACTTGCGAAATGTCTTCGTGCCATATTTTGGCAGCTGTAGCCGCATGGATGTCGTTGCCTTCGCGGAAGGCTTCCGTCATATTGGGATCCTCGCTGAGATGGGCCATGATGCGTAGTTCTATCTGAGAGTAGTCGGCAGAAAAGAACAGACATCCTGGCTCTGGGATGAAGCATCGGCGTATCTCCTTTCCGTCGTCATCGCGTACAGGGATATTCTGCAGGTTGGGGTCGCTGGATGAGAGGCGTCCTGTGGATGTGATGGCTTGGTTGAACGAGGCATGAATGCGTCCTGTGCGAGGGTTGATGAGTTTTGGAAGAGAGTCGACATAGGTACTGAGGAGTTTCTTTAACCCTCTGTAGTTCAGTATCTCATCGATGATAGGACTCTTGCTTCTCAGCTGTTGCAGCACTTCCTCGCTTGTCACATATTGTCCTGTTTTGGTCTTCTTTGGCTTGTCTACTATTTTCATCTTTCCAAAGAGTATTTCTCCTACTTGTCGAGGAGAGGCTATGTTGAATGACTCGCCTGCCAACTCATAGATGTGGCGCTCTATCTCGGTCAGCCTGTTGGTGAGGTTGACTGATGTTTCTTTAAGTGTGTTGGTATCTATACAGACACCATTCATCTCCATGTGTGCCAGCACTGGTACAAGCGGCATCTCTACATTCCAGAAAAGTTCTTCCAGATTCAGTTCCTTGAGTTTGGGCTCCAGTACATTCTTGAGTCGCAAAGTGATGTCGGCATCTTCGGCGGCGTACTCATAGACTTCGGATGGTGCCAGGTCGCGCATCGATTTCTGATTTTTGCCTTTAGGCCCTATCAGGTCTTCGATATGTACAGTCTGATAATGCAGATATACTTCTGCCAGATAATCCATATTGTGGTAGAGTTCTGGCTGGATGAGATAATGGGCTATCATCGTGTCGAACATCTTTCCTTGTATCTCTACATCATAGTTCATCAGTACCTCATAATCGTACTTGATGTTTTGTCCCACTTTCATGATTTTTGGATTCTCATAGAGTGGTTTAAAGATGTTTACGAATTTTAAGGCTTCTTTACGATCGGAAGGAATAGCCACATAAAAAGCTTCTTTTTCCTCCACAGCAAAGCTCAAACCTACCAATTCGGCATCAACAGCATGGGTTGAAGTAGTTTCTGTATCTAAACTGAGAATTTGTTTTGTAAATAAATAATCATAAAGACGCTTTGCATCTTCCTCATTATCAATAAGATTATATTTATGTTCTACAGTTTTAATACTCTCAAAATTCGCGTTTTTCTGCTCATCCTGACCATTGGTCTGATTTTCGGCAAATAAATCAAGCTCTAATGAAGCGTTTGTTGGCTTTTGTTGAGGTTTTTTAAGAACTCTGTTGGCAAAGGACTTAAACTCTAATTCGGTGAAGATTTCGTCTAGTTTTTCCTTGTTGGCTTCTATCAACTTCAAATTGTCCATATCGAGAGCAACGGGCACGTCGGTTCGGATGGTTGCCAAGAACTTCGACATCTTGATGTCTTCGATAGCACCTTCTACTTTTTCGCGCAGCTTTCCTTTTATCTTAGAAGAATTCTCTATCAGATTCTCAACGTTGCCAAACTCGTTGACGAGTTTGATGGCAGTCTTTTCGCCCACGCCTGGACAACCCGGGAAGTTGTCGGCAGAGTCGCCCATTAACGCCAAGAGGTCGATAACCTGGAGTGGGGAAGTGATGCTATATTTTTCTTCAATCTCTTTGGTTCCGAGTTTCTCGTATCCTCCACCATGTTGTGGGCGATACATATAGACATTGTCTTTTACCAACTGTCCATAATCCTTGTCGGGTGTGAGCATATAGGTCTCAACACCCTTTTCGCCTGCCTTTGTGGCTAAGGTGCCAATGACGTCGTCTGCCTCGAAACCGTCAACTTGCAGAATAGGGATGTGGTAGGCATCGAGGATATTTTTGATGATAGGTACTGACAGTTTGATGTCTTCTGGAGTTTCCTCACGTTGAGCCTTATAAGCAGGGAAAGCCTCGTGGCGGAATGTCTTTCCGTGGTCGAAAGCCACTCCTATGTGTGTAGGCTTTTCTTTGGTAAGTATCTCGTTGAGTGTGTTGCAGAATCCCATGATGCATGAAGTGTTGAGCCCTTTTGAATTGATTCGTGGGTTCTTCATGAATGCATAATACGACCTGTAAATCAGTGCGTAAGCGTCTAAAAGAAACAGTTTATCCATAAATAATTATTTTTATCGCGTAAAATTACTAAAAAATTGCCACATTTCGCGAAGAATTGATTAATTTTGTAACAAATTTCGGAAATAATGGATTATTTATCACTTATCAAGCAACCTATAGAGTCTGAATTGGCTGATTTTGTAGACTTGTTCAACAAGTCTTTGATGCATGGCGATGGTCTTCTCTCGCAGGCGCTCGATCATATTCGACAGCGTGCGGGCAAGCGTATGCGCCCTATGCTTATCTTGCTGATGGCCAAGAATTTTGGTAAGGTAACTCCAGTTACTCAGCATTCTGCTGTGGGATTGGAGTTGCTTCATACGGCTTCTCTTGTTCATGATGATGTGGTGGACGAGAGTGGAGAGAGAAGAGGTCAGGCGAGTGTGAATGCTACTTATAATAACAAGGTGGCTGTACTTGTGGGCGACTATATCCTTTCTACTGCTTTGCTCCATGTGTCGTATTCGCACTCTGAGGAAATCGTGCGTTATCTGGCTGAATTGGGTCGAGTGCTTTCTAATGGAGAAATACTGCAGTTGAATAGTATCAACAATCAGGAAATATCAGAAGATGTTTATTATCAGGTGATTAAGCAGAAGACTGCTGCCTTGTTTGAGGCTTGTGCAGGGATAGGAGCCTTGTCGGCAAATGCCTCTATTGAGGCTGTAGAGGCCGCAAAGAAATTCGGGCAGAATCTTGGTATTATCTTCCAGATTCGTGATGATATTTTCGATTATTATGACTCTAAGGAGATAGGCAAACCCACTGGTAATGATATGGTTGAGGGCAAATTGACCCTGCCTGTCATTTATGCTCTAAATTCTACTGGTAACGAACAGATGATGAAGTTGGCCCGCAAGGTAAAGGCTCATGATGTTTCGCAGGAAGAAATAGCTCAGTTGGTGGCTTTTACCAAGGAGAATGGAGGCATAGAATATGCAGACAAGAGAATGTGGGAATTCCATGCGGAGTCCATGGATTTTCTTGATACTTATGTAGAGGATAAGGATGTCTATCAGGCTCTAAAAGCCTATTTAGATTATGTTATAGAAAGGAAGATATAGTTTTTTAACTTAGGATGATTCTATGTTCTAAAGTTTGGAACTTATGTTCTATACTTTGGAACTTATGTTCTAAAGTTTAGAACTTGTATCCTAAAGTTTAGAACTTATATCCTAAAGTTTAGAACATAGAATGAATAAGGATTTCATGACATTTTGTCCTTATAGAAAATACAATTTAATACAGTTTACGATAAAAAAATAAGAGCTTGATTCCCAATGATTGGAACCAAGCTCTTATGCGTATGAAGTAATGCTAATGACACCTATGCCTTAGAAATACTTGATTTCCTTGCCTAAAATTTCGCTCAAGAGGAGGTTGGTAAGGCGTGATGTACCGAGTCGCAACCACTGATTGGTCAGCCATTTTTCGCCTAAGACTTCCTTTACGATGGTGTAGTAAACTACTGCATCGTGGACGGTATTAATGCCACCTGCAGGCTTAAAACCTATCTGAATGCCAGTCTTTTCGTAGTATGCTTTGATGGCCTGACACATTACGTATGCAGCCTCAGGAGTGGCAGAAATCTTCTCCTTACCTGTAGAGGTCTTGATGTAGTCGGAGCCAGAGTACATGGCTAAGATAGAGGCTTTCATGATGTTGCTGCAGTTCTTCAGGCAACCTGTCTCAAGGATACATTTCATCTTGTGCTCTCCACAGGTTTCCTTCAGTTCCTGGATGTCGTCGCAAAGACCCTCGTAATCCTCGCTGAAGAACTTGCCTACAGGCATCACGATATCCACCTCTGTAGCGCCGTCTTTGATGGCCATGGCGGTCTCGGCTATCTTTACCTCTATAAATGTCTGTGAAGAAGGGAAATTGCCGCTTACGACGGCGATTTCCACGCCATCAACCTCCAAGCTCTGGCTGATCAGTCCAGCAAAGTTAGGGTAGGTGCATACAGTAGCTACATGAGGAAGTTGTGGATAATCCTTGGCAAACTGGTTTACCTTTTCGATCATTTTCAGGATGCTTTCCTCTGTATCTTCGGTATGAAGAGAGGTCAACTCGATGCTTCCAAAGAGGAATTTCTTTACCTCCATGGTCTCGTTCTCAGCCACTTTCTCGTCGAGTATCTTCTTGACTTCTGCTGCTACTTCCTCATCGTTGAGGTCGCAGTTATACTGTTTCAAAACTGACAAATACTTGTCGTCCATCTCGCTGTACTGCCCTTTTTTCTGGGCAATAACTTGTTCCTTGATACTGCTCATACTTAATGTTTTTTATTGTTGTTATTTATTGTTTGTCTTTTCCTTGTTCTGTGCTTAATTTAGGGTTGTTTTTATGTCTTTCTGCATCTCTTTGGGTTTTCTTGTTGAAGCTCTTTTGAAGCTCTTCTGTAAGGTCGATCCCCGTTTGATTTGCCAGACATATAAGTACCCACAGAACATCGGCCATTTCTTCTCCAAGGTTGGGTTTTTCTCCCTTTTTGAAGCTTTGGTCGCCATAGGTTCTTGCTATGACTCGAGCCAGTTCACCTACCTCTTCAGTCAGGCAAGCCATGTTGGTTAGCTCGCTGAAATAGCGTACTCCATATTGCTTAATCCACTTATCTACAGCATCTTGTGCTTCTTTTATAGTCATAACAGATAATCTTTAATCATGTAATAAGTCAAACCTATCCATAATCCAGTGATGAATAACGCGGCAATGGTGTTGTAGATACCAATCTTTCCGTCCTCTCTTTTGTCATATAAGAAATCCAGGTTCAGACCCATGGCGATGAGTGTTTGACCTGCGTATGCAGCCCATTCGTTGTCTAATAGCCTTTGTGAAAAGACGATAAACAGAATCCATCCTATGGTTGATAGCCAATCTTTATACTTTACTATTCTTTTCATTTTTTTCAGTTCTATAGAATATTCTGTATCTACTCCTTATTATGGGTGTCCATCATGATGGTAACTGGGCCGTCGTTCAGCAGATCTACCTTCATATCTGCGCCAAATTCCCCTGTCCCTACAGGCTTTCCAAGTGACTCAGAAAGCTTTTTGCAGAACTCTTCGTAGAGCGGAACGCTTATCTCGTGTTTGGCAGCTCTTAACCAACTGGGGCGATTTCCTTTCTTGTAGCTGGCGAATAGGGTAAACTGGCTGATGACCAATATCTCGCCCTTTATATCCATAATAGAGCGATTCATCACATGATTCTCGTCGTCGAAAACACGGAGTCCAATTACTTTTCTTACTAACCAGTCTATGTCTTCAGAAGTGTCGCTTTCCTCTATGCCGAGAAGGATGAGATAGCCCTGCTGGATAGCAGATTTTAATTCTCCCTCGATGGCGACAGATGCGTGTGCGACGCGTTGTATTACAATTCTCATATTTCTTAATTATATCTTCTGCAAATATACATTATTTTTGCCGAATTGCCATCATTTAGGCTGATTATTTTCAAAATAATCCCTTAATATGCTTGCCTTATGCTGGCCCACAATCTCTGTTAGGGCTTCCAGGCTTGCTTCTTTTATCTTTTTGACGCTTTTAAAATGGCTCAGAAGTGCCTCTTTTGCCTTAGGGCCGATGCCTTTAATATCGTCGAGTTCGGAGTGTAAAGCATGCTTGGACCGCTTGTCTCGGTGGAATGTGATGGCGTATCGGTGTACTTCGTCCTGAATCTGTGTGAGGACTTTGAACAGCTCACTTTCAGTCGGTATGGCAACCGTTTGAGGAGGAAAGCCAAAGAGTAGCTCGTTGGTGCGGTGTCGGTCGTCTTTTGCAAGTCCAGCTATGCTTATATGAAGCCTGAGCTCGTCTTCTATTACGGCTCTTACCACCTCCATCTGGCCTTTACCACCATCGGTAATAATAAGGTCGGGTAGCGGTGTGCCTTCTTCTATCATACGGCTGTATCTGCGCCTTACCACCTCCTGCATCGATGCATAATCGTCGGGACCTACAACGGTTTTTATGTTGTATTTTCGATAGTCTTTACGGCTTGGCTTCATACCTTTATATACGATACAGCCTGCCACGGCATCTGTGCCGGAGATGTTGGAGTTGTCGAAGCATTCTATCTGATAAGGCAGTTTTGGAAGCTTCAATTTTGCTTGCAATTCCTTCATCAGTCGAGTTTGTTTTTGTTCTGGATTGAGCTTTTCTGCCTGCTTAAGACGGTCGAACTTATACTGTTTGCAGTTCATTTCCGACAATTCTAACAGGTGTTTCTTGTCGCCTCTTTGTGGTACGAAGAAAGTGGCGTCTTTTAGTTTCCATTCCATCTCGAAAGGCACAATAATCTCTTTGGAAGCAGAGTGGAAACGTTCTCTTATCTCAGGTATGGCAGTTATCAAAAGCTCTTCGTCGCTTTCCTCCAACTTGCGTTTATATTCGTAGGTAAAACTTTGGTTGATGGTACCATTTTTGACGTGGATATAGTTGATAAATGCGTTTTTGTTGCTGTCGTCGTTCACGATAGTAAATACATCTACATCGGTAATGGTGTGGCTTACAACCTCGCTTTTTGCCTCAAATTCGTCGAGCAAAATATACTTTCTCTTGTATTCTTCGGCCACCTCGAACTTAAGAATCTCGGCATTTTTCATCATCATATCGTAGAGATATTTGCTTACTTCCCGTGTGTTTCCCTTCAGAATCTCACGAGCCTGGCGCATGTTTTCCTGATATTCTTCGTAGCTTTGCTTGTTGATGCAAGGCGCTCCGCAGTTGTGTATGTGATAGTCGAGACAAGGCTTGTATTTTCCGTCTCTGATGCCTTCTCTTGTCAAAGGAAAGCGACAAGTGCGGGGCTTGTAGAGCTTTTTGATGATTTCAAGTACTGCATACATGCTTCCTATGTGAGGATAAGGTCCGTAGAATGTTCCTACGCGCTTGTTGATGTTTCTTGTTTTGAAAATTCTCGGGAAAGGCTCGTTGGTTACGCAAATAGAAGGGTAAGTCTTGCCGTCTTTCAGCAAAACGTTGTATTTGGGGTTGTATTTCTTGATCAGGCTGTTTTCCAGCAGTAGTGCGTCTTCTTCTGTATTGACCACTGTGTAGGAAATGTCGTGAATTTTGGAAACAAGCACTTTGGTTTTGTATCTGTCTACTTCCTTATGGAAATAAGAAGATACTCTTCGCTTCAGATTTTTAGCTTTTCCTACATATATAATAGTATGCTTTTCGTCGTAGTATTGGTAACTTCCTGGCTTTTCAGGCATGCTTAATACTATATTTTTGAGCTTGGCTAATCTTTGTTCGTTGTCTTGTTTTGACATTTCCTTTATATTTAAGGGTAAAAAACCGCTATGGTTTCACGTGAAACAATAGCGGTTTGTGTTTTATAATTGTAAGAGGGTAGATACTTCTACGTCGTTATCGAAGACCTTTCTACCTATGAAATTCTCGTTTACCAATTCGATGATGAAGTTGGCATAAACCTTCTTGGGATGGAATTTCTTAACCAGGTCGCAGGCAGCTTTCATGGTTCCGCCAGTTGCGAGCAAGTCGTCGTGGAGCAGAACAACGTCGTTTTCATTGATGGCGTCTTTGTGTATTTCGATAGTGTCGATTCCATATTCTTTAGCATAACTCTCCTGTACGGTTTCGCAGGGGAGTTTTCCGGGTTTTCTGCAAAGTACGACTCCTGCGCCCAGTCGTATGGCTAAGGCAGAAGACATGACAAAACCGCGAGATTCGATGCCTACGATCTTTGTGATGCCTTTGTCTTTGTAGAGTTCATACATTTCGTCGTTGATCTCTTTGAGGGCTTCCGGACTCTTGAAAAGAGTGGTGACATCGCGGAAGTTTACTCCCTTGATTGGCCAATCGGGAATGCTTCTCAGATTGTCTAATAATAACTTGTTGTTCATTTCTTTTATATGTTTAATTTGTTGCTTCTTTCTTGTTGTTCCTGCTCTTTATTTCTATCCCTGTACAGCATGTACTTTTGCTTATGCTTAAAGTGACGCTTTAACTCTATTTTTCTTGATGTAACCGGTGTTAAAGGTGTTATTATCAATATTTTAGCTTTATAGTGGTTTCACGTGAAACATTTACTTGTTTCATAGTTTCGCAAGGGTAGGAACAGGGTGTGGCTTCTATCTGCCGAGCAGTACAAGCATGACGTTGATGTCGCTTGGAGAAACGCCTGGGATTCGGCTTGCTTGTGCCAGAGTTTCGGGGTTTATCTTCGAGAGTTTCTGGCGTCCTTCGGTAGATATCTCGTGAAGTTCTTCGTAGTTGAATCTTCCCTTAATTTTGATATTCTCGAGTCTGTGCATCTTGTCGGCAATGACTCTTTCCCGGTCGATGTATCCTTTGTACTTCATTCTGATTTCTGCAGCCTCTGCGATTTCTTCTTTGCGATTGGCGGGAGCATTTATCACTTCCTTCAAATCAGGGATAATTTCCGCTAAGTTTTGCAAATTCAGATGAGGTCGTGCCACCAGGTCTATCAGTTTGCAGCCAGCTCTGAGTGGAGTAGTGCCTAAAGCTTCCAGTTTGGAGTTGACCATTTCTTTCTTGATCGGGTAGTTGGCGCAGAATTCGATGATTCTATCGATTTGCTCTTTCTTTTGCATCCACCATTCAAATCTGTCTCTTTTGGCAATTCCCAATTCGTATGCTTTTTCTGTGAGTCGGGCATCGGCATCGTCCTGTCTGAGAAGAATGCGATATTCGGCACGAGAGGTAAACATACGGTAAGGTTCGTCCACTCCCTTTGTTGTCAAGTCGTCGATGAGCACACCGATGTAAGATTCATCTCTTTGCATTTCGAAAGTCTTGTTGCCAGTGCAATAAAGTGCGGCATTGATTCCAGCAACGGTTCCTTGTCCGCCAGCTTCTTCGTATCCTGTTGTTCCGTTCACCTGTCCGGCGAAGAACAAGCCCTTGATGATTTTTGACTCCAATGAGTGCTTTAGTTGGGTGGGGTCGAAGTAGTCGTACTCTATGGCGTAACCGGGGCGATAGATTTTCGCATCTCTCAGCGCAGGTATCTCGTGAAGAGCTTTGAGCTGTATGTCCATAGGCATACTGGAAGAAAATCCGTTCAGGTACATCTCGTTGGTGTCTTCTCCTTCTGGTTCCAGGAAGAGAGGGTGCTGATCTTTGTCGGGGAACGTGACGAGTTTGGTTTCTATACTTGGACAATAGCGAGGACCTGTGCTTTGAATCTGTCCGTTGTAAAGAGGAGAGTCGGCAAGTCCGCTTTTTAGTGTCTCGTGTACTTTATTATTAGTATAGCAAGTCCAGCAGGGCAACTGTTTCAGCACTCTGTGTTCGCCCATATACGAGAATTGATGAAAGTCGCTGTCGCCAGGCTGAATTTCCATATCTTCGAAATGCACGCTTCGCTTGTCGATGCGAACAGGAGTTCCAGTTTTCATTCTTGCGCTTGTGATTCCCCATCGTGTGATGCTTTCTGTGAAGTGATGTACTGCAGGTTCGGCGCATCTGCCGCCTTCTACCATTTTTCTTCCTACATGCATCAGTCCGTTGAGGAAAGTTCCAGCAGTAATGATAATGCTTTTAGCGAAGAACTCAGCGCCCCAAATGGTGCGTACTCCAACAGCTTCTCCGTTTTCCACTAACAGTTCTTCAGCCTGGTCTTGCCAGATGTCCAGATTGTCGGTATGGTCGAGAATGGTTCTCCATTCCCATATGAACTTTCCTCTGTCGCATTGAGCTCGAGGGCTCCATACGGCAGGTCCTTTACCTATATTTAACATACGGAACTGGATGGCGGTCTTGTCGGTGACTATACCCATCTGTCCGCCTAATGCATCAATCTCTCTTACAATTTGTCCTTTGGCGATTCCGCCCACGGCAGGGTTGCAGCTCATCTGTCCAATCTTGTTCATGTCCATTGTGATGAGGCATGTCTTGGCTCCCATGTTCGCAGCAGCTGCAGCGGCTTCACTTCCGGCATGGCCTCCGCCTATAACGAGGACGTCGTACTTGAAATTCATAATCTATACTATTTCTAATTTTCGGCAAAAGTAAGAATTTTAATTGAATTTTTAGCAAAAACACTTTGATAAATCATGAATTTATAGTAATTTTGCAGCAAACTTGCGGCCATATACCTAAAAATAGGTATTTTGGGCGGTGCAAGCAAACATCTTGTACGGTGATATTTAAAGAAGAATATAAATTAGTTTCAAACAGTTAAATATTTAAAAATCAATCATTTATGTGGTTAATCAATTCATCTATTGGTAGAAAGGTAGTGATGTCAGTAACTGGTATTGCACTTATTCTATTCTTGACATTCCATGGTTGCATGAATGTGGTTGCGCTTTTCTCAGGAAAGGCTTATGACATGATTTGTGGAGCTTTGGGTGCAAATTGGTACGCCGTAGTTGCAACCTTAGGTTTGGCAGCTTTGGCAGTTTGTCACATCGTTTACGCTTTCATCCTGACAGCACAGAACCGTCGTGCTCGTGGTAACCAGCGTTACGAGGTAACAGCAAAGCCAGAGAAGGTAGAGTGGGCAAGTCAGAACATGTTGGTACTCGGTATCATCATCGTTCTCGGTCTTTTGCTTCACCTTTTCAACTTCTGGTACAACATGATGTTTGCAGAACTCTTGGGTACAAGCTTCGGTGGTCACGAACCAGCAGATGGTTTCGCTTTCATTCAGGACACCTTCGCTAATCCAGTATTCGTAGTTCTCTACATCATCTGGTTGGTAGCTTTGTGGTTCCACCTCACTCATGGTTTCTGGAGTGCCATTCAGACACTCGGTTGGAGCGGTAAGACATGGTTCTGCCGTTGGAAGATGATCGGTATGATTTACTCTACCATCTTGCTTCTCCTCTTCATCGTAGTTGTATTGGCATTCGCTTTCGGTTGCGCTCCATCTTTGTGCTGTGCAGCTTAATTCATGTAATCATTTAAGTATATAAAAAGATTATGGCTAAGACATTAAATTCAAGAATACCAGAAGGACCAGTAGCTGAGAAATGGACCAACTATAAGGCTCATCAGCGTTTGGTTAACCCAAAGAATAAGTTAAAGCTCGACATCATCGTTGTAGGTACAGGTTTGGCAGGTGCTTCTGCTGCTGCTTCTCTCGGCGAGATGGGCTTCAATATCCTTAACTTCTGCATCCAGGACTCTCCTCGTCGTGCTCACTCTATTGCAGCACAGGGTGGTATCAATGCAACTAAGAATTATCAGAATGACGGCGACTCTGTTTACCGTCTGTTCTACGATACAGTAAAGGGTGGTGACTACCGTGCCCGTGAGGCTAACGTTTACCGTTTGGCTGAGGTGAGCAACGACATCATTGACCAGTGCGTAGCTCAGGGCGTTCCTTTCGCTCGTGAGTACGGTGGTATGTTGGCTAACCGTTCTTTCGGTGGTGCTCAGGTATCTCGTACTTTCTATGCTAAGGGTCAGACAGGTCAGCAGCTCCTCCTTGGCGCTTACTCTTCTTTGAGCCGCATGGTTGAGGCAGGCAAGGTAAAGCTCTTCACCCGTTACGAGATGGAGGATGTAGTGATCGTTGACGGTCACGCACGTGGTATCATCGCCAAGAATTTGATCACAGGTAAGTTGGAGCGTTTCTCTGCCAATGCTGTAGTTATCGCTACCGGTGGTTATGGCAACGCTTACTTCCTCTCTACAAACGCTATGGGTTGTAACTGTACAGCAGCTATCCAGTGCTACCGCAAGGGTGCTGACTTCGCTAACCCATCTTACGTTCAGATTCACCCAACCTGTATCCCTGTTCACGGTACAAACCAGAGTAAGTTGACTTTGATGTCAGAGTCACTTCGTAACGATGGTCGTATCTGGGTTCCTAAGAAGATTGAGGATGCCAAGGCATTGCAGGCTGGTACAAAGAAGGGTTCTGATATTCCTGAGGAAGACCGCGACTACTACTTGGAGCGCCGTTACCCAGCATTCGGTAACCTGGTTCCTCGTGACGTGGCTTCTCGTGCAGCTAAGGAGCGTTGCGACAAGGGCTTCGGTGTCAACAACACAGGTCTTGCCGTATTCCTCGACTTCTCTGAGTCTATCAACCGTCTCGGTATCGACGTTATCCTGCAGCGTTATGGCAACCTCTTCGATATGTATGAGGAGATTACCGACGTTAACCCAGGTGAGTTGGCTAAGGAAATCAATGGTGTGAAGTACTACAACCCAATGATGATCTTCCCTGCTATCCACTATACAATGGGTGGTATCTGGGTTGACTACGAGTTGATGACCACTATCCCTGGTCTCTTCGCTATTGGTGAGTGTAACTTCTCTGACCACGGTGCTAACCGTCTTGGTGCATCTGCTTTGATGCAGGGTTTGGCTGACGGTTACTTCGTATTGCCATACACTATCCAGAACTACTTGGCCGACCAGTCTTTGTGGCCTAAGCTCTCTACCGATCTTCCAGAGTTCGCAGAGGCAGAGGCTGGTGTTCGGAAGGAAATTGACCGCCTGATGGGTATCCAGGGCAAGCGCTCTGTAGATTCTATCCACAAGGAGTTGGGTCACATCCTTTGGGAGCACGTAGGTATGGGTCGTACCAAGGAAGGTCTTGAGGAAGGCTTGAAGAAGATGAAGGCTCTGCGCGAGGAATTCAACAAGAACCTCTTCATCCCTGGCAAGAAGGAAGGCTTGAACGTAGAGTTGGATAAGGCTATCCACTTGCGTGACTTCATCTTGATGGGCGAGTTGATCGCTTACGATGCATTGCACCGCAACGAGAGCTGTGGTGGTCACTTCCGTGAGGAGTACCAGACAGAGGAAGGCGAGGCTAAGCGTGATGACGAGAACTTCTTCTACGTAGGTTGCTGGGAGTATCAGGGCAACGATGCAACTGCTCCAGTACTCAACAAGGAACCTCTCGAGTATGAGGCAATTAAGGTACAGACAAGAAATTACAAGAACTAAAAAGCGAACAAGACAATGGCAAGAAATATAAGTTTCACAGTTAAGTATTGGAAGCAGGACGGTCCTACAGCACAGGGTCACTTCGATACACACGAGATGAAGAACATCCCAGATGATACTTCATTCCTCGAGATGCTCGACATCTTGAACGAGGAGCTCATCGAGTCAGGTCAGGAGCCTTTCGTCTTCGACCACGACTGCCGCGAGGGTATCTGCGGTATGTGCTCTCTCTATATTAATGGTACACCTCACGGTAAGACAGAGCGTGGTGCTACAACCTGTCAGCTCTACATGCGTCGTTTCAACGATGGCGATGTTATCACCGTTGAGCCTTGGCGTTCTGCAGGTTTCCCTATCATCAAGGACTGTATGGTAGACCGTTCAGCATTCGACAAGATCATCCAGGCAGGTGGTTACACCAGCATCCGTACAGGTCAGGCTCAGGATGCCAATGCTATCCTGATTTCTAAGGAGAATGCAGACGAGGCAATGGATTGCGCTACATGTATCGGTTGTGGTGCTTGTGTTGCTGCATGTAAGAATGGTTCTGCCATGCTCTTCGTCAGCTCAAAGGTTAGCCAGTTGGCACTTCTCCCACAGGGTCGTGTAGAGGCTGCTGCCCGTGCTAAGAAGATGATTGCACGCATGGATGAGCTCGGCTTCGGTAACTGTACAAACACTCGTGCTTGCGAGGCTGTTTGTCCTAAGAACGAGTCTATCGCCAACATCGCCCGCCTGAACCGTGAGTTCTTGAAGGCTAAGTTGGCAGACTAATCTTCTCTTATCGAGATTCTTTTTCCTCTGACGGATGATTTCCATCAGAGGAAAATCAAATGAAATATTAGACCTCACACTATATGCTCTTTGCGTAAAGTGCTGAGGTCTAATTGTTTATGGAGTTCGATATAGGACTTGCCACCGCATGGGGACAGCACAAATATAGCACTCGTTGAGGAATCGCTATTTTGTGTCGATTTGTTAGTAGAACTAATCTAGTTAGACAGCCTACTTAAATAAGGCAATTATAAACCATGTTTGTTGGAAGAAAAGTTCCAATTCTTTCCAATTTTGCAAACATTGGAAAGAATTGGGCATTAAAGTGAAGAAATCATTTGGTCGAACAACTCTCCCTTTACATATCCTTTCTTTACTTTATTGAAAGAAATTTCAGTCAAGAATCCTTTGTTTACCAAGCCTTTGATGTCAGTCTTTGCAGTTGTGGGACTTATCAGAAATCTTGCTTGCATATCACTTACGGTAATTACGGTCGAAGGGGCATCTGCAAAGATTTTGATAATTTGGGCTTGTCGGGTATTGATGTCTCCTAACTTTAGGAAAGTATTGGCAGCTTTCTTCTCATTCTGCTTGCGCTTGATGTATTCCTGCAATTGTTTGAAGGATAATTCCAAAACTCTCATGTTGTAAGCTACGAAGTAACCAATGTCCATATTGTCAGCCTCTGCATATAAGTATGCTTTCTCATATGCTTTCTTGGATTTTGCAATGACTCTTGAGATGGATAGGTATTCAGTGAGCCAATACCCCTGTTTCAGCATGTACCAATAGAATAAAGCTCTAGCAGTGCGTCCATTCCCGTCTGAAAAGGGATGAACGTATGCAACCATAAAATGGATGATGATACCCCTAATAATAGGATGGATGAACTGGGGAGCATGTTCCTCATTGAAAAAATGGCACAAGTCGTTGACAAATGTGGGGATTTCCTCATAGCTTGGAGGAGTGTGTACGGTCTCATGTGTAATGCCATTTTCCACGACGACATCATTGCTTGTTCTAAATTGTCCAGCTTCTTTTGCATTGGGTAATGTGTTGTCTGTCATTAGCTGGTGTATCTGCAAAAGTAGCTCGGGTGACAAAGGAGTGTCCTTATGTTGCACGATAAATTGGATGGTCTGATAATTGTTCGAAATCATCTGCTGTGACTTATCCTTAGGTGTCATTTTCTTTTTAAGCATCTCCTTGGCTACCTTTCTTGTGGTTGCAGCTCCTTCCATTTGGCTGGAGTATATGGCTTCTTCCATGAGCGAGCCTACGAGATATTGTTCTTTGTTTTTTTCTTCGATGATAGAGCTAGCTCCCCATGTCCCGCCCCAATTCATGTCAAACTCATGGCACATACGCTGCATTGTGTTGGTTAAAGTTAAAGTGATGCCATATTTCTTCCAAACTTGTATCGTACTTTTTAGGCGAGTTGCTTTTACGTATGTCCAAAGTTGAAGTGCAGAACAGCCCTTAGGGCACTTCTTGTATTTAGTAGTGTCCCAATACTCGAAAGTTTCATCGATATGCTCAACCAGAGCTGCGATAGGTTCGTCTGGTGTAAGCATCATAGCTTTCATCAGTTCTTCTTGACTTATTTTAGGAGGTCTTTCTATTGCCATATAATTAGATATTTATGTCCGCAAATTTAATCAATTCTTTCCAATTTTGCAAACATTGGAAAGAATTGGAGGGTTTTATAGGATAAATTAACAGTCGTTTTTTTATACGTCATGAAAAAAATCCACGGAAAACATGTAAGTAATCATTATTTTCATTATCTTTGCAACCGAAGCCTCTTTTTTGAGGGAATAATTTTGTGGTAAAAGTATAGACATGCCTATAAACAAGAATGCTTTTGTAAGATATAAGGTGTTGGACAAATGTTTCAGTGATAAATACCATAAGTATTTCATTGAAAATCTTATGGAGAAAGTCAATGAGCAACTAACAGATGCAGGCAATAAGCCTGTGTCAAAGAAGCAGATATACGATGATATCAAATTCATGAAAAGTTCCGAAGGCTGGGGAGCACCGATAGAATCATATCAAGACGGTAAACGCAAGTATCTACGTTATAAATATGATTTTTCCATTACTGAAACTCCTATCACAGAAACCGAAATAGAGCAGCTTGAGACGCTTATCACTTCACTTTCACGTTTGCAAGGCTTGCCTATGTATGACTGGGTAGAAGGGTTGCTAACCAATCTTCGTTATCGCTTTGGATTGAGAGGTACAGAGGCAAACTTCATTGGCTTTGAACAGAATCGAGATATGGCAGGACTTCGACACCTTTCAAACCTAACGAATTGTATCATCAAACATCAGCCAGTCGTTATAGACTACCATCCTTTTGGTAAGGAAGTCATCCAATGGACAATCCATCCATATTACTTGAAACAATATAATAATCGGTGGTATCTTTTGGGGTATAATCCAGAATTTGATGATTTATCTATTATCCCATTAGACAGAATCGAGAATGTTACATATTCAGAGGTTACTTTCAAACGGAATTTAGACTTTAATTTTGATGCTTACTTCCGTGACATCCTCGGTATATCCATAGAGAAGGATAAAGAAGTAGAACATATACGATTGAAATTCTCTCCACAACGCTTGCCGTATGTGATTTCCAAACCAATTCACCACACTCAGAAAGTCGAGGATGCTGCAGAGGGAATTATCTCTCTAGACCTCATCCCCAATAAGGAGTTGGCTTCTGAGTTAATTTGGTTCCGTGACGATGTGGAAATACTCTCTCCAGAGTCACTTCGAGAAGAAATTAAGGAGATAATCGCAAAAATGTATCAAAAATATTTTGGTGTGAAGAAAGACTGCACAACATCCCTGTAATTTTGCAGTCGTAAAAGAAAAAGCAAAAGAATATGCAGACAGTAAAGAGCAACTTCACAGTAGAGGCACTTGTTGCCAAGTATCGTAACTTCGTAAAGGAGAATTGTCCAAAGGATCCAGAAATTATGGATCCTATAGATACTTATCCGGAAGCGCACTTGCTTGTTACTCTTTATAAAAGAGTTGCCGGCGAAAATACAGACCAGAACATTTTGGAGGCATTATCTAAATATACGGCCGCTTTTTATACAAATGCGCTCAATGAAGAGGAGATGGATTTCTTGGCTAATCACTTCTCCAAAGTTTCAACCTTTATCTTCGACAACTTTGCTGATAAATACACCCATTGTTGGATTGATAGACTTTCTCAAAAGGTTTATGAAATCATAGGAACACTTAAGGAAGTAGAAGCAGAAAAGACTATATTCATTGGTGGAGCAGGTTTATGTGATATCGGTATGCTATTTCCCAACTGCACAATTAAGGGATATAGCGAATACGGCTTTGTAGAAGAACTTAGTGGTGATAAAGAAATGTGGGCATTAGGGCAAATCAGACTATTTGCTGCAGGCATTAAATCTGAAATCAAACCTTTTTATGAGGATACGAAAAATTCTCAATATATGTCAGATGTCGATATTGCTATCTTTGACACAGTCGACAGTTATTCTTACCCATTATCAAACGGGTCAGAACATCTTTTCCGATATATGAAGCCAAATAGCGAGTTCTTGCTATTTTTGGACAAACAGTATGCTGTAGGCAACTCTATGGCTGGTTTGGGCAAAATGCTTGTAGAGAAGAAATGCATCTATTCCATAGTTTCTTTTGAAGAACCTAATACTATTCTCCGCACTGACACGACCAAAACGACTATTTGTGTTAGAGCAAATAAGTCCACAAGTGATGTTGTTTGCATTAAGAACAATGCTACGGGTGAGCAAATGCAATTGTCTGCTAATATGCTTGACCCAACAATACTTTGGCCAAGCTATTATTTGACGGAAAAGCCAAAAGAAGGCATTTCTTTTTCAGGAATAGTGTCATTCTTAGACTTAAGACCTAAGAAAATAGAAGATTTTGTCTTTAAGAAAACAAAATTTAACGACGAGAAAGAATGCATTGAGTGGATCCTTTCCGATAAAGAAAAGAACATCCTTGTTGTTACTCCGAAAAATCTCTCAACAGGATACGAGAACACAGAACTCTACAAAGAGAATTTACATCTGGCAGGCGACCCTTTGTTTGAAAAACAATTAGGATTGCTTAGCAATATTATGCAGCCTTGTGTTCTTCTTTTCGGAAGAAAAGATAAGTTTGTTGTTGGCTACATCAAGGATTTACCATCTGAAGGTATTGTTGCTTACAGGCAGTTCGCATGTCTTGTTCCAAAGGAAGGAATCGACGTGCGATATGTGGCAGCATTGTTGCTAACCCCGGAGGTCAGAAATCAAATCATATCCATCTGCGAAGGAGAAATCGACGCACAACTTTTTCCACTGATTATGGATAAGATTATTGTTCCAAGTCACACAGATTTGGAACGAGCTACATTCTTATCGGAAGCCAACTACAAGGCTATAGGTTCTTCAAAAAAGAAGATGGAAGATAGACTTAACGAAAAGAAGGCTGAATACATCAACGAAGTTAGAATGCGTAAACATGATATGCGTCCACATCTTCGTCAAATGGCATCTTCTGAAAGATTAATGTTGCACTATTTAGATAACATCAATGATATAGAAGACTTGAAAAAACTATTGAAAAAACAGATTTCCACAAGTCATAATGCGTTACAGAGTTTATCCGAACTTGTAGAACATTTGAGTAATGAAGAACGTTTTGGTGAACCCGAATGTGTGAACCTAAATGATTACTTTCACAATATAGAGAAAAATAGCGAAGTAAACTTTACAATAAAAGTTTCTTGTGAAAAAGCTCTTGCTCAAAGGAAAAAAGAAATAGAAGAACAGAAAGAAAAAAATAAAAAGGAAAATGTGCCTTCGATGCAAGATATGGATGAAAAGACCATTACCGAATGCTCGTTGGATGTATATATCGCTCCTGTAGATCTTGACAGAATAGTCAATAACATCATCGAGAATGCTCGGCGACATGGTGGGCTATCCGATGGTAGAAAATCAGACTATTATATATCTATAGACGTGAAGATTGATTACCAACGAGATATGTACCAAATTGACTTTAGCAATAATGGTAAACCACTCCCGAAGGGAATGACCAAGGAAAGATATGGTCTAAAAGGTGAAAAAGCCGGCCCTAATGCAGGTACTGGTAGTGGAGGTTATATTGTTAAATCAATCGTTGAGCACTATGGAGGTGACTTCGACCTGTTTTCAACCGATGGAATAACAACAATACGTATTTACTTACCCAAATATTTGTAATATGAAAGAAATAAAATACAATGTCATTTGGATTGATGATGAGTGGACAAAAATGTCTGCTTTTAAAGATGAGTGTGAGGTTATACATGGTATCCACCTTGAGCCATTTACCACACAAAAAAGTGGTATGGAAGAATTAGATAGAAATCTAAATTCATGGGATGCGGTCATCTTGGATGCAAAAATGTTTGATGAATCAGAAGATGAAACTCCCAAACTTGATGGATTGAGAAAAGCCATTAGACATATTGACCAATTATCTATGAAAAAATCCATTCCATACTTTATATCTACAGGTCAGCCAGATCTTATGGATAATGATACATTTTCTCAATCATTTGGGCATTTTTATGTTAAAGAAAAGGATGACTTGGAATTAATAGACAAGTTAAAAGAAGCAATCGATAGTACGCCACGACGACAAGTTCAATCCCTATATAGTGATGCAATTGAGCAACTATCAAAAATCGCCCCAGATGCTAAGGAAGCTATTCTTGATATTTTTGAAGCCATGCATTTTCCAGATATGCATAAAGACTTCAAACCAGTTCTTTATTATAATCAATTACGGCAAATTTTGGAATCTGTTTTTAGAGTAGCCAATAAGGTCGAGATTATTCCTGATGTCTGTATACAAAATGATGTAGTAAACTTAAACCAATGTTGTCACTATCTAAGTGGTAACAATGCAAAACAATTGGGAATTAGATATGGAGCGAAAAATGAACGAGTAGTTCCCAAGCATATACAGGATATCATGTTCCTAATATTATCTTTGGGGAATACAAACTCCCATACGGTCCAGCTGAATGAGGACGGAGAAAAGACTCTGTCAGAATATATACATACAAATGTTTACAACTCTAAATATCTGATTTATAGTCTTGCCCTACAAGTTTGTGAAGTTGTAATGTGGATGAATCGATATATATCAACTCATCAAAACATAGAGGAAAACAGACGTATGTGTCAAAGTATTCAAATCGACAATCAAAAAGACGAAACATCAGAAGCCCATCTTTCTGAAGGAATAATTGAGCCTTTAGAAAACAATCTTTTTTATTGTCGTATTGGCTCAAACTATTGCATTAATGCAAATTATGCCAAAAGAAATAATCTTATTGGAAAAAAAGTTTTGGTGATAGAAAAAGAAGAAAACAAGGACAAAAACACGAAAGAACAATTTCCATTTTTTGCCACAAAAGTTAAGCAATTAGAATAACTATACTACTATAAATTTAGGGCGATATGACAGATTTCATCATATTGCCCTAAATTATTTTTGTTGTGAAGAAAGACCACACAGCAACGTCGTAATTTTGCTTCGAGAAACAAAAGAACGACGATATGAGAAAGAACAATTCAAACCTCGACTTGCAGAATGCAGAACAGCAGAAAGCATTTGAACTTGTAGCAAACACCAACACCAGTCTTTTCATCACAGGAAAAGCGGGGACAGGAAAAACTACATTCATCAAGCGTATCTTGGAAGAAATAGACAAGAAATTCTTAGTCTTGGCTCCAACAGGTATTGCTGCAATTGCTGTCGGTGGACAAACTATGCATTCTTTCTTTGGCTTTCCTATGCAAGCTATAGGTCCACATACCAAGATGGTGCTCTCTTATGAGAATAAATGCATTCTCGAAGAAATAGATACGATTATCGTGGATGAGGTTTCCATGGTAAGGAGCGACATGGTGGATGGCATGGATAGATGTCTTCGTTTGGTGTTTAAAACCAATATGCCTTTTGGTGGCAAACAAGTTGTCTTTGTAGGTGATTTATTTCAGTTGCCTCCTATCTTGAAGGAAAATAGTGCAGATGCAGAAATGCTCCATGATCTTTACGGAGCAGGGACTCCTTTCTTCTATAAAGCATTTGTTTTGAAGAGAATGAATCTGCCAAAGATTGAGTTTCAAAAGGTTTATCGTCAAAAAGATGAGAAGTTTCTTGATATTTTGGACAAGTTGCGTATTGGTGAGGTGAAAGCAGAAGACTTGGAATTACTGAATCAACATGTTGGCAAGGAATATGATAGTCAAGACTTCTCCATAACCTTGACTGCTTTCAATAAAATGGCAGAAAAGATAAATGAACAAAAACTGGAATCCATTCAGGCAGAGGTATTCTCCTATCAGGCTAAAATTCAAGATGAATTCAAGAAGCAAGATGCACCTGTATCGGAGATCCTTAGATTGAAAGTGGGTGCGCAAGTTATATTCTGTCGCAACAATGTAGGTTGTGGCTATATGAATGGAACCATCGGTAAAGTTGCAGAACTCAATGATGACAAGATTCTTGTCACATTGGAGAGTGGTCGAGTTATAAACGTTAATAAGGTTAGCTGGGATAACGTCAAAAGCAGATATAATCGTACTACTCACCAGATGGAAACCAAAGTCGTAGGAACGTTTACCCAATATCCTCTTAAATTAGCTTGGGCTATTACGATCCATCGGTCGCAAGGAATGACCTTCGACAAAATGCACTTTGATTTATCCCATGGAACCTTTCTTCCTGGGCAGGCATACGTAGCCATCAGCCGTTTGCGTTCCTTGGATGGTTTGACTCTCAGCAACCCGATTCGTCCATATCATGTTACTCAAAATCAAGAAGTGAGAGCTTTTGCCAATTCTTTTAATGATGTTGACATGATAGATGATGAAATAGAAGCAGGAAAAGCCATTTATCAATATCTCAATGCGAAAGATTATGATATGGCTTCTAAAACTTGCTTGCGGTTGGTATTGAGTAAGATTCGCAAGAATGATTATCGTAACGCTGCACTTATGGCAAAAAGGATGTTTGATATTATGTTGGATGACAAATGCCTTTTGGGGAGGACTAAAAAGATCGAGCTCTTGAAAGATTGCAGTATGACAGCTAACTTTCTCAATGCAGTTATCTGTCTTTATGGCAAACGTTACGAAGAAGCAATAGGCTATGCGGATATGGTTCTTGGAAGGAAACAGTGTCTTGAAGCTATGTTTGTCAAGGGACGTGCTCTTTATGAACTCAAGAGATTTGATGAGGCATACGATACAACATTCCAAATCGTTAGTATATCTCAAGAAAGTGAAGAAAAGAAAGCTATCGACAAGAAGTTGCTTCTTTTTGAGGCAAAAGTCAATGAGCATGTTGGCAACAAGGTGGCTCCATTTTGTAAAGAGCTCCTTTCGCTTTGTCCTGAGTATCCGTATGCTTACATAATGATGAGAAAAGAAATTCATGCTTTGGACATTGAGCTTGATTTTGAAAAAAATGAAAAGCATACTGAATTGCTCGAAGCATTTAATGACAAACGGATTTCTCATAACGAGTTCTTGAAGATATTCTCTAAATGTAAGGATGAGAGTTGCTTCCGAAAGCTTCGCCGTGCTCTTGTAAAATTAGAGCAATGACTTGAAGATAGCCATTCGTGTTTGGAAGTCGCATTATGCGACTTTGAACGAAGGAAAATTCTTCCCCTTCTGTATCATTGCTCCTGAGAGGGCACTTTTGTGCCATAAGTAGGCATTTTTATAGCACCAGTATTTATAAAAATAGCATCAGTATTTATAAAAATGGATTACGCAAAAACCCTTCACCCTTCATCTATTTGCCATTTTCAGATTTCGACAGATAGACAGAGTTTGCCCATGCTTCTATTTAAGGCCATTATTTGTCTTCTATTATGACCAGTTCGGGGCGTCTATTATGACCATATGAAGGGAGATGAAGGGTTATTTAGCCCCCTTCAATGCTTGAAACCCTGATAAACCCTGGGGATTTCAAATGATAGATGAAGGGTGAAGGGTTTTGTGCTAATTCTATTTCAAAAACAACATGTCGGTAATGGGAGTCTTATCGCTTTGCGCCTATAGAATCAGCTTGATGGATTAAGGTCGCAATTCGCGACCTTATAACTAATAGTGTAATACCCTTTTCGAAAGAAAAACGGAAAAGTAATAAATTTCTTCCTAAACATTTGGAAGTAACTAATATTTTTCTTATTTTTGCAGCATGGAAGAAGAAAATATACGGCAGGGCTTATGTTGAAGTTTAATGAAGAAAAACTGTCTAAGTTGAGAACATTTGATGATGTTCTGCAAGAAAAATATGGCGAGCCTGGCAGCGAGGCTCGTAAAGATTTTGATGCCAGGGCCAAGGCTTGGTATTATGCAGAGTTGTTAAAGGACGAGCGTAAGAAACAGAAGATGACGCAGAAGGCTCTTGCCGAGAAAATCGGCAAGAAGAGAGAGTATGTCTCTGCTCTGGAAAAGGGCCAAACGGATATGCAACTCTCCACTTTCTTGAGAATAGCAAATGCTTTAGGGCTGCAATTCTCGCTGGTAGTCGGATAAATGCATCGCCATAGTCAAGATAAAGAGAAATGACAACGATGAACCAAGCGACTCAAGACTTTATTCGCCAACATCAGGACGATGACGTCCGCCAGCTGGCTTTCCTCGGAAGCAAGAATCCTGAGGTTAATATGCCTTTTGCTCTCGACCAGATACGTGGTCGACAGATGGCTCGTATCAAGTTGCCTCGTTGGGCCAGCATCGACGGCATCATTTATCCGCCTCACATCTCGATGGAGCAATGCTCGTCAGAGCAGACTGCTCTTTATAAAGCCGAATTGGCTGCACGATTGTTGGGAGTTTCTTCTCTTTCCTCTCTTCGAGGAGAAATCGTGCCCCAAGGCGATAATTCTAAAATTTGCGAATTTGCGAGCGACAGGGCAGTTGATTCAGAATTCGCTCAAAATGAAGGCACTTGTGAAAAGCAACAGATATTAACAGATGTAGGCGATAGTGTTAACAAAATCAAAGAGGATGCTTGCTCAGGAGATTCTGTTGCAGAAATTGAGTTTGTTGACCTTACTGGAGGTTTTGGAGTCGACTTCTCTTATATGGCAGCCCGATTGGGCGCTAAGTCGATGTATGTAGAACGGCAAAAGCATCTTTGTGAAGCGGCGAAGGAGAATTTTGAACGATTGGGATTAAAGCATGTCGTCGTGAAGAATGGAGATGGAGTTGAGGTGCTTCATGCGATTCCGAATCATTCAGGTCTTCGGGTAATCTATATTGATCCAGCCCGTCGTGATGATGCCGGCAACAAGGTGGTAAGTCTTCAAGACTGCACCCCCGATGTAACCAGGCTTCAAGAGGAAATGCTCCAGAAAGCCGATTTTGTAGTCATCAAACTGTCTCCGATGCTCGACTGGCATCGTGCTGTAAGCGAATTAAGGTGTGTGAGAGAGGTTCATGTTGTATCTGTGAACAATGAGTGCAAGGAGCTCTTGTTGGTGCTCTCAGCGCGAAATATGGACGGAAACAGTCGCCTTCGCATTTGTTGTGTCAACGATACTCAGTCGTTTGTCTGCGATGATGCCGAAATGGCTTCTTCTGTAACCCGCGTAGCAGCAGCCGACTTAGATTCGGCTCAATATCTCTATGAGCCGAATGCCTCGCTGATGAAAGCAGGCTGTTTCGGAGTTCTTTCCGAGCGTTATTCTGTCTCGATGCTCTCCAAGAACAGTCACCTTTTCGTGAGCCAGTTTTCTTTAGCTGATTTTCCAGGCCGTTCTTTCCGTATCCGTGCCGTTTCTTCCTTCAACAAGAAAGAACTCAAGCGCCATTTGCAAGGCATTGTGAAGGCCAATATTGCCACCCGAAACTTTCCTCTCTCTGTAGCAGAATTGCGCAAGCGACTGAAGTTGAAGGATGGAGTCGAAACCTATATCTTCGCCACTACCTTGTCTGACGACAGTCATGTGCTGCTGATAACGGATAAAATTTTAGAAAACGCATGAAAAGTTAGGAAATTCTTTCTGAATGTTTGGAATTTATCCTTAATTTTCTTAATTTTGCAGAAGACATGAAGCCGATACAAATAACAAACTGAACCCAGCGAAAGTTGAGTAACAAAAAAATAAGCTACCATTTATGAACAAATTAAAAACAATCTTTTTATTGCTCGCGTTTATCTTGGCGATGAACATGAGTGGTGTACAAAACATCAAAGCGGAGAACTATCCTTATAAGAGCGACTATCTTTGGCTCACTGTGCCCGACCATGCCGACTGGCTCTATCAGACCGGCGAGAATGCCAAGGTGGAGGTGAGTTTCTGCAAGTATGGCATTCCCCGTGATGGCGAACTGAAATATTCCATAGGCAACGACATGCTCCAGCCCGACAAGCATGGAAGCGTGAAGCTGAAGAACGGACGTGCTGTCATCAATATGGGAACGAAGAAGACTCCAGGATTCCGCGACATGAAACTATCTGTCAGTCTCGACGGAAAGACCTATGAGCATCATATCAAGGTGGGATTCTCGGTCGACAAGATAAAACCCTATACGCAGGAGCCCCAGGATTTCAGAAGCTTCTGGCAGAAGAACGTGGAGGAACTGAAGCAGGTGCCTATGTCTTATACCAAGGAGTTGTACAAGGACTATTGTACCGACAAGATAGACTGTTATCTCGTCAAGCTCCAGATCGACAAAATGGGCCATTCCATGTATGGCTTCCTGTTCTATCCCAAGAATGCCCAGCCAGGCAAGCATCCCGTAGTGCTCTGTCCTCCAGGAGCAGGCATCAAGACCATCAAGGATCCTATGCGCAACAAGTATTATGCCGAGAATGGCTTTGTTCGATTTGAGGTGGAGATTCATGGCCTCGACCCACGCATTTCGTCAGAGACTTTTGGCGAGATCAGTCGTGCTTTCAACGACCGTAATGGCGGTTATTTGGCCAATGGTTTGGAGAACAAGGACATTTATTATATGAAGCATGTCTATGTAGGCTTGGTTCGTTGTATCGATTTCCTGACTTCGCTTCCCGAGTGGGATGGCAAGAATGTTGCTGTGCAGGGCGGCAGTCAGGGCGGAGCCTTGGCCATTATCGCAGCAGGACTCGACAGTCGTGTCACCCAATGTGTAGCCAATCATCCTGCCCTTAGCGACATGGCGGGTTATGCGGCTAAGGGCGGAACGGGCGGTTATCCACACTTCTGCCGTCAGCCTCAGATATTGAGCAATAAGGACTGTCTCAACACCCTGGCTTACTTCGATGTAGTCAATTTTGCCCGTTACGTCAAGGCTCCTACTTATCTTACATGGGGCTACAACGATGTAACCTGTCCTCCAACAACCAGCTATGCTGTCTGGAACACGCTGAAATGTACTAAGGAGAGTCTGCTTACCCCGATCAACGAGCATTGGACGACAACAGAAACCAACCGCGGACAGATGGAGTGGATAAAAGCACATCTTCTGAAATAAGCAGCTAAGCAAAATTGGCTGAAAATGACGGAACAGTCCTATTTGCGAAAGCTCAGTAATCTGACAGGCGGAATCAGTAGATAAAACCAATATTGAGGCAAAATAAATCACCAATATACTTGTCAACCTCATAAAAAACTGCAAAAAAAAATAGCAATATTTGGCTGTTTGACCAAATATTGCTATTTTTGCATGCTTTAAAGTAACAAACTAGTTTGAGATAATGTCATTAATAGAGATTCGAAAGGTCGAAAACAAGAAGGACTTGAAGACGTTCATCGACTTCCATTACGACCTATACGAGGGCAATCCATATGATGCGCCCAATCTTTTCAGCGACGACATGAACACACTTAGCAAAGATCGCAATGCCGCTTTCGAGTTTTGCGAGGCAGAGTATTTCCTTGCTTATAAAGAGGGCAAGGTAGTGGGACGTGTCGCTGCTATTATCAACCATAAGGCCAATAAGCGTTGGGACCGTAAGTCCGTGCGCTTCGGGTGGATTGATTTCATCGACGACCGTGAGGTTTCCAAGGCTCTCTTCGATGCTGTAGAGAAATATGGCAAGGAGAAGGGAATGGAAGATATTGTAGGTCCGCTTGGTTTTACGGATATGGATCCAGAAGGTATGCTTACCTGGGGCTTTGACCAGCTCGGCACCATGCCTACCATCTACAATTATTCATATTATCCGGAGCACGTAGAGGCTTTGGAGGGTTTTACCGTAGATAATAAGTACGTAGAGTATAAGCTGATAGTGCCAGATACCATCCCGGAGAAATATTCCAAGATAGCGGCGATGATAGAGAAAAGATACAATCTCCATGTCCGCAAACTTACCCGTAAGGATATTTATCAGGGCGGATACGGGCAGAAGATTTTCGACCTCATCAATAATACATACAAGCATCTCTATGGCTATTCTGAACTCTCGCAGAAGCAGATAGACCAGTATATCAAGATGTATTTAGCTTTGCTCGATCTGAACTTTGTGACTGCCATCGAGGATTGGACTACAGAGGATCATAAGATGATAGGAATCGGTATTACGATGCCTTCTCTTACCAAAGCCTTGCAGAAATGCCATAGGGGCAGACTGTTTCCTTTCGGTTGGTGGCATCTGCTGCGTGCTATCAAGTTCCATAAGACCAAGATCGTTGACCTCCTGCTCATCGGTATCCAGCCGGAATACCGTGCCAAGGGTGCCAATGCGCTGCTTTTTGCCGACCTGATTCCTATCTATCAGAAGTATGGAATCGAGTGGGGAGAAACACAGGTGGAAATGGAAGACAATGTTGCTGTGCAGGGACAATGGGGCGTCTTAGACCCAATCCTTCACAAGCGCCGCAACTGTTATATTAAGAAAATCAAGTAAATAGCAACTGTTCGTATAAAATAAAATCAGAATTACAAGGAGGAATTTATGCCTGAAGATAAAAACTTGAATGAAAAGGGTGCTGCTGAAGAACTGGCAAATACCCCTCAGGAGCAACCTGTAGAATATACAGATGACAACATCCGGCACTTGAGTGATATGGAGCATGTACGTACCCGTCCAGGTATGTACATCGGACGTTTGGGCGATGGCAATCTGCCCGAAGACGGCATCTATGTGCTCTTGAAAGAGGTGGTGGACAACTCCATCGACGAGTTCAAGATGGGCGCCGGAGCGCGACTCGAAATCGACATCGAGGACAATCTTCGTGTCAGCGTGCGCGATTATGGTCGAGGCATTCCGCAGGGCAAGCTTGTCGAGGCTGTCAGCGTGCTCAATACTGGTGGCAAGTACGACAGCAAGGCCTTCAAGAAGAGTGTGGGTCTGAATGGTGTGGGTGTGAAGGCGGTCAATGCCCTCAGCTCTCATTTCGAGGTGAAGTCTTTCCGCGAGGGAAAGGTGCGCCATCTTGTCTTCGAACGGGGCATTCTGAAGAGCGACAAGACCTCAAAGACCGAGGATGAGAACGGAACCTACATCTTTTTCGAGCCCGACAACACTCTCTTCAAGAACTACAGCTTCCACGACGACATCGTGGAGACGATGCTTCGCAACTACACCTATCTCAATACGGGTCTTACCATCATGCACAATGGTCGTCGCATCCTGAGCCGCCACGGTTTGCAGGATCTTCTTACCGACAACATGACCAATGACGGTCTCTACGACATCATCCACATGAAGGGCGAGGACATCGAGGTGGCTTTCACCCACACCAACCAGTATGGCGAGGAGTACTATTCCTTTGTCAACGGTCAGCACACCACGCAGGGCGGAACTCATCAGAGCGCCTTCAAGGAGCACATTGCCAAGACCATCAAGGAATTCTTCGGTAAGTACGAGTATGGCGACATTCGCAACGGCCTGGTGGCAGCTATTGCCATCAATGTCGAGGAACCCGTCTTCGAGAGTCAGACGAAGATCAAGCTCGGCAGTACCACGATGACTCCCAATGGCGGCGAGACCATCAACAAGTATGTGGGCGATTTTCTGAAGAAAGAGGTGGACAACTATCTTCACATCCATAAAGACGTGGCCGAGGTGCTGGAGAGCAAGATCAAGGAGAGTGAGCGCGAGCGAAAGGCGATGGCTGGCGTCACCAAGCTGGCGCGCGAGCGTGCCAAGAAGGCCAATCTGCACAACCGCAAGTTGCGCGACTGCCGCATCCATTTCAGCGACGCCAAGAACGAACGCAAGGAGGAAAGCTCCATCTTCATTACAGAGGGCGATTCTGCCAGCGGAAGCATCACCAAGAGCCGCGACGTGAACACCCAGGCTGTGTTCTCCCTTCGCGGTAAGCCGCTCAACAGCTTTGGTCTTACCAAGAAAGTGGTGTACGAGAACGAGGAGTTCAATCTTCTCCAGGCAGCCCTCGACATAGAGGACGGTCTCGACTCGCTGCGTTACAACAAGGTTGTCGTGGCTACCGATGCCGATGTCGACGGAATGCACATCCGTCTGCTTATCATCACCTTCTTCCTGCAGTTCTTCCCCGACCTCATCAAGAAAGGCCATGTCTACGTGCTGCAGACGCCTTTGTTCCGTGTGCGCAACAAGCGAACCAAGATAAAGAACAAGCAGGCCATAGCCGATGCCGACGCCAAGTTGGGGCCGAAGGAGAAGAAGAGCGACTTCATCACGCACTATTGCTATAGCGACGAGGAGCGCCAGCAGTCCATCCGCGACTTGGGACCTGATCCAGAAATCACCCGATTCAAGGGTCTCGGCGAGATTTCTCCCGAAGAGTTTGCCCATTTTATCGGTCCTGACATGCGACTGGAACAAGTCACTCTGCACAAAACCGACCAGGTGCAGAAACTCTTAGAGTACTACATGGGCAAGAACACCATGGAGCGCCAGAACTTCATTATCGACAACTTGGTGATCGAGGAAGATATTCCTGATGAAGACTCTGATCCGTTGGATTAGAATTGATAGTCACGGATTAACAAAAAGGCACGGATTTGTCTTAACTCCTCAGCGACCGTAGGGAGCGATAACTCCTTTAACTCCTTTAACTTCTGAGCTTGCGAAACTCAAGTAAAATATGAATTTATGAAGAAATATCTATTGTTTGCACTGGTAGCATTCCTGGCAGTAACTTCTGCCAGTGCCCAGATGCGCATCAGAATGGGCAAGAACAGCCCGATAGAGAAGTTGGGCAGGGCAGAGATAGCCATTGCCAATCTCTATGTCGACAGCGTCGACGAGAACAAGCTTGTCGAGGACGCCATTCGTGGTATGTTGGAGAAGCTCGACCCGCATTCCTCTTACACCACAGCCAAGGAGACACAGGCGATGAATGAGTCGCTCAACGGCTCTTTTGATGGCATCGGTGTGCAGTTTAACATGGTCGACGACTCACTCCTCGTCATTCAGCCCGTTGTCAACGGGCCTTCCGAGAAAGTGGGCATCATAGCCGGCGACCGCATTGTGGCAGTCAACGACACAGCCATCGCAGGCGTCAAGATGAGCAAGGAAGAAATCATGAAGCGCCTTCGCGGACCCAAGGGAACCATAGTCAACCTCACTGTTGTGCGCCGTGGCATCAAGGACAAGCTTTCCTTCCGTGTCAAGCGCGACAAGATACCAGTCACCACGATGGATGCAGCCTATATGATTCGCCCCGGAATCGGATACATCCGTCTGGGCAGCTTCGGAATGACCAGCCACAAGGAGGTTTCTGTCGCTATGGACTCGCTCAAGAAGAAAGGCATGAAAGATCTCATCTTCGACCTTCAGGACAATGGTGGAGGCTATCTTCAGACGGCAGCCAAGATAGCCAACGAGTTCTTGGAGAAAGGCGACCTCATCGTCTACACCAATGGCCGTACAGCGCCTCGACAGGAGTTCCGTGCTGAGGCCAACGGACGCTGGCGCAAGGGCAAGCTCGTGGTTCTCACCAACGAGTTCTCGGCTTCGGCAGCCGAGATCGTATCGGGTGCCATACAAGACCAGGACCGAGGCGTTGTCGTAGGCCGTCGCACTTTTGGCAAGGGATTGGTGCAGCGTCCTCTTGCCTTTGAGGATGGAAGCGAGATACGTCTCACCATAGCCCATTACTATACGCCGAGCGGCCGATGCATCCAGAAGCCTTACAAGAAGGGCGAGCGCGAGGATTATGCCATGGATCTCGACAACCGCTACAAGCACGGCGAGTTCACCAACCAGGACAGCATCCATCTGTCCGACTCTCTGAAGTATTACACCCTGCGCAAGCATCGTGTGGTTTATGGCGGCGGAGGCATCATGCCCGATTATTTCGTGCCGCTCGATACGACCAAGTACACCAAGATGCACCGCTTGCTTACAGCCAAGAGCATCGTCATCAACCACAGCCTGAAGTTCATCGACGCCCATCGCCAAGAACTGAAGAGCCAGTACAAGGATTTTGGTAAGTTCCTGGCAAGCTATGAGGTTCCTCAGAGCCTTGTAGAGGAAATCATCGCCGATGGCAAGAAAGAGAAGATAGAGCCCCGTGACGCCGCCGAATTGGCTCAGACGAGGAAATACCTGTCGATACAGCTCAAAGCCCTTGTGGCGCGAGATATTTGGGATATGAGCCAGTATTTCCAGGTTTGGAACGAGACGAACGAGATTGTGATGCGGGCGGTGAAGCTGCTCACTACGGGGAAATAGCATAAGTGGGAGAGCCAAATCTTCCAATATTCCAGTTCTTCCAATATTCCAATAAGCATTTGATTTTTCAAACCCTTTTTTAGAGACTCTATAACTACTTAATAATTAAATAGTTATATATATAATAAAAGGAAATGGAAAATGCAAAAAAATAATTGGAAGAATTGGAATTGGAAGATTCGATAAGGTTTGCTTCCTCTAAAAGGCTTATTCTCAAATGGTTAGCTTCTCTGTGCGTGTTCCAGTTACAGGGGCAGCAGAGGACAAATCCACTAAAAAGAGAGGATTTTGACACTTGAAATAGTGCAAAATCCCCTCTTTTTTATTTTTTATAGTTGGGAAAATATTTTTTCCCAGTTGGATAAATCAAATGGAGTCTCTTTAAAAATTAATTTTTCCCGTGCATTTTGTCCCATTTCAGGTAGATTCCTGCAAGAATTGTGCCCGAAATGCTGTGCCAGGCGCAACTAATGGCACAAGGAAGGACGGCAAGTGGCTGGGCGGCAAAGAAGTTCCCGGCCAGGACGGTGGCAAGACCGGCGTTCTGCATTCCCACCTCGATGCTGATGGTGCGCTTCTTGGCTGTGTTGAAGCCAGCCAGCTTACCGGCCAGCCAGCCGAGGCAATAGCCCAGCGTGTTGTGGCAGAAGACGACGGCAAAGGTCCAGAGGAAGAGCATCATGCCGCGTGCCACGAGGTCGTCGTGAACGGTAGAGATAACGCCGCCCACGATAAACGCCAGGCAGGTGACGCTGATGCCGGGCATCAGGCTCTGAATGGTGGGGAAACACTCCCTCTTGCCGTAAATGTAGTTGAGTGTGCAGCCGATGGCTACAGGGATGATGGTAACGAGCAGAATGCCCTGGAACATGCCGATGGCGTCGATATGGATGATTTCGCCGGCTGTAATCTTCATCAGCAGCGGCGTCATGACAGGAGCGAGGATGGTGGAGGCACAGGTCATTCCCACCGAGAAAGCCACGTCGCCATGACAGAGATAGCTCATGATGTTGCTCGACACACCGCCCGGACAACAGCCCACGAGCAGAATGCCGAGGGCAAGGGCAGGGTCGAGGTGCCATACATGGACAAGGAGGTAGGCCACGCCCGGCATGATGATGAACTGGGCGCAGGCACCGATGAAGACATCAAGGGGGCGTTGCGCCAAAATCTTGAAATCGTTGGTGGTGAGAGTCAGTCCCATGGTGAGCATGATGATGCCGAGAATGACGGTCTGGGTGATTCCGCGTACCCAGTCGAAGGTATGTGGGAAGAAGAATGTGAATACAGCTACTCCTATCACGAAGATGGAGGTGTAATTGGCCAGCACACGGCTGAGCGCCTGAAATAAATGTAACATAACCTATATATTTTTAGAATGTTTGTCGCCCTCTTATATACGTTCTGTTCGGAATGTGGGTGCAAAAGTAGTGATTATATTTATTGTGAGCAAAGGTTTTTGTCGATTTTTTCGTGAATTCCTTTTTATTTCTGATACAATTGTGTAACTTTGCACAAAATATAAGATATTACGGAATGAACGAAGATTTTGACATAAGAAATGAGTCGGTTTCGCCTGCCGAAAAGGAATTCGAGAAGGCGCTGCGACCCTTGAAGTTCTCTGACTTCAGCGGACAGACGGGCGTGGTGGACAACCTGCAGGTGTTTGTCGAGGCTGCCAAGTATCGCGGCGAACCGCTCGATCATACACTGCTGCACGGTCCACCAGGACTGGGCAAGACGACGCTGAGCAACATCATCGCCAACGAGCTGGGCGTGGGACTGAAGATTACATCGGGCCCTGTGCTCGACAAGCCGGGCGATCTGGCAGGCATTCTTACCTCGCTGGAACCCAACGACGTGCTCTTCATCGACGAGATTCACCGTCTGTCGCCCGTAGTGGAAGAATATCTCTACTCAGCCATGGAGGACTATCGCATCGACATCATGATCGACAAGGGTCCGTCGGCCCGCAGCATTCAGATCGACCTCAATCCCTTTACCCTTGTAGGAGCCACTACCCGCAGCGGTTCGCTCACAGCGCCTCTGCGTGCCCGTTTCGGCATCAACCTGCACTTGGAGTACTACAATCCGCCAACGTTGCAGAAGATCGTGAAGCGCAGCGCCATGCTCCTGAAAGTGCCTATCGAGGAAGAGGCTGCGGCTGAGATTTCGCGCCGCTCACGCGGTACGCCCCGTATCGCCAACTCGCTGCTGCGCCGTGTGCGCGACTTCGCCCAGGTGAAGGGCAACGGCACCATTACCTACGACATTGCTGAGTCCTCGCTCCGTGCGCTCAACATCGACCAGTATGGTCTGGACGAGATCGATAACAAGATTCTCACCACCATCATCGACAAGTTTCATGGTGGACCGGTGGGCGTGGGAACGATTGCCACAGCCATCGGCGAGGATGCCGGAACCATCGAGGAGGTGTACGAGCCTTACCTCATCATGGAGGGATTCATCAAGCGAACCTCGCGCGGCCGCATGGCCACTAAGCTTGCCTACGACCATCTGGGACGCAATCCCTATGGCAGCAACATCATGCAGGGAGACTTGTTTGAGTGAAGAATTTGATAGAAGAACTTTAACTACATGAAGATAGGAATATTTACGGGAACTTTCGACCCATTTACAATCGGGCATCAAAATATAGCAGAACGTGCGCTCCCCATGTTTGATAAATTGGTGATAGCTGTAGCGATGAGTAAGCTCAAACATGCCACGGAAGAGATTTCTCAGCGTGTGGAGAGCATCAAGAAGGTGTTTCCTCAGGAGTGTACAGAGCTGATAGATGTGCAAGATGCTTCGAAGGGTTATCGCATGGAGGTAGTAGCCTACGACGACCTTACCATCGACCTGGCGCATCGTCTTGGAGCCAAGTTTCTGGTGAGAGGCGTGAGGAGCGCAAAAGACTTTGAGTACGAGCGTGAGCAGGCCGACATCAACAAGCAGTTGGGTGGTGTGGAGACCATTCTCCTTTTCTCCGATCCCCGCTACAGCAGCATCAGTTCTACGCTCGTCAGGGAGTTGAGATTCTTCGGAAGAGAAGTGGATGAATTTCTGCCTAAGAAGTGAAGAGTGAAGAACGAAGAGTGAAGAATTCAAAAGCTTAAAAAGATAATAAAAAAAATATATAGTATAAATGGAGAATAGGAACGAAAAGGTGTTGTCTTAACTCCTTTAACTCCTTAACTCCTTAACTCCATAAGAAGTATGATAACATATAGTGTAGAAGGCGTGAAAATGCCTAAAATCAAGAAGCGTGAAACCAGCGCATGGATTCGCAAAGTGGCTGCTTCGCACGGACGCAAAGTGGGCGAGGTGGGCTACATGTTTGTAGACGACGAGAAGATTCTCGAGGTCAACAACGAGTATTTGGGCCATGATTATTACACCGATGTCATCACCTTCGATTACGATGAGGGCGATGTCATCAACGGCGATATTGTCATCTCGCTCGATACTGTGCGCACCAATGCCGAGCAGTTCGGCAAGACCTACGACGACGAGTTGCATCGTGTCATCATTCACGGCATCCTGCACCTGTGCGGCATCAACGACAAGGGCCCGGGCGAGCGCGAGATCATGGAGGAGAACGAGAACAATGCTCTCGCCATGCTCGAAGGTGCTTCGATATTGAAGTAAAGACGTCTTTTGTGTGGAATTGGCAGGAAAGCAATCTTGCAGCATTCTCTGTACTGCTATGTGCTCTCCAGCCAATCCTGACACTTAAAAATCGCCCCATTATTTACCCCTTTTTCGACTAACCGACTTTTCATTAACTTCCACTTAAATCGAAAGGCTGTTTTTGCGTAAATAGCTTGCTTATAGAAGGTTGCAGTTTCGCATTATGTACACGAATCCACTATTTTACTAAGTGAAATAGCTTTTATTTGATTTTTTGGCTATCTTTGCAGAAGATTAGCTGCATCTCAGCATAATATTCAAGCAAGCTTGATATTCTGCATTCGATTTGCATAATCTTTGCAGAAGATTAGCTGCACTCGGCAAAAAATAATAACAATATAACCTATGAAACATTTAGCATTATCCTGCGTGTTGTCGTTGACAACCGTTTTCTCAGTTCAGGCGCAGCAGATGCCCGTCTATTTGGACGACACAAAGCCCGTAGAGCAACGCATCGAGGACGCCCTCTCCCGCATGACCTTGCAGGAGAAAATAAGAGTCATTCACGCCCAGAGCAAGTTCTCATCGGCAGGAGTTCCACGATTGGGATTTCCTGACTTCTGGACCGACGACGGTCCGCACGGTGTGCGCCCCGATGTGTTGTGGGACGAATGGGACCAGGCAGGACAGACCAACGACTCGTGTGTGGCTTTCCCTGCCCTTACCTGTCTTGCAGCCTCCTGGAACCCTCAGATGAGCCGTATCTACGGCGAGGCATTGGGCGAGGAGGCTCTCTATCGTGGCAAGGACATGATCTTGGGACCCGGCGTCAACATCTACCGCACTCCCCTCAACGGACGTAACTTCGAGTACATGGGCGAAGACCCTTATCTCGCATCTGTGATGGTAGTGCCCTACGTACAGGGACTGCAGTCGAAGGGCGTGTCGGCATGCGTGAAGCACTATTGTCTGAACAACGACGAGGAATATCGCCATCAGGTGAACGTGAAGGTGAGCGACCGTGCCCTGCACGAAATCTATCTGCCTGCCTTCAAGACTGCCGTTGAGCAAGGCAAGGCATGGGCCATCATGGGCGCATACAACCTGTATCGCAACGAGCACAACTGCCATAACCAGTACACCCTGAACAAGATTCTGAAGAACGACTGGCACTTTGACGGAGTGGTGGTGAGCGACTGGGGTGGAGCCCACGACACCGACCAGGCTGTGAGGAACGGACTCGACATGGAGTTCGGTTCCTGGACCAACGGATTGAGCTGGGGCGCCTCCAACGCCTACGACAGCTATTATCTCGCCCGTCCCTATCTGAAGGCCATACAGGAAGGCAAATACACCACACGTGAGCTCGACGAGAAGGTGCGTCGCGTGCTGCGACTCTTCTATCGCACCACGATGAACCGCCATCGTCCTCACGGCTTCCTCTGTTCCGACGGACATTACGCCACAGCCCGACAGATAGCCGAGGAAGGCATCGTGCTGTTGCAGAACCGCAACCGTGTGCTGCCCATCAACACCCAGAAGGTGCGCCATGTGCTCGTGGTGGGCGAGAACGCTATCAAGATGATGACCGTGGGCGGAGGCAGCTCCTCGCTCAAGGTACAGCGGGAGATTTCCCCTCTGCAGGGCCTGCAGGCACGACTGGCCAAAGACGGCGTGGAGGTTGACTTTGCCCGAGGCTATGTGGGCGATGTGACTGGCGCTTACAATGGCGTCACCACAGGTCAGAACCTGGAAGACAAGCGCAGCGAGGCAGAACTCATCGCTGAGGCTGTAGAGAAGGCGAAAGCGGCCGACTGTGTCATCCTCTTCGGCGGACTCAACAAGAGCGACTATCAGGACTGCGAGGGCCACGACCGACAGCAGTACGAGTTGCCCTATGCACAGGACAAGCTTATCACAGCTCTGGCTGCTGCCAACAAGAACTTCGTCTATGTCAACATTTCGGGCAACGCTGTGGCCATGCCTTGGCGCGACAAGGTTCCCGCCATCGTGCAGGGCTGGTATTTAGGCTCTGAGGCGGGCGAGGCTTTGGCTTCTGTCCTCACGGGCGACGCCAACCCATCGGGCAAGCTGCCCTTCACCTGGGTGAAGTCTTTGCAGAATGTGGGCGCCCATGCCCTCAACACCTATCCCGGAACCTGGCGAAAGGAGGGTGGATCCAAGACCGAGGGCAACATCATCGACGAGGAATACAAAGAAGGCATCTATGTGGGCTATCGCTGGGCCGACCGCAAGAAGCAGCGTCCTGTGTTCGCCTTCGGACACGGTTTGAGCTACACCCAGTTCGCCATCAGCAATCTGCGTGCCGACAAGGCATCGATGACAGCTGCCGACTCCATCACCTTCACCGTACAGGTAAAGAACATCGGTCAGCGTGCCGGATCAGAGACCGTACAGCTCTATGTGCACGATGCCAAGGCCTCGGTCGACCGTCCGCTCAAGGAGCTGAAAGGCTTCTGTAAAGTGAGTCTGCAGCCTGGCGAGAGCAAGGACGTCAGCATCACTCTTGGCAAGGACGCCCTCAGCTTCTACGACGAGACCACAGCAAGCTGGAAGGCTGAGCCAGGACTGTTTGAGGCCTGGGTAGGCAATGCCTCCGACAATCTGAAGTTGCGTAAATCTTTCCAACTGAAATAATCCCCAAATAATCATTAAACTTAAGCTGGGTTCAGAAGTTATAGAAGTTAAAGAAGTTATCACTCCCTTCGGTCGTTAGAAGTTAAAGCCAACAGCCTTTTTGGTTGAAGATTTAGCTGTAAAGCATATGGCTTTAACTTCTCTAACTTCTTTAAATTCTTTAACTTCCCCATTTGCGAAAGTTGAGTAATAAGATATCAGCATGAAAAAGAATCTGTTATTAGCATCATTCATCCTGTTGGGGACTTTGCTGTCTCCTTCAGCCTTTGCCGCGCGCAAGAAACTGCCGCCCATGAACGAGTACGTCGGCCAACTCATGTCGCGCATGACGCTTCAGGAGAAGATCGGCCAGCTCAACCTCATGGTGGCGGGCGACATCACCACGGGCAGCACTATGGACACTCAGGTGGCGGGCGACATCGCTGCCGGCAAGATGGGAGGCGTGTTCAACATCAAGGGCTTCGACAAGATCAAAGCCCTGCAGGACGTGGCCATCCGCAAGAGCCGACTCGGTATTCCGCTCCTCGTGGGCATGGACGTCATACACGGCTACGAAACCATCTTCCCCATACCGCTCGCCCTCTCCTGCTCGTGGAACGAGGAAGCTCTGAGACAGGTGGGCGCTGTGTCGGCACGCGAGGCAAGCGCCGACGGCATCAACTGGACCTTCTCGCCTATGGTCGACGTGGCTCTCGATGCCCGCTGGGGACGTATCAGCGAAGGCTTCGGCGAGGACCCATACCTCAGTGGCGTCTTGGGAGCAGCCATGACTCGCGGCTATCAGCAGGCTGACATGAGCCGTGAGACCATCGTCCCCAAAGACCACATCATGGCTTGTCTCAAGCATTTCGCCCTCTATGGAGCCGTTGAGGCAGGCAAGGAGTACAACACCACCGACATGAGCAAGATACGCATGTACAACCAGTTTCTGCCTCCCTATAAGACTGTGGTCGACGCTGGTGTGGGAAGCGTCATGTCGTCGTTCAACCTCATCGACTATGTGCCTGCCACGGCAAGCCATTGGATGATGACCGACGTGCTGCGCAAGCAATGGAACTTCCAGGGCTTCGTGGTGACCGACTATGGCTCTATCGGCGAGATTCTGCAGCATGGCACAGCCCGTGACCTCAAGGAAGCCTCCGAGCAGTCTCTCCTGGCCGGAACCGATATGGACATGTGCTCGCAGGGCTTCGTGAGATTCCTGGAACAGAGCGTCAAGGAAGGCAAGGTGAGCGAGGCTGACATCGACATCGCCTGCCGTCGCATCTTAGAGGCTAAATACAAGCTGGGACTCTTCGAGGATCCTTACCGTTACTGCGACAGCAAGCGACATAAGACCGACATCTTTACCGCTGCCCATCGCCAGACCGCACGCGACATTGCCGCCGAGACCTTCGTCCTGCTCAAGAACGACCGTCAGCTGCTGCCCCTCAGCAAGCAGGGCAAGATAGCCCTCATCGGTCCCCTGGCCGACACGCGCAGCAACATGAGCGGAACCTGGAGCGTGGCTGCCACCCCCGACCGCTATTCCTCTCTGCGTGAGAGCATGGAGAAAGCCCTCGATGGCAAGGCGACGTTGCTCTATGCACAGGGCTGCAACGTGGTGTACGACGAACAGGAGCAGAAGGACGGTGAGTTGGGCAAGACCATCGCCCGAGGCGACGATGCGCAGATGGAGGCAGAAGCCCTTGAGGTTGCACGCCAGGCTGACGTCATCGTGTGCGCTATGGGTGAGACTGCCGATATGAGTGGCGAATGTGCCAGCCGCACCGACCTTCGTATGCCCGACGCCCAGCGCCATCTGCTCGCTCAGCTCGCCAGGACGGGAAAGCCTATCGTACTGCTCAACTTCTCGGGGCGTCCCACCGTCCTTACTTGGGAACAGGAGCATCTGCCTGCCATCATGAACGTGTGGTTTGGCGGTTCTGAGGCTGCCGATGCCATCTGCGACGTCATCTTCGGCGACAAGGTGCCTTGTGGTAAGCTCACCGCCTCTATGCCCAAGACTACAGGACAGGAGCCTCTCTACTACAACCATCAGAACACTGGCCGTCCCGTGTCCGACGACAATCCCCGTTTTGCCAAGTTTGCCAGCAACTATCTCGACGTGCGCAACGGTGCTCTCTATCCTTTTGGTTATGGCTTGAGTTATACCACCTTTGAGTATGGTTCATTGCAGTTGAGTTCCCATAAAGCGAGTGTAGCCTCTGCCAACAGCGATACGTGGAACGACCATGCCGACATCACTGCCACCATTCGTGTTACGAACACAGGTCGTTGTGCAGCCGATGAAATCGTACAGCTTTACATTCGAGATAAAGTGGCAAGCATTTCCCGTCCTGTTAAAGAGTTGAAAGGCTTTCAGCGCATTCATCTTGCTGCAGGCGAGAGTAAGGAGGTAATTTTCCACATAACTCCTGATATGCTGAAGTTCTATAATGCCAACCTACAGTATGTTCTCGAATCTGGCGATTTCGACATCATGGTAGGCCCTAATAGTAGAGAAACGAAGAATGTTATGTTCACAGTAGAATAAAGCCTTTGAGCGCTTCGTATAAGCGCTAAAGAGAATCCCCTGAAAGGAAGCCTTAGCATATAGGCAACCTTTCAGGGGATTTTTATGATTGTATTCAGAAGTTATTTTGTGAAATCATGGAAGTTGTTATTCCTTTCTGTCACTAAGAACTCAAAGCCAATAGCATCACTGTTTGAGTTTTATGAAAGTTAGATTAGAGATGTTAGAACGTTCCGATCTTCCTTACATCCTCCTCGAAGGAGTCTTTGTCGTTGATGGCACCTTTCTTGATATGTGCTCTGTAGTTGTAGATGGTGTTGACACTGTAATGCAGGAACTCCGCTATTTTGCTGCTGTCGTTGATGCCCAATCGGATAAGGGCGAAGATGCGGATAGGGGTGGAGAGTTGTTCCTTCTTGGGCTGTTCTATGCGCTCTTCGGGGCGCAGCAGGGCATTGAAGGAATCGAGGAAATGGGGGAAGAGCTGGAGAAAGGCGGAGTCGAAGTTGGTGTAGAATTCCTCTAACTCCTCTTCCTTGAAGTTCTGTGGACGTGTCATTTCGTACAACTCGTCATACTGGCGTGTCTTCAGCTTCTTGTGCACTCTCTTGCGCAAATCCTCTATCTTGTTGATATAGATGGAGCAGAGGCGCATAAATCTGCCCACATACTCTTCCTTGACACGGTTGGCGTCGGTGAGTTCATGGTTAACCACAGAGAGCTGGCTGTTGGTGCAGGAGAGCTGCTCGTTGAGCGACTTGAGCTGTGCATTGATCTCGTGCAGTTGGCGGTTGGTCTTGGCGAGGTCGTCTCTTGCGACGGCGAGTTTATGTCGCTGTCGGCTGACGTAGAACACGCCGATGAGGAGCATCAACGCCAGGATGCTGATGATGCAGAGGGTATAGTTCTGTCGCCTGTTGTACTGGTCGTTCTCGTCTTTGTACTTTTTGGCGATGGCCGACAGCAGGGGCGATATCTGGGCCAGTCTCTGTCGTGAGCCGAAACGGTTGGCGCTGATGCTACTGAAACTGATGTACTTGTAGGCTCTGTCGACATCGTTGAGGCCCATGAGCTGGTTGCCCATTTCCCACATGGATCCTTGGTCCATGACGCTGTTCCTGATGTCGGTGAGGACTGATTCAGCCAGCCAGTACATCATGCGGGTGCTGTCGTTCTCTGCCTTGTATGCCAGATAGCGGTAGAGGGTGACGAGGGCGTAGGGATGCGACCCTTTCTCTACGTGGCTGAGCCACTGGTCGTTGATGCGCATGGCTTCCCGATTGTCATGGGCATTGAGGGCGTCGAGCTCACGATACTGAAATACGGAATTGCTGGTGGGGGGAAGCGCAGCATACATCCGTTGCCGGTATTCGGCTGCCATGGCGCCGTATTGCGCCTCGGGGGTGATGGGGTTGCGGTAGTATATGATTTCGCTGTATACGTGGTTGTAAGCCATATAATACGTGCCCTTGGCAATGTTGTCAAGCTGGGTGGTGTCGATGGCGTTGAGGGTGTTGAGCGCCTCGATAAACTTGCCTGTGCTGGAGCAGCGGATGGCGATGAGTGCCTGGCACTTACCTACTTCTGAGTGCCTGCCCGTCTTCCGGGCAATCTCGATGCAGCGTTTGAGGTAGATGATGGCAGAGTCGTTGACGAAGGGCGTGTACTCTTCGTATAGCCGATAGGAGAGTTGGTATTCGGCATGTGGGTTTTTGGCTTGCGAGAGCTGTTGCTGCAGCTGTCGGATGCGCTGCTCTTTGCGGCTGACGTATTGGGCAGAGTGGTCTATCGCCTCGTCGATGCAGTGGAGCAGGGAGTCGACACTCTTTGAGGTCTGTGCATGACCTATGAGAACTGACAGCGCAAGGAAAAGTTGCGTAGTAAGGATGAGTTTTAGGCTTTGTTTGGCTTTCTTCATTTTCAGGTATTTTGCTGTTAGTCTGCAAAAATATGAAAATTTTTTAAAACACGCAAGAACAAAGCAAAAAATAATGATAGTTGAGGTGTTTTTCAGGAGTTTCTTCAGGAGTTTTTTCAGGAGTTAAAGGAGTTAAGGAGTTAAAGGAGTTAAGACAAATGTCTTGAGGGTTTAATTAAAGGAGTTAAGACAACCGTATTTTGGCGTTGTTTTTTAAACAACAAAGCATATGTCTTAACTCCTTAACTCCTTAATGAGATGCAGGGGAAAATTACTTCTGGAATACGCGAACGTAGTCCACCTCCATGGTGGCAGGTAAGCAAGTTGGGTCTAAGCCCTGTCCACCGCCCCAGGTGCCGCCCCAGGCGAGGTTGAGGATGGGGTAGAAGGCTGCATCGAAAGGCCATGCCTCCTTGCCGTTGCCGTCGTTGCGATAGGTGAGGAGTTCCTCGCCATCCACATAGAAGGTCATGTATTCTGCTGTCCACTCCATGCCGTAGGTGTGGAACTCGGTCTGTGAGTTGCTGATTTTGCGGCGTGCAGACTCGATGGATGTGCCGGTGTTGTTGTACTTGGTGCAGTGGATGGTGGAAACAACCACGTCGGGGTCGTAGCCCACAGACTCCATGATGTCGATCTCGCCATCACCAGGCCATTGCTGCCAATTGACAGGCATCATCCAGAATGCAGGCCATGTGCCCTTGCCCTTAGGGAGCTTGATGCTTGCCTCGATGTATCCGTACTTCCAACCTGTGGACTCACGAGCGTAGAGACGAGCGCTCTTGATGGTGCCGCCATCGTCGAGGAGGTTGATCTTCAGTGTTCCGTTGGAAACCTGTGCCACCTTGTCCTCGCGCACGTAGTTCTGCAACTCGTTGTTCACCCATCCGGCTGGCTTGGTCTCGTAAGTCCAGTCTGGTCCCAATTCGTTGTCGCTGAACTCGTCGTTCCATACGAGGTTGTAGCCTTCGATGGGGCAGGTGATGTTCTGTCCGCCCTTGGCCTGGGTGACGGTGATGTTCTGGCGTGAGCCACCCGACCAGATGGTGACGTTGCCAGTGCGCTCAGCGCCCAGGTTCTCGCCCACGGTGACGGTGATGGTGGCTTTCTTGCCTACGGGATTGGTGGGTGTCACCTTGATCCAGCTGTCGTTGGAATAGGCGGCAAACTCGTGTGTGCTCTCCACCTCGGCGGTCTGTGTGCCTCCTGCATTCTCGAAGTTCAGCGTGGTGGAAGAGAGGGTGATGGTCTCGGCCGAAGCGTAGCTGATGTCGGTTTCGTTGTTGCTGCAAGCGCTGAGGCTTATAGCAACAGCGAATATTGCGCTAAAAATCATTATCTTTTTCATGTTAGTATGTTTATTGTTCAAGTTTTCAGGGGGAATTCCCATGAATTCCTCACCTGAGAAACTTGAGTTGTGATAAATTTACTGAGCAGTTTTCTGGAAGATGATGTCGTAGATTTCTACCTTCTCGCCTTCTGGATTTCCTCCAAAGTCGAATACCAGCTTGAGTTTCTGTGCAGCTCCCACTTTGAGGACGGTGGCAGGAACCTTGACCTGATATTCCTCGCCTGCCTTGAGGTCGTAGGTGTTGGCGAAGAAGAAGTTGTCATCGCTGGAAGCATCGGTTATCTTGACGGTTACGCCCTTGATGTCTTTCTTAGCCAAGAACTTGCACGAGAAGTCGTAAGGTGTGTCGGCCTCGCCAGGAATATCGGTGGTGAGGTGAACCTGTGCCTGCCACTGTGCGAAGGTTGCTGTAGGCAGCTCAACGGTGTAATGGCCCTTGTCGGCAGTGAAATCGGGAGCGTCTATCTCGGTCCATCCTGGAGCGTAGAAGAAGAAGGTGGTGAAGCCATCGGTGCCCTTGTCGTCTACGTGGCTCTTCCAGATATTGGAAGCGCTGTTGTAGTTGTACACGGTCTTATCTTCTTCCTCGGCAGGTGCTTCCACACCGTCGCACTTGTGTTCCTGCAAGTCGATGTTGCTGATGGTGAGCTTGGTGTTGTCGGCATTGCCTCCGCCGTCGACGACTAAGGTGACGTTGTCCATGTCGATGCCATCCATGTCGCTACGGTAGAAGAGAACTTCCTGGTTGGCCTTCAGGTCGATGCGCTCTGCAAAGTAGAAGCTGTTGTCGTCGCCGGTCTTGACGAGCTTGATGGTGACGCCTGGATGATCGGTGGTGGAAACGAGCTTGCAAGAGAAGTCGTACTTGGTAACCGCGTTGGTGGTCATGTCGGTGAGGAACTTGACCTGTGCCTGCCACTGTTCGGTGGTTGCTGTAGGCAGCTCGATGGTGTAGGCACCGTTCTTCTCGGTGACGGTTGGGTCGTCTATCTGTGCCCATCCCGGTGCATAGAAGAACTCGTTGGTGAAATGGCAGTTCTTCCACAAGTTGCAGTCGCTGTTGGAGTTGAAGCCCTGGAAGCCCTCGCTGGCGCAGGTGAGGATGTAGTGCCATGCTATGCTGTTGCCATCGTCCCATACGAGCACCATGGTGCTGCCGGTAATGCTCTCTACACGCAGACGGAGCTCGCCGTTATAGGCTGCGTCGGCTGGGATGTAGGGGAAGCAGGTGTTGGCAGGCATGATGAGGTAGAGGTCGTCGCCCTCGGCACTGAGCTGGTAAGAGCTGTGCTGCTCGCTGACAGGCACCATGTAGTCGGTGTCCTGATGATAGTCGGGGAAGATAGAGCAGCCGGTGTTGACATACATGGTTCCGCCAGCGCCTGGGTTGTAGGTATAGCTGTAGTCTGCGCCAAAGGTGAGTCGGTCGTCGTACACACCGAACTCGGCCTTCTCGTTGGCTCCTGCCTTCCACCACTCGGTGCCGTCGGTTCCTGAAGGTCCGCACGCCAGGTGGGCGGGTTCGGTGGCAGCGATGCGCCACTCCTTGCCCGACAGCTTGCCTACGATCTCGCTGAAGTCGACGAGGGTGTTGGTGACGTGGAATGTGGTCTCGCCCATGCCCTGCGACATACCGTTGCGGTTGCCCACACGGTAGTAAACCTTATAGTCGCCCGAATTGACCCATATCTTCTGCAGTGGGTTGACGGTGGAGTAGACGGGGTTCTTGGTTACTTCCTTGCCGTCAACAGGAATGTACCACATGGGGTAGATGCCGTCGCCCTCCATATTGAAGGTTACTGTGTTGGTCTCGTCGTCGACGCTGGCAGTCACCTTTGCGTTCTCTGCCAGTGGCAGTCCTGCCTCTGATACGCCGTCGAAGTCCTCTGGGCTGCACGCGCTGAGTGCCAACCCTGCTGTGGCAGCGATGAGGAGTGCCTTGCTGAATATGTTATGTTTCATAATTGCTTGAGTCTTTATATTAATAGTCGTTTTGTGTCAGTGTGCCGTGAGATGCGTCGAGCTCACTCAAAGGAATAGGAAGATATTTCTTCTTCTCTGTCCATGTGTTGGTGCGGTAGCCGTAGGCATCGGGTACGAGTGTGGTGGCAGCCTTGCCTGTGCGGATGAGGTCCCAGTAGCGCTTGCCCTCGCCTACAAACTCCTTGTGGCGCTCGTCGATGATGTTGTCGATAGTGGCAGCCTTGTTGTCGGTGAGTCCGGCACGGTGGTGTACCTTGTTGAGGTATTCCTCGGCATCTGCCATGTTGCCGCCTGTGCGCACGATGAGCTCGGCTGCATTGAGCAGCGTCTCTGCGAAGCGGTAGATGCGCAGGTTGTTGTTGAAGTTAAGGTCGCCATCGGCTTTCTGATCCTTGTTATTTTCTTTATAGGCGATATACTTCTTGAGCCAGAGTCCAGTGTATTGCCAGCTCTTGGTGTCGCAGTTCTTGCCACGTCCGTCGAAGATGGTGGCGTCCTTGCGCACGTCGCCCTCGTCGAAGAGGTCTAAGGTCTCGAGTCTTACAGGCTCGAATCCCCATCCATTGTCCACTCCGTCGCTCTCCTTGTAGTCGCGTGGAGAGATGAAGCGTGGATAGACGGTTCCGCCCGCATTGATGACTCCACCGCCCCAGGCACGCACGGCTCCGTCGTCCATGTAGCCTATCTCGAAGATGCTCTCCTTGGTCCACTCGCCACTCTCGAGGAAGATGTTGGCGTAGTCGGGGTTGAGGTCGTAGTCCTGCTTGTCTTTGATAATCTCTTGCATATAGCCTAATGCCTTGGCGTAGCGGCTCTCGTCGTTCTGGTACATCACCATCTCGGCATAGATCATGTAGGCGGCAGCCTGGCTCATGCGTCCCAGGTTCTTGTCGTCCCATTTCATAGGCAGGGCGTTGAGGCCGATGGCGCTCTCGAGGTCACTGATGACAGCCTCGTACACCTCGTCGGCGCTCTTCTGCTCACCGATGTAAGGCGACTTGAGGTTCTCGAAGTAGAAAGGTATGTTGCCATAGAACTTCCATACCTGCATGTAGTAGAAGGCCCGCAGCACCTTGGCTTCGGCCATGAAGGTGTTGTAGTCGGCCTGTGTGAGGGCAGCCTTGGCCCACTCTATATAGGTGAGCACGTCGTTGGCGTTGCGTATGCCCTTGTAGCTCTGATCCCAGATGCCTGTGAGGGCATCGCCTGGGTTCTGGGTGCTGGCATAGTTGGACATCTTCTGTAGGAAGAGGTTGTCGGAACTGGTTCCGCCGCCTACCCACACATCATCTGCCATGATGTCGCTGCAGAGCTGTAGCGGAGCATACTGCACGTTGTTCCAGTCGTACTGGCGCATGGGGTTGTAGGTGGAAACCACAGCTTCCATGATGTGCTCCTTGTTGCTGTAATATTCCTGCAGGGTGGCCTTGTCGGGAGGGGTCACGTCCAAGAAGTCATCCGAGCAGCTTGTCAATGTAAGGGGAGCGATGAGCGCTGCCATCAATACATATTTATATATTTTCTTTGTCTTCATAATGATAAGTTTTTTAGAGGTTTAGAATCCAAGGTTGAAGCCCACGGTGATGGTGCGGCTCTGAGGATAGACACCATAGTCGACACCCAGCGAAGTGGCTCCTGTGCTGTCGCCTGATGAGATTTCGGGGTCGAAGCCTGCATACTTGGTAAGGGTGAGGAGGTTCTCGGCTGCTACGAAGAGGCGCAGCTTGTTGACGAAGAACTTCTTGGTGATGAACTGTGGCAGGGTGTAGCCCAGCTGGATGTTCTTGAGTCTGATGTAAGAACCGTCGGTGATGTAGAGGTCGCTGCTCTGCCAGTTGGTTCCGTCGTTGATGACGAAGCGTGGGTACTTGTTGGAAGTGCCTGGACCTGTCCAGCGGTTGAGCAGATAAGAAGGAAGGTTGGCTGGTTGCACGTCGGTACGGCGTGTGGCATCAAAGATGTCGTTGCCGGCAGTGCCCTGCCACATCATCATGAAGTCGAAGCCCTTGTACTCGGCATTGAGGGTGAAACCGAAGGTCCAGTCGGGCATTCCCTTACCTATCTTGGTGCGGTCGGCAGCATCGATGGCTCCGTTGCCGTCAACATCGACGAAGCGCACGTCGCCAGGCACAGCCTTAGGCTGCAGCATCTCGCCGTCCTTGTTGACCCATGCCTTCACCTCGTCCATGGTCTGGAAGATACCGGCTGTCTTGTAGCCGTAGAAGTATGGGAATGGTTCGTTGTTAGAACCGCGTGTGATGGTTCCGGTGTTCTGCATAGCACCGAGTTCCAAGAAGCCTGAGGTGTTGCCGAGGTTCTTCAGTTTGTTCTTCAGATAAGAGGCGTTAGCCTTGGCGTGGAATTTAGCCTTACCGATGTTCCACTTGTAGCTGGCTTCGAGCTCAAGACCCTTGTTCTCCATGTCGCCCACGTTGCCAAGAGGTGCGCCGGCTCCCACATAGTTAGGGATAGGCATACTGATGATCATGCCATTGGTCTTCTTGATGTAATAATCGAGGCTGAATGTCAGGGCGTTCTTAAAGAATCCCAAGTCGATACCTAAGTCGGTCTGCTCGCTCTCCTCCCACTTCAGGTCGGGGTTGGCAAGTGAGCCTGCCTGTACACCATTGACAACGGTCTCGCCCTTGCCCAGGATGGTGTTATAAGGCGAAGCTGTCCAGGCTGCATAGGTGAAGTCGCCGATGTTGTCGTTACCGTTCTTACCCCAGCTACCGCGAATCTTCAAGTTGCTCAACCAGTCAGGAGCATGGAAGTAAGGTTCGTTGATGACGTTCCATCCCAAAGAGAAGGAAGGGAAGGTGGCGTAGCGGTTGTTGGCACCGAAGCGCGAACTACCGTCGCGACGTACAGTAAACTGTGCCATGTAGCGCTCGTCGTAGTTGTAGCTGGCACGGAAGAAGTAAGAACTCAGTGTGTGTTCGTAAGCAGGTCCTCCACTGGCAGACATCTCGCCACGGCTCTGGGCGGCACTCGTATTGTTCATGAAAGGCTTGTTTATGTCCTTGAGGTTCTGCAATGCACCATAGAGGTTCATGCCTGTATTCTGCATCGCACTCTGACCTGCCACCAAGTTGATGGTGTGCTTGTTGAAGGTCTTGTCCCAAGTCAGCACGTTCTCCAACTGCCATACAGTGCCGCGGTTGCTTGACTGGTGGGCGTTGGTGATAGTGGCCTTATTGTTTCCTGAGAGATAATAGAGAGGTGTGTAGCCGTCGCTTCCCCAGAATCCGAGGTCGGCTCCGTAAGAGATGCGGTATTTCACGCCGTAACCGATGTTGAGGTCGGCAGAGAAGTTGGCTACAAACTTATGGCTCCAGCCCAAGTCGCCAGGCAGCGAGAGCATGGCCAATGGGTTGTTCATTTCCTGATAGCTGCTTCCAGGAACTGTGTACATACGTCCGGCTCCATCGTAGAGCATGTACTGCTCGCCATAGAGATTGCTCTGAGCTTCGGCTGCTGCACCGCTCACGGTAGGAGTGAGGATAGGAGAGAGGTAGAGGGCTGAACCCAATGGAGAACCATACTGAGAGTTGGCGTCGATGGCCTTGCTCTTGACACGTGAGTAAGAGATGTTGGCGCTGATCTGCAGTTTGTTGAGCCAGTCGCGGTCCTTGGTGTCGTCGAAGAGCGTGTAGCTGGTATTGCTGCGAAGTGACAGACGGCTGTAGTTGCTTCGGTCATAGTTGCCGCCTACGATACCGTCCTGATGATAGTAACCCATAGAGAGGTAATAATTGATCTTGTCGGAAGCGCCGCTGACGTTCACCTCATGGTTGACAACACCGGCGTTGTCGTTGAACACCTCGTCCTGCCAGTCGGTGCCCTTGCCGTACTGATAAGGATCGGCATAGATAGGAGCCTGTCCTGCGTTGACAAGACCTTCGTTCATCATCACAGCATACTCGGTGGCGTTAAGCACATCGCGGTGCTTCCATGGGTTCTGCCAGCCGTAAGAGAAGTTGTAGTTCACGTGTACTCTGCCCTTCTCGCCGCCCTTGGTGGTGACGAGGATGACTCCGTTGGCAGCACGTGTACCGTAGATGGCGCCAGAGGCAGCGTCCTTCAGCACCTCGATGCTTTCGATATCGCTGGGGTTCAGATAGTCGATACCGCCCTCGATAGGCATTCCGTCAACGATGTAGAGAGGGTTGCTGTTGTTGATGGTTCCGATACCACGGATACGAACCTGAGAGGCTGCACCAGGCTGACCTGATGAGGAAGTGACGGTAACACCTGAGGCCAAGCCCTTCAGCGCATTGTCGACACGTACTGCCGCCTTGCCGTCGAGGTCGTCGGCGCTCACCTTGGCGATAGAGGCTGTTACGACGCTCTTCTTCTGAACACCATAACCCACTACCACTACGTCTTCGAGGGTGCGTGAGTCTTCCTTCAGCGTGATTTTCAGCTTGTCGGAAGCCTTCACCTCTTGAGTCACATATCCTATATAAGATACGACCAATGTTGTGTTGGGGTTGGCTTGAATCGTGAAGTTACCATCCAAGTCGGAAACTGTACCTTGCGAGGTACCTTTTACTACTACTGATGCACCGATGATGGGTTCGCCACTCACGTCGGCGATGTTACCCTTACAGGTAATCTGTTGCGCCTGCATGATGGTTGCCACAAACAATGTCAGCATCACCATTAATAACCTTGTTGGTTTCATAAGCTAAATGTTTAGATTTTTGTTATTATTGAGTTTCGTTATTATTAGGTATGATGTAGGTGGACGACTTTTTCGTCTTCTACCGAAGCATTCGTTTTTCCGCTTGCAAATGTACTAAAAAAAATAGTCGGTAACAACCCAGTGATAAATAAAAGTGGATTTGAAAAGTAGAAAGTTTTTCTTATGTTTCTGATTATCAGTACTGTGCGAGAAACTTGAAAATCGAAATCAGTGGACGCTTTATAAAGCTGAACTTCGAGAAAAGGGCGCTTTCATCCTTCTTGTGTGTTGACAAAAAGTAGAATTGTGTTTTTGTGCGATTTTGCTTCTGTTCGTATGTTGTCCACTTTCTTCTTATCTTTGATTGTCTTTTAAATAGTTGATTATTAGTGGTTTGTGAATCTTATGGCACTTCTGTTGTTCCACTTTTCCTTTTTATGCCGAAAAATGGGTGGATTTTTTGCTTAATTTTGCGGCAACAATCTGATTTTTTTAATAACTTTAAAAACTTAAATGCGTATGAAACATTTGAATTTACTTCTGTTTGCATCTTCCATGATGTTCGTGGCGCCTGCTTATGGTCAGGACTATAAAAAGGTATGGGCGGACGAGTTCAACAACGTAGGTTCAGTAGACGAAAAAACCTGGAACTATGAGATTGGAAACTATAACAACGGATTTGGCAACTGGGAATTGGAAAGCTATCAGAAAGCCAACGCCACCGTAGGTCTCGCTCCCGACGGAAAGACCAAGGCTCTCATCATCTCTGCTAAGCCCGACCTTACTTCGGCACGACTCTTCACCAAGGACAAGGTGTCGTTCAAATATGGTAAGTTGGAAACACGCATCATGATCCCTAAGACTGCCAATGGTTTGTGGCCTGCCTTCTGGCTTCTTGGCAACACGGGAACATGGCCTTCGTGCGGTGAAATCGATGTTTTGGAGATGGGACATTTTGACGGAATCAAGAACGGCACTCAGGAGAAATACTATAGCGGCGCCTGCCACTGGGGTGTTTATCAGAATGGTGGCTATCCCAACTATGGCAAGTTCACTACCTCGCCTACGAGCCTGCAGGACGGCAAGTTCCACAAGTTTGTATTGGAGTGGACGCCCGATGTCATCAACATGTATCTCGACGACGCTCCTAAACCTTATTATAGCATGGACATCAGCGACAGAAGTCTGAATACATCGCCAGGCAACTATTTCAACAAGCAGTTCTATATGCTCGTCAACTTGGCGATAGGCGGCAATTTCACAGGCGTGAACAATGCAGCAGCCGTTACTGCCCTCAATTCTGGCGAGAAGAAGATGTATGTAGACTATATTCGCCTTTACCAGAAGGAGGGACAGGAGTGCTACACCGTCAACGGAAAAACCGTCGATAATATGAAAGAGGACACAAATTTCGAGGACACAACCACCGAGTTAGGAGAATATGGCTACAAGGCGCTCGATGCTGCAGGTAAGTCGGTCTTCGACTTCTCTAAAGGTTCCGACTACGTCATTATCAGCGCTTCCACCGGTGTAATGCAGCAGATGGGTGAGAAAATCAAAGCCGACTATTCGGTAGACAACACCAAGCAGCACCTCTATATCTGGGAGAACACCTATGCGCCAAGCATTGGAACAGGTGTCAATTCCTTCGGACTCAACGAGGATTACTCTGTTTTTACCGTTAATACCAATGTAACATGGTCAGGATTGGGCTTTCACGGATTGAAAGACCTCTCCATGCTCGACGACAGCTACTATCTCCATTTCTCGATGAAGGGCGACGATGCTCTCTTGCATGCTTCTCATGCGATTCGTGTAGGTGAGGCCCGCTTCACTATCGGCAACAACCCTGTGGAGGGCATGATTTTGGGCGACTACAAACGCGACGGCGAATGGTACAGTTTCGACATTCCTTTCAGCAAGCTCAAGAAGATGACAGGAACTGTATTCCTCGACAAGAACGGTGGTGCTGCTGCCTATAGAGAGAATGCTTTCTGCGCGCTCAGTGGTGGAAATGCTGGTACAAAGCTGATCTTCGATAACGTGTTCTTCTATAAGAAGCAGGGTGGCAGCGAGACTCCTGATGTCGACGCTACTCTCGGAGAATTTGGATCCAAGTCGCTCAACGCCGAAAAACAGTCGACTTTCGACATTGCATCGGGTTCCGACTACGTGCTCATCGCCACTGGCAGCACCTTTGCCAATCAAGTAAAGGATGCAGGCAAGGTAAAGGCCGACTACAATGTCGACAATAGTCGCTATAACTTCAACCTCTGGGAGGGCACCATGACAGGCGCTACACCCACAGGCACCAACAGCTTCGGCTACAACGAGGAATACTCCTGCGTGAAGGTTGATGGCGGAAAAGGTTGGTCGGGCGCCGGCTATGCTCCTGCAGCAGCCACCGATATGAGCATGATAGACGACAGTTACTGGCTCCACTTCTCAATGAAGACAACTAACGAGATCAGCAAGAGCGCTCCTTATGCCATCGTCATTGGCGAGAATGCTCATTTCACCATTGGCGCTGCTCCTTTCGAAGATGGAAGTAAGAAATATGCAGTACTTGGCGATTTCTATCGCAACGGCGAATGGTACAGCTTCGATATTCCAATGACAGAAATCAAGAAATATGGCACTCCTGCCTTCTGGGGTAATAGTTCTTACAAAAATAACATCCTGAGTGTCCTTGCTGGCGGAACCAACGGTGTAGAGGTGAATCTCGACGGTGTCTTCTTCTACAAGAAGATTACTACTGGTATCCAGGCTTCTACTGCAGATAAGAAGCAGCAAACCAAGGTGCTCGGCATCTACGACCTCACTGGTCGCCGTGTCAGTGATATGAATGCTGGTGGCATTTACATCGTACGAACCAACCAAGGAAACTTTAAGGTGAAAAAGTAATATTTAAAGGTAAAAAAGTAAAAGGGTAAAAAAGTAAAAACAACTTTCTCAAATGGGGAAGTTAAGATAACTTCTCTAACTTCCGCACATGAGAAAGTTCAATAAATCAGGTACAAGGGGGCGTTTCATCAAGATGAAATGCTTAATATTTTTCAAAACGAAGAAAAAGATAAACAATAGATAATCAGTTACTTGTGCTCTTTTTGTTGCTTCGTGAAGCCACTTTTTTACCCACAGCCGAAAAGCGAAACGATAAAAAGTGTAATTTTGCAAGCGAAAACTTAATAACTTAATTGTATAATTAAAAAACAATGCTTATGAATAGGAGAATTTACAAATTGTTACTTTTCTGTATGGTTAGCATGCTTTCTGTTTTTGTGCATGCTGCCAATACGCTGGAAGTAACTTATCAGATTGGTAACACCCAAAAAGTCACTTGTCTATGGCCGTCGTTATAAAAGATGAACGCGTAAAAATATGTCGTAGCTTTTAGTTCTTTCAGAACATCGTTGGCACAGATTAGGAATAACAACACATACAAACATTATAACTTTGCGTACAAATTTAAATAACTCAAGTTTCGCAAGTGGTTTAAGTACGGGCTAAGAGCTTCTGCCCCTTCAGGGCGTGTGGGGCAAAACTTGCGAAACTTCAGTAAATAATAACTAAAAAGAAAGGAGTGAGTTTCTCAGATTTTATTTGAATTTTTGCAATGTCATTCAGAGTTTTATTTGTTTTTTAAATGCAACACTAAGATAAGTGAAACTTCTGACATGACATAATCCTGGGCAACTTTTTGTTGCTAAGGTCTTTTAAAAGTTTAATTAATAATAGTGTTGCGGAATTATGGATATGAAAAAAAATATACTTTTATCAATGATCTTGCTCGCTTTGTGCTTGATACAGGCTTCAGCGGACACTTATTACTTCAAAATCCGGCTTTACAATGATAAAGGTGAGTTGGAAGGATGGTCTAATTATATTGAGGTAAGCTATGATGATCAGAAAAAAGTTTATCATAACGGACTGAGGGATCTTATTGATGGAAAGTCTGTAATGGATGAAAGTAAAGGGAATTATACATTGCCCCAAGCCGATAATAAGCTGGATAGAATTTATGGTATTGTATTTGCCAATGGGAAAGGAAGAGGTAAAGGTGGACAATTAAACATAATGGAGGGAGATGAATATGAAGCGTGGAAGGAGATACGTGAGCACATCAAATATCTCGAATTGCGCGAGTATCAACGTGATATATATACTGATAAGGGCTATTTCATGGATATGTTTAAACTTGAAAAGTTGGAATTGCCTAAAGGTGGTATGAATGTAGGAAATGGTGATGAAGATTGTCAATATTATTTCGCTAATGCTTGGAATCTGAAAAGAATAACTATATGGAACGATAAGACGAATGCCCCCGTTGAAATAACAGATAATGCGGTAACGGATAAAAAGTTGCTGAATATAGTTGGGAAATATATGTTTGCCAATTGTTATGGCTTGAGTACCAAATATATAAACCGATTGATAAAGAATGTTACAGAGATAAAAAACAATGCTTTTTTCGCAGATGACAAAAATCGTGATAAATTCTCTGACGCAGAAGACAATAAAATGGCTATTGAGATACCCAACTCAGTAACGAAAATAGGAAGTCAGGCTTTTTATAATCGAGTGAAAGTTACCGGACTGAATATTCACGGAAATGTTGGTGGCTTGGAGATTGGTTCTCAAGCATTCAGACGCTGCGAACAGTTGAATGCCTTAAACTTGGATAATGCTAAGATAACCTCTCTTGGAACTGGTGTATTTGGTGACTGTCGATCCATGACCAACGAATTTGTTAAGGGTGTGTTAGAGAATTATGCAGCCAATGGGGGAACGAAGATTCCTGCTTATCTGTTTTTTGGCTGCAACGGACAAGATGGACATGATGGAACGGATAAGAATAAAAATGTTTGTTCTTTTACCGAATTGAATATTCCTGCACAGTTTTCTGAAATAGGAGATGGTGCATTTGCTTCTACTGGTGATGCTAAAATAAAGTTGAAAACTATCACAGTGAACAGTGAGAAGGCTCCTACGTGCCTACAAGGGGAAATGGACGAATATGCAAGTATTAAAAATAAAAGCGTGTTTGCAGGGCTGGATCCAAATATGACAACTGTAATCTTTGAGAATGCTGCAGAAGGATGGGATGTAAGTGAGACAACTGGTTTTTTGACCTATATGAATGATGGGTCTGAGTTTCAGCGTCTTCTCACAAAAGACCTATTTAGTAATAAAGTAGAATATATTAATGTGCCGCAGCAACATGCGATAGTAAGATTGCACAGAAAACTTAAGGAGGGTTGGAACACCATTTGTCTGCCTTTTGGAGTGAATTACAGATATTGTAGTAAGTGGGGTGAAGCTTATGAAGCCAAACAGGCTCACAATGCACGCATCATAGTGAATGGGCTTACCAATAATGATAGTGGGGCTAATAGTGATAATTTCACAATGGGTGTATACCGCGGCTATTGGAAAGAGGGTAAAACTTTCATGTTTCTCCATTACACCGATTTTGATGCTTATCCGCTTGATTTATGTGAGACATTCCTTGTTAAGATGAGAAAAAAAGATATTGAAAACGCAGAAGATGGTATTTATACGTTTAGAAATGTTGATTTGAACTACCGCTGGTCTGCATCTGGAGTAAGTGGAAATGATGGGGATTGGACGCTTGTAAAAACATATTCTGCTGAGGAAATGTTACAGCAGGTAAAGGATTTTGATGGTCAAGTGAATACTGATGCGATACCATTTAAAAATAAGGCATCCTATGATGATTATGTGCTTAGAGGTTCTCTTGTTCAGTGCACGGGCACTGTGGGGGATTCAAAAGTTGGAATAACAACCGATGATTATTTCTTTCAGCAGTCCCAAAACGGCATGATGAAACTCTATCCCTATACAGAAGGTAATAAATACGGTATCCGTGGGTTCAGTGGGTGGTTTCATAAAAAAGATAAAAGTTCCTCGAATGCTCATGAACTTTCTTTAAGTTTGTTTGATGATAGTAGTATCACTCCTATAGAAACAGTAAAGGAAGATGACTTGAATAGAGACATTTCTGGCAAAGTTTATAGCATCAGCGGAGTGCTTATGAAAAACAATGCCGCCGATCTGAATAATCTGCCAAAGGGCATTTATGTCGTGAATGGAAAAAAATATGTAGTCAAATAAAAAAAGCAACAATGAAAAAGGAATATATAAAACCGATAATCATTAATATAAAAATAACCCGTTGGCGGAATTAATTTAAGTTGATAAATATGAGTAAAAGGTTGTATATATCGCTGATTTTTAGTAACTTAGTGGTGCTCAAAACATTAAGTTCAAACCATCGTATGTACAACCTTTATACAAAATTCGTCAA